>Ga0209541_10002782_pt1 | contig 32756 bp, 29 predicted proteins | sample RifCSPlowO2_01_FD_184027 | JGI IMG/M metagenome (GOLD analysis project Ga0209541, IMG submission 184027) | Groundwater microbial communities from Rifle, Colorado - Rifle CSP2_plank lowO2_0.1 (SPAdes) (version 2) | ecosystem: Environmental > Aquatic > Deep subsurface > Groundwater | place...
TACTCCTCATGGAGCATGTCCTAACTGCAACGGGCTTGGCACAGTCTTAACCGTAGATAAAGACCTAATTTTCAATAATAACCTCTCCATTTCGGAAGGCGGAATTTTGCCATTTCCAAACATTTACTATCAGGATACTTGGTTTTCAAGAACCTTTATAACTTTTTGCCAAGAGAGTGACATACCCCTCACCGAAAGATTCTTAGAAATTCCAAAAGAGAAGAAAGAGCTTCTCATAAACGGAACCGGGGATGAAGAGTATGAGGTAAAAGGAAGGAACAGATGGGGTAGGTCAACTATTATTCATGAGTCCTTTAAGGGCTTGCTTTCTGAAATAAAACAGAAATACCAATCAACAGAATCCCAACTAATAAAGACACAAATAGAAAGATTTATGAGATATGAAATCTGTCCGAAGTGCCGCGGTGCCAGGCTTAAGAGTGAAGCTCTATCGGTAACCATTGATGGTAAATCTATAGTTGATGTATCAAGCATGGCAATTTCTGATTCTTTTAATTTTATAAACACTCTAAGTGCCAAAATATCCCAAAGAGAAGAAGAGATAGGAAAACTAATTATAAAAGAGATAAAAGAAAGATTATCTTTCCTCATTAATGTAGGGCTTGACTATCTTACTCTCTCAAGAGGAGCAAATTCTCTCGCAGGTGGGGAAGCCCAGCGTATTAGACTTGCTTCACAAATCGGAAGCGGTTTGACCGGAGTTTTGTATGTTCTAGATGAACCTTCTATCGGACTTCACCCTAGAGATAATGGCAAGCTAATATCAACGCTTAAAAAACTTAGAGAACTGGGAAATACTGTTATTGTTGTTGAACATGATCAAAAAACAATGGAAGAGTCGGATTTTATACTTGACTTTGGACCAGGAGCCGGAGAGCAGGGAGGCAATATTGTCTCAAAAGGAAGCGTTGATGAAATAAAAAAAGACAAAAATTCATTAACCGGTGCATACCTTTCGGGCAGAAAAAAAATTAAATCTTTAACTCGTACAAATAAAGAGAACTCTAAAGTTTTAAGAATAATAGGCGCCAAAGAACATAACTTAAAAAACATAGATATTGAATTCCCTCTAGGAAAACTTGTCGTTGTGACGGGAGTTTCAGGAAGCGGCAAGTCAACTTTGGTAAATGATATTCTTTATCACGCTCTTATGCAAATTGAAAACCCTTTTCACAGGGAAAAGCCGGGAGAGTATGATAGTATCGAAGGGTTTGAAAACATAAAAAATGTTTTTCTTATTGATCAGTCTCCAATAGGTAGAACCCCGAGGAGCAATCCTGCAACTTACACGGGATGCTTTACATACATAAGAGAACTTTTTGCAAAAACAAAAGAAGCCAAAATCAGAGGGTATAAAGCAGGCCGCTTCTCTTTCAACGTGAGGGGTGGAAGGTGCGAGATTTGTCAAGGAGAGGGACAAATTAAAATTGAAATGCAATTTTTGCCTGATGTTTATATTAAGTGTGAGCAATGTGAAGGCAAACAGTATACAACAGAAGCGCTGGAAATTCAATTTAACGGCAAGAGCATTGCGGAAGTTCTTGCAATGAGCGTTTCTGAAGCTCTGAATTTTTTTTCCTTTGTTCCCGGACTATCTCACAAACTTGGGACAATAAATGATGTAGGGTTATCATATATAAGACTTGGGCAGCCCGCCCCAACTTTATCGGGAGGAGAAGCCCAGAGGGTAAAACTCGCCACAGAGCTTTCAAAAAGAGGGGGAAACTCTCTTTACCTTTTGGATGAACCGACAACCGGTCTTCATTTTGCAGACCTTGAGAAACTTCTCCTGGTGCTCCGAAAGCTTGTAAATCAGGGAAATACCGTTATAGTCATTGAACACAACTTGGATATAATAAAAAATGCTGACCATATCATAGACCTTGGGCCTGAAGGCGGCCAAAACGGAGGGCAAATTGTAGCAACCGGCACGCCCTCTGAGATTTCCAAAGTTTCTCACTCTTACACCGGGCAATTTTTGAAAAAAGTTATTTAGGCGTATATACTTGTTAAATGAGAAAACTTTTACTGCTGTTTTCATTTCTACTGTTTCTGTTTATAACTCCCCAAGCTTTAGCATCGGGAGACTTTTCAACTAATTACGACGTAGTTTATACGGTTTCCGAAAATCAAAATACGCGAGTCCAGATTAATATAACGTTAATTAACAAGTCCGACATTTACTATGCTAGCTCCTACAAGATTCACGTAGGATTCCCCGATATTAAAAATATAAGAGCGACCGACAGACTCGGAAACATTTTAGCAGCTGTCGATAAAAAAGATGATGAGCAGATTATAAGTGTAAATTTTAATGACAAAGTTACGGGAATTAACAATAGACTGGCCTTTTCTATTTCATTCGACACGCCGGATGTGGCGCATAAATTAGGCAAGATTTGGGAGGTTAATATTCCGGGGCTTTCAAGCCAGTCGGACTTAACTAATTTCAATGTCACAGTAAATGTTCCCAAAAATTTCGGTACTCCTTCTTTCATAAAACCTCAAATTAAAAACGCTATTTCCGGAAACACGTATAGCTTTACGAGAAGCGATTTAGGCAGCTCCGGAATTTCAATGACTTTTGGTAACGAGCAGGTTTACAAACTAAGTCTTATCTACCATCTCTACAATAAAAATCTTTTCCCGATTCGCACGGAAATTGCACTTCCTCCAAACACGAATTATCAGGAAGTTGAAATAGATAACATAAGCTCGCCGCCGAACAATGTCAGCATAGATAGGGACGGGAATTGGCTTGCCGAATATTCCCTCTCTCCTTCACAAAAAAAAGATGTGGTCGTAAATGCCAAGATCAGATTAAAATTAGATCCGTCAATACAACCCGAGAGTGAAACAAAACTATCACAATACCTAAAAACCGACGATTATTGGGAAACAAATGACAAAAATATTAGAGAAAAAGCAAAAGAACTTAAAACTCCAAGCGAAATATATAAATTTGTATCAAGCTATCTTAAGTATGATTACTCAAGAGTCACTTCCGATAAGCCACGTCTTGGAGCTCTAAAGACTTTCGGAAGCCCGTCTTCTGCTGTTTGCCTCGAATTTACCGATCTTTTTATAGCAATAGCAAGAGCTGCGGGTATTCCGGCTAGGGAAGTAGACGGGTTTGCCTATACGCAAAATTCAAAAGAACGACCTCTGTCTCTTATTAAAGACGTTCTTCATGCATGGCCCCAGTATTATAACCGGGAAAAGAAAACATGGATTATGATAGATCCCACATGGGCCAATACAACCGGCGGTATAGATTATTTTAACACGCTTGATTTTGATCACATAGCATTCGTGATTAAAGGCATTGACAGCAATTACCCCGTTCCGGCTGGCGGATATAAAATTTCGGCAAATCAGAACGTAAAAGATGTTGAGGTAACTTTTGCGGACAATTTTGAAAGCGAAAGTTTTGCTCTTAGCATCACCAATAATTTACCAAACAAGATAATTGCGGGATTTCCTTTTGAAGGTAGCATAACCGTCAAAAATGCCGGCAAAATTATTTCCCCGCCTCAAAAATTAATTGTTGAATCTTCCGTCCTACAACCATCAATTCAGAAGTTCACTGTTAAGGAGATTCCGCCATATGGAAACTCCACCATTCCGGTTACCTACAACAAAACATCTTTTTTGACAAATAAAACCGCTGCTATTAGAATTGTTCTGAGTGGAAGCATGTTTGTCCACGAAGTTAGAATAACCCCTCTTTTCTTAAATGAATGGAGCTTAATAGGAGGTGCTGTAGTTTTTGGAATATTCATTATCGTCATATCGGCTGTTGCCTTCAAACCCTGGAATCTATCTCTTTTTAGACGAAAAGGGTAATGTTCTCTACGTCGGAAAGGCTAAGAATTTAAAAAAAAGAGTTGCGAGTTATTTCGTAAACAGAACAGATTTAGGCGAAAAAACAAAACAATTAATCGAAAGAACCCGAGCCATTAAGACCGTAAAAACCCACTCCGAGATTGAAGCGCTTCTTCTTGAGGCAAGTTACATAAAGAAATATAATCCGGCATACAACTCCCGGTTAACGGATGGCAAAGCCTATCCTCTGATTAAAATAACGATAGAAGATAAATATCCTAAGATTCTTGTAGTAAGAAGGCCAGATGATAATAAGTCGATATATTTTGGTCCTTACCCTAACTCGGGTGCTATGAAACTAGTCTTAAAAACTGTAAGAAGAATTTTTCCTTACGTGTCTGTTAAGACCCATCCAAAAAAAGTTTGCCTGTACTATCATTTGAAATTATGCCCGTGCCCTGCGGTTTTTGATTCACCCGAACTAAGAAGAGATTATAAAACAAATATAAGACGTATTATTAAATTTCTGGAAGGAAAAAGCAAAAAAGTTATAAAAGATCTTGAAATTGAGAGATGTGGTGAAAGTAAAAAAGAGAATTTTGAAAAAGCGCAAAAAATACAAAAACAAATTGACTCTATAAATATTGTGATCAACTCTTCATATAAGCTTTTCGAAGAAGAAATAAATACCAATCTTAAGGATGATTTGCGAGACGAAGAATCTCAAGAATTAGCTAAGCATTTAAAAAATACCACCTCCCAGGTGGGAAACCTAAGACTAATCGAATGTTTTGATATTTCAAATATTTCCGGCAAATTTGCCGTTGGGTCTATGGTTGTATTCATAAATGGGGAAAAAAATACTTCTTCATATAGAAGATTTAAGATAAGATTTACAAAAGAAGAACCAAATGATTATGCGATGATTTCAGAAGTTGTATCTCGAAGATTAAATCACGAGGAATGGCCCCTTCCCGATTTAATAATAGTAGATGGCGGAAAAGGACAGGTTTCCTCAGTTGTTAAAGTTTTAAAGAAAAAAAATCTTAAAATAGCTTTAATTGGTCTTGCAAAACGTGAAGAGACAATCATAACGTCAGATCTTAAAGAGATTCGTCTCCCAAAAGACTCAAAAGCGTTACTTCTTGTTATGAGAATAAGGGATGAAGCCCATAGATTTGCAATTACCTATCATCGGAACCTCCGCTCAAAATCTCTCACAAATTCTTAGAAATTTGTTGCGTGAATTTACTTGGAACGTCAGACGTTCCGTGCAGTGAGCCCTTCGACTTCGCTCAGGGTAAACTTAGTCGAATCTGAAGGTGGAGAGGATTTGTTTAAATAATTCTAAATTTCTCAATTTATTTTTATTAGTTTCAATACTATCTTCTAAACGTATTTCATAATAAAATCCATTTTTGACTACTACGTACTCGCTGACTGGTAGAGGTGGAATACCACCAGAAAGTTTGTATGATAATGCTTTTTCTTCGCCAAGTGTTACATCTTTAACATCGGTATAACTAGAGCTATGTTTAATAAAAATATTTTTGTAATCTTCTAAGGTTTTGATTCTTTCATCTTTTAGGACCAAAATAACTGATATGTTAGAATCTCCCGAATTCAACTTAACCTCTGGCGAAAATATTATATCTTCGACGCACACAGAGCAATCTTTTGCAGGAGCAATATTGTTAATTGGCCATTCATTTGGATATTTAAATGAATATCTTGCTTGTTTACTCGTATAAGTTTTCCAGGAGGCGATTGGATCTATAGTTGGAGTAGGAGCGGATGTAGGAGTAAATTTTGAAACGACGGGAGCAGGTTTATTTTTGGAATTTAGGGCAAGGTATGTCCCTCCGCCGGCAAAGATTAATAGCAAAATAGCAACAATTAGCAATAGTAACTTTCCCGAGAAGAAAGACTTTGAAGATGGAGGAATTGCGGGTGGAGTTGGTTGAACAACAGTATTTTCGACAGGCGGGTTCACAGGTAGGGGATTTGATTGCGGAGCTTGCTCATCCATAATTAAAGTATTCATGGAAAATTCACAAATGTCAATAACAAACTCAGTTTATTTAACTACAGATATACTGGTATACCTGTACTACTATTCTGAACTAGTTTCTTGAAATTTCGTAGGTATAGGGAAGATAGAGGAAGGACGCAGGAGCATCATCAAGAAGGTACTTCTGAAAATCTGCATAGATTTCCTTCCTTTCATTAATATCTATGGTTTTTCTCCCGTCTTCCAAAAGCTTATCGATTCTTAAGTTTTTATAACCCGTAATATTACTGCTATGATTGGAGTGCCATAGTACATACTGGTCGGGATCCTTAGACAAATTAAAGTCCCCCAAAAACATTTGAAAGTTATCAGGTACTGATTCAACTTCTTCTATTTCCACGTCTACATTTATCTTTCTAAGATTTTCTTTCACTATTTTTGCAGTATTTTTATATTGGGATAAAGTTTTCAAAGAAAATTTAAGAGAAGCGGCATTAGATGCACTATCAGAGCTTTTCAATAGGTCTTTTGCGCCATCAATATTTTGTATATATTGTCCGCTTTCCGAATTTGCCCAGGAGGATGGAGGAAAGGGACCTGGGTTTCTCTGACCATCCGAAAATTCGTCAGGAATAACGTATGAGAACGCCTGTCTCACTTTTTTATCTGATAAAGCGGGATCTTTTGTATTATAAAACAAAACAACAAGTTGTCTTTGGTTTAATACTTTTTTAATTTCTGGTTTACCAAATTTCGAAAGATCCGTATTCTTGAAAGACAAATTGTGTATGTTGTTTATTTCAGATACTTCTCCTAAGACAAATGCCATTTTAAGAGCATCTTCAGTGGGATAAAAAACGTATTTTAGAATATCCGAGGAGTCCTTGGCGGAAGCTAAATCAATAAAAGAAACAAAACTTCCGTTTTGCTTGAGATCTTTAATTTTATAATTTCCGACTCCTATAAATCCTTTCTTAAATACCGGCCTTGAAACTGTAATCAAGAATGGAGAATAAGTATCTTTTAGCTTAAAAACAACTGTATACTCATCGGGTTTTTCAACGGTTGCATCTGTAAAACCGTAGCTAATGTGTTTGCTGGTTAAATGGGTGCCATCGGAAAAATAAATATCCTTTTTGAGAAAAAATGTGTACTGCTTGCCTTCTTTTTCAATTCTCCATGATGATGCTATATCTGGTCTAATGACTCCATCGGGTGAGACGTAAGTTAGACCTTTTGATATTTTTTCAAGGACAACGGGGGGCAGGTCGTTAATTGTATAAGCTCCTGACATTCCGACAACGTTTCGGGAGAGTAGAGGGAAAGAGGATGGCAACACCCTGACTGCATATCTCAAAGCAAAGAAGCTAAGAAGCCCAAAAACGAAAAAAATCAGAATGGTTTGTCCCCATTTTCGGAAATATGCTCTAATCAACCAGAAAATCAAACGTCGTCTAAAAACAATCATAGAACTTTTACTTTGAGGAGAATAACAGGGAAATAACTGCAAAGAAAAAAGCAAGAGCTACCGTAGCCCAAACTAAAATTTTCTCTATACTCTGCCTGCTTCTATAAAATTCTCCACCGCCTCCGAAAGTCCTGGATAATCCGGCTCCCTGAACCTGAAGAAGAATAGTACCTATCAGTAGAACCGGTATTGCTATTTGAAGTATGTTGATAAAAATCATAAGTACGATTATATATTCTTAACTATTGTCTTTGCAAGTTTTGAGGAATCATGATAGAGAGGGAAATCCTCATAGACAAGATCTTCTTGTATCACTTTAAATGGTAAATTACTTTTTGTATCTACGACGGGAACATACTTATATTGCTGCCTCCATTTTTCAGGAATTTCGGGTTTATAATTATTATTTAAATAAAAAGTTTCGAAAAGTATCTCCCCACAGTGTTTTTTTATAGCTTGGGCAAAGGTTTCGACAGTATACTTTGGTGTCTCAAATGGTTTGTTCGCTACATTGGTAATAAAAATTTTCTTAGCTTTTGATTTTTTAATCGCGTTGAGGATTGCCGGAATCATAAGAGTAGGCAGAATCGTAGTATACAAATCTCCCGGGCCGGCAATGATAACATCAGCATTTCTTATCGCAGTTATCATGTCCTCGTCTACTTCCGGATCCTTGGGCCTTATGTATAATTTTTCTATTTGCCCCTTAAATCTTCCAAGATCGATGTTTTCTTCTCTGGTCACGATATGGCCAGTGGAAGTTTTTGCCCAAATAGAAATCGGTGTGTTTGCGCTGGGATAAATCTTTCCTTTTGTCCTAAATATTCTTTGGATTTCTAAAAGACCGTCTTTAAAATTGCCTTTGATGGAACTTAGAGCCAGAAGAATTAAATTTCCCAATTTGTGTCCGGGGAGCAAGCTGTCAGGACCATAGCGTCTTCCTCTAAATCTGTATTTCAGAAGCTCGTTTAGAATGGGGCTTGCGCCGGAAAGCGCAATAAGACAATTAATAATATCTCCTGTTGGAAAAGTTTTATAATACCTTCGAAGCCTTCCCGCTGATCCTCCATCATCTGCCACTGAAACGACGACAGTAATATCTTCAAAGTATTTCTTTATACCACGAAGCAAATTCGCTGTGCCTACTCCGCCTCCTAAACAGACTACTTTCTTATCAACCATGTTAGGAACGTAATTATAGCAGAAAGCATAAGCCCTGATACCAAAAATGCGGTTATTTGATTAAATTCAAAGCGGGGAATAATAAACCCTGCATACGAAAATCCCGGGAAAACAAAAGGAACAATTTTTATATCAGGGACAAACATAGTTAAGAGAAGGAGTAAAATTATATTACTTAAAAAAGAAAAGAGCCCCAGTGTGAGAATATTAAGCGGAAGAGAAATTATATTAAGAATGGGCTTTACAATAACAAACATAACTGAAAGAACAGTCCCTCCAGAAAGAAATGTCGGTATTCCACCTGAAATCTTAACTCCAGCAAGTACCTGGGAAAGCGCAAATAGGGAAAAAGAGTAAAAAACTACATTCCTAAGTATTGCTTTCATAGATATAATAGTAAATTGTATAATAACTTTATGAAATTGCCAAACTTTGATTTTGAAAAAGAAATTTGGGGAAAAGGATTTGATTATGTAATAGGGCTGGATGAGGTAGGGAGAGGATCTTTTGCGGGACCGGTTGTTGCTGCTGCTGTCATTTTCAGAAAAGGCTCAAAATTTAAGCGTGGTTTACTCTCTCAAATTAATGATTCCAAACTTCTTAAAGCAAATAAAAGAAGGCTACTTTCAGAAGGAATTAAAAAAAGAGTATTGGCTTATTCAATTGCAAAGATCGAGGTTACCGACATAAATAAAAAGGGGATTGGTAAATCTACGCAAAAAGCAGCAAGGAAAGCTATAAAAAATCTTATTGCCGAATACGAACTTGACCCTAAGTTACTTTTTCTCCTGGTGGACGGATTTCCAATCCGTTATATTCGTAGCATGGGGCTTAAACGACAAAAGGCAATTATTAAAGGCGATCAAAAAAGCACAACTATAGCAGCAGCATCTATCCTGGCAAAAGTCTACAGGGACAAAATAATGAAAAAGTTAAATAGGAAATATCCTGGTTATGGGTTGTCACGCAATAAAGGATACGGGACTAAATTTCATCAAACCGCGCTACAAAAATACGGCCTTTCGGACATACATCGCACATCTTTTAATCTAAGCAAATTTTTACAATGACAGCCTTTGGTACTGACTACGACGGTGTAATAATTAACATAGAACCTCAGAAAGCAAAAGCGTTTGCTGAACTTCTTTCCAAAGAGTGGGAAGTGCCTAATTCTGAAGCTTTTAAATTTTGGATAAATAAAGGAGGAACATCGAGAAGATTTAAATTTGACTATTTTTATGAAAAACAGTTCAATGAAAAACTTTCAGATAACGATTATAAATACCTTGAGTTAAAATTTAGTAGCTTGCTTAAAAATAATTTCTATCCAAATCTTAAGCTCCTTCCAAGTGCAATAGAGTTATTGAAGTTTGCAAAAACACAATTCGACCACACTTTTGTTTCGTCCGGCATACCAACAGAAGAGATCCAATATCTAACGGCCTTCAATAAAGTTACAAAATACTTTGATTTAATACTTGGCACAGGTAAAAAGTTTCCTTCCAAGCGTGAACATTTTAGTAAAATAAAATCAATGTGGGGAAATCCGGATGTAATATTTGTTGCCGATAGTCCGGATGATATGAAGTTGGCCAAAAGTGCCTCTTTTGTTCCAATTGGGGTAACAACTAATCATAGTAAAGCAAGGCTTCTGGAAAGTGGGGCTGAGTATGTCTGTGATCTAAAAGATGTCAAATCTATTCTAGAAAAATTCAAGCTCAATTTCTTGTTATAAGCTTATTATTATAGTATACTTGATTAGATGTTTTTGAGCCTGGGCCGCTAGCTCAACTGGCAGAGCAATTCCCTCTTAAGGAATCGGTTCGGCGTTCGACTCGCCGGCGGCTCACACTTCGATAATCTGAGTATAGACATGCACCTGTAGCTCAATGGACCCGCCAAAGGCGGGCAGGTGCCGTACTTTATTAATTATAAATTTGCCTTCGTAGCTCAACGGATAGAGCAACGGTCTTCGGAACCGTTGATGGAGGTTCGATTCCTCTCGAAGGCGCAAGGGGGGTTCCCTGTCCGCCGAAGCCTTGGCGCAGGCGGAGACTCCCTTCAGGCACGCATGATTAAAGCGACTACATGAATAAAGCTTTAAAAATTTTATTCTTTCTTCTGCTTTTTGCCTCATTTTTTCTTGCATCGTGGCGTGTTTTAAATAAAGATATCGAGTTTACGTCTGAAATAGCCAGAGATTTTTTTCTTCTAAATGAGGTTTACCAAAAAAAATTTGTTCTTATTGGCCCAAGCTCGACAACAGGATTATTTCATGGACCTTTGTGGGCTTATCTTAATTTCCCGGCATTTTTTGTAGGGAATGGCAATCCTATCGTGGTCGGATGGTTTTGGGTGTTCTTATCAATTCTTTTTGTTTTTACAAATTTTTTTATAGCAAAAAAGCTCTTTGACACAAAAACAGGCTACCTTTTTGCTTTAATGACAGCTATATATATGATTTTCCATGCAAAAAACTTCTATAATCCGCATGGAGCAATGCTACTTCTTCCTTCATTTTTTTTCTTCTTCATTCGATACCTACAAAGTAGAAATATAAAATTTCTGATCATACATCTTTTGATTGCGGGAGCAATCATTCAATTTCAAATGGCTATTGGGATTCCGTTTTTTATATTATCGTTTTTGTATCTACTTTATACTTCTTTAAAATCCAGCCATAAGATACACCTTCTTTCTTACTTACTAATCTTTATTACCCTATCAAATTTTTTTATTTTTGATTTAAGGCACGATTTTCTACTTTCTAAGCTAACATTAAGATTTCTTACATCAGCTGGAAGGGATAATCCTGATATCTTATCCATGTTCTGGCAGAGATTCCAACTTATGACAGGAGGAATTGAGTTTCTCAGGAGAGACCCGGGATCCCTGAATCTTTTGATTTTTGCCGTATCATCTATATTTTTCTTCCTTCAGCTGAAAAATAATAAATTCAAAAATATTTATATTACATTTTTATATTTCTATATTGGTTATTTTCTGTTGAGTAATTTAAATTCAGGCGGACTTCTATATTTTTATTTATTTCCCATCTTCCCATTGGTTTTTCTAATTTTCTCCTCATTTATTACGTCTTCTTTAAGCAAAGTGTTCATGATTCTTTTCACCACAATTCTTCTTCTAAATTTACAAAATGCACTTAATGACACCATTTATGATAGGCAAAACATTATTGGAAAAAGCGAAAACTCCTGGATATTTTTAAATACTGTGGCATCTGAGATTTTCAAAGATAAAGAAAAAGAATTCGGCTACTTCGTATATTCTCCTGATGTTGTTGCCTATAGGGGAAAGTACGCAATGTTTTATGAACAAAAGAAACAGAAAAAAAGGACATACTACTTTAAAAAAAAACCAATTACTTATCTTATAATTGCTCCGCCACCCATAGATAATCCATATATGAAAGACGAATGGTGGAGAATTAATCAAATAAAAATAAAGGGTAATTCCATAAAAACCATAAGGTATTCAAATGGGTACAAAATAGAAAAGTATAGCCTGTCAGAAGATGAAATAAAGATTCCTTTTGATCCTGCAATTGACCCTGGCATTGTATTCAGATAACCCTTTCAGGCTCGAGTCATTATCTTGGCGCAAACAGATAAAACTTAAGACCTATAGCTTTATTTTACCCTCTGTGATATAATCTCCAGTTACGTATGCCAAATTTCAGAAAAAGGATTGATTCCACAGTCTCTTTTGCGAAAACGCACAGAGTCCTGGCCGGGGTAGCGCTTTTAATACTTATAGTAATTTTGTTTTTAATACGACCGGGAAAACAAACTCCTATCTCAACGGAAAGAGTAACAAGAGGAACTGTATCTCAATCGATTTCAATAACGGGAAACATACAGTCCGACAACACCGTTAACTTGTCATTCAAAGTCCCGGGAAAACTTGTATATCTTGGGGTAAAAAAGGGAGATTTTGTATACGCCTATCAAACACTAGGGGTATTAGACCAGGTAACTACGCAGAAGAACTTAGAAATTGAACTTATTGATTATTCCAAACAAAGACTTACATTTGACCAGACAAAAGAAAATAATCAAGGGAGAACTATTGAAGGCGCATTAAACGAAAGCATGAGGAGGATTCTTCAAAATAATCAGTACGATCTGGACAAGTCAGTAAAATCGGTTGAGCTTACGGATCTTGTCAAGCAGGAATCCGTTCTGACAACGCCTATTTCGGGAATTATTACAAGGACAGATGTTAAAACGGCCGGCGTAAACATTACAACCGCCACAACATTTACGGTGACAGATTTAAACTCACTCAATTTTGAAATGGATGTAGATGAAGCAGATATAGGAAAGGTAAAGAACGGGCAGATTGTGAAAGTAATTCTTGATTCATACCCTGATGAAACTCTTGAGCTTACCGTTGACAGTATAGATTTTGTTTCACATACTACTTCAACAGGAGGCGATGCTTTTACGGTTTCGGCAAAAATTCCCCTCCCGTCTGACTATTCAAACTACAAATATCGAGTTGGGATTAATGGAAATGCCGAAATCATTACAAATGAAAAGGATAATGTTCTTTCAGTCCCCATCTCGGCTATCGAGAATGATAAAGTATACGTAAAAACAAAATCGGAGTATTCACAAAAAAAAGTAAAATTGGGGCTTCAGACTGACACGAGAGCGGAAATTACAGAAGGGCTTACGGAAAACGATGTCGTTGTTTCAGATATAAATTCAGTACCAAAACAGAAAGAATCTAGAATTCCGTTTTTGGGAAGATTCTCAAGATAAAATGAAACATGAAAAATCAGGAATTAATAAGTCTCATAAATATAACCAAAGATTATATAATAGGCGATATAGTAACTAATGTCTTAAAAGGAATTACTCTTAAGGTCAGAGAGGGGGAATTTATAGCAATAACAGGAAGATCAGGATCGGGAAAATCAACACTAATGAACGTAATAGGTCTTCTTGACACTCCGACAAACGGTCGATACTTCCTTGAAAAAACTGAAGTTTCAAAATTCAATGAAGACGAATTGTCGGATTTGAGAAACAAAAAAATAGGTTTTGTATTTCAGTCTTTTAATTTACTTCCCCGCGCAACGATTCTTGAGAATATTATTCTTCCCGGGATCTATGCCGGAATGGATAGGAAAACAAGGGAAAAAAGAGGAAGAGATCTCCTTTTAAATCTTGGTATCTCAGAGCATGAAGATAAAAACCCGAACCAGCTCTCAGGAGGACAACAGCAAAGAGTTGCGATCGCAAGAGCTTTAATGAACAATCCCGATCTAATACTTGCTGATGAACCTACTGGAAATCTGGATACTAAATCCGGGCAGGATGTTATGCATCTTTTAGGAAAGTTAAATAAGGAAGGAAAAACAATTATTCTTATAACTCACGAAAAAGATATAGCAAAACACGCACGAAGAACTATTGAACTTGTTGATGGAAAAATTACCCGAATATGAATTTGAATGAACTCCTAAAACTCTCGTGGAGAGCACTTTTGGCAAATAAACTGAGAAGTTTTCTTACAACTCTTGGAATCGTAATAGGAGTTTTTGCAATCATTCTTCTGGTCTCAATTGCTTCAGGTCTTCAAAGTTATATTACAAATCAAATACAGGGATTCGGATCGAATTTAATATTTGTAATCCCTGGAAGATTGGGAGGCGCCAGAACTCCCGGAGGAGTCGTAGTGAATAAACTTTCCTTTCAGGACGCCCAAAACATATCGGTAAAATTAAAAAATGTAGCCTCAGTTTCGCCTGTCATTCAGCAAATATCGACGGTAAGATATAGAAATAAAAAAGATGAAGGAGCATCAGTGCTCGGAACAACAGCAAACTATACTGGAACGGTTAAGAATGCTGTTGTCGAACACGGAATATATTTCTCACAAAGCCAGGAGTTTTCGGGCGCAAAAGTCGCTGTAATAGGACAAACGGTAAGAAATAATCTTTTTGAATTTGAAGAACCTGTTGGCAAAAGATTTTTTATTGGAAATAATATCTATGCCGTTGTCGGCGTTTTAAAAAAACGAGGAGCGATTTTTGGAATAGATCAGGATAATACGGTTGTAATACCCCTTTCCTCGGCAAGAAGACAGTTTGGAGTAAATCAAGTAAATGCCATTTATATATCGGCAGAGAAAGAATCTCAAATTCCATTTATAAAAGGGCAGATTAACAGCGTCCTTTTAAAGCGTCTAACCGAAGAGGAATTTACAATTCAAACGGCAGAATCAAGTCTTGAAATTGTTTCTAATGTAACCAACATTTTATCTATTGCTTTAGGCGGTATTGCTACAATTTCTCTTTTGGTTGGGGGGATTGGTGTTGCAAATATAATGCTTGTCTCAGTTACAGAGAGAACACGCGAAATCGGTCTTAGGAAAGCGCTTGGAGCAAGAAGAGCGGACATTTTAAAACAATTTCTTCTTGAAGCAGTTATTTTATCTCTGAGCGGAGGAGTAATCGGAATAATACTTGGAATAACCGGGTCTCTTATACTTGCCCTATTTCTGGTCTCCCAAGTTACATTATGGTCTATCTTTATAGCCTTTGGATTTTCTGTTATGGTGGGGATTGTGTTTGGAATGGCTCCTGCAATAAGAGCATCAAAGCTTTCCCCAATAGAAGCACTAAGATATGAGTAATCTTAAATTGAAAACCTAAAATTATGGAACGTCAAAGAAGACCATCCCTATCGCCACATTTATTAAATGGAATCAAGTCAACTGGATTTGTTCCAAAAGATTTAACACCTACCGAAGAAGATATAGTTAGATTTACTCCGATATCTGCAAGACCTTGGGAATTTATAAAACAAGTGCTTGTTTTGCCAGAATATATCAAGGGTCTTAATATTCTTGATGTAGGTGGAGGCTCTTCTGATACTACCGCACGACTTTTGGAAAAAGGAGCAAATGCCTATGCGCTCGATCCTTGTTATGAAAGTGACTCTGATTTGGAAGAAAAAACAAAGTGGTACCTTGAAGAATTAACCAAATGGCAAATGTACGGTCTTACCAAAATGGACTCTCCTGAATCAGCCAAAAAACAAAAAGAAGCATTTGAAAGGTTTCTTGTATCAAGGAGAAAAGATATTGCGCATTATGTCTGTGCTTCTGCCACTTCAATTCCATTTGGAAATAACTATTTCAATTTAGTTTTTTCGGCGGTTTGTATTACAGGCCATTTCGATGTCAATAAAGAAATCTTTTTTGCTGCAGTAAAGGAATGTCTACGAGTAACCAAACCAGGAGGTCTAGTCCAACTTTTTCCTTGGGGCGAACCCATAAAACTCGCACCATCAGAATCTTTGGAAGAAACAATAGGTATTGCAATTTTTCAGAGGCAATCAATATTAAATCAAGGTCTGTTGCTTTTAAATCTTACCGAAAGAGATGATCTTAATTGTTATTTTCTTCGAACTCCTATTGGAGGAACAACTCTTGTGATTGAGAAAAAAATTACTTAATTGAGGCAGTAACCCAATCGATGCTTTAAGATATGAATAGCATAGATATTGAGCCTGCCTTTAATTAATAATATACTTAAGTATGGGAAATAAATTAATTTCTATTTCAAAATTTTTTATTGGTTGGCCATTAACTATTGTTGCTTTATTTTTCTTAGGGAATCTCATTTTCTCCAAATTCCAGGAAATTTTGCCATATATCAAAACCCCAACTCTTCCGCTCCTCATACCGTCCGTCTTGGTGTTTGTAGTTTTTTTCTTCCTGAGAGCTCTGACATGGCATAAGTTATTAAATTTTCATAAATTTCGAAATATTACATTTAAAGACACTTGTCTTTTATGGGGCACGGCAGAACTTAAAAGATTTATACCGGGCTATGTTTGGTCTTACCTCGGCAAAACTGCGTCTTTTTCAAAAAGAGGAGTTAGCAAGGAAAAAATTGCAAACATGCTAGTGACTGAGATAACTCTTATAATCGTATCGGGGTTTATAGTTTCCCTTCTGTCAATACCTTTAATCTCACGTTTTTTAGTATTTAATAATTATCAGATTTTTTTAATAAATATACTTGTTGCTATACTTACCGTCATATATATTTTCGGAAGCAGAATTAATTTTCCAAAACCGATAAAATACATGCTCCCCGGCTTTAATCCCGGCTTAAATTTTACCATCCTTACCATCTCATGCGTTTCAGTTTTTATGTTCGGCTTAGGCACTTATCTTGCCATATCATCTGTTATCTATCTTCCAATAGAAATGGCACTTTCACTAGTAGGCTTTTTCGCATTGTCCTTTCTTCTGAGCTATTTAGCAATTATTGCACCCATGGGGCTTGGCGTAAGAGAGGGCTTTATAACACTTGGCCTTTCAAAAATAACCAAACTTGAATTAGCTGGGTTTTCTTCGATTTTTGCAAGAATCATATTAATCTTTTCCGAGATTCTTTTTCTCCTTATAGTTTTTATTTGGCACAATACAAACGGGAAGCTAACCGTAAAACTTGAAAAACTTGCAGGGGACTACTGGAGGGAAATTATTTTAACAATCATGGTTCTTGTCTATATTTTTTACTTTACGCTTGCCAGCTTTCTTCGTTACGATAACTTCTTTACCGGCAGATTTGACTTAGGAAATATGACGCAAATTGTATGGAATACTGCAGGTGGCAAAATATTCCTGTTTACCAATCCGGACGGAACCAATATAATCTCACGGCTTTCATATCACGCCGATTTTCTGCTAATTCTACTTTCGCCTTTTTATTTATTATGGGAAAGCCCAAAAATGCTTCTATTTATTCAGACCTTGGTTCTTGCCTTTGGTGCTTTCTTTATTTATCTTATTGCAAGAGATGTAATAAAAAACAAAAGCCTGGCTTTAGTTTTAAGCATTGCCTATTTACTTAACCCTTCCGTTCAATATTCCAATCTGTATGACTTCCATCCCGTAACTTTGGCAACCACATTTCTACTCGGCGCATTTTATTTCCTGCGGAAAAAAAACTATGTTTGGTTTATAGTTTTTCTAATACTGTCTTGTATTTCAAAAGAACAGGTTTGGATTATTTCGGCCATATTTGGAATTTATATTTTTATTGTTTATAAAAAAAGACTGCTTGGAGGAATTATTGCAGCCGGTTCTTTAATTATTTTCTATACGCTTGTTGCTTATATTATCCCCAACTTGAGAGAAGGACAGCACTTTGCTCTTTCCTATTATTCCGAGTTTGGAGACTCACCGCTGATTATCATGAAAAACATTTTGTTGTCTCCTGGTTTAGTAATAAAAAGTGTCTTCTCCGATCTTTCCGTAAATTATTTATTTAAACTTTTCCTACCTTTGGGATTCCTGTCGCTCTTAAGCCCTCTTGCTCTTATTTTTGCTCTTCCCGATCTTGTAATTAATTTACTAAGTAACAATACGCAATTAAAACAAATTTATTACCAATATACAGCTATTATAACTCCTTTTATGTTTATAACGGCAATCTTTGGTATAAAATTTGCATCAAGAAAACTTAAGAAACTACCTTTAACTTTTTTCAGCTGGTATTTAGTTGTATTTGCTATATTGGGAGCATATCTATACGGACCACTTCCTGCCTCACAAAAACCAAGCATCAGTGTCTTTACAGAACAGTTAGGATATGGGGGAGAGGTAGATGAAGTTTTACGGAAAATACCGCAGGACGCCAAGGTTGCGGCAACCAATAATCTCGGCTCACATCTTTCCCAAAGAGATTACTTATTCACAATCCCAATTGGGGTAGAGGAAGCGGATTATGTAGCTCTTCTTTTAAATGACCCCTTTGCCCAACCGTCTCTTGCCGCACAGGAAAATTTTGCGGAGTCTCTAAGAAATAATCCTAATTACCAATTGATGTACGAGAAGGAAGATTTTTTAATTTTTAAAAAGCTTAAGCAATAATCCCCCTTGTAAAACTCCTCAAAAAGAAACTACGATATATGTATGGTTAATGTCGTTAAGGCGACAGGAGAACTGGAGCCATTTTCGGAAGAAAAGGTTCGAAACTCTATAAGAAGGGCAGGAATTTCTGAGAATATCCAGGAAGAAGTTCTTGCGCATGTGAAATTAAAGCTCTTCGAAAATATTTCTACAAAAGAAATATACGGCCATATCATAGAGTTCCTAGATAAGCTCCCCGAGCCCTTCAGTAGCGCCAAATACAGCCTTAAAGAGGGAATCATGGAGCTAGGACCAACCGGCTACCCCTTTGAGGATTATATCTCTGAAATTCTCAAATCGGAAGGATATTCTACGAAAACCAGACAAATTCTTGCGGGAAGATGCGTTACGCATGAAGTTGATGTTATTGCGGAAAAAGATGGTAAAAAAATCATGGTGGAAGCAAAATTTCATAATGGTTCGGGAACACGTTCCGATGTGCATGTTGCCCTATACACCAAGGCAAGATTTGATGATCTGTCCCAAAGACACAACTTAGATGAAGCTTGGATTGTTACCAACACCAAGGTGACGGAGGACGCCTTGCAGTATGCCCAGTGCAACAGTATAAAAGTAATCGGATGGAATTATCCCCAGAGTGGTAGCTTAAGGGAATTAGTTGAAAAAGCAAAGCTGTATCCCGTTACGGCAATTAGATCCTTAACCCAAAATCAAAAACAGATACTGCTTCTGCATCAAATAGTTTTATGCAAAAACATTTGTATTAACCCAAGCCTTATAAAGATTTTAGGACTTAACCATGATCAGGAAACAAAGGCGCTCTCCGAGCTAGGTCACCTCTGTAATCTAACAGTCTGACAAAAGCTCACCGAAAGATTCTTTTGCAAGTTTAATTCTTTCATACTTATCCGCCATATAACCATTTGGTTTGGTAGTAAGCTTATCGGAATACAGAAGAAAACCATTGCGAATAGTGTGGTCTCCAAACCTATCATTAATTTTATCTATGGTGTCTGAAAGCCTATCTTTTTTTAAATCTTTTTCAAAAAGAGAGGGCGTAATATGATTATTTTCTTCAAGACCGCAAACCCAAACGCTGATTTGTCTAATATATGAATTTTTTAAGTTAAATATTTCCCCTTCTTCTAAAAGTAGGGATTTAAACAAATTGAAAATTTCAGCTGAATCATTGAAATAGAAATTATATGTTTTTCTTTTATGAATTCCAATATTTCCCCGCAAAGAAAATCCCAAAGTTTTTGCCTTTTTATTAAGCCTTCGAAGTTTTATACAAATCTCCTCCCACAACTCATAAGCGTTCTGAAGAATCTTTCTTTTATCATATTCATTTTGCGCAAGACAATAATTCCTCCCCACAGATTTGACAGGAGGAGCTTCGGTATAGGGAACCACCTCGGAATCATCAATACCAAAGGCAACATTCTTCAAAAACTTTGCTTCTTCTTTGCCGAATTCCCGGATTAAATTTTTTTCGGAAACTTTCCTAAGATCCATAAGAGTAAAAATTCCTATTTTGTTAAGCCTGTCTTTGATTCGCTCGCCAATTCCGCAGACGGCCATCAAATCTACTTTTTCATAAATCTCATCCAGCTTTTCTTTTTTTATTTCAAATACGCCATTAGGTTTATTGAGGCCCGAAGCCATTTTGGAGAGGAGCTTGTTGTAGGATATTCCAATTGAAGCTGTTATGTATTCTCCAATTTCCCCCTTTATTCTTTTTCTGATTATCGCAACTATTCCGCAAGAACCGCCAAATAGATGATTTGTTGATGTCGTATCGATAAAAACCTCATCAATTGAAAATAGCTCAACAGCAGGGGAGTAGTCTTTATAAATATTGAGGAACTTTTTGGAAACTTCATAATACTTATCAAAATCCGCTGAGACAAGTTTAAGTTGCGGACAAATTTTAAAAGCTTCGTATGTGCGTGAACCGGTGCCTATGCCAAGTTTTTTTGCTTCCCGTGAAGATGCGATAATGCAGGTTCTTCCGTTAGTTGCGGTAACTCCCGTAGGATGGTTACGCAAGCTTGGATTGTGCTGTTGCTCAACACTTGCAAAGAAAGAGTCAAAGTCAATATGAAGAATTGTTTTCTCCGTTTTAGATTTCTCAGATATTAAACGTGAGTTCAATCGAAACATACCTATTAGAACTAATAGGAGAACATTATTCGAACAAAATCAATACGACAAAGCAGATAAAACGGTATCAGTTACTGAATAATCTGAAAATTTACATAGCTCCTTCTTATTTCTTGCACTTTATTCATCTCTTCTTAATACATTAAATACAACCTGGTTGTTGTATTGTGAATGTTTTTTGTTTCATGGGTCTCCACCTCAACCTTAACTACCCTGTGCTATAATAACTCTATGTGTTATAACTGCGGGTGCTTCAATCCTCAAGACAATATGGGAAGCGATGAAAATATAACCGAGAGTACTTTTGATGAATTATCCAAAAAGTGGAATAAAAGCTTAGAAGAAACAAAAAAAACTGTGCTATCAATGCTTAAGGAGAAAAAAGTTTCAGAAAACCCAGAGCTCTTTCAACTTTTTCAAAAAGCTTCAAAAGCCTGGGGCCAGAGCGCAGATGTTGCGCAAAAAAACGCCCAAGATTTCCTCGAACAAGAAGTAGGTTAACTAAATGAAAATATATCGTCTGTTAAAGAATGTAAGGTTTTACATTTTGATTTTTAGTTTTATTCTATCTTTGGCTTATGCAATTTATATTAATAACTCATTCCCGGACGGCATACGTGTTATAAAAATTACCCAAACATACGCACTAACAGCTGCCGGATTTTTATATTTGGCTCTTTTAGCGGGACCTTTTTGCTACAACTTTAAAACGCCTCTTAATGCCCTCTATCTTAAAGCCAGAAGAGCAATTGGTGTGTCCGCTTTTTATTTTGCGGTCCTTCACGCTTCTTATGGATTCTTAGGAGAACTGGGTGGCTTCACAAGCTTATCGTCCCTTGATTTAAAATATTTAATTGCAATTACTTTGAGTTTTTCAGGGCTCATAATTCTTAGTCTTATGGCCGCGACATCTTTTGATTTTATGGTTAAATTTATGACATTTAAAAAGTGGAAACTCCTGCACAGATTTGTGTACTTGGCAAGTTTTTTTATACTCGTCCATGCTCTTTTGATAGGAGAGCATTTTAGAAACTTGTCAAATCCTATTTCGGTCGGTTCTATAATCCCAATTTTGTTTTTAATTTTCCTTGAAGGCAAAAGAGTTGTCTCAAACCTAATAACAGCCATTTCAAAAAGTAATACCTAATGAGATTTCCTCACTTCTTTAAGGCAAGCTCAAGGCTTGGTACGTACAAGCGTGACTTTGGGAGAAAGGGAGAATTAAAGGTAGTCGGTTATAGCTTTTGCCCAAAGAGAGTACCCTTTGTCTGATGGGTGAAAGCCGTCCTCGGAAATTAAATCGGAATACTCCTTGCTATACATCTTACTTCCATCGTAAAGATCGATAAGTACGCACTGGGAACGCTTTGCATATCTATAGATAACTCTATTTAACCGTCTAGTAAGAAACTTTGAGAGGTATCTGACAAATATTGACAGCGAGGGCAATAGGGACACGTCGGGGATGTTGCTTATAATGATCGTTGCTTCGGTTCTCTCACTAAGAACCTCAATTAACTTAAAAAAATCCTTTTCAAAGTGTTTAAGTTTCGTTCTGCCATGCAAATCATTTGCTCCTACTGAAATCGTTACGAGATCGGGCTTAAGCTCTATGACCTTTGGAAGTTGAGACTCGATTACATCCTTAACCCTTGCTCCACCTTTTCCCAGATTGTAAAAAACAGCTTCCTTCTTATCTTGTTTTATTTTTTCAAAAACTAAAGAAGGATATGATCTTGAAGGATCGGTTGCGCCTATTCCCTCTGCAGTACTGTCTCCTAAAGCAACGTAAACAAATTTTTCCGGCAGCCAAAATAAGCGCTTTAACTTTATGCCCCATTTATTTACTAAATCGAATATTTTCATAGTTTTTGTGGGTGACCGACCGGACTTGAACCGGCAACCGCTAGGTCCACAACCTAGTGCTCTAACCATTGAGCTACGATCACCATAGCTACTGTTGACTCGTCCTCCGAAGCTTCAGCGTAGGAGGAGCTACATCCACCGCGTAAAATTTTGCTTTGCAAAATTAACGTGCATGGTAAGTATATCAAAAATTGAGCTCAAATTCCACCTTTATATAACCTTAAGAACAGAGCCTATGTTATCATATTTATATAGTATGGAGAAAAAAGAAGATATAGAGAAAAACACAACTATTATAGATCCTTCTATGTCAAGCGACTCTAATATTAATAAAAGTAGATCGAGGATAGGATTTCTTCTTGGAGCGCTTATTGCTCTGTCCGCTATTTTAGGCTATTTCATATTGACGCAAGATAAAAAAATTACTAATCCGGGGTACGTAAATAAATCCATTACAATCCCTGCAGTCGTTACGAAATCTAACCGTCAGAGGGCTAATACAGCTAAAAAGGGGGTTATTGGATTTTTACCATCCTGGTCCGTAGCCAGTAAGGCAAGCGTTTACCCAAAAAACCTCACGCAGATAATTTATTTTGGATTAAATGTTAACAAAGACGGCAGTATCATAAAATATAATGAAGATAATCTTCCTGTTCTTGAGTGGAGTTATTTTAATTCTGGATATTTTAAGGAAATTAGAAGAGAAGCCTCAAGCAGCGGGACAGAAGTTTTACTGTCGATTAAATCTTTTGACAATGAAACGATAGATAATTTAATAAGCAGCCAGGAAGCAACGAGTAAATTAACAAAACAGCTGCTAATATTAATAGAGCAGTATAACCTTGGCGGAATAAATATAGATTTTGAATACTTTACAGACAGCAGCTTTCCGACATCCAAACACTTTGTTAAATTCTTAGAAGAACTATCTTCTAATTTAAAAAGGGCTAACCCGGAAACCATTATATCTGTTGATGTCAATGCGACTGTTGTTATAAAAGATAAAGCATACAATATGACACAGATTGGGAAGGCTGTTGATCAGGTAATTATTATGGCGTACGACTACCGTCAGCAAAATTCAACAAGAGCAGGTCCTGTCGCACCTATTAAAGGTAAACTGAATGAACATAGCATTCTTGAGTCAGTAGAGTCTTTATCCGGACGTGTCCCAAATGATAAACTTATTTTAGCAATACCATTCTATGGCTATGAATGGCAGACTGTCGGTAGGGAACATAAGAGTCCAGTTATCGAAGGGACAGGTGCTTTAGCTACATATAAAAGAGTGAAAAAACTTTTGACAGATAGGAGCGACATCACTGTGAATTGGGATGATATTTCTAAATCACCATGGCTATATTATATGCAGTATGGAGCAGTTAAGCAAATTTATTATGAAAACGATAGATCAATTTCCGAAAAAATAAAATTCATAAAAGAAAAGAATATGGGAGGACTTGCTGTTTGGGCATTAGGCTATGAAGGCAATAATACAGAACCATGGAAAATTATAGAAAAAATTAATGAAGATTAAAAATAAACTTTTTCTAATAGTTGGTTTTTCATCTTTGACAACTGTGCTTCTTGGAGTATTTCTTTATTTTACGTTTCAGCCATTTTACATAACCCACCTTTTAATTGGTCTTATCGTGTCTTTAACTCTATTCATAGTTCCAACAATTTTAATTTTATTAGACAGCGTCATTAGGCCAATTACCAAACTTACTGAGGGGATGGAAATTGTTTCTTTAGGAAACCTGGGTCATAAAGTTGATGTGCGATCTAATGACGAAATCGGACAACTAACACGCGCAACTAACGATCTCGTAAGTAAGTTGGTTACTGCAAACCAAAATCTGGAAGAAAAGGCTCAAGAGGCAACTAGGGAATTATCCCGAAAGATTGAAGAGTTGGATTTTGAGCACAAAAAAAATATTGAAGTAGGGGGGAAAACATTAGTTGAGAAGGCCAAAGATGAGGCTGTTTTGGCAAGTATTGGTCATGGGGTGGTGACAATTGACAGGGATGGGAATATTACCTTTTTTAACAAAGCTGCCGAAACATTAACTAATTGGAAGTCCGAAGAAGTCATAGGAAAACCATGGTTTGAAACTGTTCCCGAGATGGCTGGCAGTAATACTTTGGTCTCAAGAGAGGGACGCGCCGTTTTTAAAGCGTTGAAAACGGGGCAAAAAATATTCACTACGACAGTAATTCTTCAGAAAGGTTCGGGAAAAATTCCTGTAGCTATGACTGCAACCCCAATCATTTACAACGGCGAAACAATAGGAGCAGTAGGTGTATTCCGTGACGTTACCCATGAAAAAGAAGTAGATCGTATGAAAACGGAGTTTATTTCGCTCGCATCACACCAGCTCCGCACGCCATTGTCTGCGATAAAATGGTTTTGTGAAATGCTATTAAATGGCGATGCAGGGCAGTTAAATCCGGAACAGAGGGAATACACTCAAAATGTTGCTGATTCAAGCGAGCGGATGATTAGTCTTGTAAACTCTCTTCTTAATATTTCACGTATTGAATCAGGAAGAATAATTATTGATCCAAAACCAACAAATATTAGTCAGCTTATCTCGGAAGTGATCTCTGAGGTAAAAGTAAAATGTGATGTAAGAAAACAGCAGATTGCTGTCAGTATCCATTCAGCTCTTCCGCTAATAAATATCGACCCGCAGCTTATCAGAGAAGTATATGCTAATTTACTGACAAACGCTTCGAAGTATACGCCTCCCGGTGGAGAAATTTCCGTATTTATTTCTAAAAATGGCGATGAGCTAGTTTCTCAAGTAAGTGACAACGGATATGGTATTCCAAAAAAGGATTATGATAAAGTATTCCAAAAATTTTATCGTGGAGAAAATATTGTAAAAATTGAAACGGAAGGCAATGGACTGGGTCTTTATTTAGTCAAAGCAATTATAGAATCGTCCAGAGGGAAAATTTGGTTTGTATCAGAGGAGAAAAAGGGAACAACATTTTTCTTTACCTTGCCGCTTGGTGGCATGCTAGCAAAAAAAGGGGAAGTTACGCTTGACAGTTAACGCGTGTATAATTAAACTGTAAGTTATTAGCGATGAGTAAACAAAAACCTACAGTCATGATAGTTGAGGACGAGAGCTTACTACTACAAGCTATTTCTAAAAAGCTAGAGTTGAATGATATAGCCACAATTCCTTGCATTAGTGGAGCCCAAGCCATTGAACACTTGAGCAACCTTTTAGAACTTCCGGATGCAATTTGGCTTGATTATCAGTTGAAAGATATGGATGGGATTGAATTTATGGAGCATCTCAAGGAAAAAGAAGCATGGGCACAAATTCCCGTAATCGTTGTGAGTAATTCAGCTAGCAAAAGCAAAGTCCATAGAATGCTGACGCTTGGCGTAAGAAAATATTTCTTAAAAGCAGCGCACCGACTAGATGAACTCATTCCAATAGTAAAACAGTTTATTGAAGAAAATAATACGCAGATATAAATAATATGGCAAAAATTCTCGTTGCCGAAGATGATAAATTTCTGGCCAATGCTTACCGGGTTAAACTCAGCAAGACTGACCATGAAATCAAAATAGTTTCAGATGGTCAGGAAGTGATGGATATCCTCGAAACATTTACTCCCGACATTATTCTTCTTGACCTAATAATGCCGGTAAAAGACGGTTTTTCGGTACTTGAAGAGTTGAAGAAAAACGAAAAATGGAAAAATATTCCGGTTATTGTTGCTTCAAATCTAGGACAGAAGGAAGATATTGACAGAAGTATGTTGCTTGGAGCTACGGATTACATCGTCAAGAGCGATATGCATATCAATGACATTCTGATAAAAATTAACAACGCCCTCAAATAGAAACTCTCCAAAAAAAACTATTTCATCTTTCAAGGGTAATAATTGACAAATTCGGTTTAATTTTGCAAACTTAAGTGTAACAGTGACTAATGTACCAGTAAGAAAAAAAAAGGCTATTTCCAGGAACTTATCCAAACCGGTAAGCAAACAAAAGCAGAAAGTTGAGAAGCTTCCCGTTACTCAAAGTGCACCCGTAATTACCCCGGCAGCAGTGCAAACACAAGATACGGGTAGTAAAAGTCTTAAAAACCCCCTCATGCCTCAACCTAAGGCAAATATTCCTCCTGAAAAACGCCCAAATGCAGAACCTAAATCAAAAGAGGATTCTATGGAGGGTTTGGAGACAAACCTATTTAATTCGCTGAAGGAATTGGGGATTATAGATGAGAAAAAATTGACCTTAGCGTTTGAAGAAAGTAAAGCTAAAAGCTCTTCATTTCAAGAAATACTTTTGACAAATGATCTTATATCTGATACTGATTTGGGCAATACTGTAGCAGAGTTGTTAAATGTCCCTTTTATTGAGCTTGCAACCATAAAAATTCCTTCAAATCTTATTTATTTAATTCCCGAAAATTACGCAAGAACACATAATGTTATCGCTTTTGAAGAAAATGATGGAGAAATAAAGATCGCAATGGTAAATCCATCCGAAAGTCCAATCGTAAAGCCATTCATAGAACAAAAAGCGCAAAAAAAAGTGTCAGTTTTTTATGCAACGCAGCGGGACTTTGAGAAAGCGTTGAAGATCTATAAACAAAACCTCCAGCGGTCATACGATGAAATGCTTAGAGAGCAGATGGGAAATATCGGAAAAGATGGAGTCTCAGAAGAAGCTCCAATTGAACGGATCGTCGATATTCTTATTGAATACGCATATGACAACGGAGCTTCCGATATTCATATAGAGCCGGAGAAAGAAGGATCGGTTGTTCGGTTTCGTATAGACGGGATTATGCAGGAAGTTCTGCTCTTTACACAGGAGATTGACAAGCAAGTAATATCCCGCATAAAATTTTTGTCAAAACTTCGCACCGATGAGCACCTAAGCGCACAGGACGGGAAAATCCAGACGAGAATTGAAAACGAAGATCTGGATATCAGGGTTTCAATCGTCCCGATTGTACATGGAGAAAAATGTGTCATGAGACTTCTCTCCGCACGCTATAGGCAGTTTGGCTTATCTGATCTTGGTATGAGCGATACAGATTTGAATAAAGTTATGGACGCAAGTAATAAACCGTACGGAATGATTCTGTCAACCGGTCCAACGGGTTCGGGAAAAACAACAACAATGTATTCTATTCTTAAAATTTTAAACACAAAAGAACGCAATATAGCAACAATCGAAGACCCCATTGAGTATGAGATTGCGGGACTAAACCAGATACAAGTTAACCCAAAAACAAATCTTACTTTTGCAGAAGGGCTGCGCTCGATCCTGCGCCAAGACCCTAATATTATCTATGTAGGAGAGATCCGCGATGATGAGACGGCAGATATTGCTGTGAACTCCGCAATGACCGGGCATTTAGTCTTGTCAACGCTTCATACAAATGACTCTGCCACTGCACTTCCAAGGCTTCTGGATATGAATATTGAGCCCTTTCTTGTTGCATCAACAGTAAATATAGTCATTGCTCAAAGACTTGTCCGGAAAATCTGCGAAAGATGCAAAGTCTCCAAAATGGAGAAAATGAGCGAGCTTGAAAAACATTTTGACAAAAAACTTTTACAAAAATACTTTAGGAGTTCCCAAGAGGCCAGGATATACATTGGCAAGGGATGCCCGGTTTGCAGAAACACCGGGTATTCCGGTAGAATCGGTATTTTTGAAATCCTTCTCTTATCTGAGAAAATCAAAGATCTTATTGTTGCCAAAAATGACTCTCAGAAAATTATGCAGCAAGCTGTAATAGAAGGGATGACCACGATGACAGAGGACGGACTTTTTAAGGTACAGCAGGGTTTGACCACTATTGAAGAGATCCTTCGGGCAACAAGAGAATGAAACTGGCATTTTTATCATCTAAAATATCATTATTTAACAAAGTGAGCCCAGTAGACACACTGGCTTTTACAAATCACGTCTGCCTGATGCTAAAAAGCGGTATCCCGCTCCCTGAATCGATTCTAATTTTAGAAAAGCAAACGTCTCATCCGAGTTTTAGAAAAATGCTTCTGAAGATTCACCAGGAGATTGCCAACGGCCAGCCCCTGTACAAAGCTCTGTCCCAATTTCCTCATGTCTTTGATGCATTTTATGTAAGCCTGGTTCGAGTTGCGGAAGAATCGGGAAGTCTTGAAAAAAACCTTGGTTATCTTGCTCTCCATTTAAAAAAACAGCACGAATTTTCCGGAAAAGTAAAAAGTGCTTTATTGTACCCGTCGATCATACTAGGAGTAGCTTTTATTACCGGGATTGGACTTAGTGTTTTTGTGCTGCCTAAGCTTATTGACCTTTTTGCATCACTTGATGTTGAACTGCCGCTCTCAACAAAGATTCTTCTGTTTATTGCTGAAGCTATGAGAGACTACGGTATTTTTATATTAGTCGGTTTGTTTCTGCTTTTTGCATTCCTTCGCTTCGCAATAACTACACGGCTTATTAAACCCCGCTGGCATTCTCTTCTTCTTTCTCTTCCGGTTTTAGGAATATTTATGCAAAACATTGAACTGGCTTCAATATTTAGAAATATCGGGACAATGCTTGGTGTAGGAGTGCATATCTCAACTGCTTTAGATGCGCAATTTGAAACAACAACAAACTGTGTATACAAAAACTACCTTTCGGAAATCAAAAACGGTGTAAAAAAAGGCGGAACAATTGAGGAAACTCTTAGTAAAGGGGGCAAGAAATTTATCCCCTTGATCGCCGTAAGGATGATTGGAGTCGGGGAACAAACGGGAAAACTTGATGAAACGCTCAATTATTTAGGGGATTATTTCGAAAGTGAAGTCGATGAGACATCCAAGAATCTTTCAACAATCATCGAGCCTGTTGTTCTTATATTTGTAGGTGTTATCGTAGCGTTTTTTGCAATTTCGATTATAGGACCAATTTACCAGTTCACAGGAAGTGTAAATCGGTAAGAATTATGAATGTTAAATCCAAAATTCAAAATTATAAATTCCAAATAAATTCAGAATACTAAAATCCTGCCTGCCGGCAGGCAGGTCTAATATCAAAACATTTTGGGTTTTGGAAATTTTCAGCCAGAGGCTGATCATCCCTTGAATGAGAAGTTGGATATTATTTGGAGCTTGATGCTTTGAATTTGAAATTTTCAGACTATTAAGTGTCAAATATAAAATGTTAAGTGTTAAGCATAAATCATCTGGGTTCACGCTTATCGAACTGCTTCTTGTTGTATCTATTGTATCTATAATAGGAACTTTTTCAGTTGTCTTCTTTTCCCGTTTTCTTACCCAAAACGCAGTCGCAAATACCCAAGACCAGCTTATAGGACAGCTTAGGAAAGCGCAGATTTATGCCATGATGGGAAGACAAAACGACAGCTGGGGAGTAGTATTCCAGTCGAATAAGATTATCCTTTTTAAAGGATCTTCATTTGCAGAAAGGGACACCGCGTTTGATGAAACTTTTAACGAGAACGCAAATGTTTTAATTCCTGGCTTCCCGGAGATATATTTTACAAAAACCACAGGCTTACCTCCTAGCGGTAGTTATCCAGTAACATATTCAATTTTCGGCAATGACTCATCAAAACAATTTACTATAAATTCGCAGGGAGTTGTAAGCAGATGAAAAAAATATTAAATATTAAATATCAAATATCAAATAGACATCTCTTAATAGGCGTTAGGAAATTATTCCGAAGAGAGGCTGGGTTTTCGGTTATTGAGCTAATTCTTGCTGCAGCGCTTTTTATGATTATTGCAACAGGCTCTATTACCGTTATTTTGCAAGGGCTTGACTCAAACCGCCTTGGAGAAGAACAAACTGTTGCCAATCAATACGCTACAGAAGGCATGGAGGCAGTACGGTCAATTAAAAATCAAGCGTATACAAGTCTTGCCAATACAGCTGGTACTGGAATTAGACGCAGCGCTAGTAACGTTTGGGAATTTTTTGGTGCCAACAATACTCTAACCCATAACAGTACCGACAACTACATTAGGATTATTAAAGTTGAATCGGTCAATCGAGATGCTGCACCTCCCGCAGGCAATATTGTCGTCTCGGGCACTAATGATCCGGATACAAAAAAAATTACCTCTACAGTTTCCTGGAATTTTACTCCCAGCAGGGCAAATTCTGTACAGCTTATAAGTTATCTTTCAGATTGGAGAAAGCCAATAACACCCAGCAGAGGTGGTATTTTAGTTTATGGAGACGGAGAAACAAAAACTGATGCAATACAATATAAGATTTTAGACGGAACAGCTGGTACATGGTCATCAGCTGCTTCTGCTGCTGATATTGATGCTAGCACTACAAATAGATATTTAAGGGCAGCAAGAGTTTTTACTTCTTCAACACGCAACGAAAAAATACTAATTTCCCGCCATTACGATGGCTCAGCCCAATATATCTATGCACAAGTTTTCAATGGGACGAATTGGGGAAATGTAGTACAGCTATCAACCTGGAGTTCAAAAGCCCTTTTAGACGTCAGGAACTTTGATGGTGGTTATCTGGAAAATGGTAACTTTATAGTTGTCTACTCTGATAATACTAATATTCCAAAATATCAAATTTGGCAAAACGGTAGCTCTTGGTCTGTTCAGGCTAACACTACGGATGTTGGCGGTATACCTAGATATATTGAAACTGAAGTTAGGCCGGGAACAAACGAGGTAATGATGATTACTTCTGACTCGGTAAGCGATACAAATTCCTCCTACTTTAATGGTTCTGCTTGGTCAGCTCCGACCGAACATTCAGCAGTCGCTCCTACCGCTACGAAAGACCATACCGATTTTGTTTGGAGCCGTGAAAACACCCTGAAAGGAGCCTTAGTCTTCCCCAACGCTGGCACTGATACTACCTTGACTTTGAAAATTTGGACAGCGAATGGATCTGGCGGTGGCAGCTGGAGCGATTTGGTAAATTCTGAAGCTTCAGGCGGACGATTGGGAGCAGCCGAGGTAGACAGCAGGAAAGGAGCTGAAGAATTCCTGGCCTGCCATAAGGATGCAAATAGCGATATTTACTGTTTTAGAGGAAACTCTACGCCTGCCTGGACAAGTCCAGCCAACAATATACTTACTACAACCTCACATACTGGTATCCAAAGAAGCTTCAGTGTTGGGTTTGAAAGGACTACGGGAACACAAGCAATAGTAGTTTATTCAGATAATACAGCCACCCCAAAACTTAGGAAATATTCTGCAGGCACTAATGCTCTTGATGTCTCAGCAACCAGCTTAACAGCCCTAGGCGGTACGCTAACAACAGTAAGGACAAGACCACTTACAGATAATGATGACATTATGATTTTGATGGGTAATGCTAACAATGATTTATTTAGTGTAGTTTGGGATGGTAACGCTGATGCTGCTTACACTTCCGGCGGCAAAGCTCACACAGCTCATGGCATTAGTGGTTCAGCCACCACTGATTTTTGGTACGACTTTGCCTGGGATAGATATTGACCATGAGTAAATTACTAAATTGTTATATTGCTAAATTGCTTCACAGAAAACAGAACAAAACGACAGAGCAATTTTGTGGCTCGGGGGGTTTTACGTTTATAGAACTGATTTTGTATGTTGCTATTGTGACAATTATTCTCTCAGCCCTTGTACCGTTTGCATGGAGTGCTATTGAAACGGGTGTAAAAAGCGCGGTTCAACAGGAGGTAAATGCGAACGCGCGATATATCAGCGAGCGGATAAAATATGAAATACGGAACTCTACAGATATTAATTTACCTGTTGTGGGATCATCGGGGACTACACTTTCTATTGTTACCTCAATTCCGGCAACCAACCCAACGATTATCGATCGTGATCTTCCGACAGGGAATATCACGATTAAACAAGGCGCGGGGAGTACGGTAAATCTAAATTCTGCCAATACGGTTATCAGCAGTCTTACATTTACGAGCTATACATCAGGCGATAATAAAACAAAACATATTCGGTTTAATATGACAGTTCTAGCTTCTTTTGCGGCAACAAGACAAGAATATCAGGATTCGGTTGTCATCGAAAGCAGTGCAGAAGTACGAAGTAACTAATACTAATTCAACATTCAAAATGCAAAACTCAATCCGCCAGCTGGCGGACAAAATTCAAAATTTAATAATTTGGGAATTGATTAGAAATTGGAAATTGCCCACCCTGAGCGAGGCCGAAGGGAAAATTGAAAATTCCGCCGAGAGGGGGTATGTTGCTATATCCATTATTCTTATTCTTACTGCCGTGGTTCTGGGAATTATAGTTACAGTTGCACAGTTGGGAATA
>Ga0209541_10002785_pt1 | contig 32744 bp, 36 predicted proteins | sample RifCSPlowO2_01_FD_184027 | JGI IMG/M metagenome (GOLD analysis project Ga0209541, IMG submission 184027) | Groundwater microbial communities from Rifle, Colorado - Rifle CSP2_plank lowO2_0.1 (SPAdes) (version 2) | ecosystem: Environmental > Aquatic > Deep subsurface > Groundwater | place...
GCTGTAAAACCAGAGGCAGTAAAAGAAGTGCCGAAAACAGCCAGAAAAGGGCCAGAAAAGGCAGGGACATGGATCCCAAAAACCAAATTAGGCCAAGATGTTATTAACGGCAAATACACATCAGTGGACCAAATTTTGGCTGCGGGCGAGCTGATCTTGGAGCCGGAAATTGTTGATTACTTAATCCCAAACCTAAAACAGGAAATAATTTATGTGGGAGGCAGCCCTGGAAAAGGTGGTGGAACCAAGAGGACAGCCACAAGGATCACAACAAGGATGCACAAATCTGGTAGAAGGTACAGCATGTCCTCGCTTGTTGCTGTTGGAAATGAAGACGGTATTGTGGGCTTGGCCAAAGAGTCCGGGACAGACCATCGCGCCGCAATCGAAAAGGCAGTTAAGGCAGCCAAATTGAATGTTATCACAATAAAAAGGGGCTGTGGCAGCTGGGAATGCGGCTGCAAAACAAACCACTCAATCCCATTCAAAGTAGAAGCCAAGTACGGCTCTGTAACATTTGTTTTATTGCCTGCGCCAAAGGGCGTCGGTGTTGTCGCTGATGATGAGGCTAAAAAAATCCTAAAGCTAGCAGGCTTAAAGGATGTCTGGGTAAAAACTTACGGCCAGACAGGGACAAGGGTTAACCTTGCCAATTCTGTTTTTAAAGCTCTACAAGCTTTGAACCAAGTGAAAGGTGAATTAGTAAAATTATGAGTAAATATAAAGGAGGGTTAGAGGAACCTTGGTTCCCTATATGACAGAGTTATATGCTGCAATCAGGTTGAAGGGCAATGTAAAAATAAACAAGGAAATCCGCGATACAATGGACATGCTTAATTTGAAAAGGGTTAACAACTGCAACCTGCTTCGAAAAACAAAAGAAATCGATGGCATGCTCAAGAAGTCAATGTCATGCATAACATGGGGCGAAGTGACCAAGGAGACTTTGGAAAAGCTTTTGCTGAAAAGGGCCAAAGAAAACGGCGAGAAAAAAATCGATGAGAAAAAATCAAAGGACGCCGCCGCAAAACTCCTAGATGGATCCAAATTGAAGGAAGTTGGTTTGAAGGTCCCAATAAGGCTGCACCCAGCATCAAAAGGTTTAATCTCAATCAAACAGCCGTTCCCTCGCGGCGACACAGGCTACAGAGGCGAGAAGATAAACGAATTGATATTGAGGATGATTTAGATATGGCTGGAATATCTACTGTTAGAGGAAAATTTGAACATTTAAACTGTAGACCTGAGGATGTCTATATTGTAAGAGGAAGAGCAAAACATTGTGTTGTGTATATTGATTTCAAGTTTCCTGGAGAACTTTCTTACAGATCAGCAAGGCTTGATACAGGTTCAAACGACGGCCTTGTTTTGCCAAGAGGACTTTTTAATCAAGTTACAGATGAAGGAAAAGTTAGTGGTGTTACTCAACACCATTGTTCTAGATATGGAGCTGATATTATACCTTTTGGAACAACAGACATTTTAGTTCCAGTCAGAGACTCAGATGGACAGGAGACAGATTTCCGTTTGAATAGATTAGCTGTTGCCGGAGTAGATCATAGATATATAAGAGAGGAGCCAATTGCTGGAATTGGTTTTCTTCAAGGTTTCATGAGAGTTCCATTTTCAATTGTTTGGGAGGATAATAGATTTGAGATTGCCCTAGTGCCCCAAAAACCAAAAACACCCGCTCCGGGTTCAGAATCTTGAGGATGATATGACAGAACTTAAAACAGCCCAATTGGAATTGTTTACAGAAGGATTCATGGAAGTGACTCATGGAAGCTCAGCAGCCTATCTCAGATTTAGAGTTGTTGAAGACGATCAACTGAGAAAAGCACTCTTTGATACTGGATTTAATAGTGGTCTTGCTCTCCCAAAAAGAGACTTTGGTTATTTGGCAGAAAGAGGACTTATCAGAAAAGTCAAGGAAAACCAACCATATACCTTTGTTACCGGAACAGGCAGAGCGAGAATGGGGGAAACAGACATTGTAATACCAGGAACTCCAGGAACCTGTCCAGATAGAACACTTGCTGATCTTTCTGTCTGTGAGTTTGATTGCCCTGCCAAAAACCCGCTAACATATTTAGGTATGGAAATTATAAAATACCTCGGTGAAGAATTCGGAGTGGAAGTGGACCTTAAAGATAAAACATTTAGAATTTATTCTGGTGGTGGATAATATGTCAGCAAAAAAAAGGAAAAAGGTTAGGAAGATGCGTGGATCCAAAACACACGGCTACGGCGCCAAGAGCATAAAGAACGGCAGCGGCAATCGCGGTGGTGTTGGAAAGGCTGGGGTCTTCAAGCACAAGAAATCGTGGGTATTCAAGTATGAGCCAAACAAAATCGGCGGCAAAAAAGGTTTCTCATCCAAGAAAAAGCGTGGCATCATAGGCCCTGTAAAAGCCATAAACCTGAGGGACATCGCCAAGCTGGCAAAAACAGCCGACATCAACTTGAAAGATTTTGGTTATGATAAAGTATTGTCTTCTGGCGAACTGACAAAACCGCTGACAATCACCGCGAGATTTTTCTCAGCCGGCGCAACAGAAAAAATCGAGCAAGCTGGCGGCAAAGCTGTTAAGGAATAAAATGAGAAAATATCCAAACCATTTAAGAGAACTGGACGACCTTGCAATTGGTTATATTAATGGCGATCCTGTTGCAACCAGAGAATTCAAAAGGCAGGCATATGAAGGATGGTCTACTAATATTTTTGAAGAGTTTTATAGAGCGACTTCTCTTATAAGTCAGGTGCTTTCACGGACATTCAAAACATGGTGGCACGGGGAACACAAAGACCAAACCTCGATTTCTGAAGAAAGAAAATAACTCTTAAATATAATCTAATTCAATAATAGTCTATGAGCCTAGTAGAAAACGCTAGACAGTTGATGTACAAACAAACCATTAAAAACAAATCCCCACCGTGGCTTCTGACAGAGCTTGCAATTAAAAAAGGCAAAGAGCTCTCGAAAAAACATAAGGTTGATGAAAAACTAGTTCTGGCGTCCCTATACCTTGCCCATACTGTGTTTAGCAACGTGTGGAAAGGCGATATCCAAAAAAACCATCCAAAGCTAAGCGCAAAACTTGTCAAAAAATATCTCAATAAATGGGGCGTGAATAAAGAAGGCCAATGCATAATACTAAACTCCATCGAAGCCCATCATGCAAAAGTCCCAACAAAATCGCTAATAGCAGAGGTTGTAAAGAACGCCGAGTGCTTCAAGTTCGTGACTGTAGAGGGCAGCCTGATTTGGTTGTATGAGTTAGGGAGAAGAGAAATCCCTTTTGAAGAGTCAGTTGATAGAGTTTTGGAAAAAATGGAGCAGAAAAGAAGCCTACTCACACTTAAAGATTGTAAAAAGGAAGCAGAAAAAAACTGCAAGGAAATTCTCCGACTGTATAAGAAATTGAGATAAAGTTAATATTAATATAACTCTGGTTCTATAATATATCCAATAAACGGTTTTAAGGTTAGTAGCCTATGTCTTTTGACGAAAAATATCTAAAGGTTCTCAAGAAATTGCCTGGTGTGACTGGCCCTATACAAAGGTTAAGCTTCACGTCAAAGCTCAAATGGACAGGCCTGATCTTATTCATCTACTTCTTGATGTCCAACCTTTTGGTCTATGGCGTCCCAAGGCAAGACTATTCCAATTTACAATTCCTTCAGATCGTTCTAGGCTCCAGTTTTGGTAGTCTAGTCACTCTAGGTATCGGTCCTATAGTCACAGCCTCCATAATTTTGCAGCTGTTGGTTGGTTCAAAAATAATCCCATGGGATTTGCAGTCAGAGCGCGGCAAAGCAATGTTCCAGGGCACACAAAAACTTGTTGCGGTACTTTTCTCCATAGTTGAAGCGTATATATTCGTCTCCTTCGGCGCCATCCCATCAGCGCCAGGAATGCAGGGCCTTGTGATAGCTCAACTTGCCTTAGGTGGTGTGCTTGTAATCTTCCTGGATGAAGTTGTCCAGAAATGGGGATTCGGGTCTGGCATAGGCTTGTTCATAGTCGCAGGTGTCTCGCAGCAAATAATGCTTGGTTTATTCAATCCATTGACAGCAAGCTGCATCCCAGGGCAAATAAGCACATGCTTCCCAACGGCTGGGGAACCTTCTGTCGGTAGAATACCGTTTGCTCTACTCACAATGGGTGCAGACCCTGTACAAGCTTTATTGCAAGGTTTACTGCCAACACTTGCAACAGTATTAGTCGTTATCCTAGTTGTGTACACACAGCTGATAAGGGTGGAGGTACCTCTGGCGTTCGGTGCCTTGAGTGGTTTTGGTAGAAGATGGCCTCTCAAGTTTTTCTACACATCCAATATGCCTGTGATTTTAGTCGCAGCTTTACTTGCCAATGTCCAGTTGATGGGTAGGATGCTGTCTAGAGGTGGAAACTCTATACTAGGTGTGTTTGATAATCAAGGCAATCCAGTCGGCGGCATAATCTATTACCTATTCCCGCCAAACTCAATACCAATCGTTGGAATAATGGTCACAGCAGGCGTTTTTGTTTTGATCGGTGTCATCCTCTCAAAATATATCAAGAAACCGGCATGGAAAGTTGCCATAGTATTTGCAATACTTGGTGGCATTGTATGGTATGGTATAGGCGCATCAACAGGTTTGAGTGGGTTGACAACAATAGAATTCTCAGATGTATTGAGGGCCCTAACTTACACATTCTTCATGGTTGTCGGTTCCGTCATCTTCGCCCTGTTCTGGGTCAACACATCTGGAATGGACTCGAAGTCTGTCGCTGACCAAATAGAATCTGTCGGTATGTACATCCCAGGCCATAGAAGGGACCCAAGGATAATCCAAGGCGTGCTGGACAGATACATCCCATACCTGACAATCATTGGCGGCGCAGCAATTGGAGCATTGGCAGCTTATGCTGATTTGACAGGTGCAATCGGGACAGGTACAGGTATCTTGCTGGCAACAATGATAGTCCACCAGATGTATGAGCAAATAGCCTCACAGCACAGGGACGACATCCCAGGCCCGTTGAAAAAGCTATTCAGGGTGAGTTAACTATAAAACTGCCTGGCACCAATTATATGAATTGGTTTTCAGAATTTTATGAAGAAAATATTAGTTGTTGGCACAAAGGAAACAAACAAACTGCCTCTTGTAGAATCAGCCATCCGCGGCATCATGAATGGCGGCAATGTAGGCCACATAAACCTGAACAAGCTGAGCGCGATAAAAGCTTATACAGGTAACGGCTCCCTTCAGGACATATACATCTCCCTTTATGATGAGCTGGACAGAAAGCTTGAAGCCATGGGTTCCAACGGCGCATCCACTGTTGTGATAGAATCCTACTACACCCTCGACACACATTCTGGTTTTGTGCCGCTGCTAACAGACAGGTTCTTCAAATTATTCAAGCCAGATTCAATAGTCTTGCTGGAAAACACAGAGGAAAGCCTCAAAAACATCAAAGAGTCGACGCTGCTTAAGGATCAGCAAAAAGTAAACAGGGAACACGGTGTCCGTCACTCCTCAACTTTCGGCGCGCCGCTAAAAACAATATCTGTAAACCCTTTGCAACAGGCTGTAGCTGTCCGCGATATACAGGATGCAATAAGGTCGCAGCCAACCAAGCAGTTGAATAATGGCTTGTTGAAGGCCGTTCTGGAAAGGCGTTAGTATCTTTTTATATTCACGGCTTCTAACTGTATCTATGTCAGCACTAATCAACATCCTGTTATTCTCGCTCGCACTTTCGCTAATCCTAACCCTTCTGACAAAGTTCCTGACAAACCAAAAAGAAGTCAAAGGAATAAAAAGCAAAGTCGCCGGCTTCAGGCAACAGATAAAGGATGCACAAAAAGCAGGTGACAGTGCCCAAGTCAAAAGGCTCTCTGACGAAATGTTCAAGGCCAGCAAAGGCCAGTTCAAGTACTCCACAAAATCCATGTTTGTCTCGATGATCGTGGTTATAATCGCATTTGGTTGGCTTCAAGCAAGTTATGATAAAATGCCTGTGACCTTCCCACAATCAGCAAACCAGACAAATGCAAGCTTTGTTGGCACATTCAAGTATGAGGGCCAAGAGCACAGCGTGGAGACAGGAGTCGGTCAGGATTTGTATATAGATAAAACTTTATACAAAAGCTCAGAATTCATACCTTTTGAGGGCGCCTACCTCAAGGCAGCTGTAGATTCAGGTAAACCTGTCCTCACAGTCCACGCTGCAAAATCTCCTGTAGAGATCCCGTATATCGGTTCCTACCTATCTTGGTTTTGGCTATATGTGTTGATAACGCTGCCATCGACTATAATATTCAGAAAACTGCTCGATGTTGAATAAGAAATATAATATATGAGAAATTTATCTTGGTTTTGAATCCGGCGAGCATTTATAAATATACGCCTACTATATACTTAATCTACTTGGAATATTATGGCAAGCGGAGGATCGTTTTCAGCAAGGAATTTGAAGAAGAAAAGAGCCAAAGCCAGATGGCACTCTAGGGCAGCAAAGAAAAAGTTGCTAAAGTTGTGGCAACTAAAACCGCTAAGAGGGGCTCCAATGGCAAAGGCAATTGTTTTGAAAAAGAAAGGTATTGAGCAAAAACAGCCTCACTCTGGAATTATTAAGGCTGTAAGAGTACAATTAGTAAAAAACAGCATCCCAGTCACAGCTGTCCTTCCAGGCACAGGAGCAGTTAAGTTTGTCGACGAGCATGATGAAGTCACAATAGCCGGCCTGGGCGCATCGCAAGGTGGCGCAGTCGGTTCCATGCACGGCGTCAAGCACAAAGTTGTGTCTGTAAAAGGCGTGAGCTTGAACGAGCTGTTGAAAGGCACAAAGGAGAAGCCGAAGCAATAATTAAATTATGTCTCAACGAATAAGTCAATACGATTCCAATGAAGTCGATGCCCTATTGAGAGTTTATGCTGAGACATCAACATTGGGGGCTGACCTTGAAATGGTGAAACGTACTTGCCAAAGGTTCTTGGCACTTGTAACAAATCGTAGTTATCCAAACCCGCTTCCATTGGACCATTCAAACCAAGACTTTATGCAAGCTATTGGACCAGATGAATATTCCACGTTACATGGTTCTGCACACAATGTTAAAAAAGCCCAAGAAAAAGCAGGCAGACTAAAGCGGCAGCTAGGAGACTATTCAGATATACCAGCTGTCCAAGAAAGGTTAAGATTGATTGGTGAGGCAGAAGGTGTCATGGCAGCTGCCCTGGAAATGGTGAGGCTATAATATGACAGACCAAAAAATACTATTATTCAACAGGTGGAGCAATGAGGAAGTGCAGGTAGCTGATGCTGGCTTGAAAAATCAGATTAATTTAAAACCTGTGATTATGCCGAGATCTAGCGGAAAATGTGGAAATGTTTCTTTCCACAAAAATGACATGCACATTGTCGAAAGGTTTATCAACAAGCTTGGCGTTTCAGGTCACAAAGGGAAAAAACACAAGAGGACAAGCGGCAGGATGGTCGGCCAAAACCCAACGCTTTATGCTGCTGTAATTGACGCTTTCGGGATAATTGAGAAAAGGACAAACAAGAACCCATTGCAAACCCTTGTGAAGGCAATTGAAAATTCTGCTTTGTTGGAAGAAGTTGCTGCTTACAGGATGGGTGGTACCATGGCAAGAAAATCAGTGATAACAGCGCCACAAAGGAGGCTTGATGTCGCGCTCAGGCTTTTGTCCCAGGGCATTTACAGCGCCTCTTTCAAATCTGGCCAGGGGCTTCCAAATGTTATAGCTTCTGAATTGATCGCGGCTGCAAACAATGATGCCAAATCGCACGGTGTGAGGGAGAGGACAAGGCTGGAAAAAGAGGCAGAAGGAGCGAGATAAGCTATTTATATTCACTCCCCCTATTCTTTAGATAAAGTTTGAATTGGTAGCCAAAATCCAGTTCTATTTATATAGAGGTTATTGAAGCGGACATGGAATAGTTCTTGTGATCTGCTTCTAGTAAATTATGGCAAAAAGAGAGATTACCGAAGTTGTTAAAGAGTTGATGTTGAAGCCTGACCAGATCAGGAATATTGGTATAGTCGCGCATATAGACCACGGCAAAACAACCCTTTCCGACAACCTTCTGGCTGGCGCAGGGATGATATCCAAAGACCTTGCAGGTAAAATCCAGTTCATGGATTTCGATCCCCAGGAACAGGAAAGGGGAATCACGATTTTTGCAGCAAACGCCTCAATGGTACATGAAGTTGAAGGGCGGGATTATTTAGTAAACTTGATTGACACACCAGGCCACGTCGATTTCGGTGGCGACGTAACACGTGCAATGCGCGCTGTTGATGGTGTAATAGTGGTTGTGGATGCAGTTGAAGCTGTGATGCCGCAGACAGAAACAGTTATAAGGCAGGCCCTAAAGGAAAGGGCAAAGCCCGTACTTTTTATCAACAAATCTGATCGCCTAATCAAAGAGTTAAAGTTGACTCCAGAAATCATGCAGGAAAGGTTCAAAACAATCATCACGAAAATCAACACCCTGATTGCAAAATATGCAGAGGATCAATATAAAGAAAAATGGTTAGTTAGTGTAAACGATGGTTCAGTCGCCTTTGGTTCTGCAGCCCAGAATTGGGCAGTGAGCATAGGGATGATGAAGAAGACTGGAATTTCTTTTAAGGAAGTCATTGACCACATGGAGAAGGCTGAATCGAAAATACTTGCTGAAAAAAGCCCGTTACATGCAACTGTTTTGGATATGGTAGTCCGTCACCTCCCAAATCCACTGGAAGCGCAAAAGTACAGGGTACCAAAAATCTGGCCTGGAGATAAAGAATCGCCAATGGCAATAGATATGGCAAACTGCAACCCTAATGGAAAGTTGGCAGCAGTTGTCACAAAAATTTATCCAGACCCTCATGCAGGTTATGTTGCAACAACAAGGATCTTTTCTGGTAAAGTTGTAAGCGGTCAATCAGTCTACTTGGTTGGCCAGGGAAAAGCAAATAAAGTTCAGCAAGTTGGCATTTACAAAGGAAACCAGAGGATAACAATGGAGTCGGTCAATGCAGGCAATATTGTCGGTATTGTTGGTTTGAATGATGCTTATTCGGGTGAAACCCTTTGTGATCCAGATAATATAATACCAGGTTTTGAGGCAATCAAGCACATCTTTGAGCCAGTTGTTACAAAAGCAATCGAGCCAAAAAAACCACAGGACCTAGCTAAGTTTATCGGTTTGTTGAAAAAGGTCAGCAGGGAGGACCCAACACTAAAGGTCAGCATAAATGAGGAGACTGGCGAATATTTGGTTTCTGGATTGGGAGAATTGCATATTGATGCAAAAATTGAAAGGCCATTAAAGGAGGCGGGGATAGAGGTTGACATCTCCCCACCAATTGTCATCTACCATGAAGGTGTAGGCAAGGCGTCAGCGCAGCCAGTTGAAGCCCGTTCACCAAACAAGCACAACATCTTCTGGGTTGTTGCAGAGCCTTTGGAGAAAGGAATTTATGAAGCTATGGTAAGAGGGGAGATAGAGGATTTGGAAGTCAAGAAAAAAGATAATGATCTAGTTGAAAAGTTGGTAAAACTTGGAATGAACAGGGATGAAGCCAAGGATGTGAAATTGATTTACAATAAAAATATTTTTGTCGAGGCCACAAAGGGTATTGCAGCAATATTGGAAATCTTGGAAATGGTAAAGGAGTCCTTTAAAGAAGCAATGAACGAAGGTCCTTTGGCAAGGGAGCCATGCGCTGGTGTGAAAATAAGGTTAGTTGATGCAAGGCTGCACGAAGATGCCATCCACAGAGGACCGGCCCAAGTCATCCCGCCGATAAGGGCGGCTTGCAGGGATGCAATGGTTGCAGCCAAAGCCTACATCCTAGAACCAAAACAAATAATCAGGATTGATGTGCCTTCTGACCAACTTGGTGGCGCAATGAAAGAAGTCCAGAACAGGCGTGGACAAATAATTGATATGACTGAAGAATCAGGCGCCAATGTCTTGATGGCAAAAATCCCAGTCGGTGAAATGTTCGGCTTTAACTCATCTTTAAAATCAGCAACAAGCGGCCGCGGCTTTTATGGTATGGTTGACATACTCTACGAGCCTCTGCCAAAAGAATTGGAGCCAAGGGTAGTGGCTAAGATAAAGGAAAGAAAGGGTATAACGGGGGCAGAGGTACAGGAGAGCTAACATTTTCTTCCAAACAAATATATGACAACTACATCGATAAAATTTCAACCAGATCTTCAGAAAGCATTTTCTGATCTAGGGTTTACGGAGTTTACTGAAATCCAGGAAAAGTCAATACCATTAATACAGCAAGGAAAGGATGTTATAGGCCAATCCTACACCGGTTCTGGCAAGACAGCTGCGTTCGGCTTCCCATCGCTTGAGAAAATCGTCCATGGCCATGGAATACAAATGCTCATCCTTGTCCCGACAAGGGAATTGTGCAACCAAGTCACAAGGGAAATGCAGAAATTCGCCAAATACAAAAAGGTAAATGTTGTTGAAGTGTATGGCGGCGTCTCAATAAACCCGCAGATAGAAATGCTTCCGCAAGCAGACGTTGTTGTCGGCACACCTGGCCGCCTTTTAGACCACATGGAAAGGCGCACAATACACCTTTCAAAAGTGAAAATACTTGTCCTGGATGAGGCAGACAAAATGTTCGACATGGGATTCATTGATGATGTCAAAAAAATCATTTCCCATACGCCAAAGGAAAGGCAAACGCTTTTGTTCTCAGCCACAATGTCTGATAGCGTCATTGAAATCGTCCACCGCTACATGCATAGCCCAGCCATGGTAAAGGTGCAGACACATGTTGACAAAGGCCAGCTTGACCAGCATTATTATGACATTGATACAAAGGATAAGTTCTCTTTGCTTGTACACATACTAAAACATGAAAGGCATGGCCCAGCACTGATTTTCTGCGCGACAAGAAGGATGGTTGATGTGCTTGACAGGAACCTTAGAAACCAAAATGTGCACGCACAAGGATTACACGGTGGTTTATCCCAAGCCAGAAGGAAACAAGTAATGGATGCCTTCTCTGCGCATAAACTGGATGTGCTGATAGCAAGCGATGTCGCTGCCAGGGGTATTGATATTAAAGATATTGAACTTGTGGTTAACTACGACCTCCCGAAAACTTCCAAAGAGTATGTGCACAGGATTGGAAGGACAGCGCGCGCAGGCAGCAAAGGAAAGGTTGTCTCCTTGCTCACACCGCAAGACTATGAGAACTTCAGCCGAGTGCTTGAAGACAGGTCTTTGGCAGTTGAAAAAGCCCAAATTCCAAAATTCGAGCGCGTCCCATTCATGATGAGGTCGCACAGCTACCAGCAGTCTGGTTACAACCAAACCAGAAGCCGCCACAGTGACAGAGGCAGCGACAGAGGTAATTACAGGGGACGCAGGAGATATTAGAACCACTTGGAATAAAAGCCTGGTTTCTTTGCAAAAGATTTCATTACCTCACCATAAACGCGTTTTAATTCTTCTTCACCTATCAAGTGGGCTTTTCTAAGCGCGCCCTCTGCACCTTCCCACTCGCTGCGGTATCTGATTAAAAGTGAAACCATCTCTTTGGCAAATCTGAATCCAATGAAGTCTTCATTAATCTCGTCAGCACTTTTGTTGTCTTCTAATTTCCTGAACTCTTTTTCAAGATATTCACCTTCCCAACACTTGCGCTTGATATAATTCCAGGTTTCCCTCAATTCTTTTGTCGGGTCAGCGTCCTGGCCTTCAACACTATCAAATATTCCAATTGTAACATTGGTACCAGTTATCTCAGTAATTGTATTTAGTGGTGTAATTGGTTCGCGTTCTTCGTCTGGGACATTCAGATCCCCAACACCTTCGTATTCTGGCAAAGGAGAAAGATCAAAATAAAGATCATTGAAAAGCCATTGAAGACAGCTTTTGTATATGTGCCTTAGATATGGGAGAAAAACCTTCTCTGAAGCAGTTGTGCCTGTCATCTTCTCCCTTTCTAATCTCCTGAAGTGTTTTATGTAAAATTCAAGGGAGCCGCTTCTCAAGTCTAGTTCCCCTTCGAGATCAAGTCCATCTTCATCCCACGGGACAGCGGAATGCCATCTAACATTTCTTACAACTTTGTCTGCAAAGTCTACCAGAGTCCTTATTCCAACTGAACCCAAAGGTGATTCGGGAGGCATCTCACCTCCATGCTTTTTGTATTCTCTTCTTTGTTTTGCCCAGACAGCCGCGGCGTGGTGAACAACAGCTTGGTAAACCATACGCATCTGTTTAGGTATTAATTCACCAATAGCTTCATCAACCCTCTCGCCAATATAATCAACTGCCTCTTCTAAGACACTTTGATAAAACCCGTCTTCTGATGTATGCCAGCTGCTTTTTAAAGACAAGTAGTTTTCATATCTGTCTGCAATTTTGGGGTCCTTTCGTCTGAGTCTATCCCTAAACTCCATGCTCCTTTCCAGCGGCTTTGTGTCGAACATGAATGAGAATTAAAAGAAAGTAATAAAAAGGCACAAACAGAACATTAAGCAAGTGTCTGCGTGTCTAAGAATTTCATAAGCATGTAGTCGAGATCAACACCTGATTTCACAGGAGACATAGTAAAGTCAGCTTTTGCTGTTACCTCACCAACAATTCCAACCTTGATTTCTCCACCTTCTACAATCCCACCAATCAATGAACATGGAATTTCTGTTATGTGTTTGGGTTCTGGTGCGTAAGGCCTCCCATTTCTATACGCTTCCATGACTGCCCGCGAAAATATATTTCCATATCCTTCTTGACCAATCGGACATGCTGAAAGGGTCATGAGTCTAGTCTGCGAAACACCTGTATCAACCAGCGCCTTGTGCATACTAGATGCTTCGGAAGCATCATTGACCACCAATATGTTTCCAACATTTCCAAGCAGTGGTTTTGCCCAATCTCTGTATGGCACTTTAGCGTCTATGAAGTAAAAAGATCCATCTACTCCGTGACCATTATGATATAAAACAAGATTTGAGTGTCTGCCCGCCTTTTGTACAAGGTTACTTGCGGTGGCTCTAAGTATCGGCAGGACAGCATCCCTCGCATCTTCCATTGTTCCATGTGAACCCACATTTATTCCTTGGGTAAGACTGAAGAAGTCTATTACATTTTCTGGGTTAAACCCAAGCTCTTCAACTAAAAATCCCTTAAACTCTTCACCTGTCTGTAAATACCTACTCTCATCACCTTGTATAATCAGTGCATGGTCCCTATCCCTTCTGTATTTGAGCGAAGTTGGATTCGAGCCACCTCTGTATGCCTGAGCCTCAAATGCTGCAAGTGTTTGAGGTTGTATTGGATACTCTCTCCACACCCTGCTAGCCTCAAACCTGAAAAGAGACCCAACAAGTTTGCCAGCATCGTATGCGACTTCCAGACCATCGATTCCATGTCTACCTGCTCTGTCTGCAGCCACCACACCAATAAGCACATCGTTAACAGTATCGCTGTGTATAGCCTCTTCTCCAAGAGCTAACAAACTCTTCCAATCCCCGCTTTGAGACAGTTCTTCAAGCCTAGCTCTATACACCATAACATGTAAATATTGAGGGTAAATTATATAAGCGCAGGTATGTACTATTCGAGAAAGGCTTAAATAAGTTACTTCCTTCTTCTTTACATGAGAAGCAAAATAGCAGTAAACCCAGGTAGCTATAGTCCGGGTGTCATGAAGCTTATCTGCGCACAGGGTCCTGCAAGAGATAAGTTGTTAGATGCAATAAGAAAAATGTCAACAGGAGATACGCGAGAACTTCTAGAGGCAAACATAGATTTTTTCTACAAAATGACGTCTGGCCTTTCACCGGAAAATGGAAGGTTGCTACACGAAGTTGTGGCTGGAATAAGAGGTGAAAGAGACGATTCTGCGCCAAGTGTTGGGGTTATTCTACCTGTTATTGGTCGAAGCCTCCTTGGGGTTGCAGGCGACTATTATCACAATTTTGTGAGAAGTGTTGGATCAGCATCATCAACTACAGTTCACCCCACACATACAATGGCCGCCCTTGACATGATAGCAGCCAAGAGATTTTTCCCGTATAGAAAAGTTGGAGCCCTTATTTTTGACAGGCACGACGATTTGCAAGTTCCAGGAGACGAGTTTACGGGGGATTTCATAGACGGCGCTTGCAAGGCCTCGGTTCTAAATTATTGTCTCAGCAAAGACATTTTGGACAGCGCAGTTGTTGTGGGCATGCCGCCATATTTTGGAATAAATGGAAACGCCGAAAGGGTTCTACACGGTTCTAAAATCCCAGATATAAGAGAAAGGGTTATGTTTTTAGGTGAAGCTGATTATGAGATCCAAAGCAAAAACACTGTGCATTTCCCGCGTAAGGCTCTTGCGGAAACATATGTACCCCAAACAAGAATTTCCCTTGAGGCGGCGGCCAGAAAAGCTGCCGCATTCCTTGCCGATAGAGGCATAGAACATGTTGTTGTGCAGAATGACGTTGACAGCCTTGAACACAGATTCACAGGAAGCTCATATTCACTCTATAGCTTTTTTTTGATGTCTGTTCTTTCAACTGATCCAGATGTTTTGCCAGATAACTTCCCACTAAGCTACCTTACACTAGGTCACGGGCTAAGCACAGAAGAACAGCTTGGATTCATGAAAACATTTTTAGATGAAATCAATGGTAGAAGGGTTCAAGTTGGCGTTCCAATAAGAAACGGCAGATACAACGGCGGAATCTACGAGTTGGAAAGCCACCTTGACATGGGATTGAGGACAAGCAGAGCAGCATATGATTTTTGCAAAGAATTGAATAGGCTCTCTACTGAGATGAATGAATAGTATTTATAAGCCAGCCAACCAATTTTACAATATGTCAATGAGCAAGAAAATAAGAGTAGAATTGTCACCTTTTTCTAGCCCAAGCTCCAATTGACCAACTGTTTCTCTAAGAGGCAACTATGGCTATTGATAAAGCTAACGAAGTTGAATACAAAAAAATGAAGGCGGTGTTGAAGGAATTGGAAAAGATTAGGGGTAGGCATACCGAGCTTGTCACGGTCTATGTGCCAGCCGGTTACAATATAAACAAAGTTGCTGACCAAATAGTCAATGAAAAGTCCACAGCCAACAATATAAAATCCAAAACAACCAAAAATAATGTAGTCGACGCGCTTGACAAGGTTTTAAACCACCTAAAAGGTTACAGGGAAACCCCAAAAAATGGCCTGGCTATTTTCTGTGGAAATATATCGAAGTTTGAGGGCGCTGCAGACATAGAGTTGTGGGGGTTTGAACCGCCTGAACCTGTGACAGTGCGCCTTTACAGATGTGACCAGACATTTATCCTCGACCCTTTACACGACATATTCAGGGAAAAGGAAATCTACGGCTTCATACTTATCGACACCCAGGACGGCGATATTGGCCTGTTAAAAGGGAAAAAAATCCAGCCGCTAAAACATTTGGATTCCCTTGTTCCTGGAAAAACATCCAAAGGGGGTTGGTCGCAGGCAAGGTATGCGCGCGTGCGCGAAGGGCTTCTTCACGATTTCTTGAAAATGATTGGCGAGGCGGCCACAGAAAAGTTTAGGGAGTTAAAGGATTTGAAGGGCGTTATCATAGCAGGTCCCGGCCCAGTAAAAGATGGTTTTGCGAAAGGGGAGTTCCTTGGTTACGAAATCAAAAACAAAATACTAGGTGTTGTGGACATCTCCTATACAGGCGAGCAAGGATTTAGGGAGGCTTTAGACAGATCTTCTGATATCTTAAAAGAAGCCTCCGTAATCAGGGAGAAAAAAATCGTTGAGAGGTTTTTCACCGAACTTGGCAAAGCCTCGGGCCTTGTGGTATATGGTTTCAAGCAGACTGTTGAATCCCTAAAAGGCGGCCTTGTGGAAACATTGATGGTTTCAGAAGATTTGGATTGGGTAAAGGTAAACTACAGCTGTAAATGTGGGGAGCAGGTAGAAAAGGTTGTTGACAGATCAATTGTGGAAAACCAAACCTGTCCAAAATGCGAATCAAAGCTGTCTGTGGTTTCACAAGAAGACCTCGTCGAAAAAATCCTTGAAACCGCCGAGAAAATGTCAACCAAGGTCGAGACCATATCCTCAGAGACCGCAGAAGGCGAGCAATTTAAGGCCTTGGGCGGCATCGGTGGGATGTTGAGGTATAGGGCTTAGATATGGGCCACAAAGAAAGCTTTAGTAAACTTGTCAAAGAGGCAAAAAAAGACCCAGACATAATCGGCTTTTTCCTCAACGGCTCAAGAGGCAAGAACCAAGAAACCAAGTTCTCAGATTATGATATAGAAGTTGTTGTAAAAGACAAGGTTGCAAACCAATACAAAGATAAATACAAGAAGAAAAATAAGCCACCCTTTGGTTTCTCTGTGTTTTCTATTTCTGAGTTTAGAAAACATGCTGAAATTGGAAGCCCGTTTGAATGGGACAGGGCAAGCTATACACATGTGAAAGCAATTGTTGACAAAACTGGAGAAATCCAAAAATTGATTGACGAAAAGGGAAAAATCCCAAAAGACAAAGTAAGGGAATATGTTGCTGGAGCTTTGGATGGCTACATAAACTATGTGTATCGTTCCCTGAAATGTTTTAGGGACGGCAATCCTGTTGGTGCAAGGCTGGAAGCTTCCCGTTCCATTCACAGTTTTCTTGATGTAATTTTTGGTTTAGAGGAAAGGGTAACGCCTTATTACAAGTATTTAGAGTGGGAATTGGAAAAATACCCATTGAAGAAGTTCCCAATGAAACCAAAAGACCTTATAAAAACCCTTCTGAGAATTTTGGAAGATGCTGACATTAAGACCCAACAAAAGCTGTTCAGCTTTGTGGAGAAAGTATTTAGAAAAGAAAAATTCGGATTTGTTTTTGATAGTTGGGAAGTTGGCTCAATAGAATTTTTGATTAAAACATTTAAAAGATAGCTTTCTAACCGGTGGAAATTAAGAACTGTTTGACAATTCCTAAATCTAGCTAACTTGCCGCAACCTATCTTCTTCTATGGCATCCTCGTGGTCCATATCAATTTTTGTAGTGTCAGGCGGCCCGTCTCCAAGCATGAGCTTGTCTTCTGGTATTGCATAAAATTGGACCCACATGTGGTTACAAAAGGAGTCATAATAAGTTATATGCGGAACAACTGGCATTTGGTGCTCTCCTGCGTCTGTTTTCAGAACATATGCGCGGTCGCCTGCCGGTTCCACAGTGCGCAGAAAATTCATATAAGCAACAGGCCGTCTTTGGTTTTCCCTTTTGAAATCCTCTAAACACTGGTTAATCCACGGTTCGTGGTTTGACGGGCTACCCAACGCATGACGAGGGGAACCAAGTGGGATTATGTCAGACTCGCTAAGCCAATAGATTCTGCCATGCTCCCTATCAATTGCTCTCAATCTTGCCCCATATTGTCTTATTTCAAGCATATATCTCCCTGGGTTTTTCTGTCGTATTCATATCATCCACTCAAAAACCTTTCTAACCAAGCCCTGTTTTTCTTGATTGCAAGGATTTCTTTTCTAATTATCCTTCTTTGTTCTGGATCTCGGATAGCACGCAAATCACTTTCCAATGCCGATAACCTTGCATCTATCGAAACTCCATATGCATTTCTGCATTTCTTACCCATAAGATCGTAGTCAAGTCTCTCTAACATCGAATACGTTGACATCGCATTAAGGGCAAGCCTCCTTTCTTCCCATAAACTTCCTGATGTCTGATCCCTCTCAATTCTGCGGCCAAGTTGAGCATTGTTTAGCAAATATCTGTGTTCTGATCTTGTTGGACTTTCTTCTGGTGATATATAGCTAAATGGGTTCTCGTTTTCGGCTCCAATTAACCACAAACGAAACTGAGAGGCTTCATCCTCATCAATAAAAAGGTCATCAGGAAGCGGCTCAGTTTCCACATTGCCGTCTTTTATATCTTGGAAGCTGACTTTCCTTCCAAGTATTTCCAGAAACGGCTTCCCGCCTTCAAAAATAACGCGATAGGCGTCCCTAAAGGCTATATCAGGGTCGTCTGTTTGATTCCTCTGTCTGCAATATTCTATAAGGAATTCTTCAATATCAACTTTGATCTGACCATATCCTTTGACAAGAAACACCCTCTCGGGTCCTTGGGGGCCTTTATACAATAGCCCAGAAATCGCATTATACAAGCTTCCCCATGCAAAACAGTCGTCAATATTTTCAGTTTCCCTGACAGTTAGCCTGCACGGCGATCCTTCTGACTCAAGCACCTGTGCAACTTTATCCTTCAAAATTTGATACCTTTCCCGAATTTTCAAATATCTAAGGGCATCCTGGGACCCTATTCCATATTCTGCTTTTAACTCCCTAACTGCTTCCATCCTGTTTCTTAATGGATCGATTTCTCCTTCCATAGTTTAATTCTCCAGTTTCCAATCACGTGGATCGTTTTCACCAACCAATTCGTCTATTTCTTTCCTATTCCTTCTGTAAAGACTTAATAGATAGCGCGCCAGCCTGTTCCTTGTGGAAAGATCTTCATCAATATAATCCTCTCCAACTTTCAGACTTCTTTCAAACTCTCTTATGCCATGCCCCTTTTTCCAAAATGGATTTATATCAAAAAGGGCTTCGGCTGAGTCTAGGGCATATAGAGCATACTCGTCGCTTATATAAGATTCCGGAACCCCCCAATTACGCAGCAGCTCACAAAAAACCTCATGGTCATCAAGAATAGGTACAGGACATGATTCTCCAAGGTGTTCTTCCAGTCCATCTAGGAATTTTATTGTCTCTGCTATCCGTGTTTTCTCTTTTTTAGATAGCTCACCTTTATCGTCGCGTTCTTTATGTGTATCAAGAGCAACAGCAAGCCTCATATCCCCCAAGATGAGATATGGCGTAGCCATAACATACTTTTTTATATATTTTAACAGCCTGCGCGACTCAGTTTTCTGAGCTATTTCCCGAAGATATGGCATGAAAACGCCTTCTGAGTGAGGTGTCCCAATCTGCATTTCCCTTTCAAGCCTCTTGAACTGATCAAAATAAAAGAACGCCCCAACTTCTCCGTGGAACCCGTCTTCATGTAAGGTCGCAACCAAATCAAAATACTGCATTTGTAACATCCTAGTTTCATCATCTACACGATGTCTTCCAACACGACTGACCTGGTCGCTGGCTTTCTTAGCTTTGATATAAAATTTTATCAAATCATCTAAATTTGGTCCATCTGGGAAATCGTCAGCTAAACAATGAAACTTTATATCCAGATGTGTGTCTGTAGGGTGGCCAAAAAACTCTGCCGGCGTTATCGTTCCATCGCTTTCATAACCTTCTGATGGGTTGTCTCTGCTTTGCCCAGCAATCCTAGATTTTTTTCTTAGATGACCAAACCACAGTTGTGCTATTGTTTTTGCATACCCGCTTTTTGGAGAGCCTGTAATTTCAACTATTTTGGTATTTGCATAGTCAGCTATTTCATCAAATCTCAAAAACCTATATCCCCAATCTGCTGTATATCCAATCCTTTTATGTCCCAAAAACCTTTTGTATCGATCCGCTAATTCTAGATTCCTTTCTCTAAGCTTTTCCCTAAATTCCCTTTGCCGTTCTGTTGGATTCATATACTCTCCGCACTGCTCTACTTTTAACCCTTAACTGCTTCCATCCTTCTCCTCAACGGATCGATTTCTTGCATATTTTATCACAGTCCTTGGGCTACACATTACTGGATATTATTCAAAACTAGCCCATTGGTTCATTTACTATTTTCATCCAGAATTTGGAACACATCTTTCGGTTCGACTTCTGGGTCTTTAGCGCCTACTGGTTTTGCAACCCCAAACTGCAGATTTCCTTTTGCGTCCCCTTTGTCTTTGTCTGACAATCCGAACCATGGTATTCCACGTCTCTCATAATCCTCTCTTGTCAATGGCTTATGTGGCGGGTCTTCCCCTGTTATCGTTCTGAAGTCTTCGCTTCTAACCAAATATATGCATGTTGAGCCTTCAGGAGATTCTTTCCAAACTTCGAATCCGTGCGGATCAGTATAAATTTTTTGCCTTATCCTTCCGCCTCTGCCTAAGCCCATGCTTCTAACTTCTGGTCTCCTACCAAGCGTAGCTCCTCCACCAAGAGTAACCAGAAAAGGATGATCCCTAGAACGGGTGTACCCTGAGGCCTTTACCGGAGCTGAAAGCGTAGATCCATACCCTTCATTATAAATCCCTTTCACATTTGAAGGCGCGCCAAAGGCATGCTCTCTTTGTCTGGGTTGAGCCAAAAGGTTTGGATTTTTTGGGTTGAAGACAGCTATCTGGATTCCGCCAGTTTTTTCTTCCCCTGTAAACTGACCCTCTATAGTCTCTCCGCTACCAAGTTCAGCAGCAACAAATTGATATACTGTACCGCCTTCATCTTTCCATCCATCAATCCATGGTTGTGGCGGAGCGACAAGATAGTTCTGATCCCTTTCCAAAATAGCTTTCTCCATTCTTTTGCCTGTAACAGCGTTGATAGCGCCCGCAGCGACTACCACAGCAACCGGTTTCGTTCTATTGCCAAAGTTCATCCACAATGCTTCGCTGTCATACATTGGCATGAAATGAAATTCTCCTTCCCAATGGCTTGGGACACCGCTCTTGAAATCTGAAACTTTGTAAACTGGGAATGTTCCTAAACCTGCAGGAAGCTCGGATATTGTATCGTATGGTGTCCTGAGCGTTCTATATGGTGTTACAGCTAAACCACCAACTTCCACCAAATTTCTTCTCAATTTTTCAGTTGCTCTCATAACTATCGCCTCTCCCCAATTTATAGTGGTCAGTTTAGCCACTCTATGGTAACATTAATCACCAGACGCTATAAAAATAAGGTTCGTACTGTTTAGTACAACATTTATATACCCAGAATACAACCTCTTCTTATGCACGAATCAATCATTATGGAAGCTGGCCTGAGTTTGAATGAAGCGCGCATTTATGAGACACTAGTCAAAACAGGCAACTCGTCAGCCAATACATTATCTTCAAAGACAAACATAAGCAGAAGCAATGTGTACGACGCCATAGCACGGTTATGCAAGAGGGGCTTGGCTACAGAACTCTTCATTAAAAAAAGAAAATATTATGCTCCATCACATCCAAGGAGATTGTTTGAATTATTGGAGGAGAAAAAAGAGCGCATCAACAGCGTGATTTCTGGATTAACAAAACAGTATGAAGGCAACAAAACCACTGAGCAGGCATACGTTCACCATGGTATAGAGGCCTATAAGAATTATATGTTTGACATTCTGGAAAAAAAGGCTCCCTATTATTGTATAGGCGGAAAGGGCATGTGGTTCGACCCGCGGCTGAAATATTTCCGCCTTCAGTACGATAGACAACGTGGAAACACACAAATCCCTTATCATCACATTTTTGACGAAGAAATGAAAAAACAGACAAGATTGCCGTTGAAGTTCCCCAAAAATAAATTCAAGTTTTTGCCAAAAAAGTATTGCAGCAAACTCACAATAGAATTCTTTGGTGACGAAGTTGTTATCTATACTGGGGAAGATTTTGGAAAACTAAAAGACGAACCAACTGTTTTTGTCATCAAAAGCAAAGAGATAGCAGAAGGATTCAAAAAAATCTACGAGTTTTTCTGGGATCACCTATAACTTAGGAAATTTACATTCTCCACACGCGCCCTAGCCCTCTGCACCCCATCTTTGTTGTCCCTAAACATATATGAACCGATGTGGATAGGGATTGTCACACCATATAACCTTCTTGCTGTATTTACTCCCTGCTTGACCTTGCATTCCCAACCAACATCCCTCAAATATAAGACCGCCCCACTACCTTGATCTTGATACCTTTTGTTTATCCTCGCAGAAAGAAAATTACAATTGGGAGCGCCTCTTGGAGTCGTGAGCCCGATGCTACAAGAATCGCTTGTTGTAACAGGTGCATCACTTTTTGGAAGATCGTATGAAGCAGCTCCATCTTCACCAAATATAATATGCCCGACTTTGAAGGGATTTCTACCAGCAGCATACGCTTCCATATCCTGCCTACACTGGAGTGCGACACTCCCCTCAAATGTGTGGACAAGAACATCTCTCCACGCCTCCTTATCAACCAAAAGATTTCTTAGTATGTTTCCATACACTGCTTCAGCGAAGAAATGCATGCCTTTATTTTTCACATCTTGTCTTAACCTTCTTATATCCCTTCTAGCTATCGTGCTTCCAGCAACATCGAGCATCGGCATTTCATTGAAGAGTATGCCGACTTTGACGTCATCATGGCCAACGCTGTTCAAATACTTCATCAAAAGAACACCATCCTCGAATGTCCTGAAATCAGTGAACTCCGGAACCATTCTAGGTGAATCGACATGTCCGCAGTCTATAACAAGCGGGAAGTCTTCGTCCCTTAATCCTTCGGTGAACGCTTTCAGCTCCGGACTTAGTACAGATTCCAAAAATTCCCTGTCTTCATAGGGGTTATCGACGCTCATCAATTTCTGAAAATTTGCCGGGTAGTTTTTCTCATCACCACCATATATTGCATTCCACGAGTCAATCATAGAGTCTTGTTTCTTCTTCCTTTCTTCTTCAGAAATTCCAGCTGCTAGACCCCTTTCCATTGTTCTCTCAAAGAATGTTATAAGCGCATAAAACGCCTTTCTTCTTTGATCGGACGAATAATCTTCCGAATGATCATACTTCAATTTACGAATTCTGTCTGTGATAGAGGCAGGTTGTTCCAACACGCTTTCAGGCACAGATGATGTATTACCTAAACCCTCCATTGAAAGTAAGTCATCAAAAACAGCTCTCCTTTCCTTGTCTGTTACATCACCAAGCATGGTAGTTATTTGGATTGATTCAGCTGCCTTCATATATCTCCATAATCCAGGAAAGTATGTTGTGATTCCATTTCTTCTAAATTTGTGTTCTTCCATGCGTGTATATCTTCGCACACCTTCTGTTGGCTCTGCACGCAGACATGCACACACAAAAGCCTTTACATCTGAAGAAATTGGAACTTTTTGTTCGGGGGAAGGTTCTAGCGGTGGTGGAAGGGACTCTGCTAACTTAAGCATGTCCGGGAATTCTAACTCAAAGAGCCTATCACTCCAGAAAACTTCCTCTGGCTGCGTAGCTGCTTGTTCATTTTGGCCTGTCATGATGTAGTCACCATATTCATATAGGAAATTGAGTGTTTATAAAGCTTTATTTTTGTTACTATTCTTAAGTTACAATTATGGATAACACAAATAGACCAAGAAACAGAACAAACCTATTCTAATTTAGAAAATAAAACCAGAAAAATAATAAGGTGCCGAGCTCCGCTCAAATTTATGCCTTGAGGGAGCTCAGGCAAGGGGATTGGTTATTCATCGATAAAGGCTATTAACCTTTAACCGACTCATCAATGTAAAGGAGGGTTAACCTCCAAATGTTAATGTTTTTACAAAAGCACGTCGATGCCAAGTTCTCGTGAGGATGCCCTTGCGGCTGAGGCTTCTTTCTTGCCCTCGTCGCTCTTGCCTACGATGTATGGGGATGTGACACCGGTTATTATTGTTATAACCTGGATCTTTCCCTGATATTCTGGCAAGACTCTTGCGCCCCACATAACCATTGCATCTGGGCTCATGTTCTTTGAGACTGTTTCTCCAATTGTGTTAATCTCGTCCAGCCTCATGTCTTCACCGCCGATTATCTGGATTAAGGCTCCTGTTGCGCCTGTGTAGTCCACATCCAATAGTGGGTGTTTTAAAGCCTGTGTAACAGCTTCCAATGCTCGGTTGTTTGTGTTTGAGACACCGACTCCTACTGTTGCCACGCCACCTGAATGCATGATTGTCCTTACATCTGCATAATCTAGGTTGACTAATGATGGCTGAGATATTGTCTCTGTAATACCCTTAATCATTGTTGAAATCAAGTCATCTGCAACACCGAAAGCCTCTTTTAATGGCCTGTTCCCTGCAAGTTCTACAAGTTTTTGGTTCTCGATCACGATTACTGTGTCGCTCGCGTCCCTTAAAGCAAGAAGACCATCTTCAGCCTTCCTTACTCTTGCACCTTCCATCTTGAAAGGCAATGTTACAGTTGAAATCACGATTGCCCCTGATTCCTTTCCGTATTTTGCAACGACTGGGGCGGAACCTGTGCCTGTCCCACCGCCAAGACCACAAGTCACGAAAAGCAAGTCGCAATCCTTCAAATATTCTTTAATCTCGGATTTGGACTCTTCTGCAGCTTTCTTTCCAACTTCTGGATATCCACCTGCGCCTAAGCCTCTTGTGAGATCTTTTCCTACAAGTAATTTCTTGTGCGCTGTTGTAACTGCTAAATGCCTAGCGTCTGTGTTTGCAGCCACTGTTGTTGCTCCTTGTATGTTCATTTTTGTAAGCCTGTCAATTGTGTTGGAACCACCGCCACCACAACCGAAGACCACTATCTTTGCCTGTTGGGCCTCGAAGTTGACTCCGTTGTCAAATTCCATATATAATACCTCCATTCATCAGCCAAAATGTATCTTCTGGCGATTTTTAGTTAGCATAAAAGGTTAACTCTGATGAGTCAGTTTAAAGGGATTGGTTGAGCAGCCTTTTACTCTGTGATAATATATTAATAGAAGCCAGTATAAATACTTTCCTGTTTTGATGTGCCAATTTGTTAATTTTTATGCAGGTTAACATTCAAATATAGAGGTGCGGTATGACGGTTTCCAATCGGACCCTTTCCAAAAAATTCCCAAAAACCGAGTTACTAAACTTTATAAGTAAACTTTACTAATAATTGTACATGGGAATAGCTAGAGTGACTAGGAATTTCCAGGTGACGATTCCTAAAGATGTGCGCGAGGTTCAGGGTATAAAGGAGGGTGACAAAGTCATTTTTTCTGTTGACGGCTCAAAAGTCGAGGTCTCCAAATTCAAAAATAATTTCGTCGAAGAGGCGTTTGGGGCTTGGAAAGCCAAAGTCGAGCCGGGAGCAAACTATGTTAAAAAAATCCGCTCTGAGTGGAAGATAAGGAACGACAAATTGAGTATATAATAATATTCTATAATGTTTATGACAGTATTAATTAACTCAGATATTTTTATCGATGCACTGAGGGGGTCTGAAGACGCAAAACAAACCCTGAAAATCCTCGCTGAAGGAAAAAATGGTTTCTATTCTTGTTTAACAATTGCCGAACTTTTGTCCAGCAAGTTATGTGATGATTATAGGACAAGGGAGTCAACAATGAAAATCTTTTCTGTTTTTGAAAAAGTAAATGTCGATGATAACCTTGCTCAGAAGGCAGCACACTTCAGAAGAAAATATAGCTTGCCATTGCCCGATGCAATCATCGCAGCGACAGCACATCACCTAAAAGCAGAGCTTTTAACAGCAAACACAAGAGATTTCTCAAAGGTTGGGGAAATAAAAGTCAGGAATCCTTATTAGTTGAAATTGTTTCTAATAGTTTGATTAAGGTTTCGGAACTCGACGACAAACTATTTAAATACAAGAAATAGCCTTTCAGTAAAAGATCTGAAGATGTTAAATTCAGGTAGAATATGCAGGAAACGTTGTGCAATGACGATATGTTCAAGGACAGTGAAATTAGCCACGATGAAAGGAGATTGGCTTCAGAGTCAATCCAAATGATTGCGCATAGGACGATGGATCACAGAACTTACAAAGATTTAAGAAGAATAGTGAGACAACATGGCAAAACCCATTATAACGACAGGCTGGAACTGTGGTCAACCAAAACTTTCAATGCAATGATAGAGTATTTGAGATCTATTGAAAAGGCGGCAGCTTAGTTGTCTGCTGGTTCAGTTGTGAAGAAATAATTTGAAGTAACAATTTAAACATAATTCCTAAAAAAATCACGAATAAATGCCGGATAAAAATAACTATTCCAAAAACCTCGCAACCAGAATCGCAGGTACAGGATTACCTAACGCATCCCAAGTCTCCTCGTCAACTGAAACCGGTATTCCTTGTTCCCTTATATAGGAAACCATATTTTCTATTCCGATCTTAATCATCCCATCATCTCCTTTAGCCGAATCAAAAACCAGTGGAAGTCCCTGCTCATCATATCTTGTTTCATAGTCTGCTTTCCGAATAACATAACACTCTTCTCCAGACTTCAATACAAGTTTTACAACTTTCAATTCTTCTGGTGTGTGTTTGTTCAAAGCCCCCTCAAGTTTTTTGTTGTGCAAGCCTGTGTATATGCCGCAAACAGCATGGACTTTTCTAGGGTCTATATCACCCTCAACACCTTCAAAGTTATATAAACCGAAGTTTGGGTCTCTTATATGGAAGCTTCTTACAACCCACAAACCGTTTTCTTTGTCAAATATGAATATGTCATGGGTGTATCTGCCTTTCCTACCGCTCTTGCCTCTTTTTCTTCTCATCAGCCTAACAGAAAGTCTGCTATAATCTCCTTCCTTGTCCAACAACAGTTTCCTGTGATCTTCATAATTTCCCTGTGTCTGTATGGCAGCCTCAGAAACCGGCATCTGCCCTGTATAAAACACTGCGTCTGGTTTCTGGTTTTCATCGTGTAACTGGTCAAGCACAGATTCGACACACGGATACGTGACGCTATTCAATACCCCGAAGAACCTCCTGATTTTAGGTTTCCTGTTCCCCCACGTAGATTCGAGTGTTCTTGGAGAGCCTAAATTGTATCTGAGATAGTGCGAATTAAACTCTTCCAATGGTATTTCCGAAAGCCGAAAGTCCCTGTGCATTAGTAGAATTGACAGTAAATTTTAAATAAGAATAGCAGACCCATTCCCATACAAATCCGTCACTGTCAATGTTCTCATATCAGCGTTTGCAGATTCCACTCTATATGTGTACTATCTGTATCAAGCGGAAACTGGATATGCTGGCATAGATCTTGTATATCGCCTGCACAAAGAATTTACAGAAACCCAGTTAGCTGGATTAAGACCTTGGTCATTAACAACACGTCTATAAACGTCTCTTGGGCTTTCAATAGTAATATCTGCGGGTAAAATTATCTCGGGTGCATGAAAAAGTTCTCCTTTATCCTTAAACGCAGTAATAGAATTGACTCCACTTTCAAAACAATACTCTAAATAACTCCCACACACAACAATTTCTCTAGGGCTTCTAACACGATTAGCCACTTGACTCTCATTCAAAGGAGTTCCATGATCGTGTTTAGTAAATATAACATCATCTACTAATCCTGCCTCCAACAAAAAGCTTGTAAACATTGCATAGTGCTCTGCCATCTCCATGATAACAAGAGCATATCTGTCTCTATTCCTGTTTTCTACCAACCTGCAAAGTTTGGTCACGTATTCCGCTACAAGCCTTTTATAGGACTCGTCGCATAGGCGTTCTCTGTGTTCAAAAAGGGTATACAATGGGTGGACAACTAAGATAACACCTTGCTGAGGCATAGTTTGCCTAAATTTTGTCCTATGGTTTCCACACCTTTCTAAAAGAAGTTTACCTTTAGCAGTATCATAACCCACCTCTATATTTTCGTTCTGAGCACTTAACTCAAGCTCCTCCGGATCGTGGAAAAATTGGATTCCAGTATAATCATCTTCAGGATTACATGGCATCTGAACTAGATCATGAAAGAATGGGTTCTGTGGTTGACTAAACAAGTCTAAATCTAGCTCGCCTAGGTCGTCTAAATCAATAGACTCCAAGTCAAAGGGTCTATCTATATCTCCTCTGGATGTATCTTTTGGTTCCAGCAACTTCTGAATGACCTTCTTAATCATTAATAAAAATGCAAACAAAGTTTTATAAAACTATCTAAATATCCCTTCACTCAAATACCTATCCCCTCTATCAGGAAATAGTGTCACAACATTCTTGTATTTCTTTTTCAATTTGAGCGCGGCCAGGAAATTCGCACCAGAACTTGGGCCGACAAAATACCCGATTTTAGCAAGGCTCCTGCACATTTTTATTGCGTCTTCTGTTTTCACCCTAATAACCTCATCAATAATATCCTTATTTCTTTCAACTATTTCAGGAATCAATCCGTCAGCAATACCTTCAATTCCATGGTGTCTGCAAATACTCTGATCCAATTTGTAGTTTAATTTACCAATCCCAGCTGCTGTCATCAAAGAGCATTCACTAGGCTCCAAAGCCACCAATCTTGTTTCAGGGAATTTTTTTCTCAAAGCCTTTCCAACTCCAATCAAAGTTCCTCCACTTCCAACGCCTGCAACAAAGCAGTCAACCATTTCTGTCTGATCCAAAATTTCTCTTCCCAAAAACTTCTCATTTTCCTCCACATTAAGAGGATTTTCAAACTGGTTTATGTGAAAATTCTTTGGCCTCTTGGCTAGGTTTTTAACTTTATTTATTGCACAACTGACACAATCTTTTTTTACAAGAGTCACCTTAGCTCCCAAAGCTTTCATTATCTCCAGTCTTTCTTTGCTCAGCCCTTTAGGTATGAATATGTGGACTTTGTAACCTTTTACTGCCCCAACAAAAGAAACAGCAATTCCAGTATTCCCAGTACTTGCCTCCACAAGAGTATACCCCCTTTTCAATAAACCCCTCCTCTCTGCATACTCAACAATATATTTCACAATCCTGTCCTTCACAGATCCAGATGGGTTCAAGTATTCCAATTTTACTTTTACCCCCCGAATTTCAACCAATTGTGTGTTGCCTATGTTGTTTAGTATACTCATATATACTTCACATAAACCTCGAAAAAATTCTTATAAGTGTTTTTGAATTTTTCTATTAAAAAACGCTCTATTTTATCGTAATGGTTGTTATCCGCAGCTTCCAAACACGTAAAGTAAGCTGTTCTTGAAGTCCTCCTTACTATAAGAGGAGGATAACCATTGTTAACTAGTATTGCATTAACCAAAAACCGTCCAACTCTACCATTCCCGTCTTCAAATGGGTGGATTTTTTCGAATTTTGAATGGAAAATTGAAGCAACAAGTATGGGATGCATCTTTTCTATATTTTCCTCGTACCATTCAATTAACTTTGTCATCTCGAAATAGACTTTTTCAGGAGGAGTTGTTTGCAATCTTTTTCCAAGCAAAAAATTAGGTATTTTTTTGTATCCTGATCTTGTATCTATGTCCTTCATAAGCATTTTGTGCATCCTAATTATGCTTTCGTGGCTTATCCTGAATTTTTTTCTCAAAAGCAAATCTAGCACAGACCTTGAGTTTCTTGTTTCGTATATTTCTCTAAGATCGCTGTCTTTTGAATATCTCTTATCAAAAATAACTATTGCAACATCTTTTAAAGTCAAAGAGTTTCCTTCAAGCGCATTAGACTCATAAGTGAAGTTTACTATAAACCTGTCAAAAAGATCTTTTGTCTGCTCTTTCCCAAGTTTTTTAATGATATGCTTGTAATCTATTCTAATCGACTCTATTTTTCCTATTTCCTCTTCCCCGAGTATCTTGTTCGTACCGAACTTTTTCAAAGCCCAATTTTTATTGAGCTCCTTTTCTTTTTGTAAGAAGTAGCCGGAATAATTTTTAGTATTACGTGGCTTAGATTTTACTATCTTTGACATCTTCTTTATTGACCCGTCTGGAAGCCTGACAGAACTAACCAGATATCTATACTTCTTACCATTAATTGTTTTTTCTGATATGTGAACCATGATTATAGTTAACCCCACATATATTTAAACCTTTCATTTTTGTGGGGTTAATAACTTCACAACCTTCTCAACCCTGTCCATAGCCTCTTCTATCTTGTGGTATTCGGTTGCATAAGACATCCTAACAAACCCTTCCCCATATTTCCCAAACTCTGTACCAGGGACAACTAAAACCTTTGCTTTTTCCAAAAGTAACTTTGAAAACCCAGTTGAGCTCATACCAAACTTTTTTATTGAAGGGAACAAGTAAAAGGCGCCCTCTGGCTTTGTGCAATCAAACCCGATTTCCTTCAACCTTTGCAAAATCAGTTTTCTCCTCCTAGAATACTCCCTTAGCATTTCCTGAACAGGTCTCTGTGTGGATTCCACAGCAAACTTTGCAGCAAGTTGTGAAATTGTCGGTGTTGATAAAGTTGTCCCAAGCTTAAGTCTGGTCATTGCCTGTATAATATCTGAAGGCCCTGCAGCATATCCAACCCTGAAGCCTGGCATAGCATACGTCTTTGAAAAAGAAAACAGGCTTAAAGCATGGTTTTCCATGCCGTTAAGGGAACCAATGCTAACATGTTTGGCCTTATCATAAACAAACCTTTCATACGCCTCATCAGATAATACAATCAGGCAGTTGTCAACTGCAAAATCTGCAATTTCCTCTAACCTTTTTCTCGAGAAAACAGTACCAGTTGGGTTGGATGGAGAATTTAAAATTAGTAAAGTCGTTTTATCAGTCAGCAACTTTTTCGCCCTATCCAAATCATATTCCCAATTTTCTTCTGGTTTTAAATGTAGCGAGTGTGGCCTCCCATTTAAAGTGTCTATAATTGGTATATATGCCACATATCCTGGATTTGGAACAATTGCAGAATCCCCTGGATCCATCAGTGCCATCAAGGAAAGAAGTATGCCCTCCTTTGCTCCAACCGTCACAATAATCTGTTTTTCGGGGTCGACATCGATTTTATTTTCCCTCTTCAGTTTTTTCGCAAAAGCTTCCTTAACTTCAGTAATCCCGCCAATCGGTGTGTAGTGTGTCTGCCCTTTGTCCAGTTGTTTCTTTGCAAAATCCCTGATGTGTTTTGGCGTGTTAAAATCCGGTTCGCCTGGGCCCAGAGAAATAATATCCTTTCTCTCCTCTGCAATCTTCATGATCTCCACGAACTGTGTTTTCGGCAACTCAAGCTCACGCTCAGAAATAGGCATCCTGCAGACCTTTCTATTTTTAGTCATATAATGTGTATTTATTTCAACCGCTTAATTAAGTACTATGACAAACCTCTGGATAGAAAAATACAAGCCCGCAAGGCTAGAAGAACTAGCAGGCCAAAACAAAGCGGTTGAACAGGTTGTTAATTGGCTCAATTCCTGGAAGCAAGGCAAAGGTTTACTGTTGTGCGGTCCTACGGGTGTTGGTAAAAGTTTAATCCCTCAAATTTTAGCAAAGGAAAGGGGTCTCCAATTTATCCATGTAAACGCAGATGATGTGAGCACAGAGTTCATAACCGAGGTTATAACCAGCTCAAAATCAAAATCCTTTTTCCATAAAGGTAAGCTAATTGTTGTGGATGAGGTTGAAGGCTTCTCTGGTAGGGAAAGGGGTGTCATGTCAGCTGTTCTGGATTTGGTGAAACAGTCAACCTACCCTGTGATAATAATCTCCCAAGACCCATACATCCCAAAACTCTCCTCTGTAAAAGAATATTGTGATATAGTAAAATTTGACAAAATTGCAGTCCCATCCATTGTAAAAAAACTAAAGGAGATATGCAAAAAAGAAGCTATAGAGGCTGAAGATGATGTCCTAAAAAACCTGGCTAAATTTTCCGGCGGCGATATAAGGTCTGCAATAACCGACTTCCAAATTGTTTGCACAGGGAAAAAGAAGCTAGTCCAGGAGGACTTATCCCCCATAGGATTCAGGGAAAGGGAGCAGAATATTTTCAACACACTCCAACCAATATTCCATTCAAGGAGTGTAAATGTTGGAAGAAATGCACTGTTCCAAGCTGAAAAAGATTCAGACGAAGTCTTTTGGTGGATTGAGAACAACATTTTACAGGAACTGAAAACACCGGAAGAGATAATAGCTGGTTATGATTTGCTTTCACACGCAGACATTTTAAGAAACAGGACAATGAAACAACAGAACTGGCGTTTTAAAGGTTTGGCGGCAGATTTGATGGCATCCATATCTGTTTTCAAAACCAGCCATACAGGCTTTGTCATGTACAGGCCGCCGCAAAGGCTGATCCAACTTGGCAGGACAAAAGGTTCAAGGGAGAAGTTAAAATCAATATGCGAGAAAATAGGCAAAAAAGTCCATTGTTCAAAGAGGGAAGTAAGGTCTGCCTATCTGCCTTACCTAAAAATCATCCTGAAAGAAAACAAGAAGCTGGCTGAGCAGTTGGGGTTGGAGAAAGAGGAGCTAAAAGTTTTATCCTGAACTATTCAGGATTCCCATAATCGCCAATCTCTTTTGAATACTTTATAACCAACTTGAGCAACACACTTTCGATGTCAGAAAAATCCTTTGGTGGGATTTTTTCCTCAGAGTTAAAGGCAACATTGAATGTGACCTTTTTCTGATTTGTTCCAGACCTAACTTCAATAGAATAGGATGGAAAACCCGGTGCAGCCTCCTCACCGCCATAAAAACCCTTCAACCCAAAGAAGTCCGTGGCCATTATTGTTGCAGTTAGGTTATCCAACTCCTTCTCTGTGATCTCAGCTTCTTTCCTCTTCTCATCTGAGCAGTCTGCTTTCAACCAGTCTTTACAGTTTGAAGATTTTGTCGTGTAGGCAAAAGTTATTTTTGTTCCATCAATCTGGATTTTCTTGTAAGTCCCTTCAACAGCCGCGATGTGCGTGACAGAAAGGTTCTCCCGATCCAGATCAACAGAAGTTTTTGGCTTTGCTGTTTCAGTAGGCGTTTTTGCAGGCTCTTCGTTGCTAATGCACCCACTTAACAAAATTAAAATCGCAACAAGAATAATTGGTAAAACTTTAAGCATATTATATTATTTTTCCAGGTTCTATTTGTCGAACCAATGGACCCAACAGCCAAGAGTACTGCGCGGTCTGGTTGAACCAATAGAATAAAGGAAGACCCG
>Ga0209541_10002786_pt1 | contig 32743 bp, 42 predicted proteins | sample RifCSPlowO2_01_FD_184027 | JGI IMG/M metagenome (GOLD analysis project Ga0209541, IMG submission 184027) | Groundwater microbial communities from Rifle, Colorado - Rifle CSP2_plank lowO2_0.1 (SPAdes) (version 2) | ecosystem: Environmental > Aquatic > Deep subsurface > Groundwater | place...
TTCTTATAATGTTTAGAAAGTAGAAATTTCATGATTGTTTTGTTTCCGACTCCTTAATTCCAAAAATTCTCGGAGTATTCAAATGTTTATTAAGACTCACAAGCCTCAAAAATGTCCTGGTCACCGTGATCGCCGTAAACATAGAAATCAAAATTCCAATCGTTAGTGTAATGGCAAATCCGCGGATAAAACTGGTCCCGGAGATCAAAACTACAGCGGTTATTAAGCTGGAAAGATTCGAATCACGAATCGAAGGCCAGGCTCTGGTAAAACCGTCATTTACCGCGGCCAGAAATTCTTTGCCTTTGCGCAGTTCCTCTTTGGTGCGTTCAAATATCAAAATATTCGCGTCGATGGCAATGCCAATGGAAAGTATAAACCCGGCAATACTCGCGAGTGTCAAGGTTACTCCAAATATTTTAAAAAAACTCAAAGTAATAGCCGCGTAGATTACCAATGCCAAAGTGGAAAGCAAACCGGGTAGTCGATAAAAAACAATCATAAAAATACCTACCGCGATCAGGCCGATAATGCCCGCGACCAAACTTTGTTTGATCGAGACCTGTCCCAATGAAGGTCCGATGTTTTGTTGCGACAAAAGATTAATCGAGACCGGTAGCGCGCCGGAATTGAGCCGGGTCGCCTCTTCGCGCGCTCGCTCGACTGTGTATTGTCCGGTAATCACCGCTTGGCCGTTTGGTATGGCAGTTTGCACAACAGGAGCGACGATAAGCTCTCCATCTAGAAATATCGCGATCCGCCTTCCTATGTTTTGCGCGGTGAGTTCTTTGAAAAGTTCGGTTCCTTCGCTGTTAAATTGGATTGATATTTGAGGTTCATTCAATGCCGTAGATTGGCCAGAAAAACTAACTTCAGCTCTTTCCAAGTGCGCGCCGGTAAGCTTGGTTGGCACAAAAAGATCGTAAGGGTCTAGGTTTTCTATTCCCTCTTGAGTTTCTGGTAGCTCTAGCGAGAGATTTTCCACTCGAAACTCCAAAAGCGGCGTCTCTCCGATAAGCGCGACCGCGTCATCAATGTCGGTAATTCCCGGAAGCTCTACAATCAGCCGATCATCGCCCGATACCTGTACCACCGGCTCTCCCACGCCAAACGCGTTTACTCGCCTCTCAACGACATCGCGTACTCCAGCCATGGCGTCACTTTCAGATCCCGGCGCCAGTGTGGAAAGATCCGCTTGATATACCAGATGAGTGCCACCTTGTAAATCAAGTCCAAGTCGATAATTCAAAATTTTACCGAATACATTCGCGTTCGGTATGGCCAAATAAAAAGCCAATCCCGCGATAATCAGAATTAATATGAAAGTAAAATGTATTCGACTTTTATTCATGAATGAATACTAGCAAATCTTTACTAATTTAATCAATAGAGGAAATTTTTCCTATTTGCCGTCATGCTTCTTCCTCTCCTTAATCGTCACGAAGGAACTTTTGTTTATTTTTCACCCACACTTTCTTAAAAAATGGCATTGTGAGAGTTGAAAGTACAAACGCGACTGCCGGAACGACTGCGTTAAGCCAAGGCCTTTCAATATCAATCGCCCGCATATATACGCCTATCGCGAGGTACGTAAACAATGTCAGCAACCCGCGTCTTGTCCAGCTGGTCTCCCACTCTTTATCAAATTCAACTTTGCTATTCCTATTTTCTATTTTTTGAACTCTTTCTTCAATACTGTTCATATTATCTCTAATGATCGTTTATTGATGTTATTTCCGTATCCATGGGGATAGTCGCCTTAAAACCTCATCAAATCCTGGAAGTAGTTTCAATTTCTTGACTCCTTGAAGCGTAAGCCATTTATAATTTCTTGCCTCCCAATCTAATTTAACTTTGTTTGTTTCTACTTCTACTAGTACTGGATGTACTATCCACGTCTTTTTATACTTTGGCTCCTCTTGATCAAAGATTTCTCCGAGTCGAATTTTCTTAATCTTGGCTTGTGGTATTCCAAGCTCTTCTCTTAACTCATTAGAAATTTTTTGACGCAAGCTTCTTTGATCATCAAGAAATCCTGATATTCCATTCCAATAACCAGGATAAAAGTTTAATTCCTTACTGCGTTGAACTACCAGTAATTTATTCTTATGTTTCAAAACACAATTTATCACTGGCGCCCAACGCACATTGGTGAAATCTGTCTGTCCTGGTTTTGGTTTGAATAATGATTTCTTCATATCCTACGCCCCGTGACCCTCCTTCGTCCGCCCAAGGCGGACTACGGAAGGGCGCAGCACTTCTTACTTTTTTCCACCACAGTCCTCTTCCGCTAACCTCCTACGCGTAAAGCTTTAGAGACCTTTACTGGTACTCTATTTTATTCGATTTGCTTTTTTCCTTTTTGCCTCGGCTGTCCTAACTCTCGCCTCATCAAAACCAAAATGGTGAGCGACTTCGTGCCAGACAGTATCACGGATCATTTCTTCTATGTCTTTTGCATTATACGCGACTGCCAACATAGGATTTTTGAAAATGGTAATTTTATCCGGCAATACGCCGCCATAACTCCATCCGCGTTTGGTTTTGGGTATGCCTTCGTACAGGCCAAAAAGCAGATCGTGGTTGTGGAGACGCAGTTTCCGTTTCTGCGCCAAGCTGGGCTCGTCTTCGACGACAATGGAAACATTATCGAGTTTTTTGATAAACTTCTCGGGAATCGCATCGATTCCCTTCTCCACCATTTTTTCAAAATCTTTTCTGCTAACTTGCATAGGCTATTTCTTCGACATTTTTTCGAACTCCGCTAGTTTTTCTTATGGTGCGGCGCATTAATTAAACCACACTTCTTGTACTTATAAATTTCACCAGTGGCGGGATTAATCGCTCCGCCCTCCATAGGCGGACTCCGCTTAGCTTTTCTTGTGATACGAGGCATTAATTAGCCCGCATTTTTTATACTTATAAACCTGGCCGGTGTTGGGGTTGACCGCTCCGCAAGGACAGGGGTCGTTGCGTCCAATCTTTTTGTCACCCATAGCTCCCGCCTGTCGGCCGGGAGCGCTGGTATGCGTGGTCATGCCGGTATGGTTATGCTCGTGAGCGGCCGTGCGCAATTCCACTTTCAGTATTGAATAAACTATATTTTTATCAATGTCGGCAAGTAGAGTCTGAAACAATCCAAAGCCTTCCCGTTTGTACTCGATCAACGGATCTTTTTGAGCATAACCGCGAAGTCTGACGGAAGACCGTAGATGATCCATAGTGTCTAGGTGTTGCATCCACAGCACATCAATACTTCGCAGAAAAAGCGCTCTTTCGATTTGTCGAAACACAATCGCTCCCAGTTTTTGCTCCTTCTCATCATAAGCCTTATGAGCTTCATCGGATAATCTCTGAATCATCTCCTCCCGTGAACCACTCTCGCGAGGGCTCCCCTCGTAGAGCGAGGGCTCCCCTCGCGCTGGCAAAATAGTCGCCATGGTCTCCGTGATCTCTTTGGTGTTCCATTCTGACTTGTCATTGGCGGTAGTGTGTAGGCTCACCGTACTTGTAATTTCGGCGTCAATTTTCTGAAGAATTTCTTCTTTGAGATCGGCTTCCGGCTGAAGCGCGCGGTCGCGAATTCTATAAATTACCTCGCGTTGCTTGTTCATCACGTCATCATATTCCAAAACGTGTTTTCTGGTATCAAAGTTCAAGCCTTCAATTTTCTTCTGCGCCGATTCGATCACGCGCGAGACCATTTTGTTTTCCAGTGGCATATCATCCGGCACGCCCAAGGAAGTCATCATATTCTGCACCCGCTCCCCGCCGAACAATCTAATTAAATCATCCTCAAGCGCGACATAAAATTGGGAGGACCCCGGATCGCCCTGACGACCGGCGCGTCCGCGCAACTGATTGTCTATGCGGCGCGACTCGTGTCGTTCGGTACCCAGGATATGCAGGCCCCCCACCGCTCTCACTCTTTCCGCTTCTTTCTCATCGTATGGCGTACCGCCAAGAATAATGTCCACTCCTCGTCCGGCGATATTGGTGGCCAAGGTCACGGCCTTGTAGCGCCCGGCTTGCGCGATAATTTTGGCCTCTTGTTCATGATTTTTCGCGTTTAGTACCTCGTGAGGCACGCCGGCTTGTTTAAGAACGCCGGAAATCTCCTCGTTCTTCTCGATAGATACGGTACCAATCAGCACCGGTTGTCCTAGCTCAAACCGCCTGCGCACTTCTTTGACCAGCGCTTGGTACTTGCCTTGTTCATTTTTGAAAACTGCGTCAGACAGGTCAATTCTTGCGACGGCTTTGTTAGTCGGAATCTCGGCTACCTCGAGACGGTAGATTTTTATAAATTCTTCCTCTTCAGTCTTGGCGGTACCGGTCATGCCAGCCAATTTTTTGTATAGTCGGAAATAATTCTGAAATGTGATAGACGCCATGGTTTTTGACTCTCTCTGCACCGCGACTCCTTCTTTGGCTTCGATGGCTTGATGCAGACCTTCCGAAAATCGACGCCCGGGCAGCAGCCGGCCGGTGAATTCATCCACAATCACAATTTGTCCTTGCTGTACCACGTAGTCGCGGTCACGGCGGAAGAGTGTGCGCGCCCGCAGCGCCTGCTCTAGATGATGGACGGTGGCGATGCCTTTTTCCACATAGATATTTTCTATGCCCAGCATTTTCTCAAGTTTTGCAATACCCGGCTCGGTAAGCGTGGCTGACTTTTTCTTCTCGTCAACATTGTAGTCGTCATTTTCCGTGAGTTTCTCCACGTGGCGGGCGAATTCAAAATATTTATCAGTAGATTCCTGGTCGGGAGCGGAGATAATCAGCGGGGTGCGGGCTTCGTCAATGAGGATCGAGTCCACCTCGTCCACGATCGCGTAAAAATGTCCCCTTTGCGATTTCTCCTCCAGACTCTGAACCATATTGTCGCGTAGATAATCAAAACCAAATTCATTATTGGTGCCATAAGTAATATCAGCGGCATAGGCTTCCCTGCGCGAGCAAGGTTTCAGGTTTTTTACGTCCAGCTCCACCTGTTGGACAAACCCCGTGGTCTCGTGCTGTTTGGCCTGCTCGCCTTCCGGCTCGTAGCGAAAGCTCGCCGCGTGCTGAATAGTCGCCACGCTCAAGCCAAGATAATCATAGATCTGACCCATCCACGAAGCATCGCGACGGGCGAGGTAATCATTTACAGTAACCAAATGAACACCGCGACCGGTAAGCGCGTTCAGATAAACCGGCAGGGTGGCGGAGAGCGTCTTTCCTTCTCCTGTTCTCATTTCGGCGATTCTTGCTTTGTGCAAAGTCATCCCGCCTATGAGTTGGACGTCAAAATGCCGTTGCCCAAGTGTTCTTTTCGAGGCTTCCCGTACTGCCGCGAATGACTGTGGTAAAATTTCATCCAGTTTATTTGGTAACTCGGCGTCCGGCAAGACCTTCAGTTCCTCTTTCCACTCATTAGTCAAAACTCGCAAGTCTTCTTGCGATTTTTTTTCAAACTCCGGCTCCAGGGCATTGATTTTCTCTACCAGAGGATATAGTCCCTTTACCGAATCAGGTTCAAATAGTTTTTTTAGAAATGACATTTAATGTCCAAGTCTTGTAGCGTGCCCATTTATGGGCCTTATCCGGGCATGGCCGATGAATCGGCACGCTACAGTTAAATGAATTGACTTATTAAAAATTTCTTAATGTGTTATCCTTACACACTAAAACAACTCAACATTTAGCTAGAATAGAATACATTATAACTAAAAAACCTCCTATTGACAATAAGGCTATTAACAGATAATATACTCATTCACAGGAGGAAACAATGCCTGCAAAGAAGCAAAAAAAACCAGCGTATAGTTGTGTTCGCAAGATCAGGGATCCAGATTATACTTCGCCTTCACAGCCTGGCTGTTTGGTATCGTGGGAGAAATGGACATTCCACCCTCCCTCAGGAAAAGAATTCAGTGAGTTGGTTGTGCACAACTATGCGTGCGCGAAGGTCTCGGTTACAACAAGACCAAATTGTGTGATCGTAGAGGCGCCAATGAACGGATGTGTCGTAATTGTGTTCATGCAAGACGCACGCGACAACTCAAGGCCGAATGAATTCGAAGTATGGAAGTACAGTAAAATTCGCTGGCTCTACGTCGAGTGCAATGACCAAACAGAAGATGTATTTAGGCCTGGAAATGTCTGGCCCAACGAGCTCATAGAATTGCGAGACATCGATCCACACGGGAAGCCGTTCAATGAGGTTATTTTTAAGCCTTAGCAACGATCGCCATCCCACGCTACCACGCTCCCCTTCGGGCGCGTTTTTTTTATTTACTAAAAATATCACTTATGCTAGACTTTCACGCAAAGGAGGCTATATGTTTTTTATCCGATATCTGCGAGATGTCTTCTCTGAACTCAAATTCAAGTAGAAAAGACGAAACAAAACAAAAAAAGAAATCCTGATAGCTGAATTCGAAATGATGATCCAAAATTGCCAAATAGAAGGGTTGATTAAAGATCGATTCGAAGAGATCTTGAAGGATTTGGAAAATGACGAATTTGAGTCCTCTATCATTTTCTTCAGTTCAATGATGGACGATGTGTGGGATGACGCTAAGGGTAATGATTTCAGCCCTGAACTAGTAGAAGAAGTTTTAATTCCCATGCGCATAGGAATGAGGTGCTTCCTTCGCATGGCTCAAGAGGCACAGTCCGAACAAAACTGATCAAGTAGATGACCATTACGCTCCCCTTCGGGCGCGTTTTTTTTATTCTGCGAAAGAGATAACGATTTAACCCTAACTTCGATACGTCGAAGTATCGAAGTACAGGTGCCTATTTGTGGCTTAAAAAATTATCTGGAGCTTTTTCGGAAACCGGCAGCGATGGCCGCGGCCTCGGTAGTAAAGCAAAGCTCGGCATCCGTCCGGTCATAGAAGCTACCTCCGGGCATATGAAAGATATTTTCGGCTGACCCTATATTACCTTTTATTTTGTCACCACATTGCCCATCGGTCGGAGCGAAGCTGTTACTGTCATTTGGCGCCCCCGGGGCTTCCGTCACCACGCCTTGTATCCCCTGCTCTTCTGGTGTAGAATTAGCTTGGATATTGATTCTAGGCTCTTCGATCACAATCTCAGGAGGATTGGGAATGGACGTCGTTATTTTACCCAATCCAAAAGCCATCATGAATACCAAGGCGTATCCAATTCCCAAGGCTATTTTTTGTTGGTGATTTTTGAACCAATTGCTCATTTTTTCTTATACATATAGGAGTTACGGGTTTGAGCCGAATTCGAGGAAAAATTGAGGATTTGGCCGAAGGCGTAGTAGAACTACGTCGAGGTCAAACCGCAGATTTTGACGAAGAAGTCGGCCAAATGCTTGCCCGAGGTCGGGCTCTGCCCGACCGGAGCAAGCAATCCCGTAAGTCCTAACATAATACATTATACTAAATACTTTGCTATGACTCTAGCATTCCACCTAGGCCGTGTATATACCCTCTCGCTCGCAGAAATTCTGCGGCTTTTTCGCAGACGCGGAGTCGAATTTGAAATCAAAGAACTTTTCCGTGAAGTCTTGATCGTCAAAACAGTACAAGAGCTGGATATTGAAAGCCTCCAAAAAAGGCTGGGAGGCACGGTAAAAATCATGCAAATTATTGATGAGTTGACCAAAAAACAGGAAGAAGATTATTTGAATTTCACAGTCAAAAAATATTTCAGTGTCAAAACTTTATCACAAAAATTTCTCAAAGAATACAAAGGCAAAATCCAATTTGGGATCAGTATCTACGCGCTGTCGGACAGGCTGAATCTTTCGGGGCAAAACAAACGCATCGGCATGGAAATCAAAAAAACCTTGCAAGAAGAAAATGTGTCGTGTCGTGTGGTGGTCCCGGAAGGATTCTCCACCGCGCTGCCAAGCGTGGCGGTAACCAATAATCACCTGCTCGAAAAAGGCGCGGAGATTGATTTGCTTGTTTCCTTCAAAAAAGTCTATATCGCGAAGACTCTAACCGTGCAGGACTTTGCTGACTATGGCAGACGAGATTACCAAAGACCGGTTCGAGACATGCGAATCGGATTGTTGCCACCAAAGGTGGCGCAAATCATGATCAACCTTGCAGAATACGATCCCAAAGAAAGAGAAAAAGGAGAATACGTTCTCGACCCATTCGTCGGTGGCGGCACCATACTCCAGGAGTGCATGCTGATTGGATTCAGGGGGCTTGGCTCTGATATCTCCAAAAAAGCCGTGGATGACGCGTACAAAAATCTTGAATGGTTTCGAATCCGCTACAAGATGCCTCCGGGCAGATTCCAGCTGGAAGTCGCCGATGCCGCGAAAGTATCAAAGACATTTCCTGACAAAAAACCCGTAGCTATTGTTACGGAAGGAACATTGGGACCGCATTACAGCGAGACCCCCGACAAAGCCGAAATGGAAAAAAACTTTGAGGATCTATCCAAGATCTATATTTCCGCTTTCAAAGAATTCAAAAAAATTCTGGAAAAAGGGCGAACGGTAGTCTCCGCGTTGCCTGCTTATCGCCTGCCAAAAGGCTATATTTCCTTCCCACATATTGACAAAATATTAAAGCTTGGTTACACTATTGAAGATCCAATCCCGATAGACCTGCAAAAAAAGTACTCGTTTCTCAAGGTAACTCCCAGAAAATCGATCATCTACGACCGGAAGGATCAAGTCGTCGTCAGAGAAATAATGGTATTCAAGGTAAAATGATATCTTGACAATTCACAATTGACATAGAACATTTGACGGTTCTAAGACAAAAGTCAAAGGTTAAATGTCAAAAGTTAAAAGTAGTAAAATATGGCACATAAAGCAGCTGGAGGTTCAACAGGTTTAGGACGAGACTCACAACCAAAATATTTGGGTGTAAAAATTTTTGGTGGGCAAAAGGTAAGAAGTGGTCAAATAATCGTCAGGCAAAGAGGAAGTAAATACAAAGCTGGTAAAGGAGTCCGCAAGGGCGGAGATGATACTTTGTACGCGGCGATAGCCGGTTTCGTAAAATTCCGTAAAAAAATGATGAGGAAATTTACAGGTAACCTCGCTCGCAAATCGATCGTAGAAGTGGTCGCGAAATAAGCACAGTCTTTTGATAAAAAAACTCCCTTAGTAGGAGTTTTTTATTGAAATACTTTTTTAAAACAGAAATGAATGATCATTTCTTTCTCTTCAGCGCGGCTTTTGTGAAGCCGTAAAACAAAGGATGCGGATCCAGTGGTCTCGATTTAAACTCGGGATGAAATTGAGTCGCCACAAAGAAAGGATGATCTTTCAGTTCTATTATTTCAACCAGCTTTCCGTCCGGGGTGGTGCCCGCGATTATCAATCCGGATTTCTCTAGTCTTTCTCTATACTTATTATTAAATTCGTATCGATGCCTATGTCGCTCGGAAATTTTAGCGCTACCCTTGCTCTTTAACCATCCTCTTTGCGTGTAAAGTTTATCCGTAGTCGAGCCTCTCGTCACTAAACAGTCCCAAGCGCCCAATCTCATAGTCGCGCCATAATCCCTTTTCAGAAGCTTTTTTTCCTGATCGGGCATAATATGGATGATCGGGTTTTTACATTTTGGATCAACTTCAGTTGTGTGCGCGTCTTTGATACGAGCGACGTTTCGGGCAAATTCAACCGTGGCCAACTGTAATCCATAGCACAAACCCAGATAAGGAATTTTATTTTGACGCGCGTATTTGATACTCTCAATAATCCCCTCCACTCCCCTGCTTCCAAATCCACCCGGCACAACTATGCCATCGAAACCTTGTAAGCAATTCTTTGCTCCATCTTTTTCTACAGTCGCGCTAGACACCCATTCAAGCTTTACAGTGCAATTATTGGCCCAGGCGCCATGTTTTAAAGCTTCCACGACAGAAATATACACATCAGCCAATTTAAAATCTCCTGTCTCAAAATATTTCCCGACTATCGCGATTTTTAGCTCATTTTTTATCAATGGAATTTTTCTGACCAAAGCCTTCCAGGGCTTCATGTCTTTTTTGGTATTCTTTAAGCCAAAAAGACTCAAAATCTTTTCGGTGAGCTTCTGTTGTTCCATTACCAATGGAACTTGATAGATTGTGTCTACGTTTGGAGCCGATATAATATTACCCGCGTCCACGTTGCAAATCCATGAAAGCGTGCTTTTTCTCCGATCGTCCATTGGTTTGTCTGAACGGCCGATCAAAAAATCAGGCTGAATACCGCTCGCGTTAAGCAGTCTTACCGAGGTCTGCATTGGTTTTGATTTCATTTCCCCAATACTCACGGGTGTCGGAAGATAAGCGACATGAATATGTATTACGTCTCGATTATCCCGATATTTCATAATCCTGTTTGCTTCGATGAAAAGACTGTTTTGGTATTCTCCCACAGTACCACCTACTTCCACGATTACAAAATCCGCTTTTCTTACTTTCGCGGCATGTTCACAACGCCTGATAATTTCTTCCGGCACATGAGGAACAATTTCCACGTCTTCTCCATCGTACTCAAAATTTCTCTCCATGCGGATGATATTCTGATAGATCTGCCCATTGGTCATATAGTTCGCGGAAGACAGATTGGTATGCATGAATCGCTCGTAAGTTCCGACGTCCTGATCCGTCTCTACGCCATCGTCCGTGACAAAGACCTCGCCATGTTCCTGTGGTCGTATAGTGCCGGCGTCAACATTCAAATACGCGTCACATTTTACAGGCGCCACAACATATCCTTTGGATTCCAGCAAAGCCGCGATTGAGGCCGTGGTGACCCCCTTGCCAACAGAAGAGATTACGCCACCGGATACAAAAATAAACTTTGTTTTCAGTTTTTTAGCTTTTCTGGGATTTACGTGATAGGACATTTTTTAAAATTACAAATAATAATTTCTCTCCCTTTGGGAGATCTCCCACAGGGGGACAAATATCAAATAATCAACAAATGCCAAATTCCAAAAGTTTGGAGGTTGAAGCTTATTTGTTATTTGAATTTTGAGATTTGGAGCTTAGCGCTGAAACAATAACTTTGAATTCGGTTTGTAAAGATCCTTTGCCATAGCGCACTTTGTGTGCTCCCATTCTTTTAATGGGTTCGTTTATCTTTATTCTAGCGGGATTCAAGTCAATATGCAACTTCTTACTTACTTCTTCAACGATTTCTTGTGGATTAATAGAAGCATAAAGTGTTCCCGACTCGGTTGTTTGCCGTTTCAATTCAATGACCTTGTTTTCCAACTTATCGGCAAAAGCCTTCTGGATAGACGTTGACTTTTCAGATCGTCTAGTAGATTTTTTTGCATCCTCGAGGGCAAGTCTCGCCTTTGGCGAATCGGCGACCACAGCCAAACCTTTGGTAAACAAAAAATTTCGCGCGTAACCTTCGTTAACCTCTTTAACCTCCAGTCGCTTTCCAAGATTTGTGATGTCTTTAAGAAGTAAAACTTTCATTGACTTGACTCTATCTTAAAAAAAGCATAATATATACTCAAATAGGGAGGAAAGATGGAACAATTGCTGAATACGCCAGTCGCAAAAATTTTCTTGTTCATCGCCGGAGTTTACATTCTGGGCTACATGTTCTGCCTGGGTGTGGAACTCAGTCACTTCTGGGACCATCGAGAAAGCGATATGAGAAAGTACATGGACACTCCTCGGGAACTCGCTCTGTCATGCTTGGCATGGCCTCTGTTCTTAGTCACTATAATCCCATGCGCGATTAGTGACCTCTCATTCTACTACAAGCGCCATGTCAGCCGACGCAACTACAACTCATAAACGCGCGTCTCAGCAACTTAAACCGTTGCGTCAAGGGCTTCCCGCCCTTTTTTTTATACTTCCAAATACTTTTTGGTGGCAATCAAGCTCGAAGCGACACCAAGAGTTATCCCTACTCCAAGCTCGATTAAAACCAGTATCCAGAAATCCGAGGAGAAAAATGTCGCGGTGCCAAGCTCCAGACCAAAAAAACTGTTTATCTGCGGTTCGATACTGGAAAGAATAGGCAATAACACTACGGACGCGATTATTGTCGCGAGCAATCCATAAACAATGCCTTCAACGATAAACGGTCCTCGAACAAAAGCATTCGAGGCTCCCACCAAACGCATTATCTCGATCTCTTCTCTTCTACTAAAAATCGTCAGCCTTAAGGTATTGAACATAACCAATACGGCGACCAAGCCAAAAACCACAATCAAAATCACGCCAAAATTTCTTATGCCCTTCGTTATCTGATTCAGTCTGGCAATCAAATCTCTACTATCTTCAAAATTTACTGTTTCAAAAAGAGAGACAAACCTGGAACGATCAAGTTTTTGAGAAATTACGGGATACAAATCAAGTTCTTTGGCAGAAATCACAAAAGACGGCTGTAGTGGATTTACTTCAAGCTCTGCCAAGGTCTGCTCTATCAATTCGTCGCCTTCATGGACTTTTTTGAAAGTTTCCAAAGCCTGCTCCGCGGTTATCAGCCTGACTTCTTTGACCTCCTCGAAATTCTCAAATTCTTCTTTGACTTCCAAAAGTTTCTCATTGGACGTGTCAGAACTCAAAAAAACGCTAATACTCACTCTGTCCTGAATATTTTGCGCCGACAATCCCGCCAACTGGTTTATGACAAGCAAGGTACTCAAAACTAATAAAGTGATGGTCATAACACTCACCGCGGAAAGGGTTAGCCAGCCATTTCTTACTAAAGCTAAAAACCCGTATTTTAGAATTCGTTTGAACATAGATTATGATAACGCGTATTTACCTTTTTTTTGATCCTTGACCATTTCGCCTTGTTCCAAGGTAATCACTCTCTTTTTAATTTTGTTGACGATCTCTACCGCGTGAGTCGCCAAAAGCACTGTTGTGCCAAATTTGTTTATTTTCAACAATAACTCAATCACTTCCCACGAATTTTCTTCGTCTAGATTGCCGGTTGGTTCGTCCGCGATCAGTAACACCGGTTTGTGAGCCAAAGCGCGAGCAATGGCAACACGCTGTCTTTCTCCCCCGGAAAGCTGATACGGGAAAGCATTCAGCTTGCTCCCCAATCCAACTAAATCCAAAATCCTGGGAACATCCCTGTCAATTCGCTCTTGAGAAAGACCGCTTGCCTCCATGGCAAACGCCACATTCTCCGCGGATGTTCTCGCCGGCAGTAATTTTATATCTTGATAAACGACACCAATTTTTCTTCGTAAATAATATCGGTCTTTGCTTGGAATTTTTGTGATATCCTGTCCTTCTATTAAAATTTTACCCGCGTCTGGCTCAATCTCCAGCGTGATCAAGCTCAAAAGCGTGGTTTTCCCCGCCCCGCTTTTACCAACCAGCGAAATAAACTCACCCTGATCAATCCTGAAATTTACATCAAGCAAAGCATTAATACTCCCGTTGACGTATGATTTTTTTATATTTATAAATTCTATCATTTAAATTTATTTTAAATTGGATTTTTGATTTTTAGAATTACTGACTTCTAAATAAGCTGCTATAAAATCATCCAAATCGCCGTCCAAGACCGCTTCCGGGTCGGTTTTTTCCAAACCGGTGCGGTGATCTTTCACCAATTTATATGGGTGAACGGTATACGATCGAATCTGGTTGCCCCATTCGGCTGAATGAAACTCTCCCCTAATTTTCAATTTTTCTTCTCTTTGCTTCTGTTCTTCGTGAGCTCGGAGTTTGCTCTGTAGAATTTTTAAGGCTTTAGCCTTGTTCTGATGTTGCGACCTTTCATTCTGAATAGAAACTTTCAATCCGGTGGGAACATGGGTAATCCTTACAGCGGAATAAGTTGTGTTCACCGACTGACCGCCTGCGCCCTGGGAAGTTGAAGTTTCAATTTTTAAATCATTAGGGTCAAGCTCTAATTCCTCGTGGCTCTCCAGTTCCGGTAAAACTTCGACCAAGGCAAAGGAGGTCTCCCGGGTCTGCGAAGGATTGAAAGGTGAAAGCCGAATCAATCTATGTACGCCCGCCTCTGCTTTCATGTACCCGAAAGCGTAGGTTCCGGTAATGAGTAGCACCACACTTTTTATCCCCGCTTCAGAACCATCGCTTTTATCCAATACCTCAACCTTGTATCCTTTCTTTTCCGCGTACCTTAAATACATTCGGAGGAGCATCCCCGCCCAGTCCTGCGCGTCGGTGCCTCCCGCGCCGGCATGGATAGAAAGAAGGCAATTATGATCATCGTATTTCTCGGATAAAAAGGTTCTCAATCTGAAAACGGAGTATTCTTTTTTCAAATTTCCGAGTTTTGTTTCTATTTCCTTCTCCAGTTTTGAATCATTTTCCCGTTCATTCAGCCCGGCTAAGGCCTCCAGATCTGCTGTTTCTGATTGTAACTTGCTCCAATCCTTCAATTTAGTCTCCAAAATGTCCAGCTCAAGAGAAGTCCCTTTTGCTTTATTCTGATCCTTCCAAAAGTCAGGGTGCTGCATCTGTTCAGCCAGTTCCCTTATTTTCTGTCTTAATTGTGGTAAATCAAAGATGTTGCTCCAAAGAGTTTAAATCCTCTTTAAAGCTTTTTATTTGAGTTAAATGACTGTTCATAGAAATTTTCTTTTTTTACTCCCATCTGTCTTTTCTTAAAAATTATAACAGGAATCTTTCCAAAATAATAGGACTTTCGCGTTTGAGTCAATTTCGAGGCATTTTTCGAGGATTGACCGAAGGCGTAGTAAAACTACGTCGAGGTCAACCACAGGAAAATTACAAAGAAATTGGCCAAAGCCACTTGTAAGTCGGGCTTTGCCCGACTGTAAAAGTAGCGAACGCGGAAGTTCTAACAAAAAAAAGAAGAGCCGTGCGGGAATAGTTCGGCTCTTATTGAACTTGTCCAGTCGTCACAAGAAAGTCTTCCTTTATACGTCTATAGAATTCCTCCTTGAGTAATCTTGGCCCTTCCGACTGGAGTTTCAGATAGTACTGCGCGCCTATAGTCAGGAAATCTCGCGCGATCGCGGAAACACTTCTGTTGTATTCAAACGCGAGATTTCGCAGGCAAGAAACTTCGCAAGCCGTTAATCGAACCTTCACCACATCAGCTGACTGACTGGCATCGAATTCAGCTGAACGAAGCTGATACCTGCTTTCGGACTGGGCCAGGCGCAGTACCAAACCCAGAAGATAACTAAGAATACTTCTCCTGGATGAACCCGGACCTTCAAGCTCGACAATCTGATCAATCAAGCCTTTTAGATCCTGGGTTAAACGAATGGACAATTCTCCCACTTGCGCTTTGCTCATCACACGAGGAAGAATCGCTTTGGCCAAAAAGATAATATCACGAAATCAAAAAAAAAGCAACTCCAAAGCGAGCGGATTTCTGAAAACGAAAACAGTAAACCGACTTAAGTTTACTGTTTATTCTCCTCTTCCTTCTCGTCTAGTTTTTTTTCTTTGACTCTCTGACGGGCCTCGGAGTCCGCGCGAGACCAGTAATAGTCGCCATAATCAACGAAATTCATCATTTCACCGCGCCATTTGGACCGTCTCAAAATCTCCTGGTGCATCATCTGCGCGGCCCGCCGGTACTCGGGATGGCCTTGTGGTGTGGATCGCAATTCCAGCATATGCATAGCCTCGCGATCGTTCATGCTAATAGACCACCTTACAAAATGCCCGTGAAGCACGCTGTATTGAGCCAAGATAGGCGAAATCTTTGACATAGAGTCGAATAAGGCATCGGCTTTCTTCACACACTCTAAGGCCTGTTTTTCAAACCCCGCTTTTTTTAATTCTTCCGGCATATCAAAGCCGATTTTTGGACTAAAAAGTTGTCTCTGCTGACTATTCATCCTGTGTCTCATCAGATCCTTATACACTCCCCAATTGGTCACCATGTCAAAGGTATATGGATAGCCGTCTTCGAGCGCTCGTCCCGGTCGATCGCGACGCGTCTTTCTTGAGCCCACGTAAATCTCGATTACTTCCTTGCGTTGTTGTCCGGTAAGTTTGCGCACTTCCGCGCGTAGCGTCTCCAAAGACAACTTGGTATATGGAAAAAGCATACTCGCGATCACAGACACGTCTCTGCTTTCCGCGTCATTGACTAGGGTAATTTTCGGCAGACTTTCCGGCACTTCCGGTCTCTCCCGATCAAAAAGCGTTTCCGCGAGTGCTCTCATTTTTTTGTGATTTTCCACGACGTACTCATTCCTTCTTGCGCGACGGACATATTGCGGGATTATCTGGGACGCGGCTTCAAAAGCCTTCTGCCCGATTTTTTGGGCTTCCGGAATGTCTGTGGTAAGAAGATGCGAGATGAGAGTTTGATAAAACCTGCCGTTGCCAAACATACCCACGTTGGTCAAGGTCGAGAGAGGCAACAAGCCACGCAATACATCGCAGGCTTTACTACGCAAATCAAAATTGTAAGTCAGGCGAAAGGCTTTCTGGTCCTTTTCGTCAGTCAACTCATGGTACTTCCTTTTCACGCCTTCACCGGTCACATCATATTCCGCTTGACTGCGATTTTTTAGAGTCTTGAAGTACTCCTTCATCGGCTCAACGAGCGAGGAGTAGGTTTCAAAAATAAAATCCATGGTTTCCAAATATTGTTTGCCAAAACTCGCGTTGATCAAAGACTCATCGCGAAGATAACGGTATTCATTTCTGTCATTTTGTTGATCGTAAAAAACGTATCTTGTGGACTGTTCTATCGGCGAACCGCCGATCCGCCTGTCTTCTATCTCTTTGGTCGCAAGCATCGAGATGTTCTCAAACGAAACATGGCACCCCTCCAGTTCACCCACGCTGTCGTCGCCATAAGCGATAAGAATCCGCTCGATGAGTTTGTCCGCGTGTTTGGGATCGATGATGCCTTCTTTGATAAACTCTTTAAGCAGAACTTCTCGGAAGCCGCCTTTGGCTCGCGAGTAGCGGGCATACGCCGCTCCTACCATACCTTCCATTCCGCGCACGGCAAAAATATCTTCGTCTGTGGAAGTAACATATTTTTCCAATAGTTGTTTCTCTTCTTCGCTAAAGCTCATACGCGATCCTAATGTACAAATAACATCCGAATACTCCTAATAAAATCCAATTCGGGGCATTCGAATATTTTCGGATGACATTAGGATCGGATATTCATATCAGTATAACAAAAAAAAGCCCATGGCATAAGCCACTGGCGTGGATAAATTTGAATGAGTATTGTCAGTAAACTGCTCACCCCACTACAAACTTGACCTTGATGAGTTTTTCGTTATGCTGTGGTTCAAATTCAAACTTATTCTCCGGAACTTCCTGCCCGTCATTCAACATCGACTGCACAATTGCTCTAGCCGCATCAGTGCCTTGCACGATGGCTTCATCTTCTGAATCACCCTCGGAAACAACTCCCTGTAAAGCAGGGCAGGTAACCTGAAAACCACCTTCCTCTGAGTCTGGAGAAAGTAGCAGAGTAAATTCGTAAGTTTTCATGACTCCTCCTGGAGTATCCTAGTCTAGCACGTCTTTCACCACTAGCCAAACCTCCTGAGATATCTTGGTAGGAGTTTTGAGTTTTTCCTGCTCAAAAGATTTGATCAGAGGATATTTGAAAAATTTAGCCATTTCTAGATAGGTCTTCTCAGCGGCCTTCAAGTGTCCCAGATCTTTTTCATGCAGGTCCCTTTTCTTACCTTTTACATATTCTCGATGACCTTTCCGATCCACCAGCTTTTGAGCGAGTCTAGACGGCATATGCAGAATGATAGTCAAGTCAGGTTTGGGTATCCCCAAGATGCCGAACTCCATCTCGGACAGCCATCTGAAATATTTTCTTCTCGCCTTCGCATTCGTTATTTTCCCGCCCTGATGCCCCATACTGGCACTCACGTAGCGATTCGAGATCACGATATACCCTTGCTTCAACTTTTTTTTCATCTCAAAGGATGCTTCGAAGCGATCAAGAGCGTAGAAGTGAGACGGAATATATGGACCGAGGTCCTTTGCGGTTCCATATTTTTCGTTCAAATATTGCTCCACAAAATATGCTGAACTTTTGCCGTATCGAGGAAAGTCAACTACAAAAATCTTACGTCCGGTTTTTCTGAGACGCTTAACGAGCAGTTGAGTCTGCGTTCCTTTGCCAGACCCGTCTAATCCATCTATTACAACAAGCTTTCCTTTTTTCATGGATATGAATATTTGTTTATCTACTGAGTTAACTCAGTAGATCTTGGCGCAAGCAGTTTTTCAATCTTTTTATACAATGACTTCTCGTCACGATCGTTTTCTAACTTGTAGTCAGCCATGTCTCGCACTTTTTGCAGTTGTTGGTGATTGGGATCATCCGAATGCTCACTTTTTTCCTGCTCTTGGAACTGATCATAGCTTACTTCGTCCTCCGGCCTCATTCTTTTTTTTGCGCGCTCGTACCGAATTTCAATAGGCGCGTCCACAAACCACATCTCAAATTCCGAATTTTCTTTCAAAAATTTTACTTCTTCCGGATTTCTGATACTCACCACCACTGCGTTCTCCGATCCATCTTTTTTGATTTGATTCACTATTCTTCTGGCTAATTCCTCCGCTCCCAAGCTCTGTCTCAACTCGTTGCCCTTAACTATCAGATTGTCCCGAGATAGGGATTTCCCTTGTTTTACCAACTCTTTCCTCAAAAGATCAGACAGAGAATAATACGCGAAGCCTCGCTTTACCAAAAAATCCGCCACTGTATCTTTTCCAGCGGCATATGAACCTGTAAGACCAATGATCATAAATGTGAACTACATTATTTCCTCTCCCATTGGGAGAGGGCTGGGTGAGGCTGGGAGCGTCGATCAAGTAAGAAATATAGCAATGCTAGAAAGCCGTTTTCCTTGCCTCTCCCTTAGTCCCTCCCCGTGATCGGGGAGGGAAATCATATCCCCGTACTCCCAAATCCTCCTCGCGATGACTTGGCGATTAAGTCTACTTCTTCCCATTCCGCGCGATCGATAGGCAGTATCAGTCCTTGCGCCAGCCTTTCGCCTTTCGCAACGCTGACGGGATCTTCAGAAATATTATAAAGCAATAATCCAATCTCGTCCTGTGGCCCGTGATAATCCTCATCAATTACACCGATGCCGTTCCGCAAAACCAAATTTTTCTTTTTCGCGAGACTACTGCGGGCGGCCAATACCAGAGCGTACCCTGCCGGGACTTCTATTATCAGGTTTGACGGCAGAATCTTCATGGTCTGCGGTTCGATGACTTCATCAATACGCGAATACAGATCAAAAGCGACGGATCCGCTCGTCTCGTACTTTGGCAGTGGCAGGGTTTTATCAACTCTTGTTATTTTTATTTTCATTTCGCCTATTTAAAATCCATCCAACTATTATTTTTCTGGAAATTCTTATAGAACTGGCTGGCTTTTGGCTTTAGCGAGCCGTAATATTTGCTGTTCAATTTGTCTTTGCCGTACGCGTGTTCGGCCTTTGAGGACAATGGCGTAAAAGACATCTGCGCGATCGGCATTTTATAGTAGAGTTTTATCGGCAAATTTGACACGTTGTGAAGTTCCAGTGTCATCTTCAGCTTGTTGCCGGGATCCAGGTATCCGGCAGTAGCGTGGATGATCAATCCCATCCGTCCTATGGAAGATTTGCCCTCAAGCCGGCCGACCATATCGTCCGCAACTCCCGTAATCTCGTAAATCATACCGAGAGCGAATTGTCCGGGATGGATTACAAATTGTTTGTGATCCGAAATCGTCACTTCATCCATCATGTCATCTAGTGGCTCTTTAGGGTCGATCGCCGTATGTTCATCAGTCCGAAAAATCAAAAAATCCGCCCCCAAATGCAAATCAACTGAAGCAGGTTGAATAGAATCCGGAAATAATGGATCGATGGTTATTCTTCCTTCATCCATTGCTTTTTTGATGTCTCTGTCAGATAGAATCATAAATTTAAAATCCTCTCCCCTTAAGATAAGGGCAGGTAGGAGGGGTTATGAAAATTCAAAGCGTGTCTCCTTTAAAAACCACTCTTATCTTAAGATGAAATAAGATGATGAAATCCCATTTAGTATAGCGTAAAATATCCGCTTTCCAAAATGTGGAAAATATGATATCTTCTTCACACAGGAGGAAACTATGTTAATAGCGATTTTGGGGACCAGTGGGTTTGTACTGGTAATGGGAATCATGCTCTACGTGACGTTGAGAAACACATCAACCTTCAGAGCCACGGCGGTATTGTGGGCACACCGTGACGATAAAGTTTCATTCAATCCCACCCAGGCAACTCTCACAAAAGTCAGTCCGAACGGTTCGTGCGTCACTATTGAAGCACGGTAATATTTCGCTCCGAGAAGCTACCAAAAAAGCGCGAAGCCGAATCGGCCCGCGCCTTTTTTTATTTCTTTAACCTATCACCTGAAACCTAAAACCTGATTTTTATTCCCGGCCCCATGCTTGAGGCGATTGAAACATTGGTGATATAGTCTCCTTTGCCTCCTTTTGGTTTCGCTGACTTCACGCTCTCAATCAACGCCACAATATTTTCTTTCAACTTTTGCGCGTCATAAGAAACCTTCCCAACCACTTGATGTACATTCCCGGCGTCATCGGTTTTGACGTTTATTTTTCCACCTGCCAAATCTTTTATCGCCGCGCCGATATTGGGCGTGACGGTTCCGGTCTTTGGTGAAGGCATTTTCCCCTGCTGGCCCAAAACTTTCGCGATCTTCGCGAGGTCGCGCATTATGGCCGGCTCTGCCACAGCAATATCAAAATCCAATTTTTGACTAGTTTTTATTTCTTCAATCAGCTCCGCGCCCCCCACCAGCTCCGCGCCGGCCTTTTTTGCTTCAGCCTCTTTTCCAGGCGTCACAAAGGCCGCGATTTTTAATTTCTTGCCCGTTCCATGAGGCAACGTCACCGCTGTCCTCATTACCTGATCACTTTGCTTTGTATCCAATCCCAGCTTGATATGCGCCTCTACAGACGCGTCAAACTTAACCGTTGAAGTTTTCTTAACTAAATCAAGAGCCTCATCCAAAGAATAAGTATTCTTCAAATTCAGCTCGTGAATTGAATTATTATAACGTTTGCTGCGTTTTTTCATAATATTTTGTGGTTCAAACCGGCTAGTCTTTGCTTCTTGCAAGCTTACCGTCCCACTTGAATTTAGTTATAAAGTTCGTAAAGTTGAAAGTTTAAAAACCCATTCGGACCATTAGGATGAATTCGTGGATTAGGATCGCTCTAAGTTTCTTTCCTCGCTAACTTAAAATGAAAGAGAAAAACCGGTGTTGCGACCACAAGCATAGCAATATTCTGCGCCAACTCTCTTTGTCTCTGCGCGGACTTCTGTTCCGCTTGTCTTTGCTTTTCGTCTTCTGACAGTTCATTTTCATCGCATTCCTTCTGTGGCATTCCACCTTCGTCCAAAGGACACGCGACTCTAACACTATAATAATCGCTATCAGCCTTTGTAAAAACCCAAGCCTTCAACGCGGTATTTAGAAGGCTGACAGACGCAAACACGATCATGATCAAAGTGATCAAGGACACAAGATACAAATACGTTTTTTTAATCCAACCCATAGTAATACGTTTGACAATTTACATGTGACTTTTTACTTTTGGTCCAATGTTAAATGTCAATTGTTAATTGTTATTTTTCCACGTCCACTCCCATAGATCTGGCCGTACCCTCGACAATCTTCATGGCTGCCGTGATATCATTGGCGTTTAAATCAGTCATTTTATTTTCCGCGATTGATTTTACTTGAGCACGAGTCAGCTTGCCAACCTTCACACGAAGCGGATCTTTCGCTCCCTTCGCTAATTTTAAAGCCTTCTTGATGGCGTCAGATACCGGGGGCTTTTTGTATGCCAAGCTAAAAGTTCGGTCTTCAAATACGGTAATCACTACAGGAATAATCACGTCCCCTTCGCTTTTTGTCGCATCATTAAAAGCCTTGCAAAACTCCATTAGATTCAAACCGTGCGGACCCAAAGCCGTTCCGACAGGAGGCGCCGGGTTTGCTTTGCCAGCCGGAAGCTGCAACTTTAAAGTGGTTTTTATCGCTTTTGCCATATTTGATGCAAATATACTAATGAATACTAATTATAACGGTTTTTGCCTTGGATTTCAATTCGGAGCATTAGAATGCAATTCTCGGATTCGAATCGCTTTAAAGTTTTTTTACCTGCAGAGAATCAATCTCAACAGGCGTCTCTCGACCAAAAATCGTAACCATGACCTTTATCTTACCTTTCTCCTCATCAATTTCCGCCACCTTGCCCTCGTACTCTTTGAAAGGCCCGTCGGTAATCCTCACCAAATCATCAGCCACAAAATCAATCTTGAATTTCGGCTCCTGCACTCCCATTCTTTTTCGAATGGTCTCCATCTCCTCTTCGCTAACGGGGGTGGGTATTGTTCCGCTCCCCACAAAACCTGTTACGTTAGGAGTATTTCGCACCACATACCAGGAGTCGTCATTAACAATCATCTGCACCAATACATACCCGGGAAAAATTTTTTCTTCTACCACGGTTCTTTTACCTTCACGTATTTTAATCTTTTTTTCCTTGGGCGCCAAAACATCAAAAATTCTTTCTTCCATACCCAAAGACTCGGTGCGTTGCTTGAGTGCGGCGACCACACTGTCTTCATATCCCGAGTAGGTATGAAGCGCGTACCAATTTTTTTCACCTGTCGCTACTTGTCGTGGCATAATGCGAAATCTTGATCAATTAATATGAATTTTACGTCGAGATGAGTTTACTAATTTCCGAGTCCTGCCCTTCCGTAGTTCCGATTAGGATCGGAACGAAGGAGGGTCTTGGCATGTCGTTGAATCATTATTAATAAAGTAATCTTTATTGCAAGTCTATGATATTCGATATTCCGAGTCCCGCCCAGCGAAGCCCGAGAGGGCGGAGTTGGGTCGAGGCATAATTTATGAAAAAACAATTTAACTTAATTACGAACGGTCGCTAAAAATTCAAAAATACTACCAACGCAACCGCAATGACTATAAGTTCCAACCAAAACACCAAATCCTTTGAATATATTTTCAAAAATTCCAACCAATAAGCGAAAAACTTGGTCTCTTTTATCTGAAAATCCTGCTCGCGCGCTCTCAAGGAAAACAGTCTGGGGGTAAAAGGCCACAACCACATTATGCCGTAGCCAAACGAATCGAACACAAAATGGGTCCAGATGCCTACTACGTACAAAACAGAATACAGTTGCCAGTCTTGCGAACCCAAGATATTTGCAATCAAGAAGGCAATAGCGCCGATTGCCAGATGCAGTAAAGGTGAATGAGAGATAAATTTTCTGTGGGGAACTTTGTTATCTCCGGTCAATCTCCCAACCTTATAGAAGACTACGAATTCGTCGAGGTCGGGAATAACCGAAGCGATCAAGCCGATTGCCCAGAATCTTGGATCAGATGCTTGCGGAAAAGTTGCAATCAACCCTGCAATAGTCAGTCTTGTAGTTAGGTATCCAGCGGCAAAATGTCCTGTTGGTAACATTACTTGATATTAATTTATATTCGCATCATTCGAATTACTACTTAACCAGAAAAAGAGGAACCAGTGATTAGCATTAAACAGAGCAGGAGTTAAAAAAGAAAATCATATGCTATCCCTGCTTTTAATTAACCAAAACTTCCAAAACCTTAGTAAGACCGAAATCCACTCCACCTAAAAATAAGGCTACCAAAACAGAGAAAACTATGACAATCAAAGTCAGTCTGGAGGTTTCTTTAAGAGTGGGCCAAACCACTTTGAATAGTTCGGTTTTCACTTCTCGAAGGTATTGAAATATTTTGTTCATAAGTTTTGCATCCTGAGCGTGAGCGAAGGATTTGCTTACATCTCAGAGCTTTTTTGGCATAAATAAGGTTGGGAAAGACAGTTTTGTCCAAAATTTAGTCTTTTTTAAAAGGCCTTCGAGGCCTTCAAAGAAAGTATAGGATTTCGATACTTTCCTGTCAAGCCCAAATTCCTCCTTTTTAATTGACGTTACGCATCTAAAAAGCTAATATAATATAATAACAAAAGGAGAGTGTATGACTTGGCAAGGAATTTTTGTAATGGTTTGTGGAGCAATCGTGGGTGCTGGGGTCTTTCAGATTGTTGCTTCCTGTGATCCTATTCTGTTTAAAGTCTCTCAGAGAAAGGACACTTTAGAGTCTGATAAGTTGGCTTTGATGAGACTACGGAAGATCGAAGCAATAATCGGGATAATACTTTTTTTCTTTGGCATGGCCGGCTTCGGTTTGCTTGCTTACCTTGATCTCCCGAAGTTGTAGACTCTTACTGACGCATTAAACATGCTTCAGTTTTTTTTGCAAAAACTAAAACTAAACATCCAAATTCTTTACCTATTCGACTGGCTCAAGGTCAAAAACCTAAATGTCTAGATTTTTGACCAATCTGGAATGCGTTGTGATATATTTTTTGCGCATTTCTTGTCAAGCGTTAAAATTTTATAAAAAAAGAGTGTAGCAAGTATACTCACTCTAGAGGAGAAAACTTGAAGTCCCAGTGTACCGCACTCCTAAGTTTCCAGTCCCTGTTGTTCAAAGCTATCCCGATAAAGTCTGATACAGAAGATGAATCTCCGCTGGCTTCGAGCCAGACTACGTTGCCGTTGTCGGTAGTGCTGAGAGAGACTCCAGTCGGCTTAATCACGTTGAGGTTTCGCAGCTCATAGCTTATTGCTTCAGGGGTTTCAAACGACCTGCAAATTACCGCGGTCAAGTGTTCCATTCTGCCCTCCGATTTATCCTTCTTGATATACGTAAGTTACATCTATTACAATCGAATGTCAAGTAAAAAAAATCCGCCGAATAGACGGAATAATGTATCGCCACTGACGGTAAACGCTACCAAAAAACATCAATCATTCAAATAGAAAATACCCTTGCTCTTCTTGGGTCCAACATATGCATTGATACCTTTCCACGCCACCTTCAAACAAACACACTCGAGCGGGCGGTCATGATAGTGAAGTCTTTCAACTAACAGTCCACACCCCTCCAAATGTGTGGCGATCTCCTTCGCGCATCGAAGCAAGTCTGCTGGTAATGCTTCGCCAAAATCAGATATAGGAACTCCTTTCCATGGAGCCCCCTCGATTCTCGATTTCAAACTCTCTTTTGTTCCCCACACAGTCAAACCGGCAGATATTTCCTCCTGCCTTTGTTTGACACTCTGAAGCCCGAAGAGTCCGGTAGCCCCGCCTAAGTTGAGCCGAACAATGCTTTGAAGTTCTTCCTGTCTCGTAATGGCGTTTGCCTGTTCTGTGGTGATAAACATGTCCCCTCCTCTTTACTTTACACATTTAAGCTATAGTGAACCCAGCCGATTGTCAAACAACTGATTCTTCAAAAAATGCGTAAAGCCTTGGCTACAAGCCCCGTAATGAACGTAAGAATTGCAAAAGCCAGTATAGTAATAACCCAATCCAAAACTAATTCAGGAGCAGAATTTCCCAAAAGCAGCGTTGGTAGCAAAATCAAACCAGAAGCGACTATACCATTCAGATAATCAGCTGGCATGCCTGCAGTCCACTTCACATGCCAATCTATCCCGCCTTCTCGAAAATCATTCATCGAAAAATGCGGGTTTAGAACAAACCAAAGAAAATCCCATACTACAACGAAAATAAAAATCAAAGACAAAGTCTCAAACCAATTCACCCAGGCGAATTCTCGACCCATAAAATAGGGCAAATGAAAAATCAGTAGCACAAAACTGAACATAGCTGTATGATAACCGGTCATCTCCTTGCCTGACATAAGCTTCATGTGCAGACGTGCGTACCATTTCTCAGAATGCGGACGCCAGGTAGGTAAATTTTTTGCCCAACCGGCGCCAGCCTCAATCTGTATTTCTAGGAGAGCGAGAACAACAGCGAGAATAAAAATATACAGACTTGTTACCAATTGCGTGCTCTCAATCATAAAAAAAATATTTATCCAAATTCTTTACCTATTCGACTGGCTCAAGGTCAAAAACTTAAATGTCTAGGTTTTTGACCAATCTGGAATGCGTGGTGATATATTTCTTGCGCGGACCGACATCGTCGCCCATCAGGGTTTCAAAAATATCACCCGCCGCTTCCGCGTCCTCCACTCTTACCTGAAGCATATGCCTGCTATTGGGATTCATGGTGGTCTCCCAAAGTTGCCCGGGGTTCATCTCTCCCAAACCTTTATAGCGTTGGATGTTTATGCCTTTTGTATTTAATTCAGGCTCCTCTGTATTCTCTTTCTCAACTTCTGCCTCGTCTACAACTTCGGACTCCACAACTTCCACATCTTTTTTCTTTGCTCCCCTGACTATTTTTTTCATTCGCTCCAAAATTGTTTCCTTTTGAGCGTCATTATAAGCGTACTCGGATTCTTTTCCGTAAGAAATCTTGTACAAAGGAGGTTGCGCTATATATAAATAGCCGTTTTGGATAATCTGAGGGAAATACCTGTAATACAGCGTCAAAAGCAAAGTACGAATGTGAGAGCCGTCCACGTCGGCATCAGTCATGATCACGACTTTATGATATCTCAATTTTGAAATATCAAATTGCTCGCCTATCCCGGTCCCCATGGCAATCAATAGATTTTTTATTTCATTATTGCCAAGCATTTTGTCGAGTCGCGCTCTTTCCACGTTCAAAATTTTTCCTCGTAAAGGCAAAATAGCCTGAATTTTTCGATCTCTTCCTTGCTTCGCGCTACCTCCCGCCGAATCACCCTCAACTATAAACAACTCTGACTTGGTAGGGTCGGACTCGGAACAGTCAGCGAGCTTACCCGGCAAAGACAATCCGTCCAGCACTCCTTTGCGAATTACGGAATCCCTGGCCGCTCGGGCGGCAAGTCTTGCTTTTGACGCAAGAATCACTTTTTCGATTATTTTCGCGGAATCTTTGGGGTGCTCTTCCAGATAAATCTCCATGGCCTCGCCCAGCAATTGTTCCACCGCGCTTCGCACTTCAGGATTTCCCAACTTGCCTTTGGTTTGTCCTTCAAATTGCGGATTCGGCAGTTTGACGGAAATAATCGCCGAAAGACCTTCGCGCATATCGTCGCTCGTTAGCTTTTGATCGTCTTTTACGTAATTATTTTTTGTCGCGTACTTATTGATAGATCGGGTCAGGGCGGTTTTGAATCCTGTAACGTGCATCCCGCCTTCCGGGGTATAAATATTGTTGGCAAATGAAAGCACGTTTTCATTGAAGTCGTCGGTGTATTGAATCGCCACCTCAACTTGAACTTTATCTATAGTTTTATTTACGTAAACCGGATCATGTTTTACCGCCCGATGCCTGTTGACTTGTTTAATATAAGAAACGATGCCACCTTCAAAATAATAACTAAAAGACTGCCCGACTCTTTCGTCCACTATATCCACGCGAGTACCCGGCGTTAAGTAGGCTTGCTGACGCAAGTGTTCTATTATCGTTTTTAGTTTAAATTCAGTTGTTTCAAAAATAGAAGCGTCCGGCTCAAAAGTAATCTTTGTACCCTTTTGAAAACTATCGTTTCTTGGCACCTTACCTTCCTTCTTTATCGAGTGTTTGGGCTTGCCAATCACATATTCTTGCGAATAAATATTGCCGTCTCTTCGTACCTCCGCGCGCGTCCACGTAGAAAGCGCGTTGACCACCGAAACGCCCACGCCGTGCAGCCCTCCGGAAACCTTGTACGCGTCATTATCGAATTTACCTCCGGCATGTAACTTCGTCATCACGGTTTCCAGGGCGGATTTTTTGGTGACCTTGTGCTTGTCCACCGGAATGCCACGGCCGTTATCTGTGACGCTTAGCTTGCCATCGGAATGAATAAGCACGGAGATATGATTTGCAAATCCGGCCATTGCTTCGTCAATCCCGTTATCTACCACTTCCCATACCAAATGATGCAATCCGGTTTCCGATGTAGACCCGATGTACATGCCCGGCCTTTTTCGTACGGGATCCAATCCTTCAAGCACGGTAATTTGAGCGGCATCATATTTACCGATCTTATCTTCTTTTTCTTTCGCCATAATTTATCTAAATTTAGTTTCTTGTATCTTTTTCAAAAACCGAACTTGAAATAATTAAGATTATTTCTAAAATAATTGTCCACATCGCATCTTAATATTAACATATTTTAGCAAATTTTACTACCTTACTTCCGCTCCAAATTCCTCTGCCGTTCGCTTGTAAATCTCATTTTGAAGCGGGTCAATTTCTTGGGTTTCCAAAGTTCTATCATTACTGCGATAAATGATTCTAAAAGTATAACTGGTTCTGCCTTTACCAAATTTTTTTTCATTTTCATATTTATCTAGAAGCTTCACTTCTTCAATAAGATCGCCACCCACTTCGCGGATCATGTCAAAATAATCATTCGAGACAAAATCATTTTTCACGATAAAAGACACGTCCCGAGGAATAGGCGGATACTTGCTAACCGGGACAAATTTTTTCCCTAGCTTGAGTTGTTTTATGACTCGCTCGTCTTCCGACCAGAGTAATCTGATGTCCGGCAAATCCATGCTGATTATGGCAAGTCTTTCAATCCCAAAGCCGTACGCCCAGCCAGTATACTGTTTTGGATCCACGCCCAGCTTTTCCAGAACAACCGGCTGTACCAACCCGCTTCCCAGAACTTCCACCCACTGACCATTTTTATCGATTTCCATCTCCAAGCTAGGATCCGTATACGGAAAAGTGTCCTTGTTGAATCGAAATTTAATTTTGGGGCCGAAGATAGCTTGAGCGATCTTGCCCAGGATGTCTTTCAAGTCGTCAACCTCAATTAATCTGTCCGAAGTTGGGTGCAAATACAGCCCGTCCATTTGATGAAAAACATTCATATGTTGCCGGTCTATCTCGTCTTTGCGGTAAACCTTGCCGAAACTGATCAGTCCCAGAGGCGCGTTTTTTTTGATTTGCTCCAGGATTTTTTCATCGAGTAAATAATAATACCACATCACTGTCGTGTGAGTGCGCAGGATATTTTTTTCATCTACGTAATAAGTATCGGACCGGCTCCTGGCCGGATGGTCGGACGGAAAATTAAAAAGATCAAAGCTGATATCGGCAGGCACCATTTCCGGGGCTTCAATTTGATCAAAATCGGCAAGCGCCGGGATCTCTACAATCCTGTCAATCATTTCTTTGATTGGGCTTCCTTGTTTTCTTGTCAAATCCGGCATGCTCAAATACCGCTTGATCCTTTTCGCTTCGAAATCATCCCTTTTCTCCAGGGATTTGATCAACCGTTTTTCTTCGTCTGTGCTTATCACTATTTTCTTTCCTTGCATGTTCGTTTGGACATAAGAAGGCTAAGAGAAGGTGCCCTTCTCGTAAGAAGGGCACCTTCTCTGGTTCAATTATTTGCTTATATAATCAGCGAATTTCTCACCCGATCTTGCGTCTTCATCAAGCACCTTTATACCATAGTGATTCTCACCCAAGCCCAACTCCATGTCAGAGCAAATCATTGCTTGCGACTCGACTCCTCTGATTGTGGCCTTTCGCAAGGTCATTTTCCGCTTCTCGGGATCATGGGAGTCTATCAGATTTGCGCCTTCAAAGGCTACCGCGACTTTCTGTCCCACTTCCAGGTTCGCCGCGCCACAAACAATCGGACCAATCTCCTCTGCACCAACTCTTACTTTCGCAAGTCGCAAACGGTCGGCATTCGGATGCTTTTCAATACTCAAAACTTCACCCACAAAAATCCGGTCAAATTCACCAGGTTTATTTGCAGTCTCTCCCTGCTTATCGTTTTTTCTGAATAACCTCCCAAAAATCTTTAACCAAATACCCATAGTTTATTAGAAAGGCCAGAGACGAACACTTCGAAAAGTTTCCAAAATCTCTAATTTTTTGGTCTCATCATACACGTCTCCGCTATAGTTTAGAGAAAACTTTTGATTCCCCACAATAAACTCCATTGTGACACCGTAAAGGTTCGCAACTTGCGAATCAGCAACTTCACCAGTTTTTGAAAGATCCACTTCGGAAATATATAAAATCAAATCACTTACGTTTATTTTATATACCGATGCATATGCATTGAGTTCCAAATCGACCGCCTGATTGTCATAGTCCGAAATCGTTGTCTCAAGTAGGGTTCTTATCTGCTCTGGATTCTCTACCAGATAAGTATCTAATGTAATTATTGCACTTTGATTGTCTGAATCCTGGAACTTGAATACGGAGAAACCAGTGATACTGATACCCTCAAGCGATTCTACCTTTTCAGGTCCGCTCGCGTAACTCCAGCCTTTAGGTAGACTCAAATAAACTTGTTGGGTATTTTCTCCAAGATCAAAGTTTGATATATAAGGTGTCGCTTCGAGAAATCTTTTAGTGCTGGGGGCTAATCCATATTTCACGATATTTTCATCAAAAATCTGCAGTTCCAAAACCGAAGCCTTCTGTGAGCTAGCGCTATTCGGACTAAAGCCGTTTCTGATTTCTATCCCGTCCTCAAATCCGTCCCCATCAGTATCCGCCATTCTCGGCTCGGTATTATAGACTTTGATTTCGTCGGCGTCCGCGATCCCGTCGTAGTCAGTATCGTATTCATTAGGGTTTGTCAGGCTGTTGAGTTCTTCAAAATTTGAAAGCGAATCGCCGTCCGGATCGGCATTCGCGCCGCAAACAGTAGGATCACAATTGGACTCAAAATTCGATTCAAGCCAGGCTACCGGTAATTCCGGCTGCTCGTCCGTATCGACGGGCTGATTATTTTCCAAATCAACTACGTTATTATCTTTTAGAAAAAAAATAAAGCCAAAATACCCACCCACTCCCAAAATAATTACAGCTAAAAGAATTATGACGATTCTTTTGTAAGGCAAATTTTTGAGTCCTGAAATGCCCGATAGTAATTGACTTGCCGGGCTATTTGATGGCTCAGGATTTTGGTTTGGACTTTTTGCGTCTACATCATTTACCGGATCTTTGGTTGAATTATCCACGCCAGAAATTTTTCCCAGCCAGCTTTTGGCAACTGGTTTAGTCTCTGGATTGGCGCGATTAGCGGAATCAAGATTTGGCATCACATCGTATGACACCTCAATCCCATCTACTTTTTCTTCTTCGTTGTTGCTCATAATTTTGATTTTGTCTTACAATAAACTGTAAATTTTATGTTTGCTTAATTGTTATAATCCTAACATGTTAAATTCTTAGCCTATTTATTCAAAAAATATAATTCCAAAATTCCAAATACCAAAATCAGTAAGACAGCGGTAAAAATATTAAGCAAACGCAGGCTTTGTAAAATAAACCCCGATGTTACCAGTAGTCCCAGCCAAGAAGACTGTCTTAATACTACATCCCGCTCGCTAAAAATTCCAATGCGGGAACTGAAAACATATCTTACAAATGATACCAGCAAAGTGGCTATCCCAAAGGAAGCAACGAAAATGGAGAAATACAAAGCCGCGAATACATACCAACTTGAAGTTTCAGGATTAAAAAGATTTATCAGAAGAAAAAAACCGGCCAGACCAGCCAAAAATATAACCAAATAAAGGGAAATCAAAGATTTAATCGCTCTCAACATTACTTTAAATTATACCATATTTTATATATTTTGCTATACTTTCAAAGGAGGCGCCACATCGCCAATATCCTATTGATTATATGAAGTATCTTAAGATATTTTTAATCGCGGCACTGGTTCTAACGGGATTTACCAGGATTTTCCTTGGCGCTTTTACTGTGACCGCGTCATCTATAGAATCCGCAAGCCTTATGGAAAAGGTAAACCAAGAACGACAAAATAGAAATATCCCGCCGCTTTTCTCATCCTCTAAACTCAACACAGCCGCAACAACCAAAACTAATGACATGTTTGAAAGAGACTATTTCGATCATATAAATCCGGACGGTAGCTATGTCTGGCCGTTAATCAACGCGACCGGCTATGGTCCATACAAATTATTAGGAGAAAATCTAGCCATAGACTTCTCCTCGGAATCCGGCATTGTCAGCGCTTGGCTAAATAGTCCCTCTCATCGAGACAATATGCTCAATACCGAGTTCGTTGACCAGGGCATGTCGGCGCAATTTGGCGACTACGAAACCAGATATACCTCCATAGTGACTAATCTTTTTGGTACTCTCATCGCTGTTATTCCGCACATAGCGCCTGCTCCAGCGCCACAACCTTCGCCCGCGCCCGCGCCTGATCCAATCCCCGCTCCAACCTCGCCCCCAACCCCCGCGCCCGCTTCTGAACCTTCACCGACTCCAACTCCAGAGCCTCAAATCGTCGAATCGCCGGTTTCAAAGTCAGTCAGAGCCAACGCCGATCCTGCGATTCAGTTAGAATCTGTCCCCCCTGCTTTCGACTCAATAGCGCAGGCGCCACAAACATTCTCGGTTACAGTCCCTTCAGAAATAAAAAAGCAAGACGCCGATTTTCTGACTGTAATCAGAGCTATTTTCATCATTCTGTCAATTCTCCTCGTGGCAACAATTTTTATTGACATTCTCACACATAAACAAGGAGCCGGATTATGGAAAAATGATTATCATTTACCGATGCTCTTGCTATTGATGTTTGTTTCCGTAATGACTTTTAGTTTTTATTAATGCGCGTAGAGAACGACGAACGACTATCCAATTCTCGCGCCAAAATTAGTCGTGGCCAGAACAAAAAACAACACAACCAAAAAAATCAAAACTAATTCAAAAGCGCCACGCCAAAACAGTTTTTTTTGTATATGTAACATCGCCATTCCCCAGTATGAATAGGCGATACCGGCCAAAAGCAATCCGGCTGTATAGAAATTGACCGTCCAAAGTTCTGAGACAACGAACGC
>Ga0209541_10002788_pt1 | contig 32715 bp, 36 predicted proteins | sample RifCSPlowO2_01_FD_184027 | JGI IMG/M metagenome (GOLD analysis project Ga0209541, IMG submission 184027) | Groundwater microbial communities from Rifle, Colorado - Rifle CSP2_plank lowO2_0.1 (SPAdes) (version 2) | ecosystem: Environmental > Aquatic > Deep subsurface > Groundwater | place...
ATTCTCTCGGACATAGAAGAGCTGCTTAACAACAACCCTAATATTTACTACGGAGTAGACGAATTGTACGGCGGCGATTGGCTCCTGGAACCTGGCAGGAGCAAAGAAAACTTCTTAGCCAACTTCGCTGATTACGATATTTTACTGGAGAAAGATCTTTCGTTGTGGAAAGGATTTATTGAACGCCATCCTAATCAGGTTATCTGGGGAACCGATCGAGGCGTTTCAGCAACATGGGATAAAGATCCTGATGTTGCTTTAACACTCAACAATTATACACGCGCCTTCATTGGTAAACTGGACCAGGCAGTTCAAGAAAAATTTGCATATAAGAATGCTGAAAGATTATTTTCAGAATAAAACAAAACGCTTTTATATACTATTTCAATTACCTCTTGCATGATAGAGTTATTATTTTTCATCGCCGCTTTTATCGCCGAAGTTGTCGGTACCATGGCCGGATTTGGTTCCTCCACCATCTTTCTGCCCCTCGCATTGTTTTTTGTTGATTTCAAGACGGCTTTGATACTTGTTGCCTTTTTGCATATATTTGGCAACCTTGGCAGGATAACCTTCTTCAGACACGGGCTTAATAAAAAATTACTTTTGGTTTTTGGCGTGCCCAGTGTAATTCTAACGATACTTGGTGCCCTCCTTGTAAACTATACTTCCCAAGAAATATTAAAATTAGTATTAGGCATTTTCTTGCTTCTTTTCTCGATCTTGTCACTGGCGAAACCAGATTTCAGATTCAAATCTTCACCTAGGAATGCAGTTGTCGGCGGCGGTATATCAGGCTTTTTAGCCGGCTTAATTGGCACTGGTGGCGCATTGAGAGGGGCATTTCTTACCGCTTTCAATTTAAAAAAAGAAGTGTACATTGCCACGGCAGCAGCTATTGCCATTGCAGTTGATATAACGAGAATTCCAATTTATTTTGGAAGCGGATTCCTCAAACAGCAATTCTACTGGTATCTCCCGCTCCTTTTCGGGATCGCCATTGCCGGCTCCTATGTTGGTAAAAAGATTGTTAACAAGATCCCACAAAAGTCTTTTAGAAAATTTGTGCTTGGCGTAATTGCACTCCTCAGTTTAAAATTTATATACGATGGAGTTATATCCTTATTTTAAAAATTGTTTTCTCCTCATCAAAAGCAGACTGCACTCGTGCTTCCAGTACTTTCTGGTTCGCAATGTACATTTCCGGTGCCAACCCAACAAGACGACCATCAGCGTAAGCGAGGGAGTTGCTGCCAAGAGCAACAGAAAGGAGACCAAAGCTTTCGGCAACAAAAGACCGCATTGTTGGTTTACCCTCCTTTGTCGTTTGGTTAAAATAAACAGTTAATAAACTACTACTTGAAGGAGAACTTTCGCTTACTAATTGGGCATATTCTCTTACATCTATTCTTCCTCTGGCAAGACCAGGAAAATTATCCGTTCCTTCCCATATTTTACCAACTACTCTATTAGCAGGAGTCCAGACTTTTTCCTTTTTAACATATCCTTGACCATGTGCTCCCCGCACTTCTTCTGCAGTCAAATGTAAAACCTTTTCTTTCCTTCCTTTTAACTCATGCCAAGATCCCGGAGGAAGAACAAGCGCACCCTCATACAATTCACTCTCTGGGGTAAGTTTTCGTAGATATTGAGCATCAAGAACAAGGAGATGGTCTCCATCTGTACCTGCAGTAGATCCATCACCTGTAAAAAAATATACCTCTTGCCAAGTTGGCCGTACCTCCTCTGGTGCGGTCATTCTTCTCTCAAGAACATACGCAAATGAAGCTGGCTCACGAGGAACGTCAACAACCTTGCCTTTTTTATCTTTTCCACTCACTAAGAGAGGCATTTTTAATCTGGGTTGGCCATAAAATTCCTGACGCGGTTCTGGCAATCTTTCACTCAGTCCAGATAATTGAAGTGTCACTCTTGCATCCCTTCGATATTATAGGCTAAAATATGAAGCTATTTATAAATTTTTAATTTGTAGAATCGCATGTTGTAAAAAGAGAAGAAACTCCACTGACAATTTCCTGATACACTTCCCACACGTTCTTCCCTTGCCTTACCAACTTCTGCACAAATTGAAATGCAACATCATGCAGCCCATTCTGTGCGGGATTTTCTGAAACAACGGCCTCACCCAAGCCCGCAATATCATGTTCTTTAATTGTTTCCATCCACGCTAACGAAAAGGCAAACGCCTTTGCTTCCTCAGTATGTTTATTTTCCAATGTTGGCGTCAGGACATGACCGAGTTCATGCCCAAGTGTTAACAATACTCTTCCCAACGTATCATTTAACACAAATACTTCCGACAATAATCCTTGTTCAGATCTATTAAGAGATAAGCCGATGGTACTTGGTGATGGAGCAAGCTGACGGAATTGTTTCTCATCTACAACACTAATTTTAATATCATCTGGAAAAGACTGATTGAACATGTGCTGGAATGTTTCTTCAACAAATTCTTGAACTTCCCTTGCATGACCAACAAACTTTCCTCCTTTTCCCGGCTTCAAGAAATGATCGGGAATAAAATGATATTCTGCTTGCGGTGTGAAAGAAATGTAATTTTGTTGATGCAGAGAATACGTTTTTGAATGTAGATTATATTGAAAATGAGGGGGTGTCGAACTGGTGTGTATTGTTTGACTTGTATTTGAAAAAAAAGGAATAAAAGAACCATATCCAACATCAGATGCGGCAGAATAATGAATTTTTCCCCTGGAAGCATTTTGTGCAATATATTCTAACCTACCAGAACTTTGAGGTACATAACTCTGCGACATTTGATACATTACAGGAGTACTCTCTTTTGCGGAAATTTAATTGTTTTGTTAGAAGTGAGACAAAAAAGTCAGAGGAAATGCTTCGCTAAAGTAAAACGGACCCGGGGAGATTTGAACTCCCGACTCCAAGCTATCTTCCCCTCAGCCTACTCTCTTTATCCCATAGAGGGATTACTCAGGAGCTCGTCACAGGAGTAGGAGGCTTGTGCCCTATTTGCCTTTCCAGACGAATCTGTCTTCGTGCCTGTATCCAGACTGGGCCACGGGTCCTTAGGCTCTAAATCAGATTAATTCTTTAATAACTTTTCTGAGCAACATTTATAAGCAAATGGGGAACACGAAAGAGAAAAAAATGAAAGACCTAACTACCACCAGCAAAGATCATCCCCTTTCTCCGCAAGAATTGCAAAAGATCTTTAGAGCAGAGTTCGGGTATCTTGCGTACCCCGGACGGCAGCAATTCATTGACGCAAGGTTTTTTCTTGAAGGAACAAAAATTGGCTATGCAAGACTGCAAATAAATGAATTATCTGATAGAGTAGAATGGGCAAGATTCTATCCTTTATACAGTGTAGATAATCTTGATGAGTATGAAAGGAGAGGAATTGGCACACTTGCTCATACGACAACCATTTGCAAAGTTGCCAGATGGGCGCCTTCCCATTTTGATGTGTATCACGATCCTCTTTATACTTCAAAAAAGAGAAAGAACCATTTGCAATCAATGGGTCTCGAATTGGAAATGCCTTTACCTTTATACGTTGAACGATCACGCCAAAAAGCCAGAATGAAAGGGTTTTCGTTTTAGAAAGCGGAAAGATTTTTATAACCCGCCTTTTTATGTCTCATCATGAACCAAACATCCATTTCCATCCAAGAAGCTATGAACAAAGGCAAAGGCACTGTTTCTGTCCATGGCTGGGTGCATCGTGAACGCGGCTCAAATAAATTAAAATTTATCATTCTTCGTGATTCTACAACTACTATCCAATGTGTTCTCGAACGAAAAGATTTTGACAAAAAGTGGGAAGAAATAGACCACATCCAAGTCGAAACATCAATGAGGATTACCGGCGACATCAAAAAAGACGATCGTGCGCCAACGGGATATGAAATTCATGTTACAGGGTATGAAATTGTCGGGCCTAGTGAGAATTTTCCCATAGGAAAAGATCAATCTGTTGAGTTTCTTGCTGATAACCGCCATTTATGGCTGCGCAGCACGAGGATGATGGCTATCCTTAAAGTGAGAAGCACTGTTTTTGGCGCCATTCATGAATATTTCCGCAATAATGGGTTTTATGAATATACTTCTCCCATCTTCCAAGCCGTGCAGGCGGAAGGGGGAGCAGAATTGTTTCATGTTGATTATTTTGGGAAGAAAGATGTTTTTCTTGCGCAGACGTGGCAATTGTATGCAGAACCAGCCGTGTTCTCATTGGAGAATATTTACACAGTTGCGCCAAGTTTCAGGGCAGAAAAAAGTAAAACGAGCCGGCATTTAACTGAGTACTGGCATGCAGAGATGGAAATTTCCTGGAATCAGTTCGCTGATATTATGAATCATGGAGAGAAGCTCCTGAAACATATCGTCACAAAAGTTCTGCAAGAGAATAAACCAGAACTGGCTTTATTACAACGGGATCTTAAAAAACTCGAACCGACAATCAAAAAACCTTTCATGCGCATGACGTACACGGAAGCGCTCAAGATTCTCAAAGAGAAATGCAAGATGAAAGTGGAGTGGGGCAAAGACTTACGAACCATTGAAGAAGAGAACTTAACAAAACTATACGACGTTCCGGTGATTGTCACCCATTATCCCAAAAAAGTCAAAGCGTTCTACATGATGGAAGATCCAACGAATCCGGATGTCGTGGAAGGGTGTGATTTCCTTGCGCCGGAAGGGCACGGTGAAATTATCGGCGGCAGCCAGCGGGAACATGACTTGGAAGAAATTAAGAAACGACTTCAAGAACAGGGAGAAGACCCTTCACAATATGAATTTTATCTTGACACGCGACGGTATGGAAGCGTTCCCCATGGCGGTTTTGGCATGGGCGTGGAACGGGTTGTTAAATGGGTTTGCGGACTGGACAACATCAAAGATGCCATTCCCTTCCCTAGAACGATGGAAAGGTATAAACCATAAATACAAAGCCTAAGAAAGTACAACATATTATTATGTTTATATTATATTTAATTTTTTTTTGTAGTAAAATGATCCTCAACAAATTTCAGAGCATCTTTCGTCTTCTCAAAGATACCTGGCTGACCGGGAAGCGCTGTATTTCGTATTAACTTCATGAACTCCTTGTCTCGCAGTAGAGTTTCTTTAACTTGCGGCTGCAAGTCGGCAATAAAGACAATGCCATTATGTTTCTGCCGCTCGTGAAGGAAGCTGTTCAGCCTGGTCAGAGCAGTGCTGTCGATAAAAGAGACATGCTTCATCCGTAAGATAATAATCGGCTTGCTAATTTGAATATGCTCATTCAATTTGTGGTCAAAAACGTTCATCGCTCCAAAGAAGAAAGGGCCATGGATGGAATAGAGACTCACGATATCCTTTAGTTTAGGATTTCTGTAAATCACAGAATTAAGGCCATTTTGAACCGGATATTCTTCCATATAGCTGATGTTAAAAGCGTTAGTCAAACGGATAAAGATCAAAAAAATAGCAAGAACCATGCCGATCTGGACAGCCAACACCAGGTCTGTCAAGACGGTCATGCCAAACGTAATGAACAACACAGCTGTGTCATAGTGACTTAGTTTTATGATTGTTCTAAATTCTTGAATGTTGATCATCTTGCTGGAGACGACAATCAGAATGCCCGCCAGGAACGCTTTAGGTATAAAGTAGGCTATCGGACCAAAGAAGAGCAGGATCAAAAGCAGGAAGAGACCATGAATGATGCCAGCAAAACGCGTTTTTGCTCCTTCCCGAATATTGACAGCACTTCTTGCAACAGCAGCCGTACAGGGGATGCCCGAAAAGAAGGGGAGGATAGCGTTACTCACACCTTGGGAAATTAACTCTTTATCACTCTTATGTTTCGTATTGCTCATGCCATCACAGACCACCGCGCAAAGCAAAGCTTCAATGACGCCTAATAACGCGATCGTGAACGCAGCCGGAAGGACTGCGTGAACTAAATCCCAATTTAAATTAATAAGATTGAAATGAGGTAAGCCGCTTGGAATCTCCCCGACTACAGGGGTAGACAAAGAAAAAAAGAAAACAGCCATAGTGAAGATAGTCAATGCCAGCATAGAGGGAGGAACAGCTTGCAGATAGCGAACTCGAGAAAAAATTTTCGGCAGAAACAAGAGCAAAAGGATTGTCGATAGGGTGATGCCGCTGGCGATAAAATTCAAGTCTTTAAAATGAAAGATAATTTCCCGCAATGTCTCCCATATATGTTCTTGTGGTGCGATGACCAACCCAAGGGCGTTAGGAATCTGGCCGATAAAGATTATGGCACCGATGCCTGCAGTAAAACCAGAGATGATAGGAAACGGGATAAACTTTACTAATTTTCCCAATTTGATAAGACCAAAACCAATCTGAAACAAGCCTGCTAAAAACCCAGCCAGCAGCAATCCTTCCATCCCAAACCGGTTAACAGTAGAAAGGATAATCACGGTCATTGCCCCTGTTGGTCCAGTTATAGAAAACTTCGAACCACCCAGGCCCGAACCAAGGATACCAGCGATCACCGCTGTATACAATCCCATAATTGGAGGGACACCAGATGCAATAGCAAAGGCAATAGCTAATGGCAAAGCCACAACAGCAGTGATAAACCCCGCTTTAAGATCAAACAGAAAGTTCTCTTTGAAATAGGAGACCATTTTCGTTTTCATAGCCGCCATCGGCGGCAGGAGGCCCTATATAAACGTTTGGATTTTGGTCTTTCAAGGCAAAGAAGACATTTTTTCACTACAGCTCAACCCATCTTTAATATTGATTATTTCTGTTTTCAGTTTTGGATGTGTAAGAACGGCTTCTTTGAAATCCTGGCATCCTTCCATGGTAATATTGTCAGCAATAATGAAGCCATTTCTCTTTACCAGCGTAATACAGTCTTCTAATACAGTGAGATATTTTCGTTTGGCAAAATCAATAAAGATAAGATCAAAGAACTCTTTCTTTTTTTCTGCTAATTTTTGCACTTCAACAACGCCATCACCAACAATAACATGAGCATTGATGCCAAACCCGCGGAAATTTTCTTTTGCCTCTGCGGCGATTTTTTCATTAATTTCAATTGTTGTCAGTTCTCCTTTTTGACTTCCCAGAATAATGCCGCTATATCCATTCGCCGTTCCAAGTTCCAATATCTTTTGAGGTTTTATTTCCTGAATTTTTTGAAGCAGCCAGAAGCCTTTCTCTCTTCCAACAATCGGAATACCGCGCAAAATACTTTCTTGTTCCAATTCCTGTAATTCATCGATAATCATCAAGAACTCTTTTTTAAATCAACAATAAAAACTTATTTCTTTTTCTGAGGTTGTTGCGAAACTCTTTCAGGGGTTAGCATCGACTCGCTTTTTGGATGTGGTTACAGGAATGCGGTACCTTCCCGTATGGAGCCACCCCTTCCGCAGCCACTGTATAACCTAAGCAACGCTCGTACATTGATGCTAACCCTTCATTTCACAACAACCTTTCTTATTCTCTAACTTTTTCTTCAATTTCAACCACTGTTCTTCCGCGACGATGTAACCAACACATTTTTGAGAACCGCATTTACAGGGCCAATCCTTGTAATCTGCCAAATTATACCCATAATTATAAGAAACTTCTTCTCCTTTTTTAATGTCATGCAAGGAAATGATCCAAATATGGCCGTGAATGTTTTCCGTTTCGCAATTCGGATCACACGAATGATTAATCAAACCAGCGGTATTAGAAAACACATTCCCATCAAGGTCATATCGTTTGTTAAGTTCAAACACATAACGCGCATCTTTGAGGTTATCTGCCTGCTTCTTGGTTATTCTTCTTCCCGTGTATTCGATAATTTTTGTTCCTTGAGGAATATCCTTCCTGGCAAAGACACCAAACCCCTCGATAGAAGATTTTTTGGCAACTATCCAATCATTTCCTTTCATGTGGAAGAGAGGGGATTTAATAATGGTTTATAAGGTTTGCTAAGATTGATTTTTTTCTCGCAACAATTAAATATCACATTATCTTTTCCAGAAAAAAGAGGTGAGATTATGATTCCACAAATTACGGTAAATTATGTTGCAGTTTTGGTAGCGGCAATTGTGAGCATGGTTCTGGGAGCGTTATGGTATTCCCCAGTATTGTTCGGCAAACAATGGATGAAATTATCTAACATTGATCCCAAGAAAATGCCGGAGATGAAAAAAAAGGCAAAAACAAGTTATGCTCTTAATTTTGTTGCTGTGCTGGTGATGGCCTATGTACTTGCTCATACTGTCCAATATGCGCAGGCAGCAACGGTCTTTGAAGGAGTGCAAGCAGGGTTCTGGGTATGGTTAGGATTCATCGCCACGGTTTTACTTGGTTCAGTGCTGTGGGAGGGAAAACCATGGAAGTTGTATCTTCTTAATGCAGCGCATTATTTCGTGTCTCTTGTGGTGATGGGCGTCATCCTGACTCTCTGGGCATGAGGTGAAACAGAATGACGCATTACATTTGCACAGGCGGATGTCAGGGGCTTTCAGACAAACCGGGAAAATGCGGGGCTAAGAACTGCCCAAAATACAGTAAACCGTTAGAAAAATGTGAATGTAAGAATGGAAACATGGTTGAATGTTTAAGAAGTAAAAGAGTATTTAACCAAGCATAACCCGATCATTTTTCCTCACTTTCTGGCTCACAGGAAAGGTAACGCATTCGCCTGCGGCACCGGAATCAACAACATTTCCTTCTTCATTATATAACTCAGCAATTTCTTGTGTGAAATGGGTTGTCTTTCCCATAACAGAGATGACTGAATTTTTGTGAATTTTTTCTTTTTCTACTTTTACCAATGCAACCCCGATTTTACCATAATAATTCTCCACAACGCCAATGATTTCTTTTTTGTGTTCATTTTTGAGTTCCTTCCTTTGACGATGAGAACCTGCACATTCTTCGCTGCAATTTTTATGATACTTTTCCTGACAATCCGAACAACAAGCAAACAATCTGTCGCAGTCAAGATTATGGCAGTTCAGATAGTGCTCACAATCAACCCCGCAATGAACACATGTTGTAACTGGATCACCAACTTCAGAAACTAAACGGTCATCAAAGACAAATAAACCCCCTTCCCAATAATCAGAAAACTGGTTGACATAATTGATGATGCCACCTTCTACCTGATAGACCTGCGTAAACCCTTGTTCTTTCAAATAGGCAGATGCTTTCTCGCATCTTACCCCGCCGGTGCAATACAGAACAATCTTTTTATTTTTATACTCTGCTAATTCCGTCGGTGCAACATCGGCAAATTCCCGAAAATTTTTAATCGGCAGTTTCTTCGCATTTTTGAATCTGCCAACTTCATATTCATACTCATTTCTGGCATCTACCATCACAAAATCTTCTTTCTGTTCATGCCACTGCTGCAATTGCCGAGGAGAGAGATGAATTCCGGTTTGGGTTACATCGACGGTGGTGCCAAAATGGACAATTTCTTTCCTAACTCTCACGATCAATTTATGGTGAGCACGTGTATCTGCATCTTGCTCTCGAAAGGTGAGATCGCCAAAAAGAGGGTGCTTGGTGATGCACTGTTTGAATTTTGTGATATTTTCCTTCCTGCCAGACACTGCCGCGTTAATGCCTTCAGTGGCAATGAGAATTCTACCGGTTACACTCAGGCTTTCACATAGAGCTTTGAAGTATTCCCGCAGTTTTTCTGGTGTATCAATAGGTGTATATCTGTAAAATGAAATGGTGGCAAATTGCATACCTGTAAAAAACGAAGATGTTTTAAAAAAGTTTAGGTCCCTTTACTCAGTATGTTCTATTTCCCCACCACCACTATTTCCATTATTCTCCTCTCTTACCACTCTTCTTTCCAACGTATAACTCTGTGATCCTATCTTATATGCCACATTAATCTCCACCGCCTGCTCTTTTCCAGAAATATCTCCTCCAAACTGATAATGCCAATGCAATTTTCCTTTCTGCCCCGGCTCGAGAATAAGCGGCTGCCCTTGATAGTATAGCGGTTTAATATTCACCTGCTCCATTCTCTCCCAACTCTGCTTGCTGGGAAATTTCTCCCACGTCCCCGAATACTGCTCATATGTTTTCCCGCCGAGAATAAATTTCATGTCACTGGAAACTACCTGCACGGCAATATTTCTTTCATTATAGATCAGAATTTCCGATTCATCGCTTTTCAGCGAGCCAGTATTGGGAAAATAATGCTCAAAGGTGACCCCATCCTGCCGGTGAAGTACCGTGCCTCCGGGAAATAAAGCGCGATTATTGTCATCAGGAGGAGACACAGATTTTAATGGTGCTGAATTTGCGGCTGGTTCAGTGGCATCTTTTTCCACTTCCTGAGTCAAATCTGAGCGAAGTGTCACAAAATCTTCATCTCTATATCCAGTAAAGAGCGCATCTCCATTCCTGCTTCCTTCTACCGGACAAGGAGCAGCATCTCTTGCTTCTTTGGAAAAAATACTATTTCCCAGCGTAATGCCGTTATCAACATACTCTTGCAGCACTGTCTCTTTCATATGCAGCAATGGCGAATCAAAAACCTGGCCCTTCCAGCCGAACTCTTTGAGTCCAAAGTCAAAATTTTCGTGTATACCCTCTGAAACTGCTCCTACCAGTTCTCCTGCTTGAACCACAGTCCCTTCTTCAATCCCTGCCGCAGGAACGACATGGAAGAAAATAAATTTCCAGCTGGGGGCGGCCATGGCAGAAATATAAATCGCTTGTCCCGGCAGTCCATCAAGAATTTCAACCACTTTTCCATCAAAGGGAGCAAAAATCTTAATTTGATTCGTGCCAATCAAAGAAGGAAGCGGCTCCAGATAATGTTTCATCGAACGGAGAGTTTCTTTTTCTCCTGCACTATTCAAGCCACTGTAATCATGCCCGACACAGCTTCGAAAGACAGATATTCGCTGGATCTGGGAAAGGTCAAGTGGATTGGCAATGATAAAGATGAGATCATCTTCCGCACTTTTGGATACAGAATCTGATGATGGTTCGGAAAGTGCTGTATCAAGAGGTGACGGTGTGGAGCATCCTAGCACTAACATTAAAACAAAAACAAAAATAATTTTTTTCATATTTCACCTCTCAAACTCCGTCGGCGTATTAAATGACCAGGATCCACTGCCGCAGCTCGTGGCTTCTTTTCCCTCGATTTTTAATGTTTCTAAATCTGCCAGCTGAATAAGTATTGTGGTCGGCTGGTCTTTGTTGTAATTATTTTTGGTGTTATAACAGTACACGTTTCCATCTGGTTTAACCTGAGAAAAATCTCTATTGACTAAACCTGAATCTTGGGGTGTGAAGTAATATAGTCCAAAATCAAGCCCGCTGTTTTTAGTTGAATCGCCGTTAGAAAAAGCTTGCACCTCCTGATCAATATGTCCTTGCACCAAAGCGAGATGGGGCGGTTCATGGCCAAACCTGGTCGTATCTATGCCAGGAGCAAACCAATTGCCTTTCGCTGTGCCAGAAATATCCTGAATCACTTTTCCACACGTCGGAGAGGTGATGATGGCGTTGCTGGACTGGCTAAACCCATATCCTCCGAGCCTGGACCGGTAGATACTGGATACGCTTGGTGAGAAATAATCCAGCGGGCATACATTATAGATGAGTTCGGTTCTAAATAATCTTTCAGGACTCGCATACTGGTTTGGTTGAATTCTGGAATCAAAGGCCGCAAGATCCAATACTGCTTGTGCTTGCCCCCCACCGGCATACCCGATCAATTCTCCTGTGGAAACTTTAAGATTTACTTTTTTGTCACATTTTTTCCAGTTGACCGGCCCGCTTTTATATGTAAGAGTATATTCATCGCATCGATCAACGGAAGCCGAATCGTATGCCTGCCGCAGTTTCGGTGCCAAATCAACGACGTGGTCAAAATACGCCTTAAATTCTGAACAAGGTGAAAAATGGACGGCCGCATCGTCGGCAAATTCGGGCCTGTTAGTAGCCTGTATCAGATTTATCCGAGTGATCGTCACCTCTCCCGGCGCGTATAAAGGAACTTTGGTCACGGGAGCGTCAGAGGCACTGCCCTCTCTTTTTATCCTGAAATATAAATGAGGAGCCGGAAAAACGTGCGCTGTTGGTGACAGAAGGCCCAGTGGATCAATGGTGGTAAAATCTGCAACTGCCAGTGGCAGGGCCGTAAAGAATTCTTTTGTATTTCCACACGATGGCAAGTGCGCTACATCCTCAAAATAGTTGTACTCAGCATAACTCTCCTCTTCTTCATGTTCTTCTACAAGATTCTCATCTGATTCAGGGGGTGGTTGATATTTTTTTCCTTCTTCTGGTGTTTGGTTAGTGGGAGTTTGAGTATTGATTTTGGTAACATTTCCATCATAGTTTGATGGTTCAGAGAGTGGAGTTGGAATATTTTGTGGCTGGCAGGCAGCAATAAGAAACAGTACTGCTATAAATAGGATTACCTCTTTTTTCATTATTAAAGTGATTCTTGCAGAGCTTAAAAAGGTATCTCATGCTCGAAGTAGACGCCGAAGACCACTATTGGGCAAAAGGAGTACGATAAATTCGCTGAATAGATGTGAGTCCAAATGCATTTATTTGGGAAGCTTCTCCATATTAAGAATATTTATCCAAGTCTTTCCACCATCAAAGGACTGCCAGATATTTGCATAATCTCCGCTCATGTATACCAAATTCGGATTAATGGGATCCCAGACAAAGTTACTTATCTTTACTTTATAGCTTGATACTTCTTCCGGGCTACTTATTGATCCCCAAGTTTTTCCTGCATCTTTACTTTCAACAACCCAGCCCTGCCAGGGAGCATATCCGAGAAGATGTTTTCCTTCTGTATCATGCGGATCATAACGTCCTGTCCAAATGAATGCGGAGGTTTGTTCAAATTTTTTCCCTCCATCAGTTGAGAAGAAGCTTTTCTGTTGTGTTGTTTCAGGAGGGAATTCGTCGCCGAATAAAAATGGTCTTACGATTATGTGCTTGAAATTATTTTTTGAAACATCACCATCAAATAATGTCCTGTATGGATCAGGAAGAGTATCACCTATTGCCACCCAGGTCTTTCCGCCATCAAAAGACTCGAGAATTCCATGTTGCTGATGCAAAAATACTTCTGTAATAGAGCTTTCCCCATAAATATGGTCATGAGATTGCGTGAAAAATAATAGATGATTGGAATTTTCAGGATCAATTGCGATGACGACCGCCTGTAAGCTAGGTAACATAGGCATTTTAAGTTCCTCCCAAGAAATCCCTCCGTCAGTTGTTTTGTAGACGCTGCCTTTTTTGTTAAGGCTTTCTTTTATTGGGGCTTCCTCAAATGTAGGAATGTCAGGATTTACGGGGTAATACATTATCTTATTATTTTTTGGATCTATTGCAAGATTTCCAGAACCGGCAACATTTATATTTCCTTTAATCATCTGCCTCCATGATTCTCCCCCGTCAAGGCTCTCCCAAATCCCTCCGGTTTCTCCATATGGCCAATCGATATAGGCGCTGGTAATATCTGAAGTGACCATAAGAAGCTTTTGGTTGTCTTCAGAATCAATATATATTGCCGCTATATCAGGAAAGCACATTTCCACTTTATTGTTCATATCTGGGTATGCTACCAATCCCTTGATACTCTTTTTCCAGGTTTTGCCCTGGTCTATTGACTTGTAAATTCCCCTACCTTCTACTCCTATGTACAGTATATTTAGATTTTTTTTGTCAATAGCGAGGCTGTTTCTGGTCCCATAGGTATTTTCATGAGTGCAATCTATGCCTATTTCAAGAAGCCTTCTGGACTGCCCTTCCAGTTTTTGATCTCTTCTTCCCTGGACTTCGGGGTTCTGGATTTGCGTGGTATTTGAATTTTCTGATATAATAGATGACTGCTCGACTGCTACAACGGAAATATTATTTGTTATATCATCTAGTTGTTCAGATGATTTTTGAGTGCAGCCACTAATAAAGACAACTATAATTAATCCAAAAATAAGATACATATTCGGTTTCATTAGATATGCTTCATTCATCTCCTCCACTCTTCTCCATTAACCTCTCCGCATCAAAGAACAACCGCATTTGATTTCCCAATTTTCTTTTTCCGTCAGGACTACTGAGATGACAACCATCGTCTGCGGTATCTTCAGGAGCCATAGGACCCAACAGGGGGCCGGCAAAGACGTCCTGGTTCTTTTCATCCAGTTCTTGGGCCAATTCTTTTCCTTTTTCTAATCCAAAAGTTCCCGTTATTTCACATATACCTTCCGTGTAGTCTGCGAGTGAAGAGACGTAAATGACAACATCGGGGATTCGTTTCCTGACTTCGTTAAGTATGATAGCGGCATGCTCATAGCTGGTGGTTCTATCTTCATCCATGATGCAGAGCTCCCACCAGATCGTGTTGGTGTGTGGATATTGAGCCAGCATCTCATCAAACACCTTCCAATATTTGCTGTCATTCACATCTTTGGACCAATCTATAATGGTACCTGAACCATATCGCCGCTGGGAATCCCACATCTTGGTGCCACCTAGATAATGATAGCCTTCGACCGTCTCCCGGGTGTTGGAGCAACCGATAAATCCAACAGTAACATCAGAAGAGGGATTTTTAATTGGCTGCTGAGTTTGAGAACAAGAAAGCAATAGGAAAGACACAAGTAGTACTATTAAAACCTCTTTTTGCATATTTTAAGTAAAGCAAGAGAGTATAAAAATGTTTAGAAATTCTTGGCTCTGTAGAAAATGTAGGTAGTGTCAATTCACGTAGCACCATTTTGCTATACTTCAAGCCGAGAAGGGGGAAGTCCCATCCGGGGAACCTAGGCAATTCCATTAAAAAAATCAAGTGCGAAGTCTGACACTACCCGAACGAAGAGAGATTTTCTACAGAGCCGAAATTCTTTTCTTTAGGATAATCTTCTGCCCATTTTTGATAAAACTTTAAAAAAAGCATACCCATTTTTTCATCATGGCACTTCATTTCACAAAAACCCTGCCTGACGCGTTAGAACAGATTAACTTCCAAGGAGAATATAAAGAGTTTATAATTCATGAAAAAGAAGAACTGAGGACCATCACCAATTCCGACGAAATGGTTTCTTTATATGGAAAGGTAAAGTGGGAAATAGTCGATATACTTAATCAAGAATACAGTATGATCCTAGAAGCGCCATTTGATCTGTATCATTGGTTAGACCATCACGAAAATGATGAAGTTGCTTATTTTATAAATGAGGCGGGCTCTAATTGTTTGAATTATGCCGAATTTAAAATGCCCTCCAAATTTCATCTTTGGTTGGGAAGAAAAGGATTTGTTATTGGAATCGAACAAAAAGGCAAAGGATTTAATGCCAAAGATATCCATCAGAATAAACAAAAGGAAAATCAAGGGGCAGCGTTTGACTTTTTTAGAAGATGTGATAGTGTTGTATTTTTTGATCAGTCTCAAGACGCAAGGACTGTCTATTTAGAGTATATTTTTTAAATGGTTATCCGCTTTGTGTTCTTATGTATAAACTAAAACAAATCCCGGAAGATTTTATTGTAAAAGAAATAAGTACGGTTCAGGCTAATAATAAAGGGAAGTATCTTTATTTCAAAGTAACAAAGAGAAATCGAAATACGCTTGATGTCGTTAAAGAATTAGCGAACCGATGTAACATCAAAGAAAAACAAATTGGGTTTGCCGGAAGCAAAGATAAACATGCGGTAACGGAACAAATTATTTCTGTTTCTGGTGTTGCAAGAGAAAAAATATCAAAAACAAATATCGATAATGTTACGTTAGAATTTATCGGATGTGGAAGCGAACCGATCAATCTAGGAGATCTGGAAGGAAATCATTTTGAAATCGTGGTGCGAAATCTTGAAGAAGTCAAAATACAAAAAACACTCTATTGTGAGAACTATTTTGACGAGCAGCGATTCTCTCAGAACAATAAAGAAATCGGCAAGCATCTTATTAAAAAAGAATTTGGAAAAGCCATCGAATTGATCGATAATAAACAATGTAATGCTCATCTTGCAAAAAACAAGAATGATTTCATCGGCGCATTACAACTCCTGCCGATACGACTTCTGAGGATGTATGTCAATGCCTATCAAAGTTACTTATGGAACGAAGCCGTATCTCAATATGTGGGAAAGAAAGGAACAGTCGTAAAAAAAGTGATGTATTCGCTAGGAGAATTGGTATTTATCAAAGAATATTTTGACGCGAATATTCCCCTGATCGGATTTGATACTTCCACAATTGAAAATAAAGAAATGAGTGGCATCATCAGCACCATAATGAAAAAAGAAGGGATAACGTACCACGACTTTATTATCAAACAGATACCTCCACTGACGTTAGAAGGAGAACTTCGTCCCCTCTTTTGTAAAGTTAAAAATTTGAACATCGGACCAGCGGAAAAAGATGAACTAAATCCCAAAAAGAAAAAAGTGAAATTATCTTTTTCTCTTCCCAAAGGAAGTTATGCCACGATGGTTATCAAACGCCTTTTCTAGCGCACTTGTCACATATTCCCGTCATGTCAACTTGAAAATGACAGATCTTTTCTTTCAATTGCACAAAATCAATATTTTTGATATTGATATGCTTCACGTCTCCGCAATTCTCACAGGTAAAGTGGCAATGATTCTTCTTATTTGTGGAATAAATAGTTTTACGCTTACAGAGATAGGAATGAACGTCTCCTTTTTCCGCACAATTCTTCAAAAAACGGTACACGGTGGCAATTCCTATGGTTGAATCCAGCTTTGCTGCTTTGTGATACAGTTCTTCCGTATCAAAAAAAGAAGTGAGTTTCTCAAGTTCCTGCTGTAAGATCTTTTTCTGTTTCGTCATCCTCATCTCGGTCATCCTCGTCTTATTGATAATGAAAATCAGTAAAATATATAAATCATTCTTTTTATCGGTGTTAATATGGTCGCCAGAGCGGTGTATACGATTGTAAGCGTCATCATTGTTTCCCTTGTTTCTTTTATCGGCATTGTCTCATTATTGCTGAAGAAAAAGGATCTTAGTAAAATCCTCCTTATCTTGGTAAGTCTCTCAGCGGGAACCTTGCTCGGAGGAGCATTTCTCCATCTCCTGCCGGAAGCAGTGGAAGAACAGGGATTCGGACTTCCCGTGTCATTATCTGCCTTAGCGGGCGTTCTGGTTTTTTTCATTCTTGAAAAATGGATTCACATGCAGCGCTGTGAAGCACCGCAAGCTCATACGTCCCATGCCTATCCGCTTCTTCACGAAACACATAAACATCACCTGGGAATTCTTACTCTTGTCGGCGATGGGATGCATAACTTTCTGGACGGCCTGGTCATTGCCGGAAGTTACTTGGTAAGCGTTCCCGTGGGCATTGCCACGACCATCGCTGTTGTCCTGCACGAAATACCACAGGAAATTGCTGATTTTGGCGTGTTATTATATGCCGGGTTTTCCAAAGCCAAAGCGTTGCTGTTTAACTTTTTATCCGCAGCCGTGGCGATTGCGGGAGCAGTGGCAGGATTACTTCTTGGAGCAAGAGGGGAAGCTTTCATCCTGTTTATTTTACCTTTTGCTGCGGGAGGATTTATCTATATCGCCGGGGCAAACCTCATCCCTGAATTGCATAAAGAATGCAGCCTAAAAGAAACGGTGTGGCATCTTCTCGCGTTACTGCTGGGCATGGCCTTGATGGTCGCCGTGCTGTTTTTGGAATAAAAACCGCAATTTATTTAAAACACATTCTTTCTTTTCAATAGTATTGGGCCTGTGATGTAATGGATACATACCTAAGCACAGTTTTAGGCAAGAGCCAAAAAGCATGGTAGGCTTCATGAGGGGACAAACCTCAGGCCAAGGACCTGCTCATCAGGGTTCGAAATCTTGCAGAACGAAAGTCCCTGCAGGCCCATATTTTTCCCGAAACGTATATAAACACCATTAACCTCTCCTGAAAAATGGCTCAAAAATTCACTGTTATCGTCGAACAAGGAGAAGATGGCTATTTAATTTCTGATGTGGTGGAACTTCCTGGGTGCCACACGCAAGCAAAAACATATGATGAACTAATTAAGCGAACGAAAGAAGCCATTTCCCTCTATTTGGATGTCCAAGGTTCTCCTGGAAAAAGTAAATTTGTCAGTTTGCAACAAATTGAAGTAGAGGCATGAGACAATGTCAGGCACGTTGCCTCTCATGAAGGCCAGAGATATGGCTAAAGTTCTGGAGAAGTTGGGCTTTGAGTTTAAGAGACAGAAAGGAAGTCATATGTTTTTCGGTCATCCTGATGGAAGAACAACAGTAATTCCCAATCATCCTACGGAACATGTTGATCGTGGTTTGTTGAACAAAATTATTAAACACGATCTGCAAATAAGTAGAGAGGAATTTATGAAATATATATAAATACTAAAAAAGGTGAGAGTATGATGAACCCAAAAATTTTAATCAACCAATCGGTTGCCATTTTATGTGATGGAAATAACATTGAGCGAAGCATCCATGAATTAAGTAAAACAACAACCACGATGGTCAATTTTGACACGTTAATTCACAGATTATTGTTGAATAGAAGTCTGAACCGCTTGATTTATTTTCGTGAAGGAAAGAACATTTCCTCCAAATTAGCGGAACGGTTACATGAACATTATCATGGCTCGGTTGTTCCCTGCCATAAATCAGCAGATATTCCCCTTTCAATTAAGGCGACGCAACTGGCTTCAAAAGTTGACACGATCATCATCCTGTCGGGCGATTCTGATTATGTGGAATTAGTGCGGCATTTGAAAAGTGAAGGCGTGAGGGTGGAAATAGCTGCCGTGAAAGAAACAACGGCCAAAATTCTCATTGACGAAGCAGATTTCTTTCATCCCATAACCAAAGAGGACTGGTTTGTCTATACTCCGCCAAAAACTGCTCACCGCAGAATGCAGCGGTAAAAATTTCTTCTCGTAAAACGAGCAGAAATGACTGCGATAATGATAAACAAGTGCAAAGCACTTAACTTCACAAGATATGCATAAAATCTAAATACGACAAAGACAACCTGTGCTTTGATGTCAGCTATTCCCCAGATCACCAAACTAAATCTAGAAGAAATTCCAAAAGGGGTTATTTGGAAAGCGCAGTTTCATATCGTCTCTGACGGGTTAGGTAATCCTATCCTCATTCCTTTACTCATCGCGAGAGGAACAAAACCAGGACCAGTTGTTGGTCTTACGGCAGCAGTCCATGGTAATGAAATCAACGGCCTTCCCGTCATTCAACGAGTCTTCCAAAATCTTCATCTTCCTTCATTATGCGGGACAGTCGTTGGAATTTTGGTCGTAAATGTTCCTGGATTTCTGGAACGGAAACGCCAATTCAACGATGATACCGACCTAAACTATAAAATGCCAGGAAAACAGAATGGCAATCGCAGCGATGTCTACATCCACCGCCTTCTTGAACATCTTGTAAGTAAAGTCCATTATCTTGTGGACTTGCATACCGCCAGTTTTGGCAGGATAAACTCATACTACGTCCGCGCCGACATGACTCATCCCATCATCCACCAGCTGGCCTTGCTGCAAAATGCACAAATTATTCTCAACCATCCCGGAAATAAAGGAACACTCCGTCATGCCGCCGTTGAAAGAAATATTCCAGCCATTACCGTTGAATTGCGTGATCCCCATACCTTCCAAAAAGACATTATCCATGAATCAGTAGTAGGAATTACCAATATTTTGAAATATCTTAGCATGCAGGAAGGAACAATTGTTCCGTCTAATGAGCCTGCAGTTGTCTGCCATCATTCGTATTGGCTGTATACAAATCATGGCGGCTTACTAGAAGTTTTCCCACCGCTTGCATCTTTTGTTACAAAAGGAGAGCCTATTGCACAGGTAAAAGACCCGTTTGGGGAAGTACTAACAGAGTACACAGCACCAGAAGGGGGCATAATTATCGGCAAGAGTGTTGACCCCATTAACCAAACCGGTTCAAGAATTTGTCATCTGGGGATTATCGGAAACAGAGAATAATAGGAGTACAATAAAACTCCCTCATAAATTTTAGAAGAAAAAAATGTTTTAAAAAAGATTACATAAATAATGGCCTACGCTCTACAGCGCAGACCCGAGAGACATCTCTCTATTTTTTTTTTGAACCCTTTGCAGCTTTCTTTTTTGCCATGGTAGATATCACCTCTTTTCGTTGTTATTATTACCATATATCAAACTCAGTTTCTCCATCCTCATCAGTTTCGTCATCATCCAACTCGCTCTCTTTATATTCTTCTCTCACGACTTTATCTTCATCATGTTCAAATTCTTTATAAGTATATGCACTCTTCATTTTTGGCCCCCTTTTCATATTGAGAAAACCAGAGCAACAATTAGCAAACCTACACTTCCAAAAACAACTTTCTCATCTAACCTCATTTTGAATAAAGAAAGAATTATTTAATAGTATTTATATTTTTCTAGAGTATCCCCTTTTCACTAGAGCATCCCATTACAGCAGTAAGCTTATAGAGGTCGGGGGCAAGCGAGCTATGCCCTGACAGGGATGGATATGTAAGACCTTTACGTAACACTGTCAAAACTTTTATATAACCGCCTCTCTTCTATATGCAGATGGTTTTAGAAAAACTGGGGGATTCTTTAAGGAATACGCTTAGTAAAATTACCAATGCAGTTTTTGTAGATGAAAAACTCATTAATGAGCTTGTAAAAGATATTCAACGGGCGCTTCTGCAATCTGATACCAATGTGCAGCTGGTGTTTGATTTAAGTTCAAAAATTAAAGAACGAGCCAAGGAAAAAACGCTTTCGGGAATGACCCAGCGGGAACAGATCATCAAAATTGTCTATGAAGAATTAACAAATTTTCTCGGTAAAGAAGCAAAAGAAATCAAAATTATCAAAAAACCGACGCAGTTGATGCTGGTTGGCCTGTTTGGTTCCGGAAAAACCACAACTGCCGGCAAACTCGCCAAATTCTACAAGAAACGAGGATATAAAGTTGCCGTGATGCAGACAGACACCTGGCGGCCTGCCGCCTATGACCAGCTGGAACAGTTAGCAAGTACGGTCGGTGTTGATTTTTTTGGCATAAAAAAGGAGAAAGATCCTCTCAACATTTACCTCGCCTTTGAAAAAAAACTGAAAGAATATGACCTGGTTATTATTGACACTGCTGGAAGAGATGCGTTATCCGAAGAATTGATTCAGGAATTAAACCATCTTAATGCCTCTATCCATGCAGATGAGCGTCTTTTAGTTATTTCCGCAGACATTGGCCAGGCGGCGCAGAAACAGGCGCAGGCCTTTCATGAAACGGTACAAGTCACGGGCGTTATTGTGACAAAATTAGAAGGAACCGCCAAAGGCGGCGGGGCCTTGTCTGCCTGTGCCGTAACCAAATCATCGATTACTTTTATCGGCGTTGGGGAGAAGATTGATGATCTGGAGATGTTCCACCCGCAGCGTTTTGTAGGACGGCTCATTGGCATGGGAGATCTTGAATCTTTATTAGAGAAAGCAAAAGAAGCCATCACCGAAGAAAAAGCCAAGGACATGCAGGAAAAATTTCTGAAAGGCGAGTTTAACTTAATTGACTTGTATGAACAGATGAAAGCACTGAAGAAAATGGGCTCGTTTGGCAAAATCATGGAAATGATTCCTGGGATGGGACAGTTAAAAATGCCGAAAGAACTCCTTGATGTGCAGGAAGGAAAAGTAGAAAAATGGCGGCATGCGATGGATTCGATGACCAAGCAGGAATTGGAAGAGCCGGATCAGATTAATGCTGAGAGAATTGACCGCATTGCAGCCGGTTCCGGGTTAAAGATAGCGGAAGTGCGGGAATTGCTTAAACAGTACCGCCAGTCAAAGAAAATGATGAAATTGTTTAAAAGAGAAAAAGATATGAGCAAGCTCATGAAACGGATGGGAGGAAAAATGCCCCAAGGATCGGGTAGATGATGTGAAAAATGAAAAAAGAAATAGATATCCACAGAGCTTATCTAAGTATTAATACTATCAAGATCTCTCAACTTCTTGAAACAATACAGGAACTTCAAGTATTGCTTGAACCGACAAAAAAAGAACTTAATAGTCTTAAAAAGACAGCTGAATACTCCCAGAAAAAGAAGGAAGCAACCACTGAGATTAGATTGCAAGTTGTTCCCAGATTTTTTAGAGAAGAAGATCTTGAAGAGATCATTACAAAAATAGAAAACGTGCAAGTTCTTGCAAAGAGATTAAGCTCTTTTTGGGGAAACCAGATAAAGCCCGTCGTAAATAATTTGCGGCGTGTAAAAACTATTTACAGAATGTAAAAAAAGATAACGATCAATCAAGAGAAATTATTATCGCTTATTTATTTTTCAAAAGGCGTCTCTTTTCGAAAGCCGCAGTTCTTGCAATACTGCACGGTGAATAATCCATCCGTATATTTATGCTGGCCTTCATGAAGTTTTTGTTTACATTCAGGGCAGTTGGTGATCATAGAGAACCATACTTTGGTACGTATTTAAATAATTGTTGGATCAAACCAGGTGATTGGTGCGAAATACCATACCTGAAGTTATTATCTTTCATTTCGGATAAAAACAATTGAGAATGTGTAACGCTTCATCTTCACTTGTATTTTTAAATTCTTTCTCAAGCCATTTTGTAGGATGATTATACTCATCAAGATAGACTTCAAAGTGATCTCGTACCTTTTGCGCAAAAAGAGATTTCTCACGGCTCAGCAAGGTAAGGTAATCCACAAGGCAGGCAGCTCTAATTTCAATAGCGATCATTGCCCCATCATCAAAATTCAGATAGATGCAAGCGCTTTCTTCGCCTTTTTCTATATCTAAAAATTCCGGATTGGAATTACTTGGAGCGCAATAAGTAACATCTAATGAACCATTGGTGGAACGAGTGACAAGAGGATTTTCTTCATCTTGTTTACACCTAATACGCCGTGAAAGAACAAAAGATTCAAATAAGTGTTCTAATGCCATTATCTCACACTTTACTAACTTACACTTCAATAATTTTTCCCGTCTTGCCCACGTTCATCACCCTTGTTTTGCCGATCATTTCTTCAATTCCATGCGTTTCGTGAATATGACCACAAATATGAACATCTGGCTGGAATTCTTCAATTGCTTTCCGCACGCCGGAACTTCCGGGAAACAAGCCTAAGCCCAAGATGCTTTCACTCGGTTGCACATGGGTGACCATGATTTTCCTTTTCACATCTTTCAGTTGCATATGGGCTCTCTTGAGGGTCATAAAGAATTCTTCTTCCGTTAATTGATGAAGACCAATATCCGCATACCCGCAGCCAAAAATACCCACATCGCCTTTTTTGAGGACATACCCATGCAGATCTTTTACTCCATATCTCTCTACGAGAAATCCTGTCTCTGCCAATCCTTCATGATTTCCAGGGAGAACCGCAACTTCTAATCCTTTCTCTTTAAATGGCCCTACCAGGCCTTCCACATTTCCCTGATGATCCGCAAGGTCGCCCGCTAAAATAACGAGATCGACCTTTTCTTCCGCTCCTTTGGCAGCCATCTTTCTGATGAAATGGCGGTCTCCGTGCACGTCGCTTAAGGCAAGAATTTTCATGGGTAGATGAATTTTGAAGAGATTTTATAAAATTTGTGTTTTTTGTTATTCGTAAGTAGCTAATTGACGATTAAAACGCTACCTTCCTTTCAACTTCAAATCAAGAACCAGATCTTCCAATTTCCGCAGATCATATTTCACGGCATCAACCTTCCGCCGAATTTCGTTGTCCCGGAAATCAAATTTTAACAATTCTCCATAAATCATATCCACTTCGTCTTTAATCGCGCCTACTTTCTCCACCTCTCCTTTTCCTGCCAGGAATACTGCTTTTCTCACCAGTTCGCCAGGTAAGTCCGCTAACCCCAACACGAAATGCTCCGCAGCAACGGCGAGATCGGGAAGTTTTCCTGTTTTGACAAAATGATAGTAGAGAACGGCTTCAACGTATTCCGCAATGGCCACTTTATAACTTCCTTCAGAGACCATCCTTTGGCTATGCTTGGCAATGGCATCAAGTTTCTTTTTTTCCTGCTCGATTTGTTTTACCAACTGGGCAGCGGGACTCATCTCTTCCCGATGAACAGCATAAATTATTTGTTTGCTTAGTTTAAGAACATCTCTGCTCTTCTTAATCAGATTTTCACGTTCCGTGTCATAGGCCTGAATTTCCTGCCGTACTATTGTAAAGTTCACCATGCTCTTCTAAACTCCAGGTTACTTTATAATTCTTTCTTATGTGATTTAAAACAAAATAAACAAAACTTTTATAAAACAATGATATATCTTTGGAACTTATGGATTTAGGGGGTTATGATAAAATGCAAGAAAGTTTACGACCATTAGATACGTTAAATGCAGCACGCGGAAAAAACGTGATGGTGGACCTTAAAAACGGATACCGCTACGTTGGAAAACTAAAATCATTTGACATTCACATCAACGTCGTCCTGGAAGACGCAGATGAATACAAAGATGGAGAAATGCGGCGAAAATTGGGAACTGTTTTTGTTCGCGGCGATACAATAACTATTCTCTCACCAGCATAGAAAATGACTAAAGGAACAGCAGGCCATGGCCGGAAGAGCGGCAAGAAAACGCATATTCGATGCAGACGATGCGGCGAGCATACCTATCACGCGCGAAAGAAGAAATGCAGTTCCTGCGGATATGGCGCAACGACGACAATGCGTTCATACGCGTGGAACAAGAAGTCTTGATTTTCTTAGAATCTTTTCCAGCAATCCCATGAGAATAAATGTCGGTTCAATAAATAATGTCAAAGTTCAGGCAGTTAGAGAAGCCATTCGTGATTATGATTTTTTATCAAGTGCAACAGTTTCTGGAATAGATGTTCGTTCTGAAATTTCTGAGCAGCCTAAATCACTTGAGGAGACTATTCAGGGAGCGAGGAATAGAGCACGAAATGCGTTTCAAAACTGCGATTATAGCTTTGGCCTAGAATGTGGATTAATGCAGGTTCCCACTACAAAGACCGGTTACATGAATGTCTGTGCTTGTGTAATCTATGATTCACAGAATTACCATCTTGGTTTGTCTTCCGCATTCGAGTATCCTCCAGAAGTCACAAGACTTGTTTTTGAAGAAGGATTGGATATAAACCAAGCCTCTTATAAGAATGGTTTAACAAAAAATCCAAAAGTTGGCTCTGCAGAGGGAGCTATTGGCATACTTACTCATGGCAGATTGCCCAGAAAAGAGTATATAAAACAAGCAATCATGATGGCTTTAATACACTGAAGGACATAAATAATTAATTTTATTTGTTATGTCCTTCATATATAGTGTCGGCTAGTTAGTACTCATTTATTTATGTCCGCCACTATACATTTAGAAAATTCAGAGATATATGCTGCAAGACACTTATGAACTTATGATTTAGTCTTCTTCCACAATGAGCTTAAATTGGGGAGTTGCATTTAATTGTTCAAAACAGAGGTCTCTAACTCCATTAAAAGAAATGAGATAACATAATTGAGGGTTAGCAGTTAATTTTGCTATTTTAAAGCGGCAGGCATCCTGCTGCAAGGCATCAGAGATAGCATTACAAGTGGTAACATTTTCGGTATTCTTTGCTACAGAAAGAATACAGCCATTTCTTTTCGCGTTAAACAAAAAATCACAGAAGAGAGAGTTATTTGTGTCAAAGGCAACATCATTAAAACAGTCATCTCTTTGCTCTTCATTCTGCACAAACATACACTCATCAGCATTATTGGCAGTCATTCCAAAAAACGAATGACAGTTATCTTCCCAATAAACATCAGAAATATTCTTACAGAGTTCTGGAGAGGAAAGAATTTCCGCGATCTTCTCTTGACAGTAGCCTTTCGTTTTTTCGTTCTGAATAAGATCGCAGACAGCTACATCTTTCTTTTCTTTTGCTAATTCAGCCACGCAGGAATCACGAAAGTTCTCGTTCTGTATCTTGCTGCATTTTAACGATTCAAAATAACAATTATCACGGGCCGCTCCTTCCAGGGAACTGCATTCACCAGATGGATCTTCATCAGATGGATTTATAATAGCGCCCCCGGTAAAATTACAGGCGGTAACAAAAAGAAGTACAATAAGCAGGAGTGTGATAAAAACTTTCATTTTTTGAATTGTTGAGAAAATTTATTTTTAAGTTTTATGTAAGTAAAGTATATGTATGGATATCGTAAAGATGATGTAAAGATGAATCTTAAATAGAAAAGTATAAAAAACAAGCGAAAAACTGAAATAACTATGTGGACGTGCCGGAGTGGCCAAACGGGATGGATAGTTCCAATAAAAGAATTAGTCCAAGCTTAGGTTATTCTGGCGAAAGGTGTAATGAGCCTTTGGCAATGAACAGAAGACACCCATTGGGTTAGTCCCTACGCAGGTTCGAATCAGATCTCCCAGATCTGGCAGGGGGATTCGCGGTCATCGTGTTCCCGCTCATAAGATTGGAGAGATTTACGAAAGCCCTGCCGTCCACACCATTTTTTTTAGAAGAATTTTAGAAGAAAAAAATAATTTTTATCTAAACACCCTTAAACAATTTAGCCACGTTTTTCCTGCCGATTTCCAGAATAAACGCCGCTAATCTCGGCCCTTTTTCTTTATTAATCAATATCTTATACGCCGCTTTGAAAAACTCTTGGGGGGAAATAGCATGATTCTTACATAAGACATACATCTCTTCATGCAAATCAACATCCGTCCACTCCCGTTCCAATAATTTTTGGGCAAGACCATGGATGAGTTTTTTCTGGGGTGCTGTCAACTGCACTGCACTCTTCTCTTGCACGGAAAACGTAAACTCTTCCGGCGCATATTTCTGGAGCCAATTCTTAGCGCACTCCGCTCGGATGCGCAGGCGCTTCTTATCATGCTGATTCTTCAACTCTTTTTCAAAATACTTCACCACTTTGTCAACATCAAGATTGTTTATTTGCAGCAATGTGGTAAGATGCCTGAATCCCGGCTGGTACGGAATTGAAGAAGGTATTTTGCCAATATAACTTAATTCATAGGCCACTTTTTCTTTCACTGCCTTTTTATCGCCTACTTTTTCCATTCCAAAATAAACACGCTCGGTTCTATCGAAATCTTCGTATATTTTAAGCACGTCAGCATCAAAACTTATCGCAAACTCACGGTTTGGCCGAGTGCCGGCGAAAAGGTAGCGGGTAACCTCCGGTTCATAAATTTCCAGAACGTCTTTAAGGGTGATGACATCCCCTTTTGAGCTGGACATCTTGCCACCCATCCCTTTCAGGCTGATGAAATCATACATCACATAACTGGGAGCATCAAAGTTCCAGACCTGTTTTGAAATCTGCTTGCCCGTATCGTAACTTCCGCCTACGGTGGAATGATCCTTCCCGCCTGGCTCAAAATCAACGCTTTCATAATGCCAGCGCATGGGCCAGTCTACCCGCCATTTCAGCTTGGTTAAGGCTGGTTTCTTTTTGAAATCAAACGTATCTTTATGCCCGCATGCACATTCATAGCTGAGAATATATCCGCCGGACCATTGTAAAGAATTGATCGTGTCCTTCCCGCATTTTTCACAGAAGACGGCAATCGGCAGCCATCCTTTTTCGAGAGGCTCTTCCCGAAACTGATTCAGGATTTTGATTATAGTTTGCGTATTCTCCAAGGCATGCTTTATCTCTGCGGCATATTCCCCAGAACGATACTTTTTTGCCTGATAGAGAAATTCCGGTTCTATTCCCACCAAAGGAACAGCGTGCTCAACTTCTTTTTCATGGTGTTCAGCATAACTTGTATGACAGCCAAAAGTATCAGGAGTATCGACGATCGGTTTTCGCAGGTATTGCTGCAGCAGCTCCGGCTTGGGCATGTTGGCAGGAACTTTTCTGAAGACATCAAAATCATCCCACGAATATAAAAACCGAACTTTCTTCCCTCTCTTTTCCAGCGCTCTCTTCACAAGGTCAACGGTGATTATTTCCCTAAAATTACCGATGTGGACCGTCCCGCTGGGAGTGATTCCCGCAGCGACGGTATATTTTTTCTTGTCGCCCTTCTCCCTGATAATGTTTTCAGCAGCGATATCCGTCCAGTGATAGGATGTTTCTTCTTCGGCCATGGAATTGAATTAATAAGAGAGATTATTTAAACGTTTCTTCATTACTTTTATAAACTAAAATGATTTCATTCTTAGAGAGGTGATAGATTGATCATTACCAGCTGCGGCAATTCCATAGAAATTGCGAAAAAACTTGCCAGGAAACTAAAAGTAACCTATTCACCGCTCACGATTTCTGCCTTTCCTGACGGAGATATTTACCTAAAATATAATACGCCGTTGAAAGGAAAAAAAGTGGTGATCGTGCATTCCTTCCAGCCGCATCCCGACATGTCTCTTTTTGACGTCATTTTCGCTGCGGAAACTGCCCGTACACTCGGTGCAACAAAAGTAATTCTCGTGGCGCCCTATTTAGCGTATATGAGGCAGGACACCCAATTTCATCCAGGGGAAGCTGTTTCTTCCAAAATCATGGCTAAACTCTTAAACAAATCCATTGATAAGATCATTACTATCGATCCTCATCTCCACCGCTATAAATCATTAAAAGACATCTTCACCATTCCGGCAACAAAAGTAACAGTCAATGATCTTATCGCAGCATACATCCAAAAAAACGTCAAGAATGTCGTCATAATCGGTCCTGACTGGGAATCATACCAATGGGCGGAATCAATCGCGAAGCAGATTAACGTCCCTGTCACAGTTCTTGAAAAAACAAGATACTCTGCACGAAAAGTGGAAGTTAAAATGAAGAAAGCCATCCTGATCAAAGACAAGAACGTCGTCATTGTTGATGATATTATTTCCACTGGCCATACGATTGCCGAAGCAGCTAAAAAAGCGAAGAAAGCAGGAGCAAGAAGTATCACCGCTATCGGCGTGCATGGATTGTTTGTGGAAAATGCTGTAGATAAGTTGAAACATGCCGGCATCAACAGAATTGTCACGACCAATTGTATCCAACACCCGACAAATAAAATTGATGTTACTCCGTTGTTGATGGAAGAGTTAAAAAAAGAAAAGAAATAATGAAAAAACAGAAGATAATAAAGTAATATAAGAATCAAATAATATAAAATATAATCACGCTGCTTTGCGCCTTGCTCCTATAGTGGAGGACAAAAATAATTGATCATTTGTCCTCCAGTATATCCCGAAGGACATAACAAATAAAAATAATTAATTATGTCCTTCGTTATACTTCCAGATCAGCTGCCCATTTTTGAATATTCTCCGCCAGCATCGTATTAGTTTCAATCCATTTTAAGAGATTCTGCACATGCTGATTTAGTTGAAAAAACTCCTCATTTAATTTTTTTCGTACGGCAAGGGTATCAGCATCTTTCTGCTTTGGATTCTTTTCCAATACTGTAAGAAGCTTTTCTTCTTTTTCAACATCAATAATTTTCCCTTTTATCTCTCCCCTATAAAAAGAAACCAGTTTCTTTAATAAGCCGCTGGCAATCTGTAATTCTCTGGCAAACTGTTCTTCTTTTTGTTTCTGCTCCCGCGGCAGAAGAGTTCCAAACTCTTCCAAGAGTGATTCTAATTCATCTTCACTATGAGCGACTCTTTTTTCTTCACGTGCCGTTAACTTAAACAGACGCAGCATCGCCTTTGCTTCACGGAGATCTTTGGGAATATGCTCACTTTCTTCTTCAATTCTCTGTAGATGATCTTGCAATTCTTCTACATAATTAAACTCGGCAGCAAGATGTTTAATTGCATTTTGTGCTTCTTGCTCAATCTTCAACAACTCTTTTGCCATGGGCATTCACCTCAATAGTTTTATCACCAAGAAAGATATTTAAACCTTCCTTTGCTTTATTTTCTTTTTCGTGAATTTCTTTTTCGGAATTAGTTCCTTCATTTATTTCTTCAGTAAAATACTTGTAAATCGGCTGCTGTTCTTGAACTTCTACTTCTTTGTTTGCCTGTCGGGCTAAAACGTACAGAAAATCGCTTAGCCGATTGAGATACCGAATTAATTCGGGATTAATAATAAGTACCTGTTGCACACTTACAAGCGTGCGTTCAGCCCGTCTGGTTATGGCGCGACATAAATGGAGGAACGCGCTGGCTTGTGTTCCCCCAGGTAAAATAAATGCTTTGGGCATTTTCAATTTTTCTTCAAGGCCATCGATCGCCGATTCCAGCTCTTCAATATGCCCAGCAGTAACACGCGGCATGGCTACCTCTAATTTCGTGCCACCAAGATCCGCGCCAACCTGAAATAAATCATGCTGGATCTTCGTAAGCGTTTTGCACAACTGCTCGTCATCAACAAAACATAACGTCACGCCAATCACGGAATTTAATTCATCCAGCGCTCCAAAAGCCTCAATGCGCGGATCATCTTTCGGCACCAATCCGCAGCCAAAAAAAGTGGTCTTACCCTGATCACCTATTTTTGTATAAATTTTCATGGCGTATACCTTTTAATCTCACACTTCTCATCTCACTCGCCGATCGTTATAACCTGATCTTCATAACTTCCATCGCGGTAAATGGTTATCCCCTTACACTTTTCTTTCCATGCCAGGAGGTATGATTTTTCAACATTCTTGATCGAAGCCGTTCTGGGAAAATTAATCGTCTTGGAAATCGAATTGTCAACGTACTTCTGCAGCGTGGCCTGCATCTTGATATGCCATTCCGGAGCAATATCCGGCGCAGTGACGAAAATGTCCCGCACATCTTTGGGAACTTCTTTCAGCTGCTGAAGGCTTCCCTGTTTGGCAATTTTCCGGATGAGTTCTGAGGAATAAAAACCTCGCTCTTGCGCAAGCTGTTCAAAAAATTTATTAAGATATACTAGTTCATTATTTCCTAGCACTGTCTTCTGATAGGAGATCGCAAACAATGGTTCACAGCCAGAAGAAGCATCGGCTAAGATGCTAATCGTTCCCGTCGGAGCAATCGAAATGCAGGCCATATTCCGCATTTTTCGCCCTGCTTTTTCATGATCCGAACCAGGCCATGCTGGACAAACACCGCGCTGTTCTGCAAGTTCAGACGATTTCTCATAGGCCGTGTTTTTGATAAAAGACATCACTTTTTCGGCAAACAGTAAGCCTTCCTCGGAATCATATTTGACGCGTAAGCGGCAAAGAAGATCCGCAAAGCCCATGATTCCCAAGCCAAACTTTCTAGTTTTTTTGGTTTGTTCTTCAATCTCTGGTTTTGGATAACTATTCATGTCAATAACATTATCCAAGAAATGGACAGCAGTCCGGATTGTCTGCCGCAACAATTCCCAGTTGATATCGTTTTGTTCCTCGTTGACAAACTTGTTTAAATTTAAAGAACCAAGGACGCATCCCTCATAGGGAAGCAGCGGCGCTTCACCACACTGGTTGGTTGTTTCAATTTCACCAAGATGTTTTGCGGGATGTCTTCGGTTAATCTCATCAATAAAAATCAACCCCGGATCACCTGTTTTCCAGGCATTCTGCGTAATCATCGCAAAGACATCACGAGCGCGCAGCCGGCCAACATATTTCTCAGTCTTTGGACTTACCAGATAATATTCACGGTCCGCTTCCACCGCTTTCATGAACCGGTCGGTGACCGCAACGGAGATGTTAAAATTTTTTAAAGATCGCTTGTCATGTTTTGATTCAATAAAACGAATAATGTCGGGATGATCCACGCGCAGCACGGCCATATTCGCACCAGGACGAACGCCACCCTGCTTAATCGCGTCCAACGCGGCATCATAGACGTGAAGAAAAGCCAGCGGTCCCGAAGCCACGCCCATATTTTGTTTCACCAAATCTCCTTTCGGCCGCAATCGTGAAAAAGAAAATCCCGTGCCGCTTCCCCTTTGGTGAATCAACGCGGCATCATACAAAGTCCCAAATATTCCATGCATGGAATCATCAACGGGAAGAACAAAACAGGAACTTAACTGCTGGGTTTTTGTTCCGGCATTCATTAATGTCGGTGAGTTTGGCAGGAAACGCAGCTCGGCCATCATCTCATAGAATTGCTTTTCTGTTTCTGTAATTTTAGCGACGCCGTAATATGTGTCCGCCTCAGCGATATTGCTCGCAACACGCTGCAACATTTGTTTCGGCGTCTCCAAAAGCTGTCCTTGCGCATTTTTCAACAAATAGCGCCGTTCAAGTATCTTTAAAGCTTGATCTGTAAAGAAAAGATTTTCCGTCGCTGACTGCGGACCAAGAATTAATGCCTGCCGCTGGCGCTCCTCGTTCCTTTTATGCCGGTATAGAATATACGCTTTTGCTGTTCTGGCATGGCCATTCTCAATTAACGTTTTCTCCACAAGATCTTGCACATTTTCTACCGTAGGTGTTTTTCCTTGATACTGTTTACCTAATTGCAGGTGAACTTCTTCCGCTAACTGTCTTGCGAGTTCTTTATCTTTTCCTCCCACAGTTTCAGCTGCTCTAAAAATTGCATCCGTAATCTTCGTTAGATCAAAATCCTCCACTCTGCCGTCTCGCTTAACAATACGTTCAATATGAGGAACTTGTTCCTGAGCCATAATCAAGCTAAAAGCAAAACTTCTATATATGTTTAATTCTTTTATATTATGTAATTAACAAATAAAGATAAAAAATTATACAAAAAAAATTTAATAGTTATAACTAAAGATAAAAAAAGTATAACCA
>Ga0209541_10002790_pt1 | contig 32712 bp, 35 predicted proteins | sample RifCSPlowO2_01_FD_184027 | JGI IMG/M metagenome (GOLD analysis project Ga0209541, IMG submission 184027) | Groundwater microbial communities from Rifle, Colorado - Rifle CSP2_plank lowO2_0.1 (SPAdes) (version 2) | ecosystem: Environmental > Aquatic > Deep subsurface > Groundwater | place...
AATATCGATCGCGTGCATCATGCTTTCAAAAACAAGATGTCACCGGTACAATTCATGTTATCATTACCGGCAAACAAACAATTACAAACTATTAATTCGGGCGAGGAGTGCAAAAGTGGGTGGCCTCATACAGTTCTTTGACATTCGGTAACGTTGTAATACAATTACGTTATGAGGTCTACGCTTACACTTTGGCTGATTTTGAGCTTTACGGCTATTGCAGTTTTCGGGTTTTTGGCTATGAGCGAAAACATGACTGACCACAACAAAGGATGTCTTGCCGCAACAGCGGCCGGCGCGATCTGTCCCAGCGAAAACATCTTTAATATGGCCTTTTTCCACACGAACGTTTTTAAAAGCTTCTCTCTGGCTATAATTTTTGCAATAATTTTGATTCTCGGCATTCTTGTTTTTGAATTTAAAATTTACGATATTCTGCGGTACAGAGAAATCGGTTTTGAGATTGCGGACAATGACGCGCCAACGATAATAAAAAAAATGAGGGCGTATCTAGCGCTGCACGAAAACAGCCCGGAAATCTGACTCCGCGCCTGTTCTGTTTTTTAAGAATGAGGCGCTTTTTATTCGCTTAATTTTTCATTATGAATCAAAATAAAAATATTTTCTTGGGAGCGTTTGTAAGTTTGCTAATTCTGGGCGGCATTGTGTGGCTCGCCAAACCGAACGCGCCAGCAAACCAAGAAGCAAACGCAAACTCTGGAAGCGGAGCAATAGCCGCATCAGAATCTTCATTTGACTTCGGCGGGGTCTCAATGGCCAAGGGCAATGTCTCGCACAACTTCAAAATTAAAAACACAGGCGCCAGCAACGCTATAATCAACAAAATCTACACTTCCTGCATGTGCACAACCGCGACGTTGAAGGTTGGCGGCGAAAAATGGGGGCCATTCGGCATGCCCGGGCATGGGTTTGTGCCCAGCCTGAAAATCAAACTCGCGCCGGGTGCAGAAGCGGACACCGAAGTAGTTTTTGATCCGGCGGCGCACGGGCCAGCGGGGGTAGGCAAGATAGAAAGGGCGGTTATTATAGAAAATGATGCCGGGGAGCCTCTTGAGTTGCGATTTACCGCCGTAGTTACGCCGTAAACTTATGACCGAAATAATTTGGAATCTGTCCGATAGCGGGACATGGCTCTTTCCTCTCATAGTTTCTTCAGCGGTCATTGATAGCATCAATCCGTGTGCGTTTTCAATTTTACTTCTGACAATCGCTTTTCTTTTTTCCGTAGGCCAATTGCGCTCCAAAATTCTCTCAATCGGCGGCTTCTATATTCTAGGAATTTTTCTGATTTATATGCTGATCGGCTTAGGCATCCTCCAAACTCTGCACATCTTTAATACTCCGCACTTTATGGCTAAAATCGGTGCGTATTTGCTGATAGTTTTGGGACTCATCAACTTAATTAATGAATTTGTTCCGGCTTTTCCGATTAAGCTAAAAATTCCCAATTTCGCCCACAAAAAAATGGCTTTGCTAATGGAAATCGGTTCTCTGCCGGCCGCGTTTTTTTTGGGGACGCTCGTTGGGCTTTGCGAATTTCCGTGTACTGGCGGGCCGTATCTGATGGCATTGGGACTGCTCCACGACCAAGCAACTTATCTCAAAGGCCTTTGGTATCTCCTGATTTACAACGCTATTTTTGTTTTGCCTCTCATTATAATTCTTTTGCTGGCCGGAAATAAAAAACTTCTGGAAAAAATCCAGTCTTGGCATCAAAAAGAAAAATTGGCAATGAGATTTTGGGGCGGGATTGCTATGGTCGCATTGGGCATTATTATTTTATTCCTCTAAAATATGCGAATTAAAATTTGCAAAATCTGCGCGGCTGTTTCCGGCACATGGCTTATATTGACGGCATTAATTTTGGCAAGGTATTTGAATGCCGAAACTTTTATGCCGTTAGTTCTGCTTCTCATGGGCGGAACAGTTGTTGGCATAGCCGACCGCGCAAAAACACAAAAACCTCTTATAATTGGTGTAGGCATTATCTTGGCTTTTTGGGCGGTGCGGAATTTGAGTTTTTGGGTTTTTATTCTTGAACTTGCGGCTCTTTTCGCGCTTGCTTATTTCTTTTTTGCAAAACCGCAGCAAAAAATCTCGGCTGACAACCCAAAGCCGAACGAACTGGAAGAAAAATTAAAAGATTGCTGTTAACAATATGGAAAATGAAAATCAAATAAAAAACGGATCCTCTGTGCATATCGGTGTTTTGGTTTTGTCGGTCGCGGTTGCGTCATACATTGCCTACTCCGCCGGGCAAGGAGCGCCAAAAACCGGCCAAACACCGCAAAAAGAATCCGAGAGCGCTTCTTTTGAAATCCCAATGAATTGGGGTGACTTGGGAGTAAAAATGATAAGCGTCGGAGTAATTGATCCGGAAAAATTTGAATCTATTTATGCCCAGAGGGGCGGATTATCTCCCGAAGAAAAACAAATTCTTTACGGCAGTGACAATAAAAGCATAAAAATGACCGAGGAAAATGCCGGATTTTTGCTGAACATGCTCTGGGCGCTGGGGCTCGGCAACAAAAATGATATTTTGGAATCAGGGCCAATGAGCAAATATGGAGACGTCGGCAATTTTGCTTCAACCGGCGGGTGGATTTTGGCGAAAAACGACCCGATGGACCACTATTCTAGGCATCGCCTGATAATGCTGACGGATGACCAGCAAAAACTGGTGGAGCGCGTGAGCCAAAATATTTACCGACCGTGTTGCGACAACGCAACCAATTTTCCGGATTGCAACCACGGCATGGCGATGCTCGGACTTTTGGAGCTTTTGGCCGCAAATGGCGCAAGCGAGCAAACTATGTACAAAGCCGCATTGCGCATTAACCAATTCTGGTTTCCCGACCAATACGCGACAATTGCAAAATATTTGCAAAGCAAAGGCAAAAGCATTGAAAGCGCGGATCCCAGAGAAATATTGGGAAGGAATTATTCAAGCGCCTCCGGTTTTCGCAAGATTGCGGCTTTGGTTCCTCAAACAGAATCTCGGAGCAGCGGCGGCTGCGGAGTGGATAGCGGGCAGCCAGCCGCCAAACCACAGCAGGGATGCGGTATATAATATTTTGGAAACAAAATGTCGAAAAAATTATAAATTAAATCATTAAACAAACTGAATAAAATTATGGAACTTGATAAAAATAAATTTGCGCTGGCGGCAAGCGCAGTAATGGGTGTTTGGTATGTTATTTGTGCAACCTTAGTCGCTCTAGTGCCGGATTTGGCTATGAAACTTTTCAGTTATATGGTTCACATCGTGAATCTGGAGGCAGGAATAGTTGGTTTGCCAGAAGCAATATATGGATTAATTGAGGTTGTCGTCCTTACTTACGTTACAACGTATGTATTTGCGTGGCTGCATAATCGCTTCATGAAAGCCGCTTAATGAATCAACATAATCACAAAATGTCTTGTGCGGGGGCAGACCCTCGGATTGCCAAACAAATGGAAGCCGACATGCGCCGGAGGTTTTTGATTTCACTTGTCCTCTCTGTCCCCATTTTTTTCTATTCGCCGGCGGCAATAAATCTCTTCGGGCTGAAACTCGCTTCCCCTATCCCAGTTAATTGGCTTCTTCTGATTCTTACTACGCCGATCGTTTTCTGGACCGGATCAATTTTTATCACAGGAACTTACTATTCGCTCAAGGCGCGCCAGCTTAATATGGCAGTGCTTATTGCCACCGGCGTTTTGGCGGCTTATCTTTTCAGCGTTCTGCTTACGGCGATGCGGCCGGATAGCGAGACATTTTATGAAGCCGCCGCGCTTTTGGTTACTTTCGTGCTTTTTGGGCATTGGATGGAAATGCGTTCGCGCCGGGGCACATCAGATGCTTTGCGCGCGCTTTTTGATCTTGTGCCGCCGAAAGCGAAAGTTATCCGCGGCGGCAGAGAAATAAGCATTCCAAGCGCGGAAATTATCCATAATGACATTGTTATACTGCGTCCTGGAGATAAGGTTCCGGTGGACGGTATCATCACTGAAGGTGAATCATCAATTGACGAGTCACTTGTCACCGGGGAATCAATACCAGCTGCAAAAACAGCCGGTAATAAAATTGTCGGCGGTTCGGTAAATCAGACCGGAACCGTAAAATTCAAAGCCATGCAGGTTGGATCGGAAACCGTTCTTGCCCAAATTATCAAACTTGTTGAAACCGCCCAAAATTCCAAGGCTCCCGGCCAACGGATTGCCGACAAAGCCGCCGGCTGGCTTGTAATAGTTGCAATTGGTTCCGGCTTTGCCGCATTTTTTGGGTGGTACTTCGGCGCAGGAGCGGAACTATTAACCGCGCTTACTTTTGCCGTCTCTGCGGTTGTCATTGCCTGCCCCGATGCGCTTGGCCTTGCAACTCCGACCGCAGTTGCCGTTGGCACCGGCATCGGCGCAAAATATAATATTTTAATTAAAGACGCGGCGACCTTGGAAAACGTCTCAAGAATCAACGCAATTATTTTGGATAAAACCGGAACGTTAACCGAAGGAAAACCAAAAGTCACTGACGTTGTTGCTTTCAATAATTTCAGTGAACATGAAGTTCTGCGCTATGAAGCGAGTCTGGAGGCCGGATCTAATCACCCATTGGCAAAAGCGATTTTTGAAGAAACGGAAAAGCGCGGCGCCCTGCCTCTTAAACCAATGGAAAATTTTGAATCAATCGCCGGCCGCGGACTGAAAGCGCGGATTGGCAATAAAATAATTTTAGCCGGAACAGAAAAATTGTTGCGCGATAACAACATCGCGACGGAGAACAAACGCGATATTCTTGAGCGGCTTAGCGGAGAGGGAAAAACATTAAGTTTGTTGGCGGTTGGCGGAATTTTTGTCGGCGTAGTCGCCGCTGCAGATCCTCCGCGGCCCAATTCTAAAAAGACCGTTGCCGCGCTAAAAAATATGGGGCTGGAAGTTGTAATGATCACGGGCGACCATACAAAAGTGGCGGATGGTATTGGGAGAGAACTTGGTATTAATAGGGTTTTCGCAGAAGTTCTTCCTGCCGATAAAGCAAATTGGGTAAAAAAACTTCAGGGCGAAGGTAAATTTACGGCAATGGTCGGGGACGGCATCAACGACGCGCCAGCTTTGGCGCAAGCCGACATCGGAATCGCCATCGGCGCGGGCACGGATGTGGCTATTGAAACCGGCAACATCGTACTCATGAAATCGGATCCGTATGATATTGTCGCGGCGATCCGGCTAAGCAAAGCAACAGTCGTCAAAATGAAGCAAAATCTGTTTTGGGCGGCGATTTACAATATGCTCGCAATTCCGGTTGCGGCAGGAGTGTTTTATAACTCTTTGGGCTGGTCGCTTCGTCCGGAGATTGCGGCGCTCTTGATGTCTGCGTCTTCTATTATTGTGGCGACAAACGCAGTATTATTAAAAAGGGTGGAACCCAGTCTGCGCCAATAGGCTTCGGCGGGCAAGCCCGCCTTAAAAGTTAAATTTTTAATAAAATAGTCATGAACAACACAAAACTTATTGAGTGGGTATTACGAATCTCCGTGGCCGGAGAATTTATTGGGCATGGCGTGTTTGCTTTGCAAGGAAAAAAAGAGTGGATCAGGTGGTTCGCCAAATTCGGAGTTGCCGATGCCGGACTCGCAACGCAGTTTCTTTTCCTTGTGGGCATTATTGATATTGCGCTTGCGATTTTGGTTCTTATAAAACCGGTGCGCGTCGCGCTTCTTTGGATGGTTTTTTGGGGTTTCTGGACAGCGCTTATAAGACCGCTTGTCGGAATGCCGGTTTGGGATTTCGTGGAAAGATGGGCCAACTGGGGAGCTCCGCTGGCGTTGCTTATTATGATCGGTTGGCCCAAAAGTTGGCGGGAGTGGTTCAGATAACATGCGTATTGAAAGCCCCGTATTCGGGCACAACCAAAGCATTCCGGAAAAATACACTTGCGACGGACAAAACATAAATCCCGCGCTAAAAATTTCCGGCGTTCCTGAAAATGCAAAAAGTCTGGCGTTGATAGTTGATGATCCGGATGCAACGCGCGGCATAACATGGATACATTGGGTCATTTTGAATATTGGAGGTGAGAAGTTGGAAAATGGTAGGTTGGAAATTACAGAAAATAATGTTCCTACCGGATCGCTTGAGTTAAAAACCAGCTTCGGCAAGCCGGGTTACGGCGGGCCATGCCCGCCACCCAATCAAGATAAAAGTATCGGTAAGGGCACGCACCGCTACTTTTTCAAACTCTACGCGCTGGATACGGAAAAAATAAATTCGGTTGAAGAAATTCCAGCACACACAATCGCCTCGGCAGAACTTATCGGGCTCTACAACCGAAAATAAAGCTAAATTTGACAAGAAAAGATTTTGGGTGTATAATTTAGCCAAAGGAGGACATTGAAATGTTTAAAAAAATATTGGTTTTGGCCGCCGTCTTTAGCCTGTTTTTTGTTGTTTCGGCGGTTGCCACCGAAGCGGAGGAGAAAGAACTAACGCCGAGGCAACTCTTGTTACAACAGATACCAGAGGTTTATGCTCTGGATCACGGAAACGGTGGGGTATGGGGCGTGGTGCACAACACCCCGTTCGGTTCGCTCGAATATATTTCGCGCACCACCCGGATCACACCAGAGAAGTCTGTAATGCAAGTAATCTATATGCTTGGGGGCAAGATCAAAGCAGTATCGCTGTACGAAATTAAACCTGGTGAAACCCCAACGCCATTGCTTGTGATACAAGAAAATCCAGCTGGGAAAATGGATATTTATAACACTCCTAGCGCTGAATTTGAGGTTGAAGTTACGGATGTTGATAAATTTATTATGGCGGCGCGCGAAAAAGCAATTTCAATAATGAAACTGCTTAAGGTTTTTGAAGACAAGGACTTGAACGAGCTAGTCAAGCGAATCAACATCAAAGAAAAGCGAACTGACCCCAAAAAGGCTACTTCACTGTAGCCTTTTAAAATCGCAATTTTTTATGGTAAAATTAAGGCATTATGGCTGGAAAACCAAAATCGCTGGATGAATTAAAGACGTTAAGAAGGCCTCTTCGGAACGTCAATTTGGAACACCGCGAAAAATTAAGCAGGCTGGATAAATTGGCCCTTTTTGTCACGAAGAGAGTAGGCACGCCGGGTTTTTTTCTTATTATATTTGTCTGGACAGCGCTGTGGATAAGTTGGAATGTTTTTGCCCCGCATTCAGTGCGTTTTGACCCTTATCCTGCTTTTGTAGCGTGGCTTTTTATTTCCAATATGATCCAGCTGTTCCTGATGCCGCTGATTATGGTCGGACAGAACCTGCAAAGCCGGCGCGATGAGGCTCGGGCGGAAGCGGATTTTGAAGTAAACATAAAAGCCGAGCGAGAAATAGAAACCATACTTCTTCACCTTGAACAGCAAAACGAATTGATATTAAAAATCCTCCAGCACCTGGAAAATCAGAGAAAATAGGCTGTGGATAAGTTCAAATAAGCCGGCGCGCGAATTTTGGTATAATTACTCTATGAAAATATTACACATGGTCGCTTTTACGCTCTTGGTCATCGGAGGCTTAAATTGGCTTCTTTTGGGCGTCTTTGGTTGGGAAATAGGCGCATTATTCGGCGGGTCAACAGCTCTCGTCTCGCGCGCAATTTACGTGCTTGTGGGCCTTTCTGCAATCTATCTGATTGCGATGCACAAGTCCGACTGCAAAATGTGCGGCGGCTGGCAGTCTGCCACGATGTAAGAGTGAAACCGAATTATTAAATTCAAAACGCCCGCGACATTCGTCGGGACGTTTTGAATTAATACTCATACAATTTTATGACTTTGTGGTGCTGGCGGATTTTTTCCAAAGCCTTGGCTTCAATCTGCCGGATGCGCTCGCGAGTAACGCCGAACTCCGCACCAACTTCCTCCAAAGTATGCGTAATGCCGTCATCCAAACCAAAACGCATACGGAGTATTTTCTGCTCCCTTGGCATCAGATCAACCAAAATTTCTTTGATGTGGTCTTTTAAAAGTTTTCTGGCGGCTTCCTGTGCCGGAGTAAGCATTTTTTCGTCTTCAATAAAATCGCCCAAAACCGAATCTTCGTCGTCTTCCCCAACAGGCGCCTCCAAAGACACGGTGTCCTGCGAAATTTTCTGGATATGATGTATCTTTTCCACATCAACGTTCATCTCCGCAGCCAACTCCTCTGCCAACGGGTCTCTTCCCAAATCCTGCGTAAGGCGCCGCCTGACCTGCTGGTATTTTGAAATTGTTTCCACCATGTGCACCGGAATGCGGATTGTTTTTCCCTGATCAGCGATTGCTCGCGTGACTGCCTGCCTGATCCACCAAGTGGCATAAGTGGAAAATTTATAGCCCTTCCGCCAATCAAATTTTTCCACTGCGCGGAATAGCCCCAAATTGCCCTCTTGAATCAAGTCAAGCATTGTCAGGTTCGGCGTCCGCCCGACGTATTTTTTCGCAATGGAAACTACCAAACGCAAGTTGGCTTGCGCCAAGCGGTTTTTGGCATCCTCGTCTCCCGCTTCAATCTTTCTGGCGAGCTCTTTTTCTTCTTCGCCGGAAATAAGCTGAATTCTGCCTATTTCTTTCAGATACATTTGTACCGAATCCGCCGCCGTGATTTCCTGATCCAAAGCCAGCGCGCGCTCTCGCGATTTTCTCTTTGCCTTTCCTTTACCTACAGGTTCGCCGGCCAAAGGCGGCGGCGCGATTTCCAAAAGTTCTTTTCCTTCCAAAATATCAACTCCGGCAGCATCCATGCGCGAGTAAAGATCCTCCAAAAAAATTACGCTGTATTCAATATGAGGAAAAGCTGCCAAAATCTCCGGGTAGGTCAGGAAACCGCGCTCTTTGCCTTTTTTTAAAAGCGCATCAACTTTTTCTTCGCTGAATTCTTTTTTGAGTTCCGCTTTTGTGGGCTTCAGGGGCACGGCACTCCGCGCCGGCTTTTTTGATTTGATCGCGGCTTTTTTAGACAGCTTCTTTTTTTTGATTTTTTGCTTTTTTGTCATATTTTGGCAAATTCTTTTGAAATTTTATAAAACTCGTCGAGCAGTGTTTTGAGATCTTCGCCGCCGGCTCGTTCCTTGGCGCTTATATCACGGGATAACAGCGTAAGGCGCTCTTTTAGATATTCTTTTTTAAGCTCCTTTTGGCATTTTATAAGCTCCGCTTCCGCCTCTGCTGCGCCGTTTAAAAACATCTCCGCAAAAATGCCGGTTTTACTGCCAGCGGAAACAAGCGCCGCGAACGACGGATCCAGCTTAGGCGCAAGCGCCGGATATTCAGCCACAATACCTAAAACCTTCTCTTCAAGCAAATCTTTTCTGGTTTTATTTTTGACAATCTCCGCGGGTTTGCTTTGAACCGGAATTTTTACGTCTATTCTCTTCAAGGCGTCCCAAACCGAATCCTCTCGTATATTTAAAATATTACTTATTTCGCGAACCCAATGGGCCCGTTCCAGTTCTGCCAAAGAAGCGACAAGCGGCAAAACATTTCTTTGAAATTCTATTTTTGCCTCCGGCGTGCCGGAGCCGTATTTTTTAAGCGCTGTATCTATATAAAACTTTGCTATGCTGACAGATGCGGTCACGGCCGCGCGCCAAACTGCCGGGTCTTCTTTAACGGCGTCCGCCGCGTCTTTAAATTTATCCAATTTAACAACCTTCACATCAAATTCTAAATTCTGTTCCAGAATATTCTTTAATAAATTAATCCCGCGTTTATTGGCGGCATCGCCAGCAACGTCAATATCAAAAGCCAAAATGATTTTTCCGCAAAGGCGGCTCAACAGTTTAAGCTGTTCCAGCGTTAAAGCGGTGCCGGAAGAAGCCGCAACATTTTTTACTCCGCTCTGCCAAGACATAACCATATCCATATAGCCCTCCACCAAAACGCACTCGCCAGTACGCAAAATTTCCTGTTTGGATTTATTGAGGCCGTAAAGAATCCTGCTTTTTTGGTAAAACGCCGTCTCCGGCGAATTAACATATTTTGCTTCATTCTCTTTCTCTGGATAAATCCTTCCTCCGAAAGCAATTACGCGTCCATTATAATCAAAGATTGGAAACATAATTCTGCCGCGGAAACGATCGTAAAAATCACGCTGGTTTTTTGCCACCAATCCGGATTTTTCTATCTCGCCGCTTGAAAAGCCGCGCGTTTTGAGATGTCCGGACAATGCCCGCCACTCATCCGGCGCGTAGCCCAATCTGAATTCGCGGATGGTTTCGTCAGTAAGACCGCGTTGGTGAAGGTAATTGAAAGGAGTCACGTTGTTTTCTTGTCGCGAATCAACAAATTTTTCAGAAATTTGTTGATTCGCGACAAGATTATCTTCAAAAAATTTCGCGGCCTCTTCCAAAAGCGCAAGCTGGCGGTTCCGTTCGGTCCTGAATTGCGGATCTTCCCTTTTGAGTTCAACCCCGGCGCGGTCGGCCAGCGTTTTAAGCGCATCCACAAACTCCACGCCTTCTATTTTTTGTATAAACTCAAAAATGTCTCCTCCAATCCCGCAGCCGAAACAATGCCAAATTTGCCGCACAGGAGACACATTAAAAGAAGGGGTTTTCTCACCGTGAAAAGGGCAAAGCGCTTTAAAATTGGCGCCAGCTTTCTGAAGCCTTAAGTATGAACCGACTAGGTCAACTATATCAATTTTGCTTTTGATTTCCTCAATTTGAGAAGACATTTGAAATAATTGTATAATTTTGCTAACTTATTTGCAAATAGAGGGCAGTACATTGAAAACAGAGGTTTTAAAATTTGCCGCAAAAACCGCTGCCGCCTTGCCATTCTGGGAGTTGTGGGCGTGGCCGATGGCTAAAAATTTTATCGCAGGCCCAGATTTGCAGAAAGCAAAAAAACGCGCGCTCCGGCTTTCTCAAAAAGGCTATCCTTTGATATTCAATTACGCGGGCGAGCACGCAAGCGATTTCAAAACTGCTCAAACCGCTTACAATGCAAATATAGAATTAATTGAATGGCTCAAGAAAAGAAAAATCCGCGCTTCAATTTCCTTAAAATTCAGCGCTTTCGGCCTTACACCAACCGATATTCTAAAAAATTTAAAATCCGACCAAATAGAGCTTTTCATTGATATTTTAAACCGCACTCTTGACGCCGGTATCAGAACATGGATGGACGCGGAACACATTGATGCGCGTCGACACTACAACTTCGTCCTGCCGATTCTTTGGCGCAAACGTTTTGAAAATCTCGGCAGAGTCATTCAGGCCAACGCCGAAGACGAAAACTGGGAAGGATTTATAAAAGACTGCGCGAGAGTCCCGATCCCAACGCGAATATGCAAAGGCGCCTACAGAAATGACCCAGGTACGATCTCTTTTGAAACCGAATATCCAAAAATAATTTTACAGTATAGATACGCGGCGCGGACATTGATATCGCACTACGTAGAGACCGAAATCGCGACCAGCGATGATGTAATAATCGGGAGCGGCCATCTCCCTCCTTTCGCCCATTTCGCGATGCTTTTGGGAATAAATGTTCAAAAAGCCAAGGAGCTTAAAGAAATAGGCGAACCTCCGCATATTTATTTCATCTTCGGCCCAAACTGGGCCGGATACCTAAAAAGAAGAGTTTTGGAAAATCCGGAATATTTACTCCTGCCGTTTAAATCGGCGCAATCCGGCATAGAGGCTTACTAAAGCCTCTATTTTCTTTTTACTTCCACTTGGGGGCTAAGCCCCCAAGTTATTCTAAAAACAAACTTTCCAGCTCTTTGGCAATATCTTTCCTGTGCAAAATATCTACCAAAGAGCTTTCCGCGAACTTCTTATATTCCGCGCGGTTTTTGAATTGATTAAGAATAATGTCTTTTTTACACAAACAGACGCCAAACCGCTCATTATTATATTCTTCCCAACTCGCTCTCCACTTGGGGGCTAAGCCCCCAAGTTTGTGGACTTTAAAATTAAGATTAACGTAAGTGCTCAAATGCAAAAGGTATTCGTTAGAATCTACGTAGACCGCCTTAAACGGACCCTGAAACAGCGCCCCGCTGCGCTGAATTTTTAAATTAAAATATGTAGTATATCCTCCACCCAATTTATGCATAAACATTTCTATTCCCCTGTCAATTAGTTGCTCCAAAATAAAATGGTAATGATTAGGATTCAAACAATAACAAACGATATTAACTAGTTTTTTCTTTTTAGCCCTGTTTTGACCTTTTAAAAACGAATTTTCATAGATGCTACCTATCGGTTCGTTTGTGTTAAATTCTTCCATGCTCTGCAAAAATCTTTCAAAATCAAATTTACCCACAAAAATGTCGCGTTTATCCACTCCACGATTATAAATATGATAATATTCTCCGTTTGCAAAAACGGTTTTTCTCATACCGCAATGCTAGCACTTGGGGGCTTAGCCGCCAAGTGGTTAGCGGTGGTCGCGGTCGTCGTGGCCGAAGTGCTTGTGTTTTTTGCGCTCGCTTATAGCCTCAACATCTTCAAGTTCTTTTTCTATGCCGCCCTCTATATCTTTAAGCTCTTCTTCCAAATCCTCTTCCGTTTCTTCTTCCCTCCGCTTTATATCCTCAACCGATTTTGTCGCCGTGAGATAACGCGTGTATTTGCGCAGACCCGACTGAAGCTTTGCAAATCCTTCGTGAAGAGCTTTTTCGGCCTCATGAATTTCAATCCCCTGCCGCTCCTGCCATCTTCGTATCCGCCACCAAATCCAAAGAATCATTAAAATCAAAAGGAGAATGAGCGCTAGAAGAGTGACTATTATGGAAGCGTAATTTAAAGCTATGGTGCCTATCCTGAAAAACAGCGGCTTGACGACTTCTATCGTAACAATTTCTGACGAGCCGCTTACTATGCCGTCCGCGGACACATTTTTCGCCCAAACCCTGTAAAGCCCGGCGGAAACCGTTTTGTTGTGCGAATGCGTAAATCTCCCATCGGATCCGGCGAATTCCTCATGAATAACGGGATCTTCCGACCCTTTTTGCACAAAAATCAAAAGTTTGCTGTTAGGGTATCCCAAACCCTTAACGGCGAGCACGGACCCTTCTTCTAACTCTTTCGGCCAATCGGTTATTATCGGAACAGCAATTGGTTTCTCAACCTCTTGAAACGCCGGCGCGGCTATTGAAGGTTTTGCCGCCGGAGACGACTCCGGTTGCGAGGTAATAATGGTAAAAAGCCCCCCTTTTAAACTGTCCAAAATATTAGTTCCTTTGCCGTCGTTGGCGAGCACAGCTCCCGAAATAAAAACAACCGACGCCTGTCCGGCCGCTTTTGGACGGAAAGTCACGCGCAAAATCGCGCCGGAAGCTCCGGTAAAACCCGGGCTAGGAAGTCCGCCGGAAAAACGCACCGTACCGGCGGCGTTGGAAAACCGCGGCTCCTCCGTCCAAATGCTGAAAACGGACTGCGAATATCCCACAGAAACCGCCTCCATGCGCTGGTTGTCAAAATTTATCTGGCCGGACGCGGCGTTGATAGCGGCTCCGGCAGAATTGACATTTACTAATACGGAAAAAAGCTCTCCGGTTTTATAACTGCCCGCCGCAGGCGAGACAAAAAGGGTGGCTTGGGCCCAGGCAGCCAAAGGCCATACGCTAAACACTACGAATAAACTAAGTGCGCGAATTAGCTTCATTTTTTTATTATATCATGCCCGCCGTCTCCGTTTATAATAGTCTCATCCCAAGAATCCCTGCCGCCTTGATCATGCGGATACCGATCGGCGCCGTCGTGAGATTCGTGATGCGAATGCTTGTCATGGTAATTTAAAATTGCTTTTTCCAAAAACACCACCCCTATCAGCAAAATAATCGCAAGTAAAACAAGATTTATTATTATAAGCGGATTTTTCCACCAAGGCGTCGGCGTCGGAGCAGGCACGTTTGGGGCGGCTGCGAAAGCTTCGTCAACAAAAAAATCAAGATTTTGCAAACCGGTGAGTATGTTAGTCCCCTTGCCGTCGTTGGCAAGAACCTCGCCCTCTTTCCAAATTAAAGAGGTCGCGCCAGCCGATTTGGCGCGGAAAATGACATGCAAAACCGTCCCGCCGCTTCCCATAAAACCAGGGTTTGGCACGCCTCCTTGAAATTTGAGGGTGCCGTCAACATTTGAAAAGCGCGGCTCCTCCACCCACAAATTTAAAATGGAGCCGATTTTGGAAATGCCGATAATTTCCAATCTATCCCGCGGAAAAGTCAAAACGCCTCTGACGGCGTTTACCGGCTCGCCCAAAGAATCCGCTTTTATAGTCACCGTAAAATTGCTCAACGCCCTTGGGTTTTCCGTAAGCGGAGAAATATAAAGCGACGCGCCCAATTGCTGGGCTTGCGCCAATAGCGCCAAAGCACCGATTAAAGCAAACATGTTTTAATTATACCACGTTGTTATGATGCGCGTCGTCCGGTTTTTCTTCGCTGTGAGTATCGCCATGATGATGAAATTTCATATCATGATAGCGAATCGCGAATTTTGTTATGACATAATTTGCCGCAATCAAAACAAGCGCGATAAAAAGCAAAAATATTATTGCAGTCATGCCATCAATTGTTTTGGTGTCTTGCCTGGATTGCGGGGGGGGGGGCGGACCTTTCTTCAATATTAAAATCCAGATTTTGCAAATTGGTTAAAATATTCGTGCCAACTCCGTCTGCCGCCAAAACCTCGCCCTTCTCCCAAACAAGAGACGCGGTGCCCGCCAATTTGGCTTTGAAAATCACCAAAAGCACCGTTCCGCCGTTGCCAACAAAGCCAGGCTTCGGCACGCCGCCTGCAAATCTCAATTTTCCGTCAACATTAGAAAATTGAGGCTCCTCAATCCACAAATTAAAAATGGAGCCGATCTTGGAAACATTAATTATTTCCAGCTTGTCTTTGTTATAGCCCAAAACACCTTTAACAGCGTTGATTGGCTGGGCCAAAGAGTCCGTCTTAATGGTTAAAGTAAAATTGCTTCCTGCCTGCGGATTTTCTGCGGGAGGCGCAATATATAAAGAAGCGCCGAGCTGCTGGGCGTTTGCCGAAGCGGCAATGCTGAAAAACGCAGACAACAAAACAACACTGAACAACGCAGAAAATTTCCGCGTCTTTCTGCGTTTATTTCTTCGTATTACCGCGGAAGCACTCATGCTTTATTATACCACCACCTAGTTATCAGAATAGCCGCGGCAAGCAAAATCAAAACCAGTATAATTTCCGCAATCGGGCTTAACGGCTTTACGGCATACCCCTCCATAAAATTACCCGCCTGGTCATACGCGCGCACAACAATTTTATAAGTCCACAACTGCCCTTTTAAAATGTAGGGGCTTTCCGACCTTGCCGGCTTTGTGTCAAAATTCGCGGTTATTTGCGTAAGCAACAGCGGTTTTTCCTGAATTTCGTAATAAGAAATTCCAGAATCTTTGTCCACCGCAAAAAACGACGCGAAATATTTATTATCGGCGACGCTCGGATGCCGGCTTATCATTGGGATAAAACTTTCGGGAGGAGTCGTGTCCGGAGGAGGAATGTATTCCTCTTTGGGTTTTTCTTTCGGCGCCGGTTCTCCAGGTTTTGCCGGCGCTGGCTGTGGAGAGGCTTTAGAGATAGACAATTTCAAAATTCCGGATGTGGCTCCGGCCAATTCTGTCCCCTGTCCGTCGTTAAGCAGTATTTTAATGTCTTTTGCGCCGATATTTGTCTGGCCTTCTGATTTAGCGCGCACACCAAAAGTTAAAATTGGGCCGGCTGAACCGGAAAAACCGCCCGGAACCCCTCCCACAAAAACAATGTTGCCGGAAGAATCTATTTTGGGGCGTTCCACCCACAAAGAAATTATTGAACTCCCGTATCTTACGTCTACAATTTGAAGGCGCGTTTTATCGGCAAAAATAGTGGCGCTAAGAGTGTTAATTGATCGCCCGTTTGTATCCAAAGTCAAAGACACCGAAAAACTGTCTCCAACGCTGTAGCTGGTTTTAGCGCTTTTTAAATTTAAATTTTCCGCGCTCGCAAAAAACGGCAATAAACCGATGATAACTGCTGGTATTAATTTTGAAAATTTAGTCATTAGGATTTGATTAGAAATTAGAAATTGAAAATTAGAAATTCCCGCTTTGCGGGGCTACCCGGTCCAATAGTAAAGCATAATTGAAAAATCAAACAGGTTCACGATGCCGTCGCCGTTAATGTCGGCGCAGGGATTTTGCGGATTTCTCTGATTCCAAAAGAAAAGCATTATGGAAAAATCCACGATATTTACCTTGCCGTCGCTGTTTATGTCGCCTTTTTTGCCGCAAGCCGGGGCCGGGCGCAGAGGCGCAAGCAATTTCCCAAAAAGCACATCTGTATCCCCCACCCGAAAAGCAAGGCTCTCGGAAAATCCGGAAACAAGGCTCTTCGCGATAACCGCCTGGCTCTTTGTAACATGCTCGCCGGTTTCCAAATTTGCCGAGTTGAGCGTGTAATTCCATAACCCGAACCGGCTGGAGGTCGCTTGATCCGCAAAAACTTGCTCTGAATTAATTATAACGTTAATTTGGGAATTTGGATAAGCCGCGCCGAAAAATTTAATGTCGTTTCCGAACTTGACCTGCGCCTTATCCGCGCCGATGGTGGGCGGAATAATTATGTCGGAGATGGTAACGGCCTGATCTTTCGGCACATTCGTCGTAAAACTGTAAGTTATAGATCTGCGGCCTTCGGAGTCCACCGCATAAATTGAAAATGTGTAAATCCCTCCAGCCAGTTCAACATCCGTTTCCCATTTGCCGTCTCCTGCAGCCCGAAAATTGGAAACCTGCGAGCCGTCTTTCAAGACAAACAGATTGGCCGACGGGTAAGCATATCCTTTCAAGATAACTCTGGTCTTTGTAAAAAGAATCCCGCCGCTCCCCCCTCCTCCGCCCGGAGACGGTGTCGGAGTAGGCGTCGGCGCCGGAGCTGGGGCTGCAATCGGAGTTGAATAAACTTCGGATGAAGTTGCTACAGAATTTCCAAATGCATCCTCCGCGCGCACAACAAAAGAATAAGTAGTGCCGTTGGTAAGCCCAGTGCGCGTGGAATTAGTACCGCTTCCGAGCGAAGCGGAAAAAGTATACGGCCCGCCGGGAGAGGTGGATTGCCCCACATTGTACCCAGAAACAGTCCAGCCCAAAAATCCCTCCGATGCGGTCCATGAAAGGGAAACCTGCCCGTCGCCAGCAGTTGCGGTAACAACCGGCGAAGAAGCAAAAGGATAATACAAAAATCCGCCGGCCAAATTAAAAGCCGTGGCCGTACTTGTTCCGATCGCCATCTGCGCAATAGTGCTGATCAAAATGTAGCTCGTGGAACTGGAATAACCGGCCGGCTGCAATACAGGTTCTAAAACCTTAAAATCGGAACTGGTAAACTCGTCCGCCCGCGCTAAAAACACCAACGCGCCAAACAACACGAAACTGAACGCGAAACCGCGCATTATTTCGTGTTTGCCTTAAACGACTCTATCGCCTTCACTACCTGCGAATCCGGCTTCAAATCTTCAACAAACAAAATATGGTCGCGGTTGATGCGCATCTCGTCTTTCGGTCCGTGAAGCTCGTTACCCAACTTTACCAGCTGCACCTGCCCGCCTGCGGGCGGATTTCCTGCCTGAAGCGGCTGTGCGACTTGCAGATAAAAAATGTCCGTAAGAACCGGGTAAGAAGATCTGGCATCCGAAAGCCGACCGAAATAAACCTGACTATTGGTCAGAAATACGGCTTGATAAGTGTTTTTCGCAAAAACCGCCTCCCAACCCTTCCACCAGCCGGCAAACAAAACCGCCAGAATCAAAACCAAAACCGCTATCCACAGCCATTTTGACCGCCACAAACTTTTATTGGCATTTTCTTCCATAATAATTTTTTAATAATAAACTTGGCCTATAAATTTCCTCGACCCATGATAATAGTAATTATACCTAAATATACCGAAAAAACACCTAGTTGTGAACGGCGGCCCCCACCTAACTTGGGTGTCCGACACCCAAGTTAGTCTAGAAGCATAGTTTCGAGCTCGTGGAGCATATTTTTCCTTTCTATGATTGATTTTAATGAACTCTCCACAAAATCTTTATATTGATATTTATTTTTAAATTGTTTCAAAATAATATTCTTAGAACATAATTTTTTGTTTGCATTGCCAAAATATTCTCTCCAGCTTGATCTAAACTTTTCAGCCCTGATTCGATGTACTAAATTATTTAAATTCACATAAGCGCCAACATGCAGTAAATACTCATTTGAATCTATATGAACAGCTTTGAACTTGCCTTGAAATAATGCTCCGCTTCGTTGATTTTTTAAATTAAAATAATTTGTAAATCCACCACCCAAGCGTTTCATAAATTCACTCACACCATTGTCACTCAATTGCTCCAGAATTAAATGGTAATGATTCGGATTTAGACAATAACAAATTATGTTTACTAGCTTAGGAAAACGCTTTGCTTTTTTTTCTAAAAACGAATACTCAAATAAGCTACCGATTGGCTCGGTTGAATTAAATATCTCCATGCTTTTTAAAAAACGTTCGAAATCGTCGTCGTGAGGGAAAACTACCCTTTTATCCACTCCGCGATTATAAACGTGGTAAAACTCGCCGTTTGCAAATCTTATCTTTCTCATCTCACAATCATACCACTTGGGTGTCCGACACCCAAGTGGTTGGGTGTGGATAGAATATAATTCTAATTTTACTTCCTAAACAGCGTCAAGATTCTCTCCATTCCGTCCCAAACCTCTGCAAGTTTGCGAAGAAGTAAGGGTTCCAAGTCAATTCCACCGTCTGTTCCGCCGCCCGGGTCAGTGCCTCCGCCTTGCTGTCCGCCTGGAGGTGGCTCGCCGCCTTCAGGCGCCCCTCCGCTCTGACCTGTGCCTCCGAAAACGCCCGTATCAGCGGGGCCGGAGCCTCCGGTCGGCGGAGCGCCGGAGCCGAAGGGTCGGAAATGGATTATGGAAGCAACGGAGCCAGTCGGAGTTATGGTAATTTGGCTCACTGTTCCGGAAGCGGTGATGTTGGGGGTCGTAAGCCCGAAAGTCATCTGGTCTCCGGTATTTACGCTTGTAAAGTTGGCTCGCAAAATGTAATTTTTTGACGTTGTGGTCGCGGCAAACGGGGTTGAGAAAGTGATTGTGCCGGCCGTGCCGGAAATAGAGACTGCTCCGGTTCCGCCAAGCGCGTAATCTCCTGCGTCAACCGAGCCGTTGCTGTTTGCGTCAACGTAAAGAGTCGGGCTTGTGATGTGCGCAGAAACAAATCCGGAAATATTGGAAAGCGAGATAATTGGAGTATTGGAAGCGTTTTCTCCGGTCGGAGTAAATTTGAATCTGAAAACATCCTGATTAGTTAAAGAAGCGCTGCCTTGATCAAACTTGTTAGCGGGCTGTCCGAGAGTATGCGCTCCCAAAGCGAGTTTTCCGTAAATCGCGACGGAGCGCATTGTATCCTGCGCGTTGGCAGAGGTGTCGGTGGGACCGTCTAAGAAAAGCTGGATTGCGGTTGAAGAAGCCACGACCGTGCCGAAGTTTGTGAACCGGAGGCCGGAGACCGTAAGAACATCTCCAGAACTAAAGTCCGTAGTTACATCAATTTTTGCAACCGAACCTCCTCCTTCAAAACTCACGCATCCGCAAGCCGCAATTTTTCCGGAAGAAGACGCCGTGCCGCCGAAAATCGCGTCGGTTTTAGTCTGGTCCCAAAGCATATTTACGGTTGAAGTGGCAATCGCTATCCGCAAGTCGTCGGTAGCGTCAGCCGCCTCAATTCCTCCGGTGCCTTGTCCGGCAGTTACCGTCAGTATGGACATCGCGGTTGCGGCTTGATTTACCTCAAATGTCTGATCGGCGGAAGAGGTTGCGGTCGCCGCGACGGTGGCAACAAATGTCCAGCATTCGTTATTGCCAACGTTTGTGTTCGTCCCTCCCGTTACGTCAATATCCCCGATATCGCTGCAAGCATCCGAGTCTTGTATTCTCGCGTACTGAACCGACCTTGTGTTGGTCGCATATAAATTCCATTGCGTTCCGGGAGTTCCGGAGAAAAGATTGATTGAAGTATTCGCCGCCTGCCCGTTGATTATCAGATTTGTAATTGAAGAGGTCGCTCCGGCCGCAAACTCCACTTTGGCGCCAGCAGTTACAACGTAAAAATTCTTAGTGGTGGAGGCGGCTACGGCAAAAGTGGTGCTTGCTGAACTGTTTAAAATCTCAAGATTATAAAACGCGGAAGTCCCCGTCGCTACGCCGCTTATTGTTTGCGCCGAAGTTCCGCTGAATGTGGTTGTCCCGTTGCCTGCGGAAAAAGTCCCCAAGTTGCTGTAGTTTCCCCCGATACTCAAAAGGGTCGGGGCGGTAACCGCCGAACCGACCTGCATTGTTAAATTAGTTGTTGAGGCATTTCCGGAGAAAGTTTTTGCGCCCGAGCCGGAAAAATCAATATTATTGAAAGCCGAAGAGCTTGTGGCTCCGGAAATAATCTGTCCGCCAGTGCCATTGAAAAACACTTTTCCGGAATTATGCGTGAAAGTCCCGTAATTTGCGTAATCTCTTCCTATGTATAAAGAGTTGGTGGCTCCTGGGGCTGTGAAAGAGCCTCCTGCGTTAATCATAAATGCATTAGTGGAAGTCGCATTCCCTGCGGCGGTTACAGCGTTTCCGCTTCCGTTTACTACTTCAACATTAGCTCCGTAAGTTCTTGCGGGCGCGGTAATTGCTCCACCCAAAGCATCAAAACTAACATTGGTGCTCAAAGTCCCTTCAGTGTTTAAATTAGAATGTTTAATAGTGGTCGTCCCCGCTCCGGTTATTGAACCGACCAAAGTTAATGTGGACGTGGAAGTATAAATCCTTCCTGCTCCCACCGTCAGCGCGCCGCTGTTTATTATAGTAGTCGTGCCGACTGTTAAATCGCTTCCTGAAAGAGTATATTTGCCGTTAGTCAAAAGCGCCCCGACCGTTCCTCCTCCGGTGAGCGTCGCGTTAATTCCATTTAATATCACCGGCTGTTGTTGCGGATAAATAGTCCCGGAAAGCGTTGCGGCTCCTGTCGTGCTCGCCGTTCCGCCCAAAGTAATTGCGGAGCCGGAAAGAATCATTGTCCCGGTTGCGGCAACCGCATCGGCGGTAGTAATCGTCCCCGAAAGAGTAAGGTTTTTGAATTCTTGCGAAGCGGAAGTTAAAGTTTTTGAAGTCCCGTTCATTATGAGCGTATGCCCCGATGAAGGAATAAACGTGCCTCCGGAAAAATCCGCGTTCCCTGCGACTGTCCACGTCAAAGACGGATCGCTACCGTAAGACCCCGTCATAAACACGTTATTAAAAGTGGAACTTCCGGGGTTCAGCGTTTTAGAAGTTCCGGTGAAATAAACCGCTCCTGAATTATGAGTAAAGGTGCCATTATTGACAAAGTTTCCTGCGACACTAAGCAAAGAAGAAGGAGCCGTTACTGTGCCGCTTAAAATCTTAAAATCAGTCGTTGAGGCGTTGTCGCCGAATTTCCAGCCGCCTCCGGAGCCATTGAAAGTTACTCCACCGAGCGAAGTTACTGGAGAGGTTGTTGCGATTATAACTTTACCTGTGGTTGTTGCGTTAAAAAGAGTTGATGTTGCGGAAGTAAATATTGAAGTTGAACTCGCGTTGAAAGACCCAGCCAAAGTAAGCGTGTTGGTTCCCAAAGTCATAATTGACGAAGTCCCGTTCGCGGTTGGCAGGTGCAAACTCCCGTCCAAACCGCTTCCGGACGGGCCGTTTCCGGCAATCGTTACATCTCCTCCGGGAGCGAATTCGGAGCTTGTTGCTATGTGAAGCTCCTGCCCGGAATTTACGGTGAGCGCGCTCCCGGAAACCGTATATTGAATCGCTGAATCAAGCGCCGGAAAAGAGTTTAAATCGCTGTTGGTAACCGAATCGCCGCTGGCGGCTTCATGTTTTATTATTAGCCGATTTTGATAAAGAACAAGTCCGGGAATAGAGGAAACTCCCGCGTCTTTGGCTTTTGTCAGCGAAAAAGCGCGAGTGGAAGCGTCCCCGGAAACCCAGACCGCTATCGGATTTCCGGTTTGAATCCCTGATACATTGAACGAAAATGTTCCGTCGGCGCCGGAAGAAGTTGACTGCGCCGCGCCTCCGTTTCTTGAAAGCTTGATTGTCTTACTGGTCGTAATCGGCGTCAGACCCTCATCAGAATAAAGCGCGCCTGAAACTGTCAGCGGAGCCGTAAAAGTCCAGCAGCTGTTTCCTCCAGCGTCCGTATTCGTCCCGCCGGATGCGTCAATATTTGCAAAATTACTGCAGGCGTTTGAGTTGGCAACATTAACATAACTCACGGACCTCGTCCCCGGAACGGCAAGGCCCCAAGTGCCACTGCCAGTTTTGTAAATTGCGTATTTTCCCAAGGAATTGGTGGCATCCCGGTAAGCAATAACCACAGAGTCGGCGTCAACCATGGCGGCGGAGACATATGTAACATCTACCGCGCCGGAAAAAGTGGTAGGGGCAAGTTCCTGTGTGCCGTTGATGTTGTAAATTGCGTATTTTCCCAAGGAATTGGTGAAATCCCGGTAAGCAATAACCACAGAGTCGGCGTCAACCATGGCGGCGGAGACATATTGAGCATTTACCGCGCCGGAAAAAGTGGTAGGGGCAAGTTCCTGTGTGCCGTTGATGTTGTAAATTGCGTATTTTCCAGGAAAAGGACTGTTGGTGGCATCCCGGTAAGCAATAACCACAGAATCGGCGTCAACCATGGCGGCGGAGACATAGTTAACATCTACCGCGCCGGAAAAAGTGGTAGGGGCAAGTTCCTGTGTGCCGTTGATGTTGTAAATTGCGTATTTTCCCAAGGAATTGGAGACATCCCGGTAAGCAATAACCACAGAGTCGGCGTCAACCATGGCGGCGGAGACATATGTAACATCTACCGCGCCGGAAAAAGTGGTAGGGGCAAGTTCCAGTGTGCCTGCGCTTGGTGGCCTCAACCAAACCATTGAGGTTGGCGAGCCGCCGGTAAATACAATGTTTTGGAGAGTTGTTGTTGCGCCGCCCGCAAATCTTATGGTTGTGGAGGCAGTGGCGGCGGTGAAAGCTCCGGTTGTTGAAGCGGCGGCGGAGAAGATTATTGCGGGGTCGGAGTCGGGGTTCCCGTCGTAAGAATTTAATAAAGTTAAACTGCCGAACGAACCCGTGCTTCCCGAAAGCGTCCCGGAAAGCGTCTGCGGCGAGGAGCCGTTAAGCAAAACCGTGCCGTCGTTGTGCGTGAAAGTTCCGTTGTTTGCGTAGTTGCCGGATATTGACAAAACAGTGGAAGGAGCTGTAACCGCGCCGGAGGTGGAATCAATTGTAAAAGCCGAGGTTGAAGCGTAAGATGAACCGAATGATTTTGTCCCGGCTCCTAAAAACTGCACATTGTTGAACGGCGAGGAGGTTGCCATAACTCCGAAAAGCGTTTGGGGAGACGCGCCGCTTAAATAAACCGTGCCGGAATTGTGGGTGAATGTTCCGCCGTTGGTGTAATTGCCGGATATAGAAAGAAGAGATGGAGCGGTCACGGCGCCATTAGTAATATTAAAATTCGTAGTTGAGGCGTTGTCTCCGAATGTCCATCCGCCTCCGGAGCCGTTGAAAGTTACATTGCCCAAAGCACTAGTCGGCGTGGAAGAAGCGATGATTTGTTTTCCTGTCGTTGTCGCGTTAAAAGTAATCGTGCCGCCATTGCTTAATATGGAAGTTGAACTGGCGAATAACGAACCTGCCAAAGTCAGATTATTACTGCCCATTGTAAGAATGGAGCTGGTTGAGTTACCTGCTAATCGCAGAACTCCGTCCGGGAAAACTCCCGACGGCCCGTTTCCTGAAATTGTTACTGCTCCTCCCGGAGCGAACTCCGAACCCGGAAAAATATAAAGCCCGTTTCCTGCCAAAACATTAAGTGTGTTGTTGTTCGCGATATATGGAATGTCGGAGTCGTTGTCGCTGTCGTATCTTTGGAAATCCGCGATTGTGGTTGATGTTCCGGTCGCTCCGTCGTTTTCTTCATGCTTTACGATAACCCTATTTTTATAAAGATTGTAGCCGGTGATCATGCTCATGGTTTCGGTGCTTGATGCTTTGTTTACGGCAACAGCTTTCGCGCTCTGCCCGTCAAGCCACAAAACCATCGGCGCGCCGGTCGCGTTCACAAATCCGCTATTGTATGGAATCTTAAAATCAAAAAATCCGTTGGTTCTTGTAGTAGTCGCGTAAAGCCCCGGAATAGTCCCTGTCGCAATCATAAGCTTTATCGTATCCCCTCCCGAAGTGTCCGCGTTTAGGCCTTCATCATTATATAAAGTTCCTGAAACCCTAAAAACCGGAGTGTATTGTATTACGATTATTCCTTGCCCGCCGGCTCCTCCGAGCGTCTCACCACCACCACCACCTCCTCCATATAATCCTCCATTCGCGCCATCGTCAGTATTTGACCCACCTCCGCCTCCTCCGCCGGCTCCGTGAGTTGAATCCCATTCTGTTCCATTTCCTCCGGTTCCGCCAACGCCTGCGGGGCCGTTGCCATTGTCCGAGCCGCCTCCGCCGGAGCCGTCACTGCCTGCACCTCCCGCGCCTCCGTTGCCTCCGGCGCCTCCGGCCTGTCCGGTAGGTCCCGTGCCTCCGGCGCCTCCGACGTTGGCAGGCGCGCTTTTCCCTTCAGTTGAGACGCCTCCTCCTGCTCCGCCTCCTCCGCCAGCGCCTGCGCTGGTTGAATTACTTCCCTTACCGCCGTATCTGCCATCCCCTTTAGGCCCGGCCGCTCCTCCGCCTCCGCCTCCGGAGTCCCCGTTTCCGTCTCCCATTCCTCCGTCTCCTCCGGCATATTTCTTCTGCCCCACGCTGCGCGTTATTTCGCCTCCGGTTGAAGTCGCGGAAATTCCGGCCGCGGTAGTCCCGGCTCCACCGGGTGCGGCACAAACATCAGCTTGAGCGCAACCCTCTGTAATTCCATCAACATTAAAAAGAGTAAATTGACCTGGGTTTCCCTCGGCTCCGTCTGTGCCGGCATTGCCGCCCGCGCCGACAAAAACAGTAATTGACGCGCCCGCAGTTAAAGAAATATTGGTGCTTGAAGCATACGCGCCTCCGCCGCCGCCCGATCCTCCTTGTCCGTTTGACGCATTAACCCCTCCTCCGCCGCCTCCGATTACTTCAATAGAATTCGCGTTGTCATTCCAATCCTCGGGAACAGTCCATGTGCTTGTACCGGTAGTTGTTATGTAGACAATAGCCGCCCGCGCGATATTTGTCCCAGCCGACAAGCCGTAAAAAATCCAGCCGGAAACAAGAACGAAAACAAATATTTTCTGAAAAAGTTTTTTGGTCATATTGTTTCTGTGGTTGTGGATAACGCTATTGACATGGTTTTTGTAAGGAGTATAATGGCGATATGGGGCGGTGTTCGTATGAACTGCGAGCAAATGCGCTTGTCAACAAAGGAAGTCCTTGCAAATGGGGCTTTTTTTGTTTTATGATTGCTCCGTGGACCCGGGCCTGTAGTTCATGCGGTAGAACAGCGCCCTTGACAAGCGCAGAAACGGGTTCAAACCCCGTCGGGTCCACACCAAAAATCCCGTCTCGTCCGCCAGTTGGCTGGACGGGATTTTTGGTTTTTATAAACAAAATTTCTGCGATTTTTTTCATGCTAAAAACTGCTGAATATCTTCTTTGGTTAATTCCTTGCTTTTGGGATTATTGCGTTCTTCGCGGATAGCGCCGATGTAATAATTTTGAGACGCCAAAAACCTACTACCAATAAGAAATTTGGCGAATTTTTCGTAATCAAAAGATAATAAATTAACCAGCTTCAATTCTTTAAGGCGATGATAAAAGTTATTTCCGTCAACGAGAATTAAAACTCTTTCGTTTTCGCTCATAATCGTATTTTATAACAAAATAAAGCCCCGCACCTACCGAAGTAAGCGCGGGGGGGGTTAACTATTATCAATGTAGCAAAAGCCAAAACCGCTGTCAAGAACAGAGCTGTGTATAACTCCGCCCGCGCGTCATTGATCCCCGCCGACAAGCCGTAAAAAATCCAGCCGGCGATTGTTAGAAGTATAAAAACTTGTTTTGCGATTTTTTTCATTGTTTACTTGTGGATAACGCTATTGACATGATTTTTGGGGGTGATATGCTTGAATTATCACGAACGGAAAGGGTGCCCTGATGAGGTTTTGTCCTCATCGGGGTCTTTCTTTTTTTTTGGACCTTATTTCTTATGTCGGCAACAAATCGAGTGTACGGCAAAAAATATTTCCGTTTTAAGAGACCCGAGTACTTCTTTCTGTTAGGAACCATGAGCGCAAGCAGTTTTTTTTGTTCCAGAAGATATTCAACAAGGCAATGAAAATCGCCGTCGCCAGTAACGATTAACGCTTGGTCAAAGTCGTTGATATGAATCATGGCGTGCAATACAAGTTCGGCGTCCACATTTCCTTTCACATATCCGATAAAAAGAAACGCTTTGCTGATGTAGTGTTTATCTTTGAGATATACACGAAACCGCGCGAAATCAAGCTCCCAACCCTGAGCACGAATGCCGAGATTGAGATTCTGACTGTCTATGAACGCAAAATTGTTTTCTTTTGAAATCATATTTATTAATTTTATCATTAATTCGCCGCCCAAGCGTTGTTTATCCCCGCCGACAAGCCGTAAAAAATCCAGCCGGCGATTGTTAGAAGTATAAAAACTTGTTTTGCGATTTTTTTCATTGTTTACTTGTGGATAACGCTATTGACATGGTTTTTGGGGTTGCTATACTTAAATTACATTCGGCGATTTGCCGCGGCCCCGCCCTAAAAGCGGGGAATATTTATTGGTAAAGGCGCAAAAAAGCTTCTTTAATCTTCTTAAAATCCTCTTCATCTGTTACTCCCAATCTGCTTGAAAGCCTTCTGTAATCCACGGCCCTAATCTGATGCAGGCACACATACATAAGCCTTCCTTCCTGCCTTATTTCAACATACCACGATCCCTCTTTTTTCTTTGAAGTCGTTGGCGCAATCAGATAAAATCCTCGAGATAGTTTTTTAATCACAACTCCTGGACGAGAAAACAATTTGCTTTTCCCGTCTATTTCCGAGCCGACATTTTCTCCGAAACTGACCCACCACAAATCTCGTTCCTTTACGAGCGGGGGTTCTGAGTTGGTATTATGCAGCTTCTCTTTCACCGTCATCCATTCCAAAAATCTTTTAATGATTGTGATCATAATCTGTTCTATGTCCGTATCCGCTCGCACAACTTCATTTTACCATTTTTATCCTCAAAAGGCGCTGTGGATATCCGCCCAAAGCCCGCAGAGCGAGCATTGTGGCGGACCCGCCTAATTGTCCGCTAGGCGGACTTTTGGCGGGACCACAGTTTTGGGTAACCCTCATAAAGCTTGATAAAATAGGCTTATTTTATGGCGCCTGCTTAGTGGCCCTCTTTATCATAAAAACGATATTATCGTTGGCATTTTCGTATTTTATTTTTATGCGCGGGTGATGCGCTTGCCATACGCGAAATACCTCATCGGTAAACGCCTGTCCGACCGTTTCTACCCCGTTAAAATTCAAAATAATCTCATGAAATTTGTCCAAGCCGCTAAGCACTCTTCGCGCCTGCGAACGGGAAATATAAGATTCTCCCATTTTGTAGAGCGTTACAATCACGCGAGTTTTGCCGAATTCAAAAGAATCTCCCGAAAATTCCCTGAAAACTTTCGCGAGGTCGCGCTTGGATTTAATTTTTATGAAAAAAGAAACCCTAGTGCCCTTAACATTTTTTATGTCTTTTACAAAAACATCGCTGGCGATATTATCAAAAATCAATTTCTTGTTTGAACTCTTAAAAGTCAGAATATCGGCCACTTTTGACGTAAAAAAGACGCCCTCGCCAGTATGCTGTCTGGGGGCTGTTGTCTGTTTCCCTTTAAGCAAATCCTGAATTGCCTCAAGCTCGCTTTTCAGCCTTTTTTTCCGCATTAAATTATTGAATATGCCAACGCCGCGATCAACAACGTCAAAACCGATAAAGTCCGGTTCTCGCCTTGCCGATATCTCAATGCTTTTGGAACGCGAATGTTCTATCGCGTTGTTAAGCATTTCAGTAAAAGCATAATCCAAAATATCGGAAATATTTTTAGGAAGCTTTAAAAAAATTCCGCTCTCCCGCTTAATTTCGTCCAAAACGGCGTCTTCCGAGAGGTTTTTATTTTTTAATATTCTGTGCGCACGCAAAATTTTTCTCTTTTCCGCGACAATTTCCGTTCCATGCGCAAAAACATAACGAGCTTGATTGGCCCTGCCAATCCGCAGGATTTTGCCTTCGTTCTGCAGTTCCTGTAAAAAACGGCTAATGTAAGCGCGCGAAAAACCGGTTTCTGACGCAACATCAGAAGTGCGCACCCTTCCAGCCTTAGCCAGTTTTTTTAAGATAAAATGCTTTACATCCATAGTCAATTAGTTGACAACTTCATTATAGTCTAAAAAATAAAAGTTGTCAACAAGTTAGCAACCATTTTGCTTAAATCTTTATAATGCTGGTTCCGTACTTACAACCGGCGCGCTAGAAACAACATTTACTGTGCGGCTGGCTGTCGCAGTATTCCCCGCTTGATCGGTCGCTGTGTATATAATAGTATGCGTGCCTAGCTGTGAAGTATCTATCGTAAGCCCGTCGCCCTGCGGAAATTCTGGCCCGCTTGCCTCGCCACCAGGCGGGCCGTCAACCGACGCGGTGTATCCCAAATTTTGATTTACGTTGTCCAGAACGGTAACTCCCATATCCGAATATGCCGCGCCGACTTCTATTTCCGCGGGATTATTCCCCAAAATCGTGATGGTGGGGGGAACTGTGTCAGAAATGGTTTCACCGCCTTCCGGGAAAACACTCGGTGTTTGCGGCCCATCAACACCGAGTGTTGAGGAGGAAGGCGGTGTTTCCGCAGGCGCGATGCCTTTTTGTTCCAAAAGCGCTTTAAGCTCCGTTTCCGTAATACATGTTGAACCCACGCAGAGTTTGTCGGTTTGTATTTCTTTCACTGTAAGTTTCCCATTCTCGTCAATTGACCAGTTCCCGTTTGCGGAAAGTATTGAGCGCGCGTTGATGACATCGGCTTCTTTCAGATCAATGAAGAATCCTTTTTTTAGCTCGCCGGTTTCTTGGTCAATTGACCAAATCGGCTTATTTTCGGAGGCCGCGAAATAATCGTAAGCGGTCATATCCAGCTTGGAATGGGAGCGCTGGACAAAAGCGAGAATACGCGGGATAGATGATTGTGTTTGCCCGCCTCCCTCCTCAACATCCGATGTTGAAGAAGTTAAAACATCGGATGTTTTCCCGGAAGGCGGGGTTTTCTCTTTCTGCTTCGCCACTCCATTTTCATCTATAGTATCCACTCCGCCGCCGTGGTCTTTGTAACTGTCATAAGCGCTCGCGGAGCCATCGGTGCCTCCCGCCAACCGGCGAAGATTTGTTTTTTGTTTGATTTCTGTTTGCACTAAAAGCGAGTCGCCTGCCACCCCGACCGAAGCGTCGGGGCCGCCCCAATCTTCCAGCGCGTATCCTATTATCGGATCTCCCGGCCGCGCTTTCATCGCGTAGCCTTTTTCCGAAGCGGATGTTAGTTTGTCTCCTAATTTAATCTGGCCATTCTCCAAAGAAATTTTTACAGGAACTCTTCCGGACAAAGCAATCGGGTAAGCGTCGTAAAGCGGATCGGCAGCCGCGTCTTCTTCGTACTTGGAACCCAGAACAAAACCGGGCGCGGAAGATACTATGCCGACAAGAGCCTCGTCGCCGGCAGATTGAGCAATTCCAACAAAAGAATGTTTGCCGTCGGCGCTCGGTTTCATGCGGACAAGATCGCCTGGCTCAAGCGCTTCATCTGAGAAATAATTTTCCGCGAGGTCGGATTGATTGGTAACAATCAATTGGCCGGCAATTTGGCCTGTGGTTGATGCGTTGCAGGCGCCGTCGCTATCCACGCAAAGCCCACCGAATGGTATCGCAAGCCCGGCTTGATACGTTCCGTTTCCTAAAGTCGTGGAGCCGGTGTTAGTCATAAGAACCGTAGTCAAAGTGCCGCTTGCGAACCGCAGGAAATTGCCGGTGAATGAACTGCCGCCCATGCCCAATTGCATATTGAGTCCGTTGCCGCTGAATATCTGCGTTCCCTCTTGGTAAAAAGATACAAAATCCGCTGTTGTTGAAGTTGATGTGTAAGCTTTTAGAGCAACGCCAGTAGAGGTACCTTGGTTTTCCGCGTAAACTCCAGCGGGAATCAAATTGCCGGCCGCCGAGCCAGTGGTTACTCCCTGCAATCCGAAAGTTTTGCCGAATGCCAGAAGACCGGTATTTACGCCGTCGGCGTTTGTGCCGCGGTTAGCTTGAATTTCCATCGCCCTTACCAATTGGCTATCGCCGAATCCGGAAGTGTTGTCAATCATTCTGAATAACAAACCTTCGCTGGTAGCAACCGCGGAATTCGCAACCGTTGTAATAAATCTGTTCGCGAACGCCGCACCGGAGCCGTGCGCAAGCAAAGCGTTCCCGTAAAGCGCGGCTACTCCGTTGGCGGCAGAAGTTGAACCGTCAAGATTAAGCGCCGCGGTTTTAGTGCTTGTACCAATTCCGATGCCTCCGGCAAATGATGACATATTGGTTGAAGTTGCATTTAGCCATCCGAATGTCGGAGTTGTGGAGCCGTAGAAATTATGAACCGTGCCCACGGCAGGAGAAACAATGCTGATTAGGTCATTTGATACAAAAGTTTGTGTTGCTCCAGTAAGTCCGTTAAGAGATGTAATGGCGCTCATGAGAGTGCAGCTTCCATTCACCTGGTAGCACTTGCCTGTTGGAAGGTTGATGTCTCCATTGAATGTTGAGGTTGCAGTTCCCAAAGCAGCAAAGACTCCACCGGAGAGTATGAGTCCCGAAGACTCAATGGCTCCTGCGGTTGTGGTGGCTTTGCCGACTCCAAGTCCTCCTGTAAGGTATTCGTTTCCAGCAATTGAGAGGGTGTAAGAAGGAGAAGAGGTGCCTATGCCTATCAGTCCGAAAGGAGAAGAAGTGGAAGAGATGGTAAAGACGGGAGTGTTGGAAGTTGAGGTGGCAATGCTCCAGGCGTTGATTGCGAGATTGGGAATGGTTGAAGTTGAGGAGACTCTGTAGTCAAGTTGTCCTCCGGAGAGAGTTACGGTGGATGAAGCAAAGAGGGTTCCCAAGTATGGAGAGGATGAAGCATTGAAGGTGTAGGCGTTGGTGGACTGGACAATGTCTAATGGGCCGTTGGCTGTTGCGGAGCTGAGGCAGTTGGCGCAGGAGACTGCTCCGTCAGTGTATGAAAGAGGAGAGCTGAATGTTGTGGTGGCTGCCCAGATTGGTTTGCCGCTTTGGAGGGAGAGGATGAAGCCGTCGGTTGATGAGGCAAAGGTGGAGAGTTTGGCAATTCCCGAAGCGTAGAGCATGTCTCCGGGGGTGTAGGATGCGAGGCCGGTTCCTCCGTTTGCAACAGTGAGAGCATTGTCCAATAGAAGCGTGTTGATGTGGGCGGTGGAGGAAGCGGTAAGGGTTCCGAAGTATGGGGAAGAAGAAGCATTGAAGGTGTGAACTGTGCCTGCGGATGTGATTGCCAATGGACCGTTGGCGGAGAAAGTTTGTACTCCTCCCGTAAGTTCGTTGAGTGAAGTAATGCCGGATCCTCCGGAGATGCAGCTTCCATTCACCTGGTAGCACTTGCCTGTTGGAAGGTTGATGTCTCCATTGAATGTTGAGGTTGCAGTTCCCAAAGCAGCAAAGACTCCACCGGAGAGTATGAGTCCCGAAGACTCAATGGCTCCTGCGGTTGTGGTGGCTTTGCCGACTCCAAGTCCTCCTGTAAGGTATTCGTTTCCAGCAATTGAGAGGGTGTAAGAAGGAGAAGAGGTGCCTATGCCTATCAGTCCGAAAGGAGAAGAAGTGGAAGAGATGGTAAAGACGGGAGTGTTGGAAGTTGAGGTGGCAATGCTCCAGGCGTTGATTGCGAGATTGGGAATGGTTGAAGTTGAGGAGATTCTGTAATCAAGTTGTCCTCCGGAGAGAGTTACTGTGGATGAAGCAAAGAGGGTTCCCAAGTATGGAGAAGAAGAAGCATTGAAGGTGTAGGCGTTGGTGGACTGGACAATAGCCAAGGGGCCGTTGGCTGTTGCGGAGCTGAGGCAGTTGGCGCAGGAGACTGCTCCGTCAGTGTATGAAAGAGGAGAGCTGAATGTTGTGGTTGCTACCCAGATTGGTTTGCCGCTTTGGAGGGAGAGGATGAAGCCGTCGGTTGATGAGGCAAAGGTGGAGAGTTTGGCAATTCCAGAAGCGTAGAGCATGTCTCCGGGGGTGTAGGAAGCGATGCCGGTTCCTCCGTTTGCAACAGTAAGAGCGTTGTCCAATAGAAGTGTGTTGATGTGGGCGGTGGAGGAAGCTGTAAGGGTTCCGAAGTATGGAGAAGAAGAAGCATTGAAGAAGTGGACTGTGCCTGCCGATGTGATTGCCAATGGACCGTTGGCGGAGAAAGTTTGTGTTGCTCCAGTAAGTCCGTTAAGAGATGTAATGGCGCTCATGAGGGTGCAAGTTCCATTCACCTGGTAGCACTTGCCTGTAGGAAGATTGATATCTCCCGAGAATGTTGAGGTTGCAGTTCCCAAAGCCGCAAAGACTCCTCCGGAGAGTATGA
>Ga0209541_10002791_pt1 | contig 32708 bp, 31 predicted proteins | sample RifCSPlowO2_01_FD_184027 | JGI IMG/M metagenome (GOLD analysis project Ga0209541, IMG submission 184027) | Groundwater microbial communities from Rifle, Colorado - Rifle CSP2_plank lowO2_0.1 (SPAdes) (version 2) | ecosystem: Environmental > Aquatic > Deep subsurface > Groundwater | place...
CCATTTTTCTTGATCATCATCGGAAACTCGTCGTTGCACATTGTTTTCAGTTATAATCTCTCCTGGCTTGTGTCCCATCAAACGAATTAATTCAGCTTTTCGGCCTTGCGCTACTACAAGACCTTGCTGCATATTTTCTATCGTTATTCCAGCTCCTGCAAGAATTGCATTAAATGCATCTGGATTTGCTAAATTTACACCCAGGGCATCTAGCTGAGCCATAACTCCGTCGAGCTTGTCCGGAGGAACCGTCTTACTTGCAAACCCGCGAAGATTATCCATGGTGAGGATTCCATTATTTTTAGCAACATCGAGGACAAGCGCATCAAGCCCGTCTTCCAGTTCTGGCGTGAGTGCGCCACCGGGAGTTTTTTGTTGCTCGATAGATCGTCTTACTAGTTCTTGATCTGTTCCAGTGAAGTTGGAAAGGATAAGTTCGGCATCTGTTTGCATCATGATTGAAGCAAGTTTGCCTTTTGGAATTTCAACGGGTTCATCTTGTCCATCGACCTTACAGGTGAGAATACCGCCGGCACATTTGATGATCTTCGTAATTCCTTTTCCTTCAACGGTATATTTTGGTTTATCGTCAGTATCAGTAAGAACGATCCCTTTGCCGGTGAATTCACCATCTTTCAATGTTCGAATAGTTCGGTTCATGAAAAGCGCTTCTTGGGCAGGATTTGCTTGACGAAATGCTTCCTGGGCTGGGCGATCAGGCAATGCTCTTAATCGATCTCGTACCTCTGTTGTCGCATTTGCAATGACAATTGTGCCAGCGACTGCTAGTTCACGCTGTCGAATCTCGAGTTGAATTTCAGGACTAAGGAGGGATGTATTGGCTTCGGCAGTATCATCGGTTGATTCATCTTCTGTTGCGGGATCTGCGGCTGGTTCGGGTTGAACAATCGGCTCGGTTGCAACTGTATCAACTGGTGGCGGTGTACCTTCTTCTTCTCCCATATTTTCAATAATACTTGAAATGCAAATAAACTACAAGTAATATGAAGTCATATGACGGATCCCGAGGATAACGTAATAGCAGCTGCGAATGAACCGGAAAATAATACGCCTAGTGTAGAGGCAGGCCCACCAAAAAAAGAATATATTCTTAACGATATTAAGCGTGAAACATTTAGGAACGAGGGAAGACCATTTCATTTAGAAGCTGAAACAGTTGATAATTTTTCTAAAGTTGTACGCCAACATTACTCTGTTTTTCGAGAAGTTCCTGCGGGTACGCTTGAACCATGGCAAGCACAGTTTCAGAAAGTATTTCAAGCCCGAGTGGAAGCGACAACAGGCAAACCAATTGGTTCGCTAACCGAAACGGAACTACGTCAAGCAATTGAAGCAGAATCTGTAGCGTTTGTTTCCGAAGCCGCAAATTTGGAAACGGCTGTGGCGATCACAGAATTTAATCTTACTGCGCTTGAACGTGGACTGCAAGTAAATGTAAGAAATTTGAGGACACTTAATACAAGTATCGATGTTGAAATTCCAGAGACAATATCTGCTGGTGCAGACGTTGATAGGTATCGTGCTTCTACACCAATTGGAACTTTAACTGGCACTGTTGTTCGAAGAATAATTGGGAATAAAGCAATTACTTTGCCCGAAAGAATAAATGAACTAATTGATAGGTACCCTGGTGGAGTAAGACCGGCGATAATAGCTCATCTAACTCCATCCGAACAAGCGAAATATATTGCAGAAGTTCAAACTCGACAAGTGAAGAATGTTACGAATAAAACAACAGACTTCCGGGTAGATTTCCCGGCTACAGCGGCGGCTTATACGGTAAATATGGCTCCGCTTACTCCCGCACAAAGAATTTTCATAGAATCATATGGATTGCATGATGGTGAAAATTATAACAGCAATAGTACCATCGATCCTCTTAACCCCAATGAAACTATAAATTTGACTACAGAGATGAGGCAGACGATAAAAGCCTTAACAAAATCTAGACTTGATTTTTATACTGCAACAGGAATGGAAATCGCACGAGTCAAAATGAATTTTAACGATCTTACCGAAATTCAAGCTCCTCATACTGATATCCAGCATAGTGCTTACGACACGCTAAGTGCTCTTGGGGCATTTAATGCAGAAGATCTTCGTCTTGAATATGCTTCACAAGCGGTATCTAAAGCAGAACGGGAAACCACGCGTATGTTACGTGAGGACGAAATGCGTAAAAAGGAAAGCAGAGAACGTTCTATTTTGGAGGCGCAAAGGGATTCATTAAGTACTGTAGACGCTGCTGCGTCTGAAGCCGAACGCAAAAGGATTGGAGATTTAATAAAACAAGAGCAAGAAAATCTAGCAAAAGCACAAGCTCGGGAAGCAGCTGAGGCAACGATAGTCGCAAATGAAGCTAGAGTTAAAGAAATTGAAGATGGTTTTCCTGCAGGGTCAACAGAAATAGCTGACTATGAAGCTTGGTTGCGGGCATCTGCAACTGCAAGAGTAAGAATCGCGAATGTAGCAATACAAAAAGCCCTATATGAACCATCCTTGAGAAGGTTAAAGGAATTAGAAGCAGATAGGCTTAAATTTTTACCATCCACACCTAATAACCAAGGAAGTGGGAGAGGCGGAGCACCTCGGGTCCCACCTGCACCAAATCCTGTTGATCCACTAACCATTGAAACGTACAATGATATTAAAAAACAGATTAATGATCTTCGTGCTTCATTTCGTGATCATCGCGGAAGGACGATTACTTTGGCCCAGGTAGAGACGTTATTAGGAAGAATCGATAGTCAAGTATTATCAGATACACAGTTTCTTTCACTACCTGAACAGTGGACAGAGACAAATGCACCAGGTGTAAAAGGATTACTAGATGAAAGACGTCGATTAGTTGCGCAAGTCACACGGCAGAGAAACACAATTCGAGCAGGAATAGGAAGTACATATGTTCGTGAAGCTTCGTCTGACATTCAGGAAAAAATAGCCACGCTTACTGAGCAGCTTACCCAAGAAGACAAGCCTGAAACATTTCAAACAAGACGAAAACAAGCAATTGAAACATATTTACAACAGGTTGCAACACCAGAAGCGATGGTTGCGCTCGAAAATAGACTTAGACTTCTTGGTCTTCCAGGTGGACTTGATTTCCCACATCACAATTTTTATGATAATTATCCGCGAGTATATATTCGTGCATTACAAGCTGCGTTTGGGGATGAAGTTGTTGGTGAAAATGCTTTAGCTTTTGATCAATTTTCACGATTAATTACACCTGAAAAATTTACTCGAATTTATAATACTCTTCATCCAGGGTCTATAACAGATGACGCAAGTTTCCGTGCCCTAGCTGTAGGATCAGTTGATCGAGCTGTTGTTGATGCGATTATGGCCCAACTTAAACAAGAAGCAGTTGTTGATTTATCACTTGGTGCGGTACCACTTGTGGAACAACGACGCATGCGTTCAATTTCAGCAGTGACTCCAGATACTGCTAGGTTAAGTCCAGCTGAAATAGCACAGGTTAAGAGTTTGGAACAACAGATATTTTATTATGAAGATGACGCAGATTTGAGAAGGAGATTATTAATATTAACTGCAACGAGTGCTGTTCCACCTCAAACTCCGTATGCCTTTTTTGGATCACGTGCTAGAATAAAGAAGGCGGCGGCATTTGCTCGTGAAATTGATATTATTCGTAAGCAAAGACGAACACAAGCGTTTGGAGCAACAACATAAATATGAATCAATTTTCAATAGAAGACATCATAAAAATACTTTTTCAAAATAATTCAGTCGAAAGAGATAGGCTTTTAGCGGAATATCTAACATATGAGGATGCTCGGAAAAGTGATGTGACAAGAATTCTTTTAGATCAATTTCATGATTTTACAGAAGGTCTTGCAATATCTAAATATCAAACATTATTAAAAGAAGTCAGTGAAGGTAAACGACAAATAGCTGGAGATATTATGCAACAAGCGCGAGCGGCAGTTTATAAGGAATTAGAACCAATTTTGTCTGGAAAGCAGAACGATACCCAAGAAATTCAGGCGATTCAGGATAAGATTCATACGCTTGCATCGAATTAGTAGATAGTAGTCAGCATCCAGTAGTCAGGGGAAACTTTATTCTTCGATCTCAACTCCAAGTAGTCTCTGGATGACTTCTTTTTTGTAGCGGCGGTCGCCACGGGAATTGATTCTTATCGCCGGAAGTTTACCTCGTTTGCCCCACCTTTTAATCGTAAGCGGGGAGACGCGCAAGATGTCGGCGACTTCTCGAATTGTCAACAGATCAGGGAGATCAGAAAGTGATACCTTGTTTGCACTTTTGTTTGATATTGACATGGTGGGAATTATAAAGTATGTAGTTAGTGTTGTCAAGCGGAATATGAAGGGCTAAATTGAGGGAGGAGGGGAGGTGGTGATAGGGGGATAGGGAGAGCGAGAGGTGGGAAGAAAGGAGGATGGGAGAAAAGCAGAATTAGTGAATACTTCTCCTCTGTCTGAATTTCTCTCCTCCCCTCCTCTCTCTTGCATTTTCTCCATCTTTTAGCTACGCTAAAAGATATGTACCTTGGTCCTTTTTATTTTGATACTCGCGAAGTATTCCTGTTACTTGCAGGATTTCTTATTGTGCTTGCAAACTTTTTTAGCTGGAACATCCTCGCATTTGATAACCGAACACTTCTTACTCTTATCATCTTCATTTTTATAACTGGCGCACTTCTGCCTGCAATTCACAAAGAAGCCTTTTTCACGGTATCAATGGTCGCACTCTTCCTCACCCTCTACCTAACCCTTTTCCAAGTAATCCTTTTTTACCTCCTGACCTTTCTCTTCCTGCGAATTTTTAAGGTAATCTGAAAATCAATACAATATTAATTCTAGCCCCAATTCCAGTTCCAGTCTAATTCCACTTCCAGTTCCACTTCCAGTTTCAATTTTAATTCCAGTTCTAAACCACCATGTTATCAAAGACACTATATTTCCTTTCATAACAATCTAATTAACCAAGTTTGATGCATATAGTCCGTTGCATTTTACTTCGATTATTCGAATAATCGAAGTATGGTGCAAATTTCAAAAAGAAAAGTTAGTGATCGAGTGCTCGAGAATATATTTGAACTTTTCTTTAAATTAATTGCTAAAGAACGGAATAAGAATGATTTCAATAAATTATTTGAAGAACTCTTTTCTTATACTGAAAGAATCATGATTGCCAAAAGAGTGGCGATTATGTATTTAAGATTGAAAAAAATTGATCAATTTACCATCAGTAAAACATTAAAGGTTTCATCTGGTACGGTAGCAAAATATTCTATTATAGCTGAAGGAAGTGACGGGGTTGTTCCGGGGCTACAAAGATTGCTACTAAAGGACGAAATCGTCGGCTTACTTGAAGATACTATGAATATAGTTCTTGCACCCGGAATACCGGGTGGACATTGGGCAACTAGATGGGAACGAGTAAAAGCTCGAGAACGAAAAAAAAGAACGGGAATATAATTTATTCACTTCGATTATTCGAATAATCGAAGTGACACAACTTTTGTCACTTGCAAAAAGTTCACTCGTATCATATAATTACTTTCGTTCTCACAGACCAAGGGTTGCTCAATAAAAGTTCCTTTGCGAGAGAAATAGTATGGCAAGTGATATAAAAAAACAGATTGTTGCTTCGTTGAAAAAAGAACTTGATGCTTCAAAAAACTTCGTTGTAGTTGGATTTTCTTCAACAACCCACCAGGATTTGGAAGAACTTCGCGCAGGACTTCGTGCGGCTGGAAGCCGAATGACGGTTGTCAAAAACTCTCTCTTGAAAGTTGCCGTGAAACAACTCGGACTCACGCAAGTTCTTGAAAACCCGGATCTAATCGGCTCTTCTGCTATCATTACGCTTCCTGAAGACTGGGGAGTTGCCCTTTCTGCTTTCCAAAAATTTGCAAAATCACATGATACTGTTGGTTTCAAAGTCGGGGTAATTGAAACTATTACGTATGGAAAAGATGATCTTACCAAACTCGCAACGCTTCCAAGTAAAGAGGAACTTGTTGTCAAGATTATTTTGTCACTGCGAAGTTCACAAACTCGAGTCGCTCGCGCACTTACATATAACATTGGTCAATTAATTAATGTGGTAAACCAAGCTAGTAAGAAAGAATAAATCGTCATGCTGAACTTGTTTCAGCATCCCAACAACGAGATCCCGAAATAAATTCGGGATGACAAAAGAGAAAGAAAATTAAAATTTATAACTACAACCGCCTACGTCAAGACTTCGGCGGTCGAAGGAGGTGAAATGTATGGCAGAAAATAAAATTGAAAAAATCTCAAAAGATATTGAGGGGTTAAATGCGCTTGAACTTTCCGAGCTCGCCAAACATCTTGAAGATGTATTTGGTGTAACAGCGGCCCCCATGATGGCAGCCGGACCAGCGGCGTCCGCTTCCGCTGAAGTTACAGCGGACAAGGAAGAAAAAACACATTACGATGTCATTCTTACCGATGGTGGTGCAAATAAACTCGCGGCAATTAAAGCCGTTCGAGAACTGAAACCTGATCTTGGACTCATGGATGCAAAAAAGTTAGTGGAAACACCTCCACAAACTGTGTTGACCCAAGTTAAGAAAGAAGAAGCAGAAGCTGGTAAAGCTAAGCTTGAAGAAGCAGGAGCGAAGGTGGAGCTGAAGTAAGTTCCACCTTTCTCCTTGACTTTCCCCCTAAAAAAGTGCTACTCTAAAAGTATATGGAGACACGGGGGAAGATGCTTTTAACACTCGCTACAATTGCCGTTTTGAGTGGATTCTCGGCAATTGGTTTTTTCGCGGTACAAAATAATGCAAATCTACGCTCAAACGCACAAACCGCGCCTTCAACTACAGGAACTGGACCATCAGGCCCTTCCACAACTAAAGGAGGAGGAACAACACCAGGCTCAACCGATGGAATAGCTTGCACAATAGACCAAGACTGTATTGATTATTTAACAAAAAGTGGTAAATGCCCAGCTGGTTCAACATGTCCACCTCCAGGGATAATATTTTCATGTATTTCAGGTTTTTGTATTGCAGCGCCTACAAATCCAGGAACACCAATTACTCCGGGAATTTCCCAAATTCCCACAAAATCCTGTCCCACCCAGAGATCTGGGGACTTTGATTGTAGTGGGGTTAATGACTGCGCCGACCTCAAACTTTTCATAGCAGAATTATCGGGGGCAAGTTCATCTAAAAACTCGGATATAAATACAGATGGGAAAGTTTCACTTATTGATTTTGAACTTGTCCGACCGACAAATGTGAGTATATGGGGAAGTTGTTCCCTATAATTTTATGTCAAATAAAGCGCTAACAATCTCCACAATTCTTCTCGTACTTATTCTTTCAACAATCTTTTTTTGGCAAACAACGAATCGTTTTTTGTATCCCTCGCGTGCCCAAGTTACTTCCACAACAACCCTTACACCAGGTGTGGTCACACAAGTAACGATCGCTCCGACAAAGACTACCGGAGGTCTCTCGCCTGTCCCAACAACTGGATCAAACACTGGAAATTGTCCACTTCGATCCCAGGGTGACTTCAATTGTAATGGGGTAATTGACCTTGTTGATTTCAACGTATTTCGTATCGAGTATACAGGGCAAAGTTTGACAAAAGATTCTGATTCAAATGCAGATGGAAAAGTCGATTTAATTGATTTTGATAATTGGCGAAAAAACGCGTTTTTATTGAAAAGTGCATAAGAAAATAAGTAGAATGAATAGAGAATTTTAATAAAAAAATATGGAATTCACCACGAAATTTAAAGTACTCATAATCGGAATTGTCATCTTTCTGACGACCTTCTTGATTGCTTTTTTTATAAATAAATATGTTCTTCAGGGAAAGGCTTCCGGAACAGACATTGCAATCGTCATAGCTCCTGAAACGAGCACGTTTGAAGGGACAAAAGAAGTGAACCTTGTACTGCAGGCTCCCTCTGGTACTAAAATATCGGCGTTTAACCTTGGATTCAAAACAACAGGCTCAATAAGTGTGCGCGATAGTCGTGATCCAAAAGTAATGAGTTCAACGGGGGAAGACACATCGGTATTTACCCCACTTGTCAAATCAAAAGAGCGGATTGCATATGGTTCACTCAAAGGGGACAGCGATTTGCCGCAAGAAGTCGTCATTCCAATAGTTTTGGGATGTGATGGAGTGGGTGGAGGAACATTTACGATTGATACTACGCCTCCAAGTCAGGCTGTAGGGACAGTATCTGGGGCTGAATTTACTTTTGGCACGGTAAGACCAGGTAATTACACGTGTTCCAAAGCAGATGGCGGGGGAAGCACCCTTCCCGTTGGAATTGGAGCACATTTTAGTCCGGCAACAGCGACGATTGCGACTGGTCAAAGTTCTACAACAAACTTTATTATTGATGGCTTCATAACTGGCCAAAAAGTTTCAAGTTTTGATGTTACCTTACAGTCTTTACCAAATGCTCAGCTCACTGTTTCTCAAACATCACTTTCTCCCGACGGAAGTTGTCAACTGGCAGTAAATACGTGGGACCCGTCGGCCGGAACCTTACGGCTCGTTGGAATATGTAAAAACACCACACTCCTTGATTCGGTACTTTTGCCCGTTACCATTAAAGTTCCATCAACATTAACGGGAGCGAGCAAAATACAAATTTCAAAACTTGAAGTAGTTGGTCCTCAAGCCCCAACGGGGTATACAGCCTCAAAAGGAGAATTTTCATACTCTACAACTGGTGGAACCGGGGGTCCGCCAGCTGGCGGAGGAAATACCCATATTATTCTCACTCTTCGATTGCAGGGAATTCAAGCAAAGCCAAAAAGTGTAAGCTCGCTCGCGTTCAGAATTGGATTGACCAATAAAACTATGGATGCACCGGTCTACCAAAATGGCACATTTACCACCGACGACAAAAGATTATTTCATGGTAATGTAGGATTTAATGTGCCGTCAGGCGGCGGCTATTGCATACTCATCAAAGGTCCTATGCACCTACAGAAAAAAATTTGTGATGCGGGAGCAACTGAAACATTCCCCGGAACATACAAGAGCGATAAGGGTCAGATAACGCTTAATTCGGGAGACAATACGTTCGATTTCTCAAAAGTCTACATGATGAGCTGTGATTTGCCCGCCCAAGATGGAATTTGTAATGCGTATGATATGTCACTTATCCGAAATTTCCTTGGCCATAGCGAAGCCGACGCACTCAAAGCCGCAGATATTAATGGTGATGGAGTAGTGAATGGCACTGATTGGGCTCTTGCAATAGCATCATTATCAATTAAGCTTGATGACTAATGCAAAACAAAACAATTTGGCGCTATGTTGTACTACTCTTTATTGCAACGATTGCAATCCTACTTGTTTATTTAGTAGTGCAGTTGTCTCGTCGGGCGAGTTTGGTTAAAGAATCAGCACAGAATCAACAGACTCAAGATCAGGAATTAGTTGGAAAAATGGGGCTTATTTCCGCAACAGGTAAAAATGGATTTTCAGTCGGGGAAACTGTGGTTGTTACCGTAACTGCCGATTCAGCAAGTATCCCTGTTACTGGATATGATGCGGTTATTATGTATGATCCGGCGGTACTACGCTTTGAAAGTGCAAAAAGCCTTCTTGATACCTTTGATTTTTTTGCAACACCCAAAGAGGGAGCTATTTCCCTTACCGGAGGCCTGAAAATTTCTACCAAAAATCCCGAACAGTTTTCAGATAGTGTGCTTGCAAACATTTCATTTACTGCGTTAAAAAATGGCAATGCAAATTTTGACTTCTTCTTTCATAGGGGAGAAACGGTTGATTCAAATTTGCTTTCAGACAAAACAAAGGATATTTTGGGAGAAGTCTCGACAGTTCAGATTGTCGTTGGACAATCGTATACACTTCTTTTAAACAAACAGGTTGAAATAGGGGATAGTACACTCACGCTTCTGGAATCCACTATTCCTGCCTCAACTTGTCAAGATTGTCAAAGTATCGTGAACATTACTGTTGAGAAAAATGGAGAATCGCAAGTTCTTGAGTTTATAAATGGAGGGTTTGACGGGCGAGTTGAACGGCAGAAGAAGGTTGGAGATACAACATATGAACTCGAAAATTCGACTACAACGAGTGTGATTTTGAATATTTTGCAGTAGTGTCATCTCCGTTGTCATTCCCGCGAAGGCGGGAATCCAACTTGAATAGATCCCCGATCGGGGTCGGGGATGACACAAAATAAAACAATGGACATAGAACAGGAATACAAACCAATGCAAGTTGAAAAAAAAGAGGTATTCATCATTACCTCTATTATTGTTACATTTCTAGTTCTTTTACTCCTTGGCAAAGCCCTCAATCAACGAGTGAAAGAGCAATCGAGCGCGCAAACGCAGCAAGAAATTGGGGTACAAGTGCTCTCACCACTTTCAAATACAGAATTTTCTGGAAGTACCGGAAGTATTGATTTACGAAGTAATACGCAAAATGGGGTAGACGTACTATACGACTCGAGTGTGACGGGAGAAGCGGCAGTTCTCGACTTCATGGATAAAAATCCATATATTGACCCCACCGCGGTCTCGAATAATGTGGAAGTAAAGGGAGCTTCAACTGAAAGTGAGAAACTGCGCGTGCTTCCTGCCAATTTCCGCCAAAATTCTACACTTTCACGAACAGTAAATGATCGGATGTTCAAGGATAAAAGTGAAATTAAGCATTATTATTACACACAAAAAGTAGCCGGACTTCCGGTGTACGGAGCTGTCGTTCGATTTGACCTTGCCGGTGGAGATAAAATAGTGGGGGTTGATGGAGAATATACGCTTTCTACAAACACAACGCCGATCAAACTTAGTGATCAACAAGCGATTGATAGTGCGCTTGCCAAAGCAACTGAAGAGATAAAAAAAACAGATCCAAATTTGAGGGGAGTACTTTGTTCAGGTGAAACTCCATCGCGAAAAGTCTTTAACGAAAAAATTGCAGGGCTTTCTGACAAGGATGCAAATAATGCAGTACTTGACGTTGTTGTATGTGATCATAACAATGATTCTTTACATCTTTTCAAACACTCATATTTTGTATCACTTGACACAGGAACAATTCTTTCTGATTACAATATGCTCTATGAATCACTAAATCGGAGTGTATCTAATTGTTCTGGAGGATGTAGAGTTTCACGTACAGAGGGTCAAGGGCCAGTAAGTGATGCTGATACTAACAAATCTTACGATATACTTGGAGAGGTCTATAACTTCTACTTTAATTCGTTCCAACGTGATAGTTATGACAACCATGGAGCAACAATTAAAGCTCGAGTTCATGCATCAGTTCCAAACGCACAATGGGATGGATATTATATGTCTGCTGCCACAGGATGGATTGCAAAAGATATTTGGGCCCATGAATTAACGCATGCAGTCACCCAATATACTTCAGGTTTAGGTAGAGGTCCCCAGCAAGGCGCATTAAATGAAAGTCTCTCTGATATTTTTGGCTACGGAGTAGATTCTGCAAATTGGACCATGGGGGAAGCAAGTAGAGTTGGAGCAATTCGAGATATCTCAAACCCGCATGCGTTTGGACAACCAGATCGTATTTTTGACTCACGTTTTAGTTGTAGTGGAGAAGTACATAGAAATAATGGACCCACTAATAAGGCATTTTATCTCATGACTATCGGAGGTGCGCATAATGGCTGCACAATTAGTGGTATTGGAAAGGAAAAAAGTTTGGCAGTAATTTATAAAGCAAATACAACGTATTTAGGGCCAAGTTCTGGCTTTTTTGATTTCAATAATAAGGTTAATCAAGCGTGTGGTGATTTGTATGGAGCAACTTCGTCCGAGTGTTTGAATGTGAAAGCGGCACTTCAGGCAACCGAACTTGATCAGAATCGTTGTGGAGGCGGGGCCTCGCGAAAAACTCCAATCTGTGCAGGTGGAACACAGCCCACGGTTGGGCCAACATCGGCGGCCCCAACTTCAACTGCACCAACTAATACACCCCAAGGTCCTAAGCCAACTAGCGGGGGAAGTCCAAGTACGACGAGTCTTACCGCTACTCCGGCCCAAATTCCTCCAACTGTTGAACCAACAGCTACACCAACAGCAGGTCAGGGGACAACCCCAGCAAACTCACCAACGCCGGGACCGGGAACGCCTACAGTAGACCCAACAACAACCAAAGTGGTTTTAAGCATGAAACTTCGGTTTCAGGGAATTGGAGGGGGAGTCGAACGAGGGGACGGAAGTATGGTCGTTCGTGTTGGTATTACGGGTGGAGATCTTGATACACCGGTGTACAATTTAGTTCCATTTGCTTCATCTGATGCAGGGATTTGGACGGGAAGCGCAACATTCCCAACTGTTTCTGCCGGAACTAAATACTGTATTCTCGTGAAAGGTCCGACGCATAGTCAAAAGAAAGTGTGTCATGTTAGCCCACTTGAACAGCTTACCGGAAGTTATAAAGCAGGACATTCGACGATTCCACTTGTTCTTGGTGATAATACGCTTGATTTTACGGGAATAAAAATGCTTGTTGGGGATATTGATCAAAATGGAATTGTCAACTCATTTGATTTAGCGTATGTACGCAATAATTTTGAAGCTGAAAGTCCCGATATTATCGAACGGTGTGATGTTGACTGGAACGGTGTGTGTAATGGGCTTGACTATGGACTCATGGTCGCGGCAATTTCGATAAAAGTGGATGATGAATGAGGCTCGAATTATGTCATTCTGGAGCGAAACGAAGTGTAGCGATAGAATCTCATGAGATCCTATCAGTCTCCCGCCAAGGCGGGATCCTTCCAGGATGACACTAGTGCGCTGTTGACTTTTGAATTTAAATTTACTTATAATGAAACAATAATATGCAAGAAAATTATCACGGCAGATTATTTATCACCGCACTTTTGTCGATTATTTTCGTCCTTATCGTTGTTGCAATCGGAATCTCATTTTTTCTTCTAAAAGACCAGAAAAATCTGGAAAAAGTTTCGACGACATCTACACAAGAAGTCGCCTCAAAATCGCAACCACAAATTCCCCAAAACCCATATAAAGGAACATTTTTTTTGCATACACAAGATGATAAAACAGATTTTGCAGTGGGGGACACGGTTGATATAGATGTGTATGCTGACTCTGACGGATATGACATTGTAGGGTATGACTTGGATCTTTCGCTACCCACCGGGATGGAATTTGTGAGTGCGACTTCGTTAGTGGATACATTCACTCCTTACCCAAGTTCCAAAAATGGGAATGAATATATAACGGTTGTCAAAGCACTTGGTTCAACCGATCCAATTATTTTCCAAGACCAACCTGTTTTAACAATACGTGTTAAACTTAATGAATCAGGAACGATGCAAATACAACCAGTTTACGTTGCCGGAAGTATTAGTAATTCAAGTCTGATGGATAGTAAGACGGTGAATGTTTTAGGCTCGGTAGAAGGAATTGTGTTGAATGTACAATAAATAAATGAAAAATATACTTATTACACTCTTTTTTGGATCAGTGTTCCTTGTGGCAAGCTCAGCTGTCCACGCTGCAACCTTGCAGTTTGATCCTTCTACTGCATCAGCGGCAGTTGGAGAAACAGTTGATATTATCGTGAAAGCAGATGCGGGAAGTGATGAAATTTTAGCTGTTGATGCGATTATCAAGTATGATAAAAGTATTTTGGAGGTAGTAAGTATTGCTGATGGGGATTTTTTGAGTGTAGGGCAAAAAAATTACTCGGTTGCCGGAACAATCAGCATGACTAGTATTGTGCAAGATCCAGGGCACCCCGTTACTGGCTCTGGGGAACTTGCGACTGTTACCTTCAAAGTAAAAGCAGATGGGACGACAAATATAACCTTTTTTTGTACTCCGGGGGATTCCACCGATTCAAATATTGCAAAAAATAATGCTGATGCGACTGACATAATACAGTGCGCAGATAATGGAACAGCGGTTATTACGGCTGGTGAGGGCGGGCCGACAGCAGTTCCAACAGGCATCTCCACATCAACCGGAGGAACGGATACGCCGACAACGCTTCCAAGAACTGGTATTATGGATGAACTATATAAATTTGCAATTCCAGGGAGTGTGTTATTATTGATTGGAATAATTGGAAAATTGTTGATATGAGAACATTGAGCTTGAATAATTGTCATTCTGGAGCGTAGCGATAGAATCCCAAGAGATCCTATCGGTCACTTCGTTCCCTCCAGGATGACAAAAAAATATATGGACCGAGAAAAAACAATGAAATTTGCGGCAGTTGGAATAGGGCTTATCATCGCCACGGTTGTTTTATGGCTGGGACTCCAGATAGTTCAGGGTAAATTTGGAAAAGCGGCTACTCTAACGGTTCAAAACTTCAACTGTACCGGTTCTGGCGACAATGCGCTTGCGGTAACATGGGAAGACAATTCAAGTGAAAAAGGTGTCATTCGATTTCGTACGTCGGGAACTACAAATGATCTTATTTCCCTGGAAGATGGGATTCCAGAAAATGGGGGGGCAGGCACGTTTCACCATACGGTTACTTTAAGTCTCTTAAGTGCGCAAACGACGTATGAGATTCGAGTGGGAAATGATACTACATCAGGAGACGTGCATGAATGTAGTACAGGAGGTGAGTCAACTGAAATCATTCCGACGACATCAGCGGTGAAAAATGATACATTGACCGCTCCAACCCAACCACCGGGAGATCAAAAATTGAGTGTGAGCGAGATCAAAGATAGACTACAAGATGGAACATTCAAAGATATGCTCGATTGTGCAAGCTCCAAACAAACAACGGCACTTTCCTGTGCACAAGCGGCAAAGCTTCTCTACGCAAATCCAAGTAAAACAGTAAGTAGGTAAATTCCTATAAATGTGGCAAGAGAAGTGCGTATAAAAAATTAATCGTCGGACTGATCACGATATCAAGAAGTGAACGGTTTCCCACGAGTGGAAAGATAAATGCAAGCAAAAAAAGAAGCCCGTATCGTTCCAAGCTATACCATTCTGCCGCCTGCTCTTCAGATAAAAACCCACCCACAACCTTAAATCCATCAAGTGGAGCAAACGGCAAGAGATTAAAAAGTCCGAGCATGAGATTTATCTTGATGAAAAAAGGCAAAATTATCATGGCAAGCGTGGAAAGTGTACTTAAATCAATTGCAACAAAAAATCGATACAAGAGTGCGCCAATAATTGCCATGAGGAAATTCATGAGTGGGCCGACAAATGAGATGATTGCGCTGTCGCGGCGAGGATTCTTTAGATTGTACGGATCAAATGGCACCGGTTTCCCCCAGCCAAATCCTACAAGAACTATTAAAATAAGTCCGATTGGATCAACATGAGCAAGTGGATTTAGAGTAAGTCTACCCTTAAGTCTGGCTGTGGGGTCGCCCAATTCCTCTGCTGCACGCGCGTGGGCATATTCGTGCACAGAAAGGGTAATCAGAAGCACAATGATGAAGATTATGAATGATGTTGGACTTGAAAGTAATTGAAATATCATTGAAATTATGATACCATATAGCCTGAATCTTTAATAGTGAATACCAAATATGAATAGCTGTCTAATCTGTGGAAAACATACCGTGCTTGGCCGTAGCCACACACATCACCGTGGAGTTGCCGGAGGTAGGTGGAAGAAACGTGCTCCCAAGACGAATCGAACGTTCAAAGCAAACTTACAAAAGGTTACCGTGGTTTTTGAGTCTCAAAAGGCGAGTGTAAAACTGTGTGCCAAGTGTATCAAACGAATTAAGAAGGATATTGCCGATGGAAAAAAACCCATACTTATGCTTGAACATTTGGTGAAACCAAAAGCTCCAGAACCCCAACCTCCTGTTGCTACAGCACTTTAATAGATTGTTTTCGCTTGATACCCATTTCTCATCCCGCTTTGCGGGACTCCAAACGGGTATCTACGCTCAACAATTTAGCAATTTAACAATCCTGCCTGCCGGCAGGCAGGTTAACAATTTCTCACACCTTCCACTCTTCAAGCTCTCCATCAGTTTCCTGATACAGGATATTTTCTTGTTCAAATACGCGTCTTGTAAAAAGAATGCCGTTCAAGTGATCCATTTCATGCTCGATGATTGTTGCTTCAAATGCACTAAACCATTCAGTTTTTGTTTCTCCTTCGAGATTTGTATAAGTAAGCTGAACTTTTTTTGATCGCGTGACTTTTCCCCAAATGCGAGGGATCGATAAACAGCCCTCAAGTCTCGTTTTTTTATCTGTTTTGGGCTTTGTAGCGGCAATTGTTTTTTCTATTTTTGGATTAATAAATACTTTAAGCGAGGATTTTTCAGACTTCTTTATGATGAATAGTTGCAAGGGAAGTCCAACTTGGGGAGCGGCAAGCCCAACTCCTTCCGGGTCCTTTTGACGATTGAGCGTTTGATTCATTTCCTTCACCAACTGGTGAAGTTTTTTATCTATTTTGCCAACCGGCAAAGCCGGTGCGCTCAAGACTACATGTGGTGCGTGTACGATTTTCATTGCATACTATTTTAACAAACAATGTTGTCATTCTGGAGCAGACTTCATGTCATTCTGGAGTCCCGCTTTGCGGGACGATAGAATCTCATAAAGTCTCAAATAAATCTTTCCAAGTTGGATTCATCGATTCAATAAGTAGATTCTTTTTTCTTCGAACTAAATTCTTTATTTTCTTTTCTCTTATAATCGCATTCTCAATAGAAGTATGAATTTCATACCAAACTAATTTTGATACATTGTATTGACTGGTAAATCCATCGGATATTTTATTGACATGCTGCCAAACTCGAAGTTTGAGATTATTCGTTACTCCAGTATAAAGCACGGTATTTGTCTTATTGGAAAGAATGTATGTTGCGTATAGTTTAGTGGCTGACATATATATTGTCATTCTGGAGCGAAGCGATAGAATCTCAATCTGGGATCCTATCAGTCGCTTCGCTCCTTCCAGGATGACAAGAGAAGAAACATGAAACTAATAACAAGGACTAAAAATCCTGCAAACTCGAGTACTTGTGGCCAGAAGATGATGTAAAAATCGCTCTTTTCATTTGAAAGTTCCCACCCATTTTGCCAATTATTAACCAAAATATGTTTGGCGGGTGAACGATCTTTTGTTACAAGTATCCAGCCATCATCATATGCCTGATCAGAAATAACCGTTGTCGAGCTATCTTCTTTCATTTGACCAACAACGTACCCCTTTTTCTGAAAATACATTTCCTTCAACTCTTTTACCGGAAACGTATATATTTCAAGATTTGAAAGCGCGTTTTTTGCCGTCTGCGTTCTTCCCGCATCTTGTTGAAATCCCACCGTATATCCAAACCCAAAATTGTAATGGGGAGGGATGAAATAATAAGAAGTTCCACTCGGTAATCGATCTTCAATCACTGCCTGTTTTTTAGTATCATCTTGAATATAGAAAAAAAGTCCTTTTCCTACCTCATTTTTAAAGTTAACTTTTATTACAAATCCATCTTTTTGAGAAATATCAGGAAAATCATAGGCAAAGCAGTGGGTAACCGGTCCTTTTGAGCTCAAATTAAGCGAATTATCTTCAAAAACTGCCTCTCCAGAGCCCGAAATCGAGTGAATTGGCGAACAATCTGTAATCTCTGTACTCTCGAGTTCTGCTTTCACAACGGGAACTTTTGTTATTGGAATCACGAGCTGGGTATTTGAAAGATAGATATCGTTTGTCAGGCCAGTTTTATTATCAAAAAATAAGTCGTAGTCATCGATATTGATAGGAAGCTCTGTTTTTACTACAAAATTCGCTGATTCTTCTTGTAAACTCCATACTTGGGATGAGAGTTTTGTTTCACTCATGAGTGAGGCGAAAGGATAAAATCTGTCGAACTGGACGGATGGATCGGTTTTGTAGGTTGAGAGGGAGGAGTAGGCGATATCCTTATTGTTTATTGGTATGATTGGACCAATATTTGGTAGAGGAGGGGAGGAGAAGATGGGGAGATTGGGGGTGGCGGAGGAGTGGAGGGGAGGAGAGGAGGAAGTGATACTAACTTTATACACCGAAATATTCTCAAATTGGGCATCGAGGAAGAGGAACTCGTCTTTTTCAAGTATTTGTTTAATTCGATCGATTTGCAGACTTTTATCTGTTGAAGAGACTGGAAGCATACTTTCATCCAAGACGAGATATCGTACGTTGTACTTTTTTAATACATCATTAACATCAAACATATTTTCCGCTTCAAGTGCGGTTTTCATTTGCCAAAAGTAACTTTCACTTTTATCACTCCATACATCAAATGTTCGTGAAATGATTGGTTGTTTGATTCCGTACCATAAGAATCCCGAGCCGGTGTAGCCCCAGCGATAATTGAACCAGCCCCAAAATGTTGCGTCGGGAAGAAGTGCAATTCGATCATGCTCTGGTTTATTTTTGAAATAGTCAAAGAGCGAAAAGTATTGTTTTGGAATCGAAACCTTCATATCGTTTGAGAAGAAGTTGCCGGTGAAGACGGGGAAAGATGTGGCGAGGATGAGGATGAGGGCGGCAACGATTACCACGAGTAGTCTTATTTTGTCATTCCCGCGAAGGCGGGAATCTATTTGAATAGATCCCCGATCGGGGTCGGGGATGACAGAGGTGTGCTCCAGAATGACATTATGCGCACGGGATATTCCTTCTGCAAAAAAGTAGCTCGAGAAAAGAGCAAAGGGGATCGCGAACTTAGTGAATGGTGAGCGAAATATTTGCGCAAAAAAACCCGATCCTTCTGCAGGAAAAAGGAGCGCAAGTGCACAAATACTCCAGATCGTGAGAAATGGATTTCTAAATCTAGATTTTTTGGTAATACCGAGAAGGACAATCGCAAACAGAGCGAAAGCACTTAATTGATAAATTGTTAAATTGTTAAATTGCTGCCACACAGAAAAGAGGGGGGTGCCGTTTTTTCCCACCAAATCGACATAAAAACCTTTAAATGTTGCAACAGAACTAATATCTGCTCGAGCCTTATTCTGATATTGAACATCAACTGTTGCGATCTGATTAATCTTTGCATTTGAAACGACGGTATTGTTTGTTTTAAGAAAGTACGCCTGGGGAAGGAGCCAGAAGAGGTTGGCGGCAATTATGATGGCGAGAGAGGAGAGGAGGAGGAGATGGGGAGATCGGGTGGGGCGGAGGAGATGAGGAGAGGAGGAGGAGATGGGGAGATTAAAAAGTGCGATGACTCCTAAAATAATCATATAAACGACGAAAAGGGTTTGGATGTAGAAGGAAGGAGTGGCGAGTATATTGACTAGGAAGAGGAGGAGATAGGGAGATAGGGTGGGGCGGAGGAGTTGAGGAGATGAGGAGGAGATAGGGGGAGTTATGGTGTGTAAAAAAGCCCATATCATCCACGGGAGGGAGGCGAAGAAGATTGAGAAGGGTTCGAATGGTAGGTAAAACAGTTGAATTGTGGCGAAGTTGAGCATATAAAAGAGTGCACCGAGGAATGGAAAAACTTTCTCAGAATGACACATTTTAATCAGTTGATACGCTCCCATCCCTCCTACAAACCACATTCCTAGGTGAAATACGTAGCGAATGAGGCTTTGGGGAAGGAAAAAACTCATGATCCATACTCCGAGTGCTCGCAGCAAATCTGCCCCGTGCGCCATGCCGCCAACAAGGCCCAAACTCTGATATTCCTGCCATACGGCAAAAAATGCACGCTTCACGGCAAGACTTGGGTAGAGCTCGGTTTGTACATTATCCCAACCGGTGAGAAATGTTCCGGGTTGATAATTGGCAATTCCAACAAACCCAACTATCACCAAAAGCAATAGCATGTATCGATATTTCTTAATTAAATCAAACATACTTATTTTTCATTCATTAACACGCGGAAGGTGGGAAGTAATCCCTGGGGAGTATTTGAGAAGAGCAGACGATTATAGCGACTAGCAATCTCATCAATGTTTCGAGTGTTTCCAAGTAGCTTTGAAAACTCGGTAAAGTCTTCAATATTCTCCTTTGCATGTCGAATTTTTTGTGTAAAATGGCGGCTGTTAAGTTTAAAAATTACATCAGTTGCGACCAAATTACTTTTTTTGAGTGCGCGTCGCATATCATCGCTTTGAAAATAATCGTTTAAGTTCTCTGAGAACAGAATTGGTTTTTGGTACGAAAGTGCCTGGGCAAGCGGGCCTGAGGCTGACATAAAGACTCGGTACGGAAGTACACAAATATCTGCGGCGGCAAAATATCGGCCAATTTGGCGGTCGGGAATAAATCCGGTAAGTGTGATTCGATTGTTTTTTTCGGCTATTCGCTCAACATCTCGGTAAAACTTCTGATAAAACCGCTTATCCTTGAATGTAGTGCTTTCTCCACCAGCCATGACGAGCCGAACATTCTTCATTCGCATGTTTGAGACTGTTTTTGTAATCCAGTCAGAACCCTTATACCAGTTAACAAATCCAAAAGACATAATCACGAGATCCTTTTTACTAAACCCCAGTGCGTGCCGTGCATTTTCTTTTGAAGTGATTTTTCGTGGGGAAACAGCAAGAGGTATGACGTGAATTTTTTTAGACTTTACGTACGGCGCAAGGCGCGTTTTAAGCCGCGACTCAAACACAATAATTGAGCTTGCAAGCGTACCAATGGCAAAGTAAAAAAACGCAAGTCCGACATTAAAAGCTTTCAAAATACCATTATTTTTTACATTTATATGTGTTGCTATTGCGGAAAGGTCTGATAATACTTGGTGAAGTTCGAACGTGATTGATTTACCGATGAGGCGGAAGAAGATTAGTAAGAATGGAAGGAAAAATACGGGAAGTATTCCTCCAAATATGTTGAATTCGAATTGAAAGAGTGTGTTGTGGATAGCAGAAAAGGAAAGTGACCACTTGGCAATTTGGAACAGTGACTTTATTGAGCCTTTTTCCCACGCTCGAATTACTAAAATATTTTTCCCGCAGTGGGTAATGGTCTCATTTTCGGCGCTAGCGGGTATTTTTTCAGCCAGAACCACCATACGCGTACCTTTTTTAGCAAGTGCCATAAGGGTACGTTTACTGTGCCAAGCCACGGCTGTGAGCTCACGAGTGCCATTTGTAGTACTAGGAAAGCTGGTGACCACAAGAATAGCTTCTGGCTTATTAAATTTAGATAGTATATTTTTCATATTCATACCTCTGGACACAATCTTTCTTTATACCAGAAAATTATGTCCATAGGAACGGCCAGGTAACAAGGGGAGATCGAAAAAGATCGATCAGCCTTGCCACCTGGCGGGTTCTGGTTACTGCCTATTTATATAGGCACACTCCTTTCTGGGGAGCGAAAGAGCAGGATTGCTCTATTGGTGGGACAAGCCCGGGCACCATTCGTAGGTGCGCTTGAGCTCAGCCTCCTGGCCGGGGTTTAGTGCGATTTTGGTCGCACCTTCCCCGGTGTGACCTTGCAGAATGCAAGGTCGATTTCGGTCTCCAGCGTTCCAGCCATCGACCAGGATACAGACTTCACAGAGCACAACATCGTGCTCAACGAACGAGCCTGTACCCCACTTCTCCTCTACCGTTGCCGGCGGAGGCGCTTCTGGGACGACCACGGGAGGGGCCGTCGGCGGTGCCGAAACAGGAGCAGGTGCCGCAACGGGGCGCCGTGGCCGGAAGTGAATCCCAGCGGACGGTTCGGTCGTCGCGACCGGTGCCTTTCTGGGCCGGAACTGCGGAACGAATCCCGCCAGCGGCAAAGGAGCCACCGTTGGCTTGGGACCTGGCGTCGGGACAACGAGACCTCCACAGTCACTAGGAGCCGTGAAGTTGATCGCAACCTCGTCCCAGAAGGGCGCCAAAGCGGGATCAGTTTCGATCGCCACGAAGGTTTCGCAGAAGATCTCTGCTGCCCTTGAGACGCGGTTGTCGTTGTGAACCGTCCAGCCCACTCCACCGGTGTTTTGGCCGCTATCCCACGTGCGAATGAAATTCCACACGTCATAGCCATCGCCGATGGAGGTGAACTGCACCGGGTCGGGCGGAAGAGAGCGGAAACCCTCGGAAATGCAGCCGGCCGGAACATAGAGAGGTCGAGCAAGTGTATCGCTCATGAGTCCCTCGTAGTTCCAGTCTCCGAAGCTGTCTTGCTTGTACAACGTTACAACCCCGCCTCCGAAGAGAGCTTGGGCTTCGCGTTGGGTAGTCGGCCAACCGTTTGTCATACAACGGTTGTCAGGCGTTGCAGTCACCGTCGGGCTGGGTCCAGGCGTCACGGTAGGCCGTGGCGTCGGACAGTCGAGTGTCGGCACCGGAGTGTGAACCGGTGTCGGCGTACAGGGACCAGGATACGGTCCTCCGCAACGAGAATCCGTCGCGGTAGCGACCGGTGTATCGACCGGTGTATTGGTCGGCACCGAAGTATTGGTGGGCGGCGGTGTCACGGGCGTGCTTGTCGCAGTCCCTGGACCAGTAGTGGTCGTGGGAGGCGGCGTGGGCGTGTCCGTGGGAACAGGCGACGAAGTAACCGTCGCGGACGATGTCACCGTGGGGCTCGACGTAACTGTCGGGCTTGCAGTGGCCGTGGCGGTCGACGTGCTCGTATTCGTCGGCGTTGCCGTCGGCGTGTTTGTGCTCGTCGAGGTAGGAGTCGCCGTATTCGTCGCTGTGGCCGTGTTGGTGTTCGTGGCCGTAGGCGTCGAGCTGGGCGTCCAGGTTGGTGTCGTCGTCGGTGTATCTGACGGGACGGGCGATGGTGTCCACGGGGGAGTACCGGTGCTCGGCGTCGGTGGCTGGGTGCTTGTGGCACTCGCCGTGAGCGTCGGGCTCGGCGTCCTCGTGGACGTGGGCGAAGGCGTCGCCGTCGCGCTTGGCGTGTTCGTTGCCGTGCGTGTGGCTGTCGCCGTACCCGTATTGGTCGCCGTTGCCGGGACCGCCGTATTCGTGGCCGAATCGCCATCATCATCGTCATCATCGTCCTGTGGCGGTGTTGTCGTCACGACGAACGTCGGATCAGGAACGATCCGCAGAACCTGGCCGTCAGGGAACCAATACCAGCCCCCGCCTAGAGAGTAAACCTTATCGCCGGGTTGCGGCGCAGGCGTACCATCCATTTGGGTGCAGTACAGGTTTATCACGATTGTCTGTCCGTCCACCGTAGCGGTGAAACGGTCAGGGTTGGCCGGACCGGTACCGGGGGTGTAACTCCCGATGGTGACCGTAGGCACAGTGCCTGCCAAGATCGACGGGTTAGCCGCTAGCGTCTCGGTGATCATTCCCGCCGCTGTCGTCTCGGTGACATTCCCAGTAGCCAAGATAGACATCTGACTATTGATCTCGTCGATCGACTCCAAAATGGCCGAATTGACCGCCGCTTGCGTGGCGCGCGCTTCAACCTGTTTGTCGTCGCTGTCAGCCAACTTCTCCAACTTCTCCTTGAGCTCGTCAATCTGTTTCTGTTTGAGCTCCAGAAGAGCCGTGAGGCCTTCGGCACGAACAAATTCCGTCTCCGGGTTCGGAGCCGGTTGGGCCGTCGGCGCCGCCGCGTTGGCAGGCTCATCGCGAAACTTACTACATCCCGTGAGAGACGCAAGTAAGATCAGTGTGACAAGGTACTTCATTGCGTCACCTCCAGGTGATTGATGCGCGAGTGTGTGATTGGGATGTGCCAGGTTGCCAGCAGATACTGCTTGGCCGCCGTGCACAGGTCGTTCAGAGCCGACTCCTCAACAGCCCTAGCCCTTTCGAGCTGGACTTTGGCGAAGTTGAGCCGGATCCGGAGGATCCAGATTTGGAGGCGTTTGCCTTTTGTCTGGCTCCTTGTCTTGAACTTGCTACTCATGTCAACACTCTCCGTTTGTCGCGTGCGCAAAATGCGCGGTTGCTACCAATACCTGCCGGGCCGAATTGCCCCTAACGAGTACAACACAATCCGAACTACAAGATACACTCGGATTAGGAACAGGACGCACCATATTACAATCAGTGCGGCTACGACCAAGAGGACCAAAACCACAGCCCAGGCAAAAATACTCACGATCTCCTCCTCGGATGATGTGTGTGGGTGCGCAGACGCACGGGTGCGTGTGGCTGTTTACCAGTTGGGAAAAGCGTTCCTTAGGTAGTACAAGCCGACTAGGGCTAGGATTACCATAGGGAAGACGACCCAAACTGGCACGTGCAACCAGATTGTTATCGCGTTAGACAGGATCCCTAAGAACCCTACCACAAACACGAAAACCAATATCGCCCGTAGCCATTGCTTCCATTTGAATGCTCTGACTCCGACATAGAATGGGATTAGGAGACCCATTTCGGTAATCCGGAGCTGGAACTGTACGTCCATGATGCCGATTATCACGATCATCGAAGCGAAAGCCCAGAGAGTAAATATGAAGATACCCGGAACCTGATACCTGTGGCCGATTTCAATGGCCATGTAGGCGAGATTCACGGGCACCACGATCAAAAGCGCTATTCCTAGTCGATTCTTCATTGTCTTCACTCCTCCTCAGATATGGTGTGGGTGCGCGTATGGATTCGTACTACCCGTACCAGTAAGGCTTACGGTGTGGGTGGTACACGAAAATGAACGGAAAGAACATGAGCTGACACATGACGAGTCCTCCGAAGAGGCCGCCCTTATAGAAAGCCCAGATGATCAATCCGGTTGCCACAACGTCGAATGTGCGGTCGCCGATCTGTCTGATCCGTTTCTTCACGATCAGCGAGTTCATGGGGTCGGTGCTCATGAGAGCACTGCGTCTCTCTTCGAGCGCCCCTAGCTGAGTTTCTTGGTGTCGGAGTAGCCGTCGGGTATTCGGGAGCTCCCGGAGGAACAAACGAATCCGAATATTGACGATAGCTACCTCGACCCTTAGGATCAAGTGCTGGAAGATTCCCTTCACGATTTCTCCTCCTCGGATTTGTGTGGCGGGTTCGCGTAGAGCGTGACCGTCACTTTCACGGGTTTATGGGCGAACTCCCAATCGAGCCAGGCGTACTTGAAGGTGCCTATGTAGATAAGTACCGCCTCGACGACGATGCGAACTACAAGTGGAAAGTCAGACATCCAAACGGACCTAATGCAGACAATCCACACAAGAGCAACGAACGAGATTTTGACTAGCAGTTTCGCTAGCCATTTCCTGTCATCTTTCAAGGCAGTCCGGATGTCGGACACGTCATTCTCCTTTGTGCGTGCATGGGTGCGCGTGAATACTTCGAGATACTACTATCCCGTCACAGGAACTAAAAAAGCTTCCCGCTAGAAAAAAATTTTGTAACCAAAACCCATAAATCAAGGTTCTTGTAGATAAGAGCATTCCAGAAGCTGATTCCGGACGCTTTTCTCCACAATCATTGTGCCTGCAAAAAACTGCAAAACACAGCCTATAGTTTAGCACGACTTGACTGAAAAGTCAAGTCGGATACAGGGAGGAGGAGAGGAGGAGAGGAGGGGATGGGGGGATAGGGTGGGGCGGAGGAGATGAGGAGAGGAAGAAAAACAGAGGAGGGGAGCGAAAAGAAAGGCTAAAGTGGTAAAAATGTTGCATATATACTGTAGACAAAATATAGAAAAAGAGTACATTGATCGCATGCTTACTTCTTTTAAAGAGCTTGTTGTATACAAAGATAGCTACACGCTAATGATTCTTGTGCATAAAGCAGTCAAAAACTTTCCAAATCATGAACAATTTGACCTTACAAGCCAAATGAGAAGAGCCTCGAAATCAATACCGGCAAACCTGGCAGAGGGCTGGGCAAAACGAGAACACACGAAGGAATTCATAAAGCATCTCAATATTTGCATCGGTTCTTCCCACGAAATGGAGGTTCATGCACAGACCGCAGGTGATCTGGGATATATGGAACAAAGCTTAGCCACTCGACTCGCGAATTTATACAGTAGACTTTCTGGGCAACTAATCACACTTAAACAAAAATGGAAGCCAATCATAAAATAACTCTACTTCTCTCTCCTCCTCCTCTCCTCATCACCTCCGCCCCTTTCCTTCGCCCTAGCTCAGGATCTCGCCTCGGCTCGACCTATCTCCCCATCTTCTCCTCCCCACCTCTCAAACTACAAATTCTCCCCCTTTGTAGATAACTTTCTCCGTCCCATCCTTGAGAATGGCCGTCACCGTTCGATCGTGCTTAGCAATAATATCGGTGTGCTCGGCGCTGGAGTTGTATCCGAGTTTTTTCCACATAGCTTCAGAAACCTTTTTCGCGTCGCCTGTATACGTATCGTGGTAGCTTGAGCCTAGTGCTAAATGCGTATTTCCAAACTCTCCACCAAAATTTTCGTCAAAGAGTGTATTAGCCATGAATTTGTCGATTTTGGAAAATCGGCGGTCAGTGAGCGAGTATTCGCCCATTTTATCGGCATTTTTTTGCTTCACCAGCTCTTTTATGAGTTTTTCATTCTTTGCCGCACGCACGCTTACCACGCGTCCATTTCGGAATTCAAGGTGAATTTTTTCAATGATGTTGCCGTATCGATAGAGTGGAAAGTCGAAATATACGTGCCCATTCGTGCCTCGCCAGTCGGGGGAGGTGAAGATTTCAAAGCTGGGGATGTTTCGACCGGATCCGCCGATGAATTTTCGACCTTCTCCCATACTGATCCAAAGATCAGTATCTTTTGCAACAAGATGGAGTTTGTCGATTGGTAGTTTATTCAGTTTTTTCATGGTCTGTTCAACTTGTGTGAACACCGCTCGCCACTTTGCTATGGGATCTTTTTCTTTTAAATAGCACGCCCGGGCAATCTGATTCCAATACTCCTCCAAACTTAGACCCGCTTGGCGAGCCATTCCTAAGGTCCCGTACAAACAAAGTGTCCATGTCAATTTTCCGGCATCTTCTTTTTGATCAAGCCACTGTTTGAGCGTTTTTCGAGACTTATTTGCCCGCATCATTTTGGCAGGATCCACACCTTTCAAATACAGAGGATCTCGGTCGGCCATGAGGTACATGCGGTGGTCGATGGTTTCAATGAGTGCTTTATTGTAGTTTCGAGGGAAAAACTCCAGCTGGCTGTCAGAAGCCGCATCATAAAAAATCTTCACAAAGCTATCATCGTTCATTTTCACCATCGGATGCGCACCTTTTTCAAGAATTGCCCGATACACTTCATTTGCGAGTGGAAGCGCGGGAGCGTCGAACTGAACCAAAATGACCTCGTCTTTTTTAATTCCTTCGCCCGTTCCCAGAGCAAAGTCGGTCAGCACATGGGCGTAGTTGGAGAGTAATTTTATGCTAGGAATATACATAATTGGTATTTTATCACAAAATTAGAGGTGGGGAGGAGAAGATAAGCAGATAGGGTGAGGCAAATAACTCTCTGTATTTATCCCATCCTCCTTTCTCCACTCCTCCCGCTCTCCCTATCCCCCCATCACCTCCTCTTCTCCTCTATCTTTCTAACTCTTTTACATTCTTCCTCCCGTACTTTTCCTTGCTCGTTGCAATAATCTTTTCCCGATTATCGTTTTTGAGCGCAGGAAGGGGAAGCGTGTGGGCGGGGAAGGGATTTGAGGTCATGTTGTCGACAGAAAGCTTCATAACCGTCTCATACCTTCCAAGTGATACTAAGTCATTCTCTGTGTAGATTTCCCCAAACTCTTTCGATAAAAAGTATGCGTCGCGCGCACCCAGGACGAATGACATAAGCGTGCCTACATTTCCAAAAATTGCACGCTGGATCTCAAGCTCCAATTGCTCGGTGTACTGATTTGCGAGCGTGAGTGAGAGTCGGTATTTTCGAGCTTCCGAAAGGATTTTTATGAACGAATTCGTAGCAAAATTCTGAAACTCATCTACATACAGGAAGAAATCGCGCCTGTCTTCCTCTTTACTAAACGATCGGCCCATGGCGGCAAGCTGAATTTGGGTGATGATCATCGCTCCGAGTAATGAAGCGTTGTCTTCTCCCAACTTTCCTTGTGATAAATTAAGAATAAGAATCTTTCCCTCATCCATGATCTCGGCCAAATTAATTGAGGATTTTGCTGTTCCAATGATATTTCGAACCATCGTTGATGTCACAAACTGCCCAACTTTATTCTGAATTGGGGACACGGCTTCCGCGCGCAATTTATCTCCCATTTTGGCAAATTCGGCATTCCAGAAATTTTTAAGTACTGGATCATTAATTTCTCGCACAACGCGTGCGCGATACTCATCGTCAGAAAGAATTCGAAGTGCATCAACGAGTGTTGCGCCGGGAATTTCAAGAAGCGTGAGAATCACATTTCGCAAGATATACTCGAGTCGTGGCCCCCAGCTTTTTCCGTAGAGTTTGGAAAAAATCGAGACGATTCCGGACGCCACCAAATGCTTCTGTTCCGGATTATGAACCTCTAGAACATTTAATTTGAACGGCCGCTCACTGTCGAACGGCTCCAAATAGACGACATCATTAATTCGCCTCTTTGGAATGAAATCGAGAATAATCTCCGAAAGGTCTCCATGTGGATCGATGATTCCGATTCCGCGGCCTCGTCGAATATCATCAATCGCCATGTTGGCGATAAGCGTGGTCTTTCCCGCGCCTGTTTTCCCAATAATGTAGACGTGTTTTCGCCGGTCTGCCGTTTTAATTCCAAAAATCTGATCCTTGTTCTTAAATTCCGTTTTTGCAAAAAAGTTGATGTCCTTTCGAGCTTCTTCATCAGATTCTTCAGGAATTGGTAAATTATCAGGCGGTTCACCTGAAAGCGTTTTGCCCCACGCAATATTTTTGATTCCGGCTAAAAGTATTCCGGGTGGATGCCACATGCTGGCAAGTTCTTGGGCATTCAAAATTTGATTTTGACGCTCAAAAATAAATGTTTTTCGGTTTATCATGCGCTCAAGAAGCTTTTGCTTTAATATCCGCGGTTTTTTAAAGCTGAATTGGTTTCCCTCGCCAAGCGAGAACGATCCAAATGTGCCGGCCACGTTGTGTAAATAAGCAAGCGCGCCGTCGGGAGTAGAATCTCCCGTAAGAATTCTTACAAGTGCTTTTCCACCCTGAAAGCTCGTTTTTCGGCTAATAATCATCTTTTGCGGGTTCATACCGTATTTATCGGCGGCTTTGTCGTACGCCATTTTTTGCCCCTGTGCGGCCGCGCCCGTGGCCCAGCTAAATGAGGCGGGGGTGATGAGAATCTGGATTGCCGCCTTTTGGGTGGGTAAAGAGCGGGCTAAAAACCCGAGAACTGAAGAGAGTGGATCAATATCTTTGAAATCAAAATATGTCTTTATTGGCAAGTAATAATAGGAAGAAAGTGCAACCTCACCAATAGCTCGTGCGGGCGAGTCAAGCACCATATCGAGTGGATCCTTGGTTTTTATTATTTTCGAGTTGGTGAATGAAGAGGTAATGAGGCTTTTGACAAATGTCTCGGTTTTGGGTGTGCAGGTGGCATAAAAATAGATGGTTTGGCCGATGAGGTAAATCTCAAACGCATACGTTTTTGGTTTGATATAGAGTCGTTTTAATGGGGGGAGGTAGGAAGGGAGGAGTGAGGCAAAAATCTGACTTGCGGCCTCGATGGGCGTTTCGTCAGCTTTTGAATTTCGAACTTGCAAATGAACGAGATCGGACATATCTTGATTGTATCAGATGATAGACGATGGAGGGTGGAAGATAGAGTTTTTTGTCATCCTGGAGGGAACGAAGTGACCGATAGGATCTCGTGGGATTCTATCGCTTCGCTCCAGAATGACACTGTCATCCTGAGGCAAAGCCGAAGGATCTCGGTGTGGAACTAACTTTAAAGTTTACGTAATTTCATTCCCAAAAATCCTAAGCTTGCAGAAAGGGCAGTAAGTCCAAGGCCGAATTCTGGTCCGGTTGCAGGGATGGTAGGAGGCGTTACTACTACGTTTTTTTCAATACAAAATCCGGCGGTGTCTTCATCAGATGCCTGACTATTACTTGCTTGTGCACGATTGGTGACACAAGTCATGCCTGCAGGAACTGAATCTGCGCCCTTAACACGAGCCTGGATTATGTATTCTTTTTGTTCTTGTGGTTGGAGCGTGCCTACGGCAATTTCCGTTGTAAAAACATCAACATATGAGGGGGCAAAGTCTTTCAGAACAACAGTGTCTAAGTTGACATCCGAGGTGTTTTTGACCTTTATTTTAAAGAAAATGTATCCGTTTGGAGAAAACTTAAAATCGGAGCTTCCCAAATTATCGACATAATTGTAGTCGGTTGTACCGTTTGAATCGGTAGGGTAGGCGACAAGTTTATCAACAACAATTGCATATGAATGTTGTGGTGCCTGATATGAATCAGCTGAAACGGGGGCGTTGGCCACCGTGGTGCTTAGCAACAAAAGTGCAATGATGAGAATAAATTTCTTCATACAGGGGGTATTATACTATAAGCTGACGGGTTTGTCAACTATGGGATTGAAGAATGTTGAAGAAGGATTAGAAGGTAGAAAATGGAGGGTGGAGAATAGACTAGATGGTCGAAGGTAGAAGGTGGAAGATTGATTAGAAAATGGAGGGTGGATGATGGATCTATTTTCTATTTTCGATCTTCCAGACCATCTTCCATTCTCCATCTTCCATCTTCCAAAAAGTGTTGCGAAACTGAGTTTTATGCGTCCGGAAGGGGGCGCGTGCCTATATCTCAGTTTCCGACCGTTTTTTTTGGTCAATGTACTCCTGGCAATGGGAGTTGTTTGTAGGTGTTCGGTTCCTTTCAGGGAGTGTCTATGGAAGACACGTCGGGAATGGGCAGACCGTTGGCTCCGGCGTTGGATTCGGGTCGATAAACGTTGGCGCTGGTTGCGCACCGTCTTCAACTCCAAGAGTTGATGGCAGATACACATGGTACTCTGGACGCGGCGTAGGTGTACGGGACGGTTCGGGTGTAACCGGCGTTGGTGTCGGCGCAACGTGCGCGTCGAATACCCACCAGATTCTACCGGGAGTCCCCAGGTGGTCGACCGTGTGGACGACCTCGAGCTCGAGCCGGGTCCGCGCGTACGCAAACTCCGTTAGCTTGGCCACAAGTGCTGGGTCGTGCTCGACTATCAGGCCGACGCCGTCGGGATTCTGTACGAACTGTTTGAAAAGCCAGTCGTAGTCCCTATTCTCGGTCTTCATCACATAGCCGTCGATGAATTGACGGTCGTCGTCGGGCCAGGGTTCCGAAAACGAGATTACTGGGGACCAGTAATCTGTCCAGAAGACGGGGTCGTGACAGATATCGCCACGATCGTATCCGCGCATCCAGAGCATTTTGCCGTTGTGCTGGTCCATGTAGATGGTGTGTGGCATGCCGATCTTGGCACGTGTGCCGTCCTGAAGCACCAGATACCCTGTGTTGACATCACAGTCATGGATCAGGTCAAGCATCCCAACCTGGTTGTACAGGGCGGGAGTTGGTGTCGGTGGTTCCTGCGCGACGGCTACATTTTTCTGAGCCGTGGGCAAGACGATGACGAGGGCGACCGCAAGGATCGCGAGGACGAAAAAGAGACGCTTCACGCTTCCACTCCTGTGGGAAAAGGAAAAAAAGTGAACCCCTACTTGTTAACGTGCGCTTTGAAAAAGCACACAACGACAGCGAATGTCTGTAGGGGCTTTTCTAAGCTCTTGTAACAGCCTATAGTTTAGCAGAGTTTGACATAAATGTCAAACAAGGTATGGGGGAGGAGAGGATAGGGGGAGAAGGGAGCCCAGAGAGAGAATTGAACTCTCGACCTCTTTCTTACCAAGAAAGCGTTCTGCCACTGAACTATCTGGGCGCACAATTTCTGATCTGATATTATACTATAATAATGGTATGTTAAAACCACTGGAAGAAAAGGGTGGAGTGAGCGGGGTTCATATTGCAAAAATTGTCTTTGTTTTGGCTATCATTGTGGCGGGGTTGTTGATGAGTACGAATGGTCCTGATCCTAAAAAAATGTCCTCGAAAAGACAAAGTAGCGTATTTAACCCCCAGGTTTTGGGAGCCACGGTTTCTCGGGGATTATTATCACTGGTACCCAAAGCAAAGTTGGTGAAAGATGAAACGGTAAAGAAAGTGCAGAGTTTTTTTGGGGAAAAGAAGGAAAAGGTGGGGAAGAACGCACAGCAGTTCTTTTATTCAAATGCGGTACATCCAATTTTGCAACAGATAGATAAACTTCCAAAAGACGATCAAGAAAAGATTCGCAAGGAATTGTGTAAGCCGGAATAAATACTTCGCTTGATACCCATTTCTCGAACAAGTGGGGACCCCCGCTTAAAACTGGCACCCCAGTTGTTCTCAAAACGGGTATCTACGCTCAGTAAATATATCTTGCGATGATACGCTTATTTCAAGCATCACTGGGATTACACGTACACTGAGGGCCCCTTTGATGCGAGAAATAACGTATCGAGCGAGATATATTCAGATAAGTATGAAACTAGGACGCGAGGGGAGGTGGGAAGGAAAGGGGCCGAGAAAGCGGCGTGCTATCTGCCGGATTCCCGACCCCCTGTTTCCCGTGTGCATGTAGCTTTCGCTACCCGTCCAGCTCAAAGCTAGTCCGGTGCTTACCCGGAATCTGGTTCCGATATACGCAAAACCAGATTGAGCTTTCCCATCTAACGAGCTTAGGTGCGAGACTTGCGCTGTTGTGTAATCGAACGGTGAGAACGTTCGTGGCAAGAGACCCGAAGGGGTCCTTCTTGAGGGTGCATTCGTACCCTTTCTCTTGAAGAAAGTCCATGAATCGGACTATCTTCTCGAGCATGAGGT
>Ga0209541_10002793_pt1 | contig 32691 bp, 33 predicted proteins | sample RifCSPlowO2_01_FD_184027 | JGI IMG/M metagenome (GOLD analysis project Ga0209541, IMG submission 184027) | Groundwater microbial communities from Rifle, Colorado - Rifle CSP2_plank lowO2_0.1 (SPAdes) (version 2) | ecosystem: Environmental > Aquatic > Deep subsurface > Groundwater | place...
CGGGGAGATTGCTGAGGTATCTACTACGAACTATGAACTACAAACTACTTACTAAATCTTAATCTCTTTGTGTTCTGTCTTCTTTCTGCAATGTCGACAGTACTTCTTCAAAACCAGCTTTTCCTTAACATTTTCCGGATTTTTGCTCGAAGTATAATTGCGGTTTTTGCAAACCGGACATTCAAACTGGATAAAAATGCGCTTTGTTTTGGCCATTTAATAGTTAGTAGTCGGTAGTCGGTAGTCGGTAGTTAGTAGACATTAGAGAGTAGTTTAATTAATTACTTAGTTTCTTGGCAAGTCCGAAAAGCATTTTCGAAATTTCTATACCATTTGTGTAGGCTTGATTAAATTGATCGTCTTCAATATAGTTAAGCTTTTTCGCAATGTGTAAACAGGTAATTGTTTCTCGCAACGAGCCGATTGAATCATGAATAAACCTTTTAAAATCCTTTTGTGTAGATCTACCCGAACCTTCAGCAATGTTAAGTGCTATTGAAACTGCGGCTCTTCTAAGTTGAGATTGAAGACCAAACCTTTCTTCTATGGGAAACTTTTTGCTAATTTCATAGATTAGTTCGATAAATTCAATCGACTTTTGCCAAACTGTAAGTCTTTCAAAATTAAATATGTCTGCCATCTACTAACTCCTAACTCCTAACTCCTAACTACTAACTACTAACTACTATCTACTATCTACTAACTACGGACTGATCGTAAAGTGGTAACTGCCTCGCTTGATCTGCCAAGACCCACCGGGACCGGTGCTAAATCGAGCATCGGCAAGTCCCGTGTCATAGTCTAATGTAGAACTTTGCAACATGGTGAGGGTTTTTGCCACCAAAGCGGCCACATGGGCAGATTGTGAAAGTTTTCCTTCGCCCTGAAGAACATAGAAAATTCCGGTTGCTCCCGATTGGGAGATTTTAACAGCGTCACTGGCAGTAGAGTTGGAGATAACCATGATATACCCTTTGGGGTTGGCAGTGGTTGGTTGGAGATTACCCCCTTGAGTAAGATCAACTTTGCCGTCGACAACGATTCCAGTACCATTTGATCCAAAGCTTTCATCAAGTTTAAGAGTAGTTCCTCCTTGTGACATCGAGAAATTTTTATTTTCCACCCAGATGGCTCCTTTGAGGATGACAATGGCATTATTGGCAATTGTCAAGTCACCATTGACGTATTTTCTCGGCCCAATATCTCTTGATGTGTTAATTAGGCATTCTGCGGGTGTATCAATGCAGTTAGTAATCCCTCCGGCCTCGGCTGCACCCTTAAAATCGTCTACTAATGCAGTAATGTCGGGAGCATCTTTGGAGGGGGCTCCTTCTACAGCTTCTCCTTGGACATTGATTGGTCCAGCCGGTTCTTCGTCAATAGTCCCGACCGCATAAGCATCTCCAGTGATAATTTGTCCGCTGCCGTTTCCTGCGCTGATGTTGCCATTGGTGTAAACATTACCATTAATAGTGGCAGAATTTGACATTGTAACTCCTCCCTCTAAGGTTTGGACTGCGTAGTGGAAAGAAATAGACTGGTTGCTGATTAAAACTTCGACTTTAATTGTCCTTTTAGCTTTAGGTGTAGTTGAATTTGGGATGTAACCGGTGGAAGTTATTGTTTTTAAAGAAGCTGTTTTATCGGCAACGCCGACAGTGAAAGAACCCGTTGTGCCAAGTGGCGTATTTGTTTCTCCAGTATAGGAACCCGCAGTTTCATTTAACTTCCAAATTGCCCTGTCTATGCCGGCTTCTGCCAGATTTGTTGCCTGTTCGCGTAAAATTGAATTTGAGCCAAAGCGCAAATATCCGGCAACTCGGGAAAAAAGAGCCGCAGCAAGTATCAAAACAACCATTAAGAAAATAAGCCCAATAATCATCATCTGCCCCTTTTTCATTTTCATTTGTTCCTTAAAACCGCTTTGACGCTTTGGGTTGTGGTCAATGTTTTTGCACCTGATTTGCCAGTGGTAGTAATAGAAACTGTAACTGCTGTTGCACTTGGCGGGTCGTTATTGTCGGGTTCATAGGTAAAGGTGAGAGAGGAAATGTTTGTAGCGAGTATTTTTTCGGAAGACTGCCTGCTGCTGGAAGTATCGGCAACGATTTTTTTGATAAGTTTTGTATTATCACTGCTGTCTCTTTTGTAAATAATGTAGTCGTTTCCTGTTGTCGGCTCAGTTGGATCACCGTTGGCATCAAGAGGCCAGAGTTGCAGGATAAGGATAGTTTGTGAAGTCGAATCAGGTGAACAAGCGGTGCAAGAGCTAACCACAGCCTCACTTTCCCTAATCTGATTGGTAATTTCATCAACAGCCAATCTATTTTGCGAAGCGACTTCTATAGACGTGTTTTGATTTGAAAAAAGTCTTGTATGAGCAAAGTATAATGAGGCAAGCATTACGATTATGACGCCGATGATGCCCAAACCGGCAATCAGCTCGACAAGGGTAACGCCCGGCGCCAGTTGGTTGTTTGTAGTTGGTAGTGGGTAGTTAGGTTTTTTATGATTCATATTTCTTTAATGCTACGAACTATGAACTCAAAACTATTAACTACAAACCGAAGGTTTGTTAGAGTCCATTTTCGGAAATTAGGGTTTCAAGTTTGATATTTTGAGTGGCGGCATTTTCGGTCCAATTTACATTAATTGTTACCAGTTTAATCTTGTTACTGCTTTCGTAATCATCAATTGTTTTAGTGGCGGAGCTTGATGGTAATTTGGATAAGTCGGGTTCCTCAGCTACAGTTATATTACAGCCGGTAGGGCTGGGGCAGTTGGGAAGTGAGGCAAAGGCGGTATTTCTTAAATTTTCGATTTCGCGGCTGGCGATTTTTGTGGCAACACCTTGAAGGCTGGATTTGCGGCTGGATACAAAAGTACCCGAGGTTGCAAACAGAATACTGACTATTGCTAAAATTAAAAAGATTGAAAGCAAGATTTCTACTAAAGTAAAACCTCTTTTAGTGTTAAGGACGGGCATTAATTTAATTCTATCAGTAGGATAGGGAAAGTTGCGAGAGCCGGCGATGGGAATATCAGCTCTTGCTTCGCTCGCCTGATATTTTTGCTTCGCAAAAAGCGAACCCTGAGCTCTCGCCGAGAATCGAACTCGGGATTGTACCTTACCAAGGTACTGTTATACCACTTAACTACGAGAGCGACCACTGCTTGCCCGCCGTAACCTTGGTGAAGGCGGGAACCACCTGGGCCCTTCACTCCGTTCAGGGTAAACTTAATTGTCAAATAGCTTGCACTGAGCAAAGCGAAGTGTGCTGGGGGAGGGATTCGAACCCCCGTAGCCCTTTCGGGCGCAAGATTTACAGTCTTGTGCAATTGGCCGCTCTGCCACCCCAGCTGGAGCCGTCCGTCGGACTCGAACCGACAACCTGCTGTTTACAAAACAGCTGCTCTGCCATTGAGCTAGGACGGCGAATACTATACTATTTTTGAACTATGTAATTTTACTGCAAATAGATAATTGCGGCAATGATTTTGCATGGTCTTGACTTGATCTGTTACAATTGCCCAAGTTTAGAGTATAGAGTAATATATCAGCAGAACTTTTAACTGTTGTAATTTATTTAAGAATTAGTGGAAGTTCTCTGATATTTTTACGAAACATGGTTTATTACAGAAAAGTTATGGAAGTTTCATAAAAATGGACGAGCAGCAAAACTCACCAATAGCAGGAACACCGGTTTATCAGCAATCTCAGGAAAAGAATGCGAAGTGGCTTTGGCTTTTGATCATCTTAATTATTATTGGCGCAATGGTGTTTGCGTATATTAGAGGTATTGGGCCTTTTGGGGCTTTGAAAAACCGCGGTGAGGCTGTTGAATCACCTACACCTGCGCAGTTTACCCAACCTTCTCCTGATACAGAATCTTCACCGCAGGCTAATTTAGACAAAAGCGAACCCAAAATCAGGGTTTTAAACGGAATCGGGAAGGCAGGAACCGCATCTTCTGTAAAAGACTTTTTGGAAGGTAAAGGTTGGAAGGTTGGAGAAATTGGCAACGCGCCAAATTTCGATTTTGAAAAGACGGTTATCAGATTAAAGGAAAATTTTAAACAATTTGCGGATTTACTTTTTGGCGATCTTTCTGATAACTATTCAGTGACTGTTAGTGAAGATGATCTTTCGGCCACAGACTCTGCAGATATAGAAATTATTGTAGGTAGCAAATAAGAGAGCTTATTTCTCGAAGGCTCGAAATAATTTCTGCGGTCCTCGTCCTTCGATCCTTCGAATGCGCTCAGGACTCAGGACTGCGGGCCTAAGAAGTAATCGTCGGAACAAAATAACCCAGTACAATTTTCCATTTACCATCTGCCATTTTCCATTGATTTAATCATTTAAAAAATTTTCAAATGGGTAAATTACTAAAATCATTGAAAAATGGAAATTGGACAATGGACAATTTAAAAAACCGCTTTTACTAAAGCGGTTTTTGATAATTTCAACCCTACTGTGGCGCATGCTCTAGCATTTCCTCGGTCAATCCAAGTGGGTATTCTACCCCTCCTTCGCGTAAAGCTACGGAGGGAACGCGAATTCCCTAGATTAAACGCAAAAGCGAAGAAATCAGCTAGAACTTTTAAAGTGCAACCTTGGTAGGGTTATGTTTCCTGTGAACCAATATAATAATAACACCGGTGTCAATAATTAACTAGTGACTAGCGTCTAGGGTCTAGTGACTAGAATGGGGGGACGAGTCCTGGAATAAGGAAACTAAATAAAAATGAAACGATCGGAAATAGAATTCTTCCGACTGCACCTGTTATTAGTAAGAACAATAAAATAAATATTCCATATCTTTCTGTCTGTATAAAATCGTTGTACCAGTCGCGGGGCAAAAGTCCGGCCAATACCTTAAATCCGTCTAAAGGAGCAACCGGGATTAGGTTGAAAACCGCCAGTATCAAATTAATCCAGATAACGATTGACAGTACTTGATAAACCATGTTTATCGTTTGCGAGAGATTACCGGTGAAGTAAGCAATTAAGTAGGGAATGGAAAGTGCTATTGCCAGAAGGAAATTGGAGAGTGCTCCTGCTGCAGAAATTAGAGCAGAATCTCTTTTGATATTTCTAAGATTAAATGGGTCAAATGGAGTAGGTTTACCCCAGCCAATACCGACTATTAAAAGGGCAATTGTACCAATTGGGTCCAAATGTGATTGGGGATTTAGAGTCAGGCGTCCGGCAAGTTTGGCGGTCGGATCACCCAGCCTGTAGGCCACAAGGGCATGGGCAAATTCATGGATAGTAATTGCAAAGACCAAACCAACAACAAAAGCTAAAGCAACGATTGGATGTGTTTGGAGTAGGGTTAAAATGAGCATTGTGAGGTTATTTGGTTATTGGGTTGTTGGGTCATTGGGTGTTATGTTATATTTTAGCAGTTTGATGACTAACGCAAAAGGACTAATGACTAACGCTTAATTTTTTTGCGTTAGACTTTAGACGTTAGTCGTTTTGCATAAAAATATGCGAGTTTGTGAAATTTGTAAAAAGGGATCTTTGATTCAAAAGTCCGGTGCACACCAGTATGGTGGCGGATGGGCAATGAGGGCAACGAAGAAAAGGAAAGTCTGGCAGGTCAATTTGCATTCAGTGAAAGTTACTTACTTGGGAATGCGCCAAACTATGCGTCTTTGCACAAAGTGTCTAAGAAGGGTTAAAACGCAAATGGCGCAAAGTCAAAAAGGAAAAACCAGTATTAAGGCCGCTGACGAAGCTTCTTTGAAAGGGGCACTTTCGACCTAATTTTCTTTAAACCTTGGTACATTAGGCTTTGTGATTTTCATTTCCAGCCTAATTAATGTTGCAGAAATCAGTATCCCTTTAGGGTTTTTACTAATTTTTAAAACTCCTCCATGTTTTTCAAAAATTTCTTTGGCGATTGCGATTTCCAGCCCAGTGCAGATTTCTAAATTTGGAAGTTTTAAATCCTCATTAAAAAATTTGTTTAAAAGAAGATTTAAGTCTTCTTGCTTAATTTTTTTATTTGTCACTAAAAGCTCAAATTTAACGATGTCAGTTGCTGTTTGAACATCTGCGTGTACCTCACCTGATGGTTCTGCTAGGGAAATTGCAACTTTCATAAGATTGTGAATCGCCGCTGTCAGCAATTTCCCATTGGCAAGAACATAAACAACAGGAAAAGTACAGTGTTTCTCACTCATTATGATTTTACCTTTAGGTAATATGGTATCGTTTGTGGGGCTTGGACAAGTTAAGTTGACTCTTCTTTCTTGGGCAAATTGCCTAAAAACAATCATTTCTTTTTCAACAATGTCTGAAATATTAATAAAGGAAGATAAGCCTTCAACAGTGCCGGACTCAAGTCTCAATGCCAGAAGAAGATCATAAGCAGTTTCTTTTAATTTATCCTGAGGCATAATAGATAGTTTTTCCTGGACTTTTTCCAGTTGAGCCCAAGAGGCTGTTTCTCTTTCGTCAAAGTCTTTGATGATTATCATCAGTCCCAATACTTGGCCGTTGTGATCAATAACCGGCAGAATCTTTAAATTGATTCTTAGAAAATTTGCCCCTTTAGTAGAAATTTGAAGTTTATCAACTTTAACCTCGTTTTCTGTAGCTAGAACTGCCGAAAAAGGCAGTTTTTCAGATTCAAGCGTACCGCCGGTGTCGTCTTTAATGGTAAATACTTCAAAAAAATTCTTTCCGATTATATCGTTTTGGGCAAAGCCGGTTTTTTCAACAGCAGCCTGATTAACGAATGAAATTGCAAAATCCTTGGAAATAACGACAACAGCATCCTCGATATTTTTAAGAAGAGTCTCCTGATGCTTTTTAGAAGTTGAAAGCATTTGTGAAAGTTCTTCTACCCATGCTTCTTTTTGCCTATATATCTTTGCCAAAAAGTTGGTAAAAGGCAGAATGGCCAGATAGGCGAGAAAATACAAAATTAAGGTGAATTGGTTCTCCAGAAGTTGTGCGGAAACTGTAGGGTCAAAACGGATGGATAAAATTAAAAAAGCAACCGTTATAAAAACAAAAGAAATAGTAATTTGCCACGATATTAAAAAAGCAACGCCTATGGCATAAAGATGGGTCAAAATTAAAAATGGACTGGTTAAGCTTCCAGTTGAAAAAACCAGTACGTAAATAAATAGAGAAATTGCCAAGGATTCTACCAAGTAGGCAAGGGTTTTATTTTGACCGACAATTTTTTTGAAAACGAATCTTGTTGTTAAAACGACCAATAAAATAACTGCCGCAATAACCTGAAGTAGCGTTTCAAGCGAAATTTCCGTTCTTATCAAAAACAGTGAGAAAAGTCCGGCAAGGGTAAATACCAGAGTGGATAAAAGGGTCAGTTTTTCCATCTGATTTCATTATAGCTTTTAGAGGGTTCTTTCAGAAGCTAAAGAAGATGCAGACTTTCTAGGTATGGTTTACATTGTGGATATCCATTTAAAAATTCACTGAAAGTCATAGCATTTTTACCTTCCGGTTGAATTAGGTATTTATTTGGGTAGTTGGATAGTTCGGTAGTTGGGTAGTTGGGATTTGGTAAAAATTTTACTGTGAACTGTCGACCGTGAACTGTCAACTGGCACCATGTGCCAGGCCAAGGGTAAAAAGCGCGAATCATGCGATCTAATGTCACCGGATCCGGAGGGTCGTTAGGATCGATCTGGCCATTGTCTTTGGTAAAACGGTGGGTATAAGTTGCTTTATTTTCATCCTGTTTAATCTTTTTGGACTTAAAATCTTGGTAATTTTCAGTCACATTAGTAATAAGTTCTGCTCCAAGACTGTTTAATTTCACAAGCAGGGAATCAGTGGTCTCGTCTTGTGAAATCTTATATTCTTTTTGCGATAAAATATCGCCTGCATCAACGTCATAAGTCATAGAAATAATTGTGACGCCTGTGACTTTATCTCCATTTAAAATAGTCGTTGGTGCAGGGGAGGGTCCGCGGTATTTAGGAAGAAGCGAATGGTGGACGTTTAATGAGTCAAATTTAGGAAGCTGCAAAAGGCCCGGAGGAAGTATTAAACCGTAATCGGCGACTGCAAAAAAATCAGCACTGAATTTGGCAATTTCATCTATCTGGATATTGGTAATTTTTTGAGTTTCCACCAATGGAATGTTATAGTTTTGGGCAAATTCCTTGGTAGGCGAAGGAGTAAGCTTTCGGTTTCTGCCCTTTGGTTTATCGGGTGTTGTTACAACAAGTGCGAGCTTAAATTTTTTATGCAGAACTTCCGCAATGATTCTGGAATACTTGGTATTTCCAAAAAAAACTATTTTCATACATAAGCTGCTTCGACAAGTTCTTCTTTACCTTTTTTATCTTTTTCTACCTTAAAAATTTTGCCGTTTTGGGCATGTACATGGTCGATAAAGAGGATTCCGTCAAGGTGATCAACTTCATGCTGGATAATTCTGGCCGGTAAGCCCTTGTAGCTTTTTTTTGATTTTTTGCCGTGTCTGTCCTGAGATCCCAGCTTGATTTCTGCGGGTCTTGTGACATGCCCATAAAGATCCGGGACGGAAAAGCATCCTTCAAGGTAAGCTATTTCTTTTTTGGAAAATTTTGATATCTTCGGATTAATAAATGCTTTAATTCGGTTTTTAATTTTAGCAACGAAAACACGCTTAAATACGTTAATTTGGGGAGCAGAAAGCCCCAGGCCTGGAGGATCCGTTTGCGATTCTAAAGTTTGGGAAAGATCACTTATTAAACTTTCCAAATTTTTATCAAAAGTTTTGACTTCTTCGGACTGTTGCCGAAGTTTGCCATTTGGTATTGTCAGAATATCTCTTATCATTTTAATTTAAACTATCAGGATCTATAATAATTTGCCAGTCAGGGTTTATTTTTGCAAGTAAGGGCGTAAGATCACGAGTAGCTTTTTCTCTTTCCCCAAGACTAAATGACTCAAGTTTTTTCTTAAGAATTATATTATACCGTGGCGGGTTTTTTGCAAAAAAAGGCTGATAAGGACCAAGTATGAAAGTCGAGTTATCTTTAAACTCATCAAGAAGCGTAAATAAGCTTTGGGCTTTTTGGCTAAGTTTGTCCAAATTTGTGCCTCTTATGGTTAGTTTTACAAGGATGGCATAAGGAGGATAAGTAAGCGTCTTGCGCATGTCTTGCTGTTCCTTTGCAAATCTTTGGTAATCGCCGCTTGCGGCTGACTTTATTGTTGTGCTGTCTGGGTTATAAGTTTGCAAAATAAGCACGCCATTTTTGGCGGTAATTTTTTTCAAATTGGTAATTTGGGCATAAGCTTTTTCGGCACTGTTAAAATCCGGGATATTGGCAACGTTATCCGGCGCAATGTGGGCAACTAATTCATATTTGGCGATTGTCTGGGCATAAAAAATGGTGGAAGTGGCAATGTGAATCGGTGCGCCTGATAGCGCCGGTGAAACCCCTTCTGCAATCAGTTTAATCCCAACAGACGGGACAATAACTCTTACTAAATTGGAAAGCGATGCTATGTTAAGTGAATAAAAAAATAGATCAGGTGAATTGCAGTTTGGGCATGAGGCGGGTCTAACTTTAACATATGCCTGATGGTTGCAGTTTCGGCAGGAATATTGCCCGCTTTCAATTTTTTTGTTCAAAAAGAGAAGCGATTTGCCGCCGCTTTTATAATTTCTAACCAAAAGATTCGAAAGCACGTCTGAAATGGGGGATTTATTGCCGGCGTTTCTTTCATCAATCATGGAAACCACTACGGTTTTTGGCAAAGGATTTTTGGGTATTTGTAAATCGTTATCGTGAGAAAAATATGTGGTGATTTTGGGTGCCGAATCTATAATTTCAAGTTTTGCAGACGTTAATTTTTGAATTTTTTCGGCCACTAGCAAAGTATCAAAGTAAGGGGATCTTTCATCTTTGTAAGCGCCGTCGTGTTCATCGAAAATTATTATTTTAGCCAAAGAAGGGCACGGGCTAAAAATGGCGCTTCGGGATCCAAAGATAAAATCAACTTCGCCGGTGATAATTTGCATCCAGGCAGCAAAAATTTCGGATACTTTTAATTGATTGTGGAAAAGAACGTAATTTTTCGCTTGGGGAAACTTTGCAAGGGTTTCGGGAATGCTATTAATGCTTGGTACGAGGACTAATGTCTGGTTCATTGTAGATTGTTTATCGTTAATCGGGTGGATTTTCTGTCCCGATGAACCATTAACTATTAACGATTTGCGTGTCAAAGGCGGCAGCATTGCTTCCAGACAATTGACCAGAGGAGCCGCATAATAATTAGCCATCCACCTCAAAAGCTCGATTTGATAAGGCAGAAGCAATGGTTTTGCAAGAGCAAGCCCGATAATTGGTCTAATTTTGATGACATTTGTCGGCTCGATTGCTTTAATTGCAATTACTATTCCGTAAGGTGCGCGGCTGCCGAATGGTACTTCTACCAGCTGGCCGACTTTAATTGAATTTTTTAATTCGCTTGGGATTTGATATGTATAAATTCCAATTTCCGGAGACTGATAGGTTAAAACTACAACATCTGCGTACATTTTCCCCCTCCCGTCATTGCGAGGAACGTAGTGACGAAGCAATCTTTCATAATCGTCATTGCGAGTTCTATATCCAGAACGAAGCAATCTGTCATTGTACTAATTTTTCATACAGATCTTCAAAATCAGGATTTATAGACTTAATCAGCTCCAATTTTCTCACTCTTGATCCTGCCTTGATTTGTTTTTCCCTTGCTATTGCGTCGAGGGGACTATCGAAGGCTTCCCAATAGATAAGTTTGGTTACATTGTATTTTGAAGTAAAAGAGGATACAAGTTTATTTTTGTGTTCATATAACCGACGGATAAGGTTGTTAGTTATACCAGTGTAAAGAACCCGATTATATTTATTTGTTGCGATATAGACAAAATACTCTTTTTGTTTCATAGGTGAATTTTACAGATTGCTTCGCGAAGTTTACACTGAGCAAATTAATTTACTCTGATCGAAGTGCTCGCAATGACGAAATGAAGGAATAAGCTGCGTCCGCAGTGGAACTTTTATATTCCGTGTCATAGCGAGTCCAAATCTTCTCACCTTGTCATTGCGAGTTCAAGTTTTTTCACCTTGTCATTGAGAGTTCAAACTTTTTCACCTTGTCATTGCGAGAAGCGAAGCGACGAAGCAATCTTTCTCTCTGTCTTTGCGAGGTATGCTTGCATACCGAAGCAATCTTATTGTGGATTGCATCGATATCGTTCTCGATGACAGATATGGAGTTAGTCCAGAAATCTAAAAGTGGAGAGGATTTGGTTATAGAGATCGAAATACTCAGAATCATAAGGTTCTTTAAGATATTTGGTATTTATAGATATTCTTACGGAATTTTTTCCGGACGGATTTTCGATCCAGATGTCTTCTCCATATTGATGATTATCGGTCCATCTAATTGCTTCGTAATTACCAACCATAATTTTTTCAGTGGGCCTACTTTGACTTTCTAGACTGCTAGCTCCTCGATTTCTTTCGTAAACGGTTATTCCCTGGGGTAAAGCTCCAATTTGTCCTCCGGTACCTTCTCGGACAGGTGCCTCTACAAAAATAGTAATACTTCCTGGAGATATTTCGAGCTTGGCATTTGAAAGGTATTTGATTGAGTATCTTATTTCTTGATTAGTATTTTCATACGTTTTCCAATTTGCACTTCGGGTGTCCTCAGTGTAAACAGTTTCATCAGGGCTGGGCGATTGGGATGTAACTGATGGTTGAGGAGAAGGTGAGGGTTTTGTTGTTAATTTCTGATATCCGTACATTGCACCTGCACCGATGACAAGAGCAATTACTGCAATAATTACAATTTGTGCAAATCCCCTTCGGTGGAACTCAGGGCGGAACGCGCGGGCAGGTTTCATCTAAATTAATGATAACACTAATTTATCAGGTCGGCAGGTGTTGCGGCTGAAACTGTTTTTATTTTGGAAAAATCAGTGTCGTACGAAACCAACTTTACTCCCGTTGGAACCTGAGTAGCAATCAAGCAATCAGGATACTTGATACTATATTTTTCAAAAAGTTTAATTGCTTCTTTAGTATTTGACGCCTCTATTAATGTCATGTTTCTGAGGCCTAAGATTCTTTTAATGCCCTCAAGGACTTCTTTCTTTGAAAATCCATAAATTCTTGTTAGAACAAATATGGTTTCAAAGATAACTATGTTAGAAGTGTAGGAGCGGAACTTACCGTTTTCAATGACTTCTATAAGTTTTACGCAATCTTTAAATTTTTTTTCGTCGTCTGCCGTAAAATATCTAATAAAAACACTTGTTTCCAAAAATACCTTATCCACTTTGATTATCGTTTTCCCCAAGAATAATCAATATACTCCCGTATTCTTTCGGCGGCTATAGGTTTTTTAACTCTGAACTTTCCGGCCAAAGATAATAGGCTTTTCTTCTCATCAAGCGGTTCGATAATGATTTTCTTTTTTTCCGCGTGAATAAGAGCCTTGCCGTGCTTGGTCAAGCCCGCTTTTTTGCGGATGGAAACCGGAATGTGAACCTGGAATTTAGGTGTAATTGTTGTTAGGCTTGACATCGTAATAGCAATTATCTGTTATTGACAATTTAATGTCAAGACATTCGATATCTATTGAGTGAAGCGGAAGGTGGAGAGGATTTGGTCTGTCGTTGCAAATCCCCTTCGACTCCTTCGACTGCGTTCAGGGTCATTGACCTTCGACTTTAGCTCAGGGCCAAGGCTTCGCTCAGGGCGCAGAGCCCGGGCAGATTTCATTAGATTAATCATATCATGTATTGATGTATTGACTATCGCAAAAATTTAACAAATAATTGTTTGCATGCTCAACGATAGCGACAAAACGGAAATTAAGAAAATAGTCAAATCAGAATTGAAGCCTTTGGAAAGAACGCTCGAATCTGTAAAGGAATCAGTCATTAACTTGGAGCAAGATCGAAAGATTCTTAAAGATATTTGGGAGTTTATATTCGCTTGCAGAACACTGTGGACTATTAGTCCACGGATGAATGCGAGAGAATACATACTTCCGAGGAAATGAGTGTTCTGCTTCGCTCATGTAAACTTAAAGAACAATACCGAGTGCTTTTAGCCCTCGGAAGTTTATAAAAGCTCATACAGTAAGGATTGACAATCATGAAGAGAGAATTACCTCATTAGAATCCTCAAAAAATTAAAGTTTAATTAATTTTGGCTTTTGTAAGCATCAAGGAGATTTTGGAAAAGGGAGGCGACGGTCATTGGACCGATGCCGCCGGGGACAGGAGAAATGGCGGCCACGATGTTTTTGACAGCGTCGAAATCAACATCGCCGATAAGTTTCGTGGATTTGTCACTGCGAGTCCCGAGTTTATCGAGGGACGCGGCAGTCTTTTTTGAGATTGCCACGCTGTTGCTCGCAATGACGTTTTCTGAAGACTCAATTACGTTGATTCCTACGTCAACTACGACTTGGCCTTTTGTGACGTGTTCTTTGCCGATTAAATTCGGCTTTCCGGTTGCAACTACTAATATATCCGCCGATTTTGTTTGCTCGGGCAAATTTTTGGTTGCTTTGTGGCAGACGGTAACGGTTGCATCATTGTTTAAAAATGCCAAAAGAGTTGGTTTTCCAACTAAAGACGATCTACCAACAATTACCACTTTCTGACGAGAAACTGGAATTTTGTAATAACTCAGCAGACTCAAAACCCCCTTGGTTGTTGCCGGAATTATTGCGCCGTTCTTGTTCTCCCAAAGTTTTTTAATGTTTTGTGAAGTTAAGCCGTCAACGTCTTTTTGCGGTTTGATTGACTCGATAATTTCATCCTTGTCCAAGTGTTTTGGGAGAGGCATTTGGACTATGATTCCAGTAACACTGGAATCAGTATTGAGTTTTGAGATCACAGTTATTAGTTTTTCTTGAGTAATATTTTCGGGAAATTTCTGGTGGTCGACAATAGCGCCGATTTTTTCGCCAAATGCTTTTTTTCTGGCAATGTAAGCGTTGGATTCCGGTAAATCACCGACTTGGATTATTACCAATTTAGGTTTCGAGCCCTTCGCTCCGCTCGAGGGTGAACTCCGTCGAGAAATTTCCGTTTTGAGCTCTTTGGCGATCTTCTCGTTGACAATTTTGCCGCTTAGGATTTTTGCCATAATTTTGAACTTTCCTTAATAGTAGTATAGTCCAAATGTTCGAAATTATATCAGAGGAGCGCCATCAGCATTTATGCTGAGGCGAACTGCTGATATAAACTATGGTATTGGAAACTTTTTGGTCAGGTTTTTGACTTCGGACGTGATTTTTTTAAGATTCTGGTTATGATTTATTCTAATTCTGAAGCCTTTCATAAACTGAATTCTTGCCTCTTTTTGATCCGGAAATCTTTCGTTTTTTACTTCATCAATTGCGAGAGAAATCCACTGGGCGATCTTTTTCATTTCGGCTTCTTTCATGCCGCGGGTGGTAATTGCCGGTGTCCCGAGGCGAATGCCGGAAGGATAAAAAGGCGGGTTGGTGTCGAAGGGCACGGCGTTTTTGTTGACGACGATGTTGGCGGCCTCAAGGGCAATTGCGGCCACTGCGCCGTTGACGCCTTTATTTCTTAAATCAATTAGTATCAGATGGTTGTCAGATCCGCCGCTGGATAAGTCAAAGTGAAAAGTGGAAAGTGATGAGGTAAGGGCCTTGGTGTTTTTAACAATCTGCTGGCCGTATTTTTTAAAGGTTGGAGTCGAAGCCTCTTTTAAAGCGACAGCAATGGCGGCGGTTTGGTTGTCATGAGGTCCACCCTGAAGGCCGGGAAAAACGGCTTTGTCGATTTTTTCGGCAAGTTCGGGTTCTTTTTTTAAGCCTTTTTGAGTGACCATAATGATCGCTCCGCGGGGTCCTCTTAGAGTTTTGTGGGTGGTGGTCATGACAATATGGGAATATGGGACTGGGGAAGGATGGACGCCGGCGACTATCAGGCCGGCTATATGGGAAACGTCGGCTAAAAGATAGGCGCCGCAAGAGTCGGCGATCTGGCCGAATTTTTTAAAATCAATAATTCGCGGATATGCAGTGAAGCCGCAGACAATTATTTTGGGTTTTTCGGCAGTCGCCAGCTTTTCGATTTGGTCATAATCTAAATATCCGTTTTTACCAAGTTCATAAGGAACAGCTTTAAAGTATTTTCCGGAAATTGAAACCGGCGCACCGTGAGTTAAATGTCCGCCGAAGGCAAGAGTTAAGCCCATGATTTTGTCATTTTGGGATTGGCAGAGGGCAAGATAAATTGCGGTATTGGCCGGAGAGCCGGAGTAGGGCTGGACGTTGGCATGGGGGACTCCAAATAATTTTTTAGCCCGCCCTTGGGCTAAAATCTCGACCTCATCGATGATTTTGTTTCCCTGATAGTAACGTTTTTTTGGATAGCCTTCTGAATATTTGTTCGTAAGAACAGTCGCTAAGGCCTGCATCACAGCTCGGGAGGCATAATTTTCGGAAGGGATCATTTCCAGAACTTCCGTTTGTCTTTTTTCTTCAAGCGCAATCAGCTTGGCAATTTGTGGATCGGTTTGTAATAGAGTCATAGTTGATTATGTGTCATTGCGAGGACCCCTCACCAATTGGTGAGGGGGACGCGGCAATCTTAGTTTTGAGATTGCTTCACTACGTTCGCAATGACAGATGAGCAGAGTTATTGTCAAATGTTATTGGTCAATTGTCAAATGTTAATTGCTTAAGTAATTCCTGAGCTTCTAAATAATCTGCCTTCAGTGAAAGAGCAGTTTCAAGTGTTTTTTTTGCTTCATCCGTTTTACCAACCCCTGCCTGAATTTGGGCCAAAGTGTAGTAAGACTGCGGATCTGTGGGGGCCAGTTCTGTTAATTTTCTGCCAACATCAAGCGCTTTTTGTCCATATTCGTTATTTTCTTCTGCCAGAATGAAGAATGCGTTAGCAGCTCGTCTAGCGACTATTAGGTTATTTGGGGCAAGGTTTAAAGACTGCTGGATTAAATTACTGGATCGTTCGGCAAAATTCTGGCTGACATTTTTGTCTTCAAAACCGGTTGCGTATATCGCTTGGGCATAGGCATTGTCCGCAAGATAAAAAGGATTTTTAAAAGGAAAAATGTTAACACCGCTTTCGTAATCTTTTACAGCCTGACTAATATTTACTGAAGTACCCTGCTTTGCTCTGGCAATTAGAAGGTCGGCAAGAAAAAAACGGATAGGAATTGCTAAGCAAAATATTCCGATAATGACTAAAAGTGAACTTGTTATATATTTTGCCTGACTTGGAAAATTTAGTTTAAATGTTGCCAGTTTCTGACTATTGGCATAAATTAAAACCAGGGCAATTGTTAAGTAAAATATCAACTGAGAGGTGACGGTAGAGAAGCCAAAAAATATTGAAGTCTGGTAGCCGGCCACTGATGCAAATCCTGCCGAAAGCAAGATAGCAGATTCTTCTTTTGACTTTCTTATAAGTTTGTAAAAAGCCATCAGGGTTATCACAAGAAAGGCAAAGTAAAGGGAAGTACCAACTGCGCCGATTCCGGCAAGGTAATTTAAAAATTCGTTATGAGCTTTGTTGTAAAAAAAGTTCCACTCGGTAGTTTTGTTATGTTCTTGCGGCCTAAACAAATAGTAAGAATAGGCAAATGTTTCCGGACCAAATCCTAGAATTGGCCGATGTTTAAAAGCCTCGACTGCTCCCTTCCAAACAATAAGTCTGATGGTTCCCGATTCCGTACCGCCTAAGCTGGTAGCTGGTAGCTGGTAGTTGGTAGCTGGTTGATTGATAGTTTTCTGATTTTTCAAAAGCGCTTCCTGTATTCTGGAAAATAAAAAACCCCCGAAAAATGCCGTAATCAAAATTAAACCGGCAGCAAAAATTCCCAGCCATAAAAAGTTCTGCTTTAGTGTTTTAAGACTGTGGAGCAGCAGCAATAGAGTTAGGAGAACAGACCCGACCAAGAGTCCAGAAAGCCCTGCGCGGGAAGTAGTCATGATAAGCGCGGTAAATAAAATTAGGGCAGTCGCAAGGAAAAAAATTTTTAATTTTAATCTTTTAACTATCAATACAAAATAAACTGAAAACGGTAAAACAAGGACAAGATATGATGCCAGCCAGTTTGGCTGGCCCATTGTCGAAAAAATTCTGACTTGCGGATCAAATTCCTTTTGCCAGCATGCGGAGGTAAGTTTTCCTGTTAAAACATAACAGGACGGATCGTACCCAAAGTGTCCCGGAATGCCCCAAAGACTGACTGCTAAAGCAGAAAGTACTAGGGTTGCTAAGGTCTTTTTTGCCTTAGCAACATCCAGATTAATAAGAGCGCAGGTAAAAATAACCAGATAAGCAAATTGTGAAAGTAGGCCGCCGTTTAGGCGGGAGGGATAGCCTGCGACCGAGGTAAATTTATCGATTGAAGTGAAAGCAGGAATTATCTGGAAAATGACAAAAACCAGAAGAGAAAGAAAGACCCAGTTTTTGGGGAAAGCTATTTTTCCTTCTAAGGTGAATTTAATTAGTGTCAGAACTAAAATAAGGGCTGCAAAAAAATAAACAAAATGCATTTTGGGCACCTCAAAAAGTTCGGAGTTTTTGGTGGAGAAAATTAAAGGGGTGATAACAGCTAGAGCAAGATAAGAAAACCAAATTGCTTTGGCAATAAATTTGGAGAGTTTGTCCATTACCTAAAAAATCTTAACACAACCCATATCATTTTTATTCTTCGAGCGAGCCCTTCGATGCAAATCAGGGCGAGTCGAGAAGTTCTCGACTTCGCTCGAACAATAGAGGTTTTCAGCGATGTACTTCCGCTGACTTGACAATTTTGGCAAAAGTTGTAAAATCTGCCCCATAGTGGGCCAACGCAAAGAGGATCAACCACCAGCGATTTCCCCTGCCATCAAAATCGAACTAGAGCGCCTCGAGGGTATGACATTTGAAGATGCTTTGGTTAATGCGGAGGTTGATCTGGTAGGTATAGCTAGACCCGAAGGTCCTCTGAGACTTTTTGATGAGGTTTCGATCTTAGAAATTTCCGCAGACGGGCAACACGTGGTTGCAGTTGGCCGTGATGATGAAAAGTTAACGCTGATTAGGGATTATGAGGAAGTGTTATTAGTTGAAGGCGGGGAGTTAAAGGTAGTTGGCCAGACTGATGATTTTTCTAGGATGTTAGCAATTCATGAAGAAAACGGAGCCCGCCCAAACTCGATGTACTTCATAGGGGAAAGTGCAGAGCAAATTGCGGTAGGATCAAAAATTGACCTTTTAGCCTGTGATTCTGATTTAGGGCAATTTGTCCTAATCTTAGAAATTTTTGAGGACCCCACCATATTGAGAGCTTACAATGTTGTTAGAGGTACCCCTGTACATATTCAAGACATTGAGGTGGGCCGAATTCTTAAATCTGTTGATATTCTTGCAGTAAGCGACGATTTGACCAAAATTTTATGGTCAGAAAGTAATTCTGATCAGTCGGGTTCGTCTTCGGCGTACGTTAACGGAGAGCTTTTAGTGGAGGAGGCAACCGTAATAATGAAGAAAACCAATCGCGATGGTTCAAGATCGATGACATTTATAAAGACAGAAGAAGAGGGTCGGCCAAAAATAACCGTTTTCGTGGATACTAATAAGGTTCTTGAAGACTTTGAAGGAGGCCTAGTTCAGGTGTACGCGGATCAGGATTTGACTCTAGCTGTTTGCGAAATAGTCATTGGGCGGCTTGATGATGGAGATAAACCTAAAAGGCAATGGTTAGTGATGACGCCCGAGGGAGTGTCGAAGACTAGCGTCGAATTTGATGATGTAGCGGCTGATGAGGTTACCTGTGAAGCCAACAGGATTAGTGCGGTAGTTAGAATAGACGGCATCAAGCACAAGATTGTTATTACGCGCGAGGAACCTGTGCCGGTCAAGAAGCTTCTGTGACGATAGAAAATTTGCCACCTCCTGACTCACCAAAGAGCATGGATAAGTTAGATGTCTTCTAAGGGCCAAGGCAAGGGTCACCTCGGTAGCGGTTAAGCAACTTTCCTAATTTTCCTATTGGTCTCTTACCCAAAATCTTTGCACACAAATTTTTTGTGTATTGCTGCAGTGTTACGAAACAGTGTAGCAAATTGCGAAGACATCTGAATTACTTTTTTTGAGAAAAACCTTGGCCAATCAGCCACCAGAAGGCGGCGAGTGTGACTATGCTGGTTGGATTAAAAGACATCGCGGTGATTATTCCTAAAAAGGCCATGATTTCTCTTAGATTGTTCTTTTCTGCAAGATTAAATAAAGATTTTAAAACCAGATAAGCTATAGCCGCAAATCCCACAAATCCTCCCTGAATCCACCAGTCAAGCCATAAATTGTGGGCGCTATCCACGTACTGGTATCTTACAAAGTTATAGTTAAAAGACTTAGCGGTTTTTTCAAGTGCATATTCCACATTGCCAAAACCCCAGCCAAGCATTGGTTTTTGCCAGGCGGTTTTTAAAGACACCTGCCAGACTTCCAGCCGGTTTTCAAAAATTTTTGATTTGTCCAAAAAGGGCAAGATGAGGCTTGATAACATCAAAATTAATGCAATCGTTAAAGCCTTGCCCATTGGTAATCTAACGAATTTAATCAAAAGTAGAAAAATAATCTGGACTAACAAAGCAACAAGGGCGGATTTTGACTGCGAAATATAAATAATCTCCAAAGTAAAGACAACACCGGCAAGCTTTGCAAAAATTGATATTTGCTTTTTTAGTTTTTCCGCAAAAAAGATAAACGGCCAGATAAAGATAGCAACAGCCGCCAGTGCATTTGGTTCGCCTAAAGTTCCGACAGCTCGCCCGTTAATATTAGTGTTTAGGTAAAGGGCGCCGGCAAGAAGCAGAAGTGCTGATGCGATCGGAACAAGTGCCGGAATTTTTCTTACCATGACAAACGATGAAATCGCTGAAAATGCCATTAAATGCCAGAGCAAAAAAGTTCCCTGGAAACGAATTGGGTTGCCAAATAAAGTTAAGGTACTGTGTGAAAAAAGTAGGTGATAAATAGAGATAAGACCGATCAGTGCCAATATAAATAAAAGGGAAAGACTGACTTTTTTAAAAATTACCTTCTTTGTGATTAGTAAGATTACAATCAAAAGCTGAACAGCCAGTTCAAAAATTATTACCTTGGGTTTTTCGTAAGGGGACAGTTTTAGGGGGAAAATTACCAGCGGTAGAAAGAAGAGAACGAAGAAAATTAGACTATTTATTACTGCAATCAATTGACCTGAATGATGAAATACCGGAAGTCGCACTGCCGCCTGGACCCTGGGCCGTTACCTTCCAGAAGTATCTGGTTTTGTTTTGCGGTTTTTGGGGATTTCCGCCGGAATCTTTAAAAACTGGGTCGCTGTCGCTCCACCAGAAAAATCCGGTTCCGGGAATCGGCGGATTTACCTGATATGGGAGAGTCATTGACCAGAGAGGGTCAAAATTGTGTTTTGTAGAAATATCAACCTTATAACTGGTCGCACCGCTTGCCGGCTGCCAGCCAAAAGGAATTCTTGGTAGGCTTTGAAAGCATGACTGGTATTCCTTTTTAATATTCTGAAGTTTTGGCGTATCCACTGGACCTGCAGGTGTTGCCGAAGCCGTGGCAACAGGTGTTGGTGAAGCACAGTTTATATCCCTACAAGGAGAAGTCAGTAAGTTTTTAATATAATCAAGGGGCCTTCCTATATCGCTAGCTCCGAAAACAGTTATTGAGGCAACTATTCCAATTAAAATTAAGGCAATTATAAAAAGAGGAATGTGAATGAAACCGGGGAAATATTTTGGCAATACTTTCTTCATCAAGGCAGCTTGAGATCTACATCTATTATGGCATCCTTTGAGAGTAACTGCAACAAATTAAATAGTTGTTTGAAATGGGAATTATCTGTATACTGCCAGATGCTTTAAATATCTTTTAAATGATTCCAATTGTTGACAATATACTCGGACATTTTTCGCAAGATTTAGGCGTTGATTTGGGAACTGTCAATACCCTTGTTCATGTTAAGGGAAAGGGAATTGTTATAAGCGAGCCGTCGATTGTTGCCCAGCATAAAAAGAGCGGGAAGATAGTGGCAATAGGCACTGAAGCCAAAAAGATGGTCGGCAGAACGCCTCCTTCCATTGTTATCGTTAAACCCTTAAAAGATGGCGTAATTTCCAATTATGATGTCACTTTGGCAATGCTTTCCAGCTTTGTCAAAAAAATACACAGGACTCCCGGAAAAAATTTTACATATCCTCGGCCCCGCATTGTTATCGGTATCCCCTCGCAAGTTACGGAAGTGGAAAGAAGAGCGCTTCTTGATGTTGCCTGCGATTCCGGTGCAAGGGAATCTTATCTTTGCGAGGAGCCGATGGTTGCTGCAATCGGTGCCGGTCTGCCTGTTACTGAACCGGTCGGGTCGATGATTGTTGATATTGGCGGCGGAACCTGTGAAATGGCCTTGATTTCACTTTCCGGAATAGTTGTCGGACGCTCTATAAAAATGGCCGGAGATGCAATGGATAAGGAAATTATTAGCTATGTTAGAGCGCGCTATGCGCTTGCCCTTGGAGAGAAAACTGCAGAGGAAGTTAAGGTTCTTTTGGGAAGTGCATATCCAATGGATGTTGAAAAAGAAATGCTAGTTCGGGGAAGAGATTTGGAAAAAGGGGTTCCTAAATCGATAAAACTTTCCTCTATTCAAATCCGTGAAGCCCTGTCTTCAACAATTAGTAAAATCATCTCCAGTATTAAAGATACCATCGATGATGCTCCGCCGGAGCTTGTAAGTGATATCGCAGAGAGGGGAATCGTTCTTTGCGGAGGCGGTGCCCAAATATTTGGTCTGCCAAAACTAATATCGCAAGAGACCAGAATGCCGGTTGCACTTAGTAAAGAACCTTTGTCTTGTGTGGTAAAGGGATGCGGTCTTCTTTTGGAAAATGATTATCTTTTAAACAAGGTAAAAGTTGCAAGCAGAGTAAGGTGAATTTTAAGAAACATTCGCCATTTTTTTTAAATGCGAAAATTTTAGAAGGAATATCAGTTGGAAAACTAAAACGCAGTCAAATTGGGCGAAGAGACGATGGTTATGGCAATTTGCGCGATTTTGCTAAGTCTTTTGATTCTTCTAAATTTCTAATTTTTTATTTTTTAATTTTTATTACTGTTTTTATTTTTTTTATAAGGTTATTTGCTTTAACAATAGTTGGCGGTGAAAAAAACAGAAATTTGGCTGATGAAAACAGAATCAGGCTTCTTGATATCGAACCTGAAAGGGGTAAAATTTTTGACAGAAACGGGCAACTTCTTGCCGCATCCCAAAAAATCTTTCTCCTTAAAAAAGATTTACAAGTTAGCGAAATTTCCGAAAAAACTGCTGGGGAACTGGAAAAGCAACTTTTGGCTGGCGAAAATTTTGAAGGGGAATTAGGCAAGATTGAGCAAAAAATTAAAAGAGAATATAAATTTGGTGAAATTTTGGCGCACGTCTTAGGTTTTGTAAGTCAGCTGCAGGCTGAAGATCAAAGGTCAGCAGCCGATAGTTCTGGACAAATCGGTCGGTTAGGAATAGAAGCTGCCTACGATAGCTTTCTGAAGGGTAAAACGGGCAAAAAACTAATAGAAGTTGATACTAAAGGTAAAAATATTTCAGTTTTAGGCGAAGATGCGGATGAAATCGGAAGAAGTCTGCATTTGACTATAGATTCGAATTTGCAGAAGGTAGTCTACAATTCTTTACAAAAACACCTTAGTAGGTCATCCTCAAAAAAGGGTGCAGTTATAATTCAAAATCCAAATTCAGGTGAAGTTTTGGCGTTAGTTTCGGCGCCTTCTTTTGACCAGGGAAATATTGCCGCAAGCCTTGATGATAAAAATCAACCGTTTTTAAATAGGGTCACACAAGGTGTTTATCCTCCCGGCTCGGTTTTTAAGATTGTTTCGGCTTTGGCGGGGCTTGAGTCCGGTGCAATTACGAATCAAACTGAAATTGAGGACGTGGGAGAGTTTTATTTAGGAAACGTGAGGTTTGCCAATTGGTACTATCTTACTTATGGTGGCAAGGATGGGTTTGTTAAAATAGATAAAGCAATCGCCCGCTCAAATGATATTTTTTTCTATAGACTAGCAGAAAAAACAGGGCTTGGTGCCATTCGTCAAATGGCAATAAAATTAGGCATGGGGCAAAAAACGGGGATAGATTTACCTGATGAATCTTTCGGACTATTGCCAGATGAGACTTGGAAAAAATCAACCCAAAATTCACAGTGGTTTTTGGGTGATACTTTGCATCTTTCAATCGGGCAGGGTTTTTTGCAACTGACGCCTCTGCAAATCAACTCGGTTACTTCTTATATGGCTGTAGGTTATTTAACAAGACCACATTTAGTTTTCAAAATTGACGCAAAAGATAAAAAAGACGAAGTTGAAATTAAAACTAAGATTCTGGCAAATAATATTGTAAAGGAAGAAAATTTTAAGACAGTTAGAGAGGGGATGAAAAAGGCTTGTGAGGAGGGAGGTACTGGGTGGCCCTTTTTTACTGCCTCTTATAAGGTAGGTTGTAAAACAGGAACTGCCGAAAAAGCACTTGGCAATCCGCATGCTCTCTTTACCGCTTTTGCCCCATTTGAAAATCCAAAAATATCAATTACAGTAGTTATTGAAGATGGCGGAGAAGGATCATCTGTTGCTGCCCCGGTTGCCAGGGAAATATTGGATTGGTATTTTGGGAAAAAATAAATTCGAAGTACGGAACACAAAATCCGAAATCATTCGTATAATTAGTATTCATTAGTATATTGGCATCGATACCAATATATGAATTCATGCAAATAATACTAATAACTTTATCTAAATGGGGAAGCTAGATCTACCAAACGACTTAAATCTTAAGCTAAGGAAATATCGTGATATGCGCTATGGCGAAAATCCTCACCAAAAAAGCGCGTTTTACATTTATGATACAGATTCCGGTTATGAGCAGCTGGCGGGCATTGAGCTTTCGCATAACAATTTAGGAGATGCCAACCATGCTTGGAGGCTGGTTTGCGAATTTGAAGATCCGACAGTTGCGATAATAAAACACGGGAATCCGAGCGGTATTGCAACGAGGTTGGATCTTGCAGAAGCTTACCGCTTGGCGTATGAGGCAGATACTGTCAGCGCGTTTGGAGGGATTATTGCGGTAAATAGGTCTCCGACTCGCCAAATGGTCAAAGCAATGGAGGGCCTTTTTTTTGAATTGATTGTAGCGGCGGATTTTTCCAGTGAAGTTGTTGAAGAACTTACCAAGAAACGGAAAAAATTGCGGGTAGTGAAGGCTAAAAAACCTCCAAAACAATTGGAATTTACGCGGGTTTTTAATGGATACCTTGTACAAACTCCGGACGATATTGTCGAAGATCCAAGAAAGTGGAAAGTGGTATGTGGCAAAAAGCCTACTGCAAAGCAGTACGTGGATATGGAATTTGCCTGGAAAGTGGTTAAGCATGTCCGCTCAAATGCCATTGTGATTGTTAAAGATAAAGTGATGGTGGGGATGGGAACAGGCCAACCCAATAGAGTTAATTCTGTGAAACTGGCTATATCTGCGGCAAAAGATAAAGCAAAGAGTGCGGTTCTTGCTTCTGATGCCTTTTTCCCTTTTCCGGATAATATTGATTTGGCTGCAGAAGCGGGGATTTCTTTAATTATGCAGCCGGGCGGATCTATCCGCGATGATGAAGTAATTGCCGAAGCAGAGAAGCATGGGATTACAATGGTTTTTACCGGAGTACGGCACTTTAAGCACTAAAGATGAAGATAAAAATTAAAAACATTTTGATCGCCGTTTCTGTCAAATCAAGTATCGATGGAGTTTTGCCTGTCCTAAAAGAATATGGGGTAAGGATTTGGGCGACGGAGGGGACTGCAAACTACATCAAGTCAAAAGGTTATAAGGCAACATCGATTGTTTCCGGATTTGATTTTGACGGAAGGGTTAAGAGTCTAGATAAAAATGTTTTTGTCAGAATTTTGGCGGATAGATCGAATAAAAAACATTTAGACGAACTACGAAAACTAGCAAGTTATTCTTCGAGCGAAGCGAAGCGAAGTCGAGAAGTTTCTCTAGCGGGTAGTTCTCGACCCTTCAATAAGATTCAGGGCAAGCAGGCTCGAACAATAAATACCTCTGATTGGGAGCCTTTTGACGCCGTTGTTGTTGAGCTTTATAAACTCGACGAGACCAATTTTCCGGAAAGTATGGATATAGGCGGCATGACTTTAATTCGCGCAGCGATTAAAAATTTTTCAAATATCGCTTTAGCATTTGACGAGGAAAGTATTAAAAAACTTACGGAGCATTTAAAAATCAATACCGGATCGACTCAATCGGCATTTAGAACAGAGCAGGTTAAAAAAGCCTCCCGCTTTGTTGCCCAAAGATGTAATCTGGAAGCAGAGATGTTCTAAGATGACGAAGGAGATTGTTGGCACAAATGGAAATGTTATAACTGCCCTTACTTCTTCTGTTAAAGAATCACTAAGTCACTTAAGAAGAACACAGCTGCATATTATAGTCTCCTCTGGGCATGAAGATGTGCCGGTCAGTTATACGGACTTACCAAGCAAGTGGATTGTTCCTACCAATTGTAATCGGATTATCTTGACCCGTCGTACCCTTTCTTTAGTTGGCAGGTGGAATGACGGAAGCGTTAGTTGGGTTGACCAGAGTGAAAAGAGTGACAATGGTAGTGCAGTGAATATCGGTTATGATCTAGATCTTCACGGACTGGTACCATGCACGATACTAGCGGAAGACGGTAGACTCTTCCACAATTTAGGGAGTAAGGGTAGGGTACCAGAAGATTTTAAGCAAACGCTAACCGGCTATTTTACAAAATTAGTTGAGGATTATATATCCATGAAGGAGTTATGAACGAAGACGCAAAAAGCCACAAAATAGCCGGGCGGCAGGCTTTGTTGCCAAGGGTACAGACAGGAAGCAGAATTATCTTAAACTCCTGTCTTGCCTTTTGCCCGTTTAATTAAATCGTTTCTTAAAGCTTCTGCTTCTTCAGTTCCTAACCCGGGGATCCTGCCTTCGCTCGAAGAAAATAAAGAAAACCCACTTGTGGTAGATTGACCAGCAGTTTGTATGTGTAGATCCGACAGTCCGAGTATTCTTGCCAGCAAACCTCTCATGATATCTATGTTTTGAATTCTTTCATATGGAATTGAAACATATCTTTTCCAGATAATACCTTTTTCAACTCGCAGTGAGTCTTCCGTAACCTCAAAACGCCAATTTTTATATGCTAGCTTTGCAAGTAGATAAGAAACCAATGGAATGAAAATAATGAGAACAATAAATGGCATTAGACCGAGGTTGCCAAAACCTACGGAAGCTTTAGGGGTGGGATCTCCTTTTTCAATATAAGTCAATACGGAGGACAATAAAATGGCACGAATAATGCCAGCTACAATGTTGAACAGCAAAATCGATATAAAAGCCGATATAATTAGGTATTGAAAAAATAATATCCAAACAGCTTTGGGATGGAGATATCTTGGTGTCGAAGCGTTAGGTCCTGCTGTAGGTTTGAGCGTTTCTTGAGGTATTTGATTTAGAACTGGAGAATCTGTCATTATTTTTACTATAGCATAATGAACAAGAAGTTGGCTTATTGGGTTGTGACTTTGGCAAACTAAACTGAAACCCCATAGTAGGGTCTCTCCCTTGACAGATTGTTGGAATAGGCTTAGTTTGAGGTTGTGCCGTCTAAGAATTCGCAAAAACTTTATTTAGAAAACGGATATTATCATATCTACAATCGAGGTGCCGGCAAAGGCGAAATATTTCTAGTGGATCAGGATTATAAAGTCTTCATCCATTTTCTAGAAAAATACTTGGATCCAAAATCTGAACGTACGCTTGCTTCAGAAGTAAAGCTTCTTGCATATTGTTTAATGCCAAATCACTTTCATCTCTTTGTTCACCAGACATCAAGAGACGGGATAGTAAAATTGATGAGGTCTTTGTGTACAAGTTACTCGATGTATTTTAATAAAAGGTATGAGAGATCCGGAACGTTATTTCAAGGAGTTTATAAGGCTGCAATAATAGAAACAGAACCTTATTTTTTACATCTTTCCCGATATATTCATTTGAATCCAAGAGAAATGACAGAAAATTGGCGAGAATACCTGTATTCGAGTTATAAAGTTTACTTAGGAGATATTAAGATTCCGTGGCTTAACCCAGTACCAGTCTTAAATTTTTTCAAGATGGCAAAAAGCAATAAGAGTACGCTTTCAAAACATTTTTCTTATCAATCATTTGTTGAGGATTATGCAACCGACCCGAAAGAAGACTTGCAAGAGTTAGCAATCGATTAACTTATAGAAAGGAGAGACCCTCTAAGGGTTGTTGGAATAGGATAATTATGAACAAAGAGCTTGAATTTTGGGTGGCGACTTCGGCAATACCGGGAGTTGGCACGGCGACTTTTAATTATCTTTTAAAATACTTCAAAACGCTCAAGAAATTTTGGCAGGCTAGTGATGAACAGATTAGAAAACTTAGATTAGACGCAAAGACAAAAGAGGCGATTTTCAAATTCCGCAATCAGGTTGATCCCAAAATTTATCTTGATGCAGTTTATGAAAAAGGGATTAAAGTTCTCTCTGTCGTTGATCGCGATTATCCTGCTAATTTGAGGCAAATTTCGGATGCTCCGCCGGTTCTTTATTATAAAGGTAGTTTAATACCAGAGGACGATTTGGCGGTTGCCGTTGTTGGTGCCAGATTTGCGACAGCGTACGGGCGACAGGTTACCGAAAAGTTGGTGATGGACTTGACGTTGGCAGGATTGACTATTGTCAGCGGTTTGGCAAGAGGTGTTGATTCGATTGCCCATCGGGCGGCGATGGATGCCGGTGGAAGAACGATAGCGGTTTTGGGAAGCGGCGTTGATTTAATTTATCCGCCGGAAAATAAACTACTGGCTGAAAAAATTATTCAAAACGGAGCGCTTGTTTCCGAGTTTCCTTTAGGATTTCCATCCGTTCCTTCCAATTTTCCGGCAAGGAACAGAATTATTTCCGGCCTATCTTTGGGAGTTTTAGTCACGGAAGCGGCAGCCGATTCCGGATCTTTGATTACTGCAGGGCAAGCTGCAGAGCAAGGCAGGGAGGTGTTCGCAGTGCCCGGACCGATTACTTCCAAAATGAGTGAGGGTGTCAATCAGTTAATTAAAGAAGGCGTTCATCCGGCAACAGATGCAGACGATATTTTGAAAATTTTGGACATAGAGAGGAAAAAGAGATCCTCCTTCGCCAAGGCTTCGGAGGACAAGCCAGTCAAGGATAAAACTCAGCAAAAAATAATGGAGACTTTGGATGGAGGAAGTAAGCATGTCGATTTAATCTCCCGGGAGACGGGGTTTCCTATAGAGAAAGTTTCGGCCACGCTTTCAATGATGGAGCTTTCCGGTCTTGTCAAAAACTACGGCTCAGGTATTTGGGGAGTGTAGATTACTTTTTAGCAATTTTTGCGCGGCTTTCTTTGTCAATTAGTTTTTTTAGCTCTTGTAAGACTTTGCTAAATCTTACCTCTTCTGTTCCGTGAACCAAATTGTATTGATATTCTTCTTTTACCCAAGTCTTAATATCTGCCAAATTATGCTGATCAATGGTTTCAAGTTTATCGCAAGTCTGGGCGAATTTTGCCTCGGTTGATTTTAATTCCTCGTATTCTAGCCACAATTTGAAAATTTCTTTGTTAGACTTTTTGGGTAATTGTTTGATTAGTTTTTTAAGGCCGGCTTTTTCGAGGTTGTGTTTGTTGGGCGGTCTTCCTTTCCATGCCGGAAAGTCGCCCACCTCTATCTCTGCGAGATCGTGAATAAGAAGCATCTTAATCACTTTTTCAACATTAACTTTTTTCCCAAGATATGGAGCAAGAAGCATGGCAAAAAGAGCTGCACGCCAAGAATGGTCAGAGTCCGATTCTTGGCGGCTAGTGGAAAGCCAACTATGTCTTAAAACCGTTTTTAGCTTTTCGGCTTCTTGTAAGAAACGCAAAATTTTTTCCAAATCCGATCCATTTTTCATAAGTTTTTAAATTATATGCTCTTGACAAGCATGATACAAAAGAAAGATATTGATCAAAGAACAAAAGTGACAGATGCACGTTTGAAACATCTATAAAATGAAGAATTTAGTCATCGTCGAATCTCCGACGAAAGCGCGGACATTGGGTCAATTTTTAGGGAAAGACTATCAGATTACGGCCTCAATGGGGCACGTCAGGGATTTACCGCGAGGTGAGTTTGGTGTCGATGTTGAACATGACTTTAAACCTCAGTATGTAATACCAAAGGAAAAAATAAAAGCAGTTAATAATCTAGTTAAAGTTGCCGCGCAAGCAGAACAATTGTGGCTGGCAACAGATCTTGACAGAGAAGGAGAAGCTATCGCCTGGAATTTGCTGCGTGTAATAGCCGAGAAAGGTAAAGTAAAAAATCCCCAATATCAGCGTGTAGTATTTCACGAGATTACAAAGGAGGCAATTAATGAAGCTTTTGAGCATCCCAGAAAAATAGATGATGATTTAGTTGAAGCTCAGCAGGCAAGAAGGGTTCTGGACAGACTTGTGGGTTACAAACTTTCTCCGCTACTTTGGAAAAAAGTTAAAAGTAGACTTTCTGCCGGGCGCGTCCAATCTGCTGCATTAAGGCTGGTAGTCGATCGTGAAAGAGAAATTTTGGCTTTTAAACCTGAAGAGTTTTGGGTAATTGAGGCTATGTTGGTCGGTCAAAGGATGGAGAGCAGAGGCCAAGAGTTTAGCGCCACCCTTATAAAAATTGAGGGAAATAAAGCTGAAGTAAAAAACAAAACGGAAGCTGATCAAATAGTTTCAGATTTAAACAAGGCAATTTACAAAGTTGGCGAAATAAAATCAAAAGACATTGTTAAAAATCCCAGCCCACCTTTTACGACGTCAACACTCCAGCAAGCAGCATCTACAAAGTTTGGTTTTGCGCCAAAGCGGACAATGAGGATCGCACAGGACCTTTATGAAAACGGACTGATTACCTATATGCGCACAGACTCGGTTAATCTTTCAGTCAATTTTGTCACCAGCGCTCGTAAATTAATAGAGGAAAAATTCGGTGGGAAATATTTACCAAAGCAGGCAAGGGCTTACAAAGTCAAGTCCCGTCTTGCTCAGGAGGCACATGAGGCAATCAGACCGACTAATGTACAAGTGACAAGTGACAAGTTACAAGTTGCAAGTCCAGCTCATCAGAAACTTTATGACCTAATCTGGAAGCGGACAGTTGCAACCCAGATGGAAACGGCAGTAGTTACCGAGAATACGGTGATGGTTAATGCTCTTGGCAATAAAAAATATATTCTTAGCGCCGCCGGCCAAAAAGTGAAATTTGACGGTTTTTATAAAGTGTATGGCAAAATTCCAATTAAGGAACAAGTCTTGCCGCAGCTTTCTACCGGTGAAGAATTAAAACTTAATAAATTAAATTCCGAGCAAAAATTTACCCAGTCTCCTGCGAGGTTTACAGAGGCGACTTTAATTAAAGAGCTTGAAAAAAACGAAATTGGCAGACCTTCAACTTATGCTCCGACAATTTCGACTTTGTACGAAAGAAACTACATCGAAAAATTGGAGGACAAAAAAATCGGCCCGACACCAATTGGCAAGACAACCGTGGATTTTTTAGTCAAGCACTTCCCAAAGATTGTTGATCTTTCCTTCACGGCAGAGATGGAAAATGATTTGGATTTAATAGCTCAAGGCCGAGAACAAATGGCTCCTGTGATTTCGAAATTTTGGGAAGAATTTGAACCTCAGGTGGCAAAAGTAACGGAAGAAGCGGAGAAAATGAAAGTGGAAGCGGAAGAGACAGGCGAAGAATGCGAGAAATGCGGCAAACCAATGGTAATTCGCTACGGGAGATTTGGCAAATTTATGGCCTGCAGTGGGTTTCCAGAGTGTAAAAATACCAAAACACTGGCAGCCCCAACTGGATTGACTTGCCAATTGTGCGGCGGCAGTATTGTGATGAAAAGAACCAGACATGGGAGGATGTTTTGGGGCTGTTCAAATTACCCGAAATGCAAGTTTGCGAGTTGGAAGAAACCAGACGTTGAATCGAAGAAAAAAGAATCAACTTCTGAGTGATACAATAGTTCTTGGTTTTTACTGCTCCTAAAACTTCATGGCAAAAAATTCTAAAATTAAAGTAATTATAAAGAAATCTAAGGAAAATGAGATGGTAATGGTCGTTTCGCGTGAAGACCTTTTTGCGGATGAAATCTGGAATGGTATTAACTCCGAGAATCTTAAAAAATACGTTAGTCTAATTTTCAAGAAACATAAATTTATGAGACGGGGCGATGCGGAGGAAAATCCAAAATGGAAGCAAATAATTCCGTATATGTTTTTTGAAAATGTAAACGATATTTTTTTAATGCAGCGGCGCGGTGATCATACCGAAAGCCGACTTGCGGATATGTACTCACTAGGAGTTGGAGGACATATAAACATAGAGGATGTCAAAAGTATCAATGGTATCAAAAGTATCAAAGGGGAGAAAGTAGTTATGGAGTGGGCAAGACGGGAATTTGAAGAGGAAATTGATTATTCGGGAAATTACAAGACAGAATTTGTGGGGATTCTCAATCATGACGCTAACGCTGTTGGGATGGTTCATGCCGGGCTGGTTATTAGAGTTACTGGTGACTCCGATGGTGTTAAGGTTCGTGATGAGCATAAGACGGGAAGGCTTGTTAGTCTTTATGCGGCCGGCAAATATTACAAGCATATGGAAACTTGGAGCCAAATTGTATATGATTTCTTGATGACAGAAAAGAGCCAAATGGGACAAAGGAGCCAAAAGAGCCAAAGGGGTGTTAATGTGGTTTCTGGCGTTTTGCCTGATTGGCTGATCGTCAAATACATTAAGGAAGGGTTAATCAAGATCGAACCACTCGATAAAAATTGGCGCCAAAAGGTCGATCAGGTTTCCATCGATTTTCATCTTGGCGCAAACATCAAACTTTTTCGGACAGGAGCTTATCGTTTTATCGATACCAGACGGGGACTGCCGGATGATGCGATGGAGGAGATAAATCTTTCCGACGGCGATCCTTTTATTTTGGAGCCTGGAGCTTTTGCCATAACTTCGACCCGCGAATTTTTAAAACTTCCAAATGATATTTTGGGGAGGCTGGAGGGAAAAAGCTCTTTGGCACGCTTGGGAATTTTAGTGCACTCAACGGCAGCCCGTTTCGATCCAGGTTGGAACGGGGCTCCTGTTTTGGAGCTTGGCAACCTTGGCCCTAAGCCGGCAATTTTATACTGCGGCATGCCCATTTGTGCCTTTACTTTTGAAAAGCTGGCAGCACCTGTGAAGATGGGCTACGAAGGTAGCCGCTCCGACAGATATTCCGGATCACGAAGCGCTATTCCTTCTAAAATTGCCCTTCGTCCTAGGCGCAGACGATCTTAAAGAGCATGACTGGCAAGCTGATTGTTTTTGAACCCTTCGACAAAACTCAGGGTAAATCCCTAGACTACTTCGATTACACTCAGTACAAGTTTGCTCAGGGCTCGAATTGTCATGAATAAAGGAAGACTTATCGTATTCGAGGGTGCGGACGGAACAGGCAAAACTACTCAGGCAAA
>Ga0209541_10002794_pt1 | contig 32687 bp, 43 predicted proteins | sample RifCSPlowO2_01_FD_184027 | JGI IMG/M metagenome (GOLD analysis project Ga0209541, IMG submission 184027) | Groundwater microbial communities from Rifle, Colorado - Rifle CSP2_plank lowO2_0.1 (SPAdes) (version 2) | ecosystem: Environmental > Aquatic > Deep subsurface > Groundwater | place...
AATATTTAAGATTGTAAAATTGCCGCTCCAAATGAAAACAATCAAAAAAATCAGATCAGTGAAAAGCGGCGCTGGGTTTACATTAATCGAACTCCTCGTGGTTATTTCCGTGATCGGGCTTTTGGCCAGCATGATTTTGGTGAGTTTGAACTCGGCGCGCGAGAAAAGCCGAGTGGCGGCCGCGGCCATGACCCAGCGTCAGTTGCAGAAAGCAGTGGAGCTATATTTGGACCAGATGGGTTTTTATCCTCCTGACACTGGTCGGGGTTGGGATCCGGGTTTTGCCAAGCCGCTTCCGTATAATCTTGACACTGGTGCTGACTGCAACGTCAATTCAGGAGACTGTCCTGCGTGTGGTCATTGCCCGACTGATTGGATCACCCAGGCGCAAGCCAATTGGCGCGGTCCTTATATGGGAACCTGGCCAAGCACTCCCTGGGGAGGCAAGTATGATTATAACCATTGGGCCGCGGTTACAGATCGGTATGGTTGTCTGGTGCCTGCAGGAATATATGTCGGGGCGCAAGGCGACTATAGTAACGCAAATACGATCCCCGCGGTATCAGAACAGAGCATGCTGGACAAACAGCTTGATAATGACGGTTGCCTCAACGGAGAATCACAAATGGTTTTACACCGTTTGTAAACAATGATTTCTTCATGGCTTGGATTTTAGTGTTAAAATCTGATACAGTTTGATTATGTACCCCGTTAGAAATCACAGATTCTTAAATAATCAATAATCCTTAACCAAAACCCAATGCTCAAATTCGTTCACAAGCATCATTACAAAAAAAGCGATCATCCCGGCAAAATCATCATCACCTATTCTCTGTCCGAGATTGTCATGGGCGGGCTGCTCATCATCATGCTCACCTTCTATATCTACAACTACCTCTCTACCAACCTCAACCCCCCTGTAGCCAGCCGCGTCTATTACAACCCGCCCATCCCAGAACCCGCTAAAATCCCCGGCCTGCTCGAGCAATGATCCCCTTTTCAGCCCCCCAAAAGCCTACCCCAAAAGCGGGTACGTTTTCGGGATGACCCCGGCAAGGGGGAGGGAACCAAATCCATGACGTTAGTCAAAAGTTCCAAAGACTTCACCCTCATCCCTCGACCCCGCTCGTCTTTCGACAGACTTTAGGACGACCTTGAGCTTGCCGAAATGGTTGGGATTTATCCAGCACCAGTTTTCCATAATATAAATATTTAAGATTGTAAAATTGCCGCTCCAAATGAAAACAATCAAAAAAATCAGATCAGTGAAAAGCGGCGCTGGGTTTACATTAATCGAACTCCTCGTAGTCGACGCGATAGACTTGACAAGTATATGTAATTCATATACAATACTATTATGAGAATTTTGCCTAAACCGGTACAGTTTGAATGGGACGCGGGCAATAAAGCAAAGAGTTTGAAGAAGCACGGAATTTTTCCACAGGAATCAGAGCAGGTTTTCCGGAGCGATGATTTTATTCTATTAGGCGATAAACGGCATTCGCTTACCGAGGAAAGACAATTAATTATAGGGACGACGGATTTAGGAAGATTGTTATCTATGGTTTTTACGATCCGCGACAGGCGGGTCAGGATAATTTCCGCCAGGCCATCGTCCAAAAAAGAAAGGAAAATCTATGAAGAAACGGCTAAAAGTTCCTAAATTTAAAGATGAAGACGAAGAAAGGGCATTTTGGGATAAAACAGACTTTGGCGATTATTTTGAGGCCAAGGATTTTGAGCGGGCAATTTTCCCTAATTTAAAACCTACCGCCCATTCTATCTCCATTCGCATTCCTGACTATATGCTTTACAATGTCAAGGAGCGCGCCAATGCTATAGACATCCCATACCAGGCGCTGATGAAAAAATATATTGCGGATGGAATCCGCAGAGATTTGGCGATGGATAAGAAAAAATAAGTTTTCGGGACATTTCCTGGAAAAGAAACAAAAATGAAAAATAGATCCGGTTTCACCCCGTTCGAAATAGCCCGCCCCAAAGGCCAGAGGGCGCGATTTCTAACGGGGTTTACTCTCATCGAACTTCTCGTGGTTATTTCTATCATTGGCCTTTTGGCCAGTGTGGTGCTGGTCAGTTTGAATGCGGCGCGGGCCAAAGCCAGAGATACGAAACGCAAGGCCGATTTGGCGCAAATAGTCAAGGCATTGGAGCTGTATTATGATCAGTACGGTGTATATCCTCCTTTTCGCGCATCAAATACATGCGGTGGTGTTCGAAATGATTGGGCGACTAGTTACTGTTCTGATCCTAATTGGTTATCTACAGACTCTAATTTTTTGCAATTTTTACCTAAGCCACCCTTAGATCCTTTAAACATATTGAGCACCATTCAGCCCGGCCAAGACACTCCTTGGTGGGAAGCATATACTTACACTTATGGAGTTAGCGCTAATGGCCAGGTTTATGATCTGTTGACTTCACTGGAAAGTTCAGGAGACCGAGATCGTTGCGATTTTAAATTTTGGAAATCGCAAGCTGTTTGGTTGGACAGTATCTGCTGGTCGAGCGGCGTTTTTCCCCGCGCCGATCAAATTTATTCGGTAAAATAAACTTTATAAATGGACAAAGGGAAGACGCTCGGCGTCTTCCCTTTAAGGCGGTGCTAGTTTTTTTGCTTTGGGCTTTTCCCTTCCTCGGCCTCCGAGGCCTTTCTGTTCTTCCAGTATTGCTTCATGAAGACAGACTTGGTTTTTTTCTGGGCCGCAGTTAGATGACGGCCATTTTTCTTTGTCGGCCCGGGTGTTTGCCGTGTGAGATGCTGGGCCTTGGCCCGCTCGGATGCGACCTTACGCTGGGCAGCGGTCCATTTTCGGGTTTTGCGTTTCGCCGTAGCGGGTGAGGACGCGGGCCGTGAAGGTTGAAGGGTAGGTTTCGCCAACCGAGATAATCCTTCTCGGGTATCTGCAATTTCGTCCGTGAGACGACTCTGTTCTGCTTGAAGCCCAAGCAGTATCAGCGTAAGCTCTCTTTTTCTATCCATCTTTAATCCTCCTTTAGTTTTAGTCGAGTGATTACCTGGACGCGAGACGAGAAATCGTTAGTAATTTCGATCCCAAAATATAGCCAATTTATGAGGATTTGTCAACGGCCCGCTGGATTGCGCTTCCAAAAACTTGACAAGCCTTAAAACCTGGGCTAAAATGAATTCACCTTTATAATTAAGCATTTTGGAGATAAGCAACCGCAGCTACTCTACCTAAATAATCCGTGTGTTAGGGGGATATGGACACGCATTTGGTAAAGCGTGTTTTTTGTCGCCGAAAAAGCCTCTGTTTATAAAAGCGCACTTTGGCAACTGAATAGTGATAGGAACCCCTACACCCTTGTTCAAGGGTGAGGGGAAATACGTCAATTCCGATGATTCGGAAATCGGTTGAATGATCCGATTTCAAAAAAACATTCAAAAACGTTCAGCTCATTTATGAACTTGAACAAACTATAAGAGTTTGATCCTGGCTCAGGATGAACGCTGGCGGCGTGCCTTATACATGCAAGTCGAGGGGGTTAGACCCCCGGCGAACGGGTGAGTAATACATAGGTACTTTGCCTTGGCGGAGGATAACCAGCCGAAAGGTTGGACAATACTCCATGTGATCGCAAGATCAAAGCTTGTCCCAGCACAAAAGCGGGGATCGGCACCAAGGAATAGGCCTGTGTCCTATCAGCTAGTTGGTGAGGTAACGGCCCACCAAGGCTATGACGGGTAGCTGGTCTGAGAGGATGATCAGCCACAATGGGACTGCGACACGGCCCATACTCCTACGGGAGGCAGCAGTAGGGAATTTTGGACAATGGGGGAAACCCTGATCCAGCGACGCCGCGTGCGGGATGAAGGCCTTCGGGTTGTAAACCGCTTTTGTAGGGGAAGAATTTCTGACTGTACCCTGCGAATAAGAGGTTGCTTACTCTGTGCCAGCAGCAGCGGTAATACAGAGACCTCAAGCGTTATCCGGAATCATTGGGCGTAAAGCGTACCGATAGGTGGTTTTGTTAGTGTCTGGTTAAATTTAGGGGCTCAACTCCTAAACCGCTAGGCATACTGCAAGACTAGAGGAACAAAGAGGAAGCTGGAACGAACGGTGTAGCAGTGAAATGCGTTGATATCGTTCGGAACACCGATAGCGAAGGCAGGCTTCTGGATGTTTCCTGACACTGCTAGGACGAAAGCGTGGGGAGCGAATGGGATTAGATACCCCAGTAGTCCACGCTGTAAACGATGCTGACTAGGCACGAGAGAGTATCGACCCTCTTTCGCGCCGAAGCTAACGCGTTAAGTCAGCCGCCTGGGGAGTACGGTCGCAAGACTAAAACTCAAAGGAATTGACGGGGATCCGCACAAGCGGTGGAGCATGTGGTTTAATTCGACGATAAGCGAGGAACCTTACCTGGTTTTGACATTGCACTGCAAGCGCTAGAGATAGCGTCGCCTTCGAGGGTGTGCAACAGGTGCTGCACGGTTGTCGTCAGCTCGTGTCGTGAGATGTTGCCTTAAGTGGCAGAACGAGCGCAACCCCTGTCGTGTGTTACTTCTGTCACACGAGACTGCCAGGGTTTAACCTGGAGGAAGGTGGGGATGACGTCAAATCAGCGTGGCTCTTACAACCAGGGCTACACACGTGCTACAATGGGGTGCAACAAAGGGACGCCAAGTCGCAAGACGGAGCCAATCCCGACAAACCACCCCCCAGTTCGGATTGAGGGCTGCAACTCGCCCTCATGAAGCCGGAATCGCTAGTAACCGTGGATCAGCCTCGCCACGGTGAATACGTTCTCGGATTTTGTACACACCGCCCGTCACACCATGGAAGTGGGTAGTACCCGAAGCTTCTTTATGGAGTTAAGGTAAGACTCATGACTGGGGTGAAGTCGTAACAAGGCATCGGTAGCGGAAGCTGTCGATGGATCACCTCCTTTCTAAGGAGATTAATCGATGATCCTGTCTTTACGACAAAAGATCATCAAGGTGTGGTCGAATCTGCTTATGGCCCGCAACGCTGGGCCGGAAGCAGATCTATACGACGTATTTCACTATTCCTATCACTATTCAGAGGCCAACCTCGAGAAATAAACCGTCGCTTGGATTGTCCAAAGTTGCAGGTTAGGTCACAGATTGTGTAGTTTGGCTCCTCTCTAATTACGCGATCAGGCAAGCCAGCACCAGGAGCGCCAGCTTGTACCAGCGATTAATGCTCACGACCAGGGTTTTGTAGGAGCAGGGAGGAGCAAGAATTTCCCAGACTGACTTTTTGGTTTCAATGTTTTGTTTCTTCCAGAATAACGCCAGAGAAATGGAATCTTCAATGGAGATGGCCAACCTTCGACAGGAAGTATGATATTTCAAGGGATTTGTGGAGTTTCGTAATTCAAAGTTAATATCCATTCGCCCTGCGACAGCCGCAGGGTTTTTTGATATGATGGGGGCATGAGAGAAAGGCTAGGATACACACCGCCAGAAGAAAAGAAAGGCACCGTAGAAAGCGGGCATAAAGCGCAATGGGAAGCCTGGCAGAAAGAGGGCCGAGAACGCTTTAACGCGGCTCGCAGGGATCATGAACGAGCCAGTCAGGAATATTTAGTAAAAGCAGAACAGGCAGAAGCAGCAGAACAATTGTATCAGGTATTTCTTGACGCCAAATTTTGGCACCATCAAGAGGATATCATCAAGCAAGCAGGTCTAGCCCGCAATCAAAAAAACTTTGAGTTTTTATCACTGGTCGCGGCAAGCTCTAAAAATATTCCTCCAAATTGGGATAAAAATGAAAAATTCTATGAGGATGAAGATTATATTCGCATCAGAGGCTTTGAAGGCGAGATATTAAATAAAAAAATAAAAGAAGAGTCGCGGTGGACTGCTATCGGCTTTGACGACATGTTAAATAGCGATGATTTTATAGTCGATTACGAAGAATATCTTATCCGGATTTTGGCTCGTTCGTTTGGCCAATACCATGAAACAGAGTACCGAAATCAGGCTGAAGAGAACTTACTTTTGCTTTTAAAGCGGATAGAAACAAAAGAGGAAGAAACTATTAAGGAGTATAGAGAGTCATTTCCACCAGATGATCATCCAGAAGAGCAGATTCAAGCCCAAGACTATGTTACTGATGAATGGATGGCGCAAACATTTGGACATGCTGATATATATTTTGGCGAGACTTACGCAGACATAATACAGAGCATTGGCGAGGTAGGTTCAAAAAAATCAATCAAGCCTATTGTTGAACTGACGAGCTCAAAACCAGTAGAGTTAATTGGGGTAATGGCTCGAACACTCTCCAAACTTGCCCCGGCAGAATCTGCCAAAGCAGTGTTTTCGAAATACGGGGAAATCGTGGATCAAACAGCACAAATCACTAAATTTATTAAAGAGCAATTTAGCACAACAAATACTGAACCACGGCTTGCAGATAAAATAGCTGAAAACCTTTTGCGGCGCGGTAATGAGCTGTTGATGAGGTTTGCCAATTTGCCAGACATGCCAAGTGAGGATGTGATTCGCGATCTTGAACACATTAAGGCCGAAGTCCTGCTTTTTGCAGCCACCTTTAGAGAAGTTTCCAAACAGAAAGATTTTTCTGTAGAGGAGTTTATGACAAAATCGATAGAAATCAAAGACTCGGCGCAACTCACGGAAGAAGAAAAACAGCGTATGCTCTCTGTGTTTAAATCAAACAGAGATTTTTATCCAGATAGTTTGCGAGAGATAACTTCAGGAGAATTCAATAAAATCCTCAATGAGCCTGGGCACGAGTTTCGAATTCTAAAAAATCGTGATAACGTGATTGCATTTATAGGGGTGGATTATCGCTTGGACGGTTCAGTTTACGCGCACTCGTTTAACCTTGACCGGAACGCCAAAGGCACGTCTGTCGCAATAAACATGGTTAAATCCGGGCTGGATCAGATCGGCCGTGACCATGATGTTGAGGCTGCGGTTTACGTAAATAACCCAATTCTCGGGTATTATAAAAAATTTCTCGGTTTTAAAGTTGTCGGCGAAACAACTTATCACGGTTCCGAGGAAAAATATATCAAATTGTTGCGGCCGAAGATAGCAAAGCAGGAGCAAGCGGGAATAGCGGCTTAGCTGTCTGCCACAAAGCCCCAAACAGTTCTTTGTGCATTTTGGCGATTTGCGGGTGCTCGATGAGAATACCAATCACCGCGCCTTTATCGAGACTGAGATAAGAAACTTTGTTATCGTAAATGTACATAACCGTACTGAAAGCAGCGCCTTCTGGGATGACTCGGATCTCTGTTGTCTGACGGTCGATTTTTTTTGCCCGGACCCTGATATATGCAGAATCTATGGTCAGCATTTTTTTGTGGATCTGTTTTTGGTTTCGTTTTCCTACGTACTCTTCGTTTATTTTTGGGTAATGTTTGTTTACCGCTTCATTATCGATATATGAATAAATTTCCGTAGCCGCAGTTAGTGAATCGGCCAGAATTTTTTGAATTCCCTCCAGGCCCTCGTAAAATTTTACCCCTGGCTTGCCGGACACCAGGTTGAAATCTGAAACCAGGCCGGAGAGCACGCTGTCCAGCGCGGTTTGGGCTTGTTTCGCGGCTTCGGCCTTTTTTTCAGCAAATTCTTTCAGCTTGAGGGGGTGGGCCGGTTCGAACACGGACACTTTGCCGACCTCATCTTTTTTGGTGGCCAGACCTGCGGCAATCAGCTCGTCCAGGATTTTGTAGACCAGGGAACGCTTGTACGGCGAATTTTGGGCGATTTTGCGGGCAGGGGACGGGCCGAGTTTCAATAGAGCTTCATACACTGACGCTTGCTCTTTCGATAAACCTGCTTGAATTAGAGGTTGTTCGTACATGGGGGGAAAGTATTAAGGGATGAATTTCGTGTATTTTCCCTCCCCTTGATGGGGAGGGATTGAGGGAGGGGTGACAAAAAGCTTATACTCACCCCCACCTAACCTCCCCCCTCAAGGGGGAGGAAACACCACGGTTTAGCCTTTCTACGGGTATTATACTCCTCTTTAAGATATTTGTCAAAAAACTATAACAAAAAAGTGGCTCAAAATGGCCATTTTTTTGTCTTGTGTTAGCCAATTTTTTAAAACATGCCACACAGCATTGACATTTTGCTGATTTTGGTATATCATGTGTTGTTAAGCTCAAAAAAGCCTAACAAGCACCTTTTCAAAGACATATGGCAAACCAAGCTTTCTGAGGAGAAAGGCATTGGGATAAACAATAACTATTAGATAAGGCTCTCCTCAAACCGAGGAGAGCCTGTTTGTTGGAAAGGGTTGTGTAGAGGTAAATCTAGGCAGCAGGGATAAATACAGGTTTAGCCTTAAATACTCCTAGCAAGAATCCTCTATACAATTCTCTCCGACACGGACGCGGACAGTCGCGGACATAAAATACTCGCAGACTGACGCGGACGGAATATATGAATCCTTCCGGCGAACAATTAAGTCCAGGAGGCGGATCGAAAAGATCATAAGAGTAATGAATGAGTCGAAGAGTGTTCTTTAAACCAAGTGTCTATGTTTCCCTGATCTATTCCCTCCCACTTGTGGGGAGGACTAAGGGAGGGGGAATCAGACCAAATACTCAAAGTTAAATGGACTACGCAAGCTGTCGATCGAGGAGATAGGACGGCGGAAACAAGGTTAACTTTCTAAATCCAAAGCGAGAGCATACGAACATCAAAATTTGTCTTTGCGAGGGTACGCCCGAAGCAATCTCAAATTTTGACCGAAACAATCGCCAAGGGACTATCGAGCTGAAGAGCTCACGATAGTAAAGAGTGCAACTGTTCTGATGATTTTGTAAAAGCCCTCTACAGGAGAGCATCCCAGTAGTAGAAACTTTGTTTCACTACGGGGTAAAAGGCCTGAACAAAATTATCAGGATAACGAGTCATCAGGACAGTACAGTCTTTATTATAAAGACAGTTCTTTTAAAACAGCATAAAAAATTCTAGAATTCGAAGCCTTCGAGTTTAACCCCGACTTTGTCGGCGATCTGGGCTATCCATTCTTTTTGCCGTTTTAGGGCAAAATGCAAGGCTGCGGCTTCGGATTTCCAATGTTCACTGTTTTTGTAGATTGCGTCCAAAGTGGTCGTGTGGCTGTCCAAAATACCAGGCACGTTTTTCATCTCTGCGCGATGGTCTGTGAAATCCTCGGAGAGTTTGGCCAAAAAGCCGGTCGCGCGAGCCAGGGTTTGGGTGATCGGCTGCAAATCTTTTTTGGTAGCCAGGACATTGAGCCGTTTATTTATAGTTTGTAGATCTTTTTTCGTCAGGTTTGCCATGTTTTCAGTCTAGGCTTGGTCATGGTTTCTGTCAATTAAAGCAGGAATAGGATTGCTTGTCATCCCCGACGAGATCGGGGATCCAGATCAGCAGCTCTATCCTTGCTTGTAAGTTCTCCTTATTTCCTCGCCCCGCTGTGGGAGAGGGTAGGGTGAGGGGACGTGGTAAGGCAGAACCTTGAAAACTAAATAGGCAGTAAATCCCAGCGCTGATTTGTCGTCTAGGAGACGGCAGACTAGCGCTGGGTATTGCCGTCAGCAGAGATTCCCTCGCCCCTAACGGGGAGAGGGTAGGGTGAGGGGTGATCTCCGCTGCCGGCAATCCAAAAAACCGGCAAATTTCAGAAAAGCCCGAAGCGCCGGATGATGCGTTAAGGGCATAGGAGGGAAGATGGTTGAAGCAAAGTGGGGTCAAGGGATTGATGCCACATATTGGAAAAGGATTGTTTCCGGTCTGGTTGAATACCTGACCGGAAAAAACACTCCGGCAATCATTTATCACGGGTGGCAAAAGGATTTGCCTCCCTTTGACGGCCGCCTCCGGCTGGTGATTGGCAGGTCGAATGATTGGCCAATCATTGAGGGTCAGGTGCGTGTGGAGGGAATCTACCACACTCACTGGATCCCGGGCGGTAACTACATCAGGATCTCCGGCTTGCCGGAGTATCCTGATGACGATTCCAGCGTCCTTTTGGTAGTTGTCAAAAGAATTCTGGAGGAACTGCTCCCGCAAGTCGTGGAGCAGGATCCGGAAAAAGTAGCCGCAATGATTGCGGCGCAAAAAGAGGCCGAACGGATTCGGTCGCGTGAGGCGTATGTCAAAGAGTGCGCCAAGCGAGTAGATAAAACCGTCAGGGAGACTGAAAAAACCCTGGCGGAAAAGCAGAGGTCAGTCCCGGGGCTTCTGCAAGCATACATTCGTGGAGTCCGGGAGATCGCTGGGCTGGAGCGCAAGCTCGCCCAGATCAAGGCGTCAACCCAAGGCGAGCTGGACAAGATCGGCGAAGAGTTCGATAAACTCGCCTCTCTCCCGAAAGTCCAGCGGGTCGAAGTCGCAGACGGGGTTATCAAAGTTTTTACCGAAACCCTTTTCTGCACTGACGACCGCACCGGAAAGACCCACGAGATCGGGGCTTTCCGGATTGATGTCTACACAAATGGCTCCAATGACGGGGTGCGTTGGACCAACCTGTCGAGGAAACTCGACGGGATGTACGCGCCCCACGTCGATGCGAACGGCAAGGCTTGCCTGGGCACCGCTGCCACAGGTTTTTGCGAATTCCTTGCGGCCCAGGAGTACGCGTTGGTGGCGATGTATGCCATCAATTTCGTAGAGTCGGTTAACACCGACGACCAATGGGGCCGCAAAATCGATCTCTGGCCGGTGGCAGGACAAGCCCCGGCTGAAACCGTCAACCCAGCACCCGAACCGCGGGTGCGAACCTCGAGGTGGTAACATGAAATTTTCAAGGGGGTTCGCCCCCCACGAATTCGGAAAACGCGTGGAAATTGTCTCTGGAGCGCCGCGGGTGCTTTTTACCCGCGACGCATTCCAGGACAACTCGCACCTCGTGGACATTTGTCCGGCGGAAGTCGGGTGGATGGGCCACGTCCGCCGCGTCGGAAACGATTTTCTGATTCACCGGATTTTTTTGGTGGAGCAGGAAGTGTCGGGCTCGACGTGCGAGCTCGACTCCGAGGCACTCGCGGGCTACGCGGTTTCGTGTCTGTCCGAACCGGACGGGGAGGAGCTTTTCAACTCCATCCGTTTCTGGGGGCATTCCCATGCAAATATGGGGACGTCCCCGTCAGGACAGGACGAATCGCAACTCCACGATCTGGCGAATCGTGGCGGAGACTTTTTCCTGCGGGGAATTTTCAATAAATTGGGAAGAGCCGAGTTCACCATCGCTCTCCCATCCGCAGGAATTTGGCTCCGCGACGCCGAGTGGCAGGTTGTTGACGAGGTCAATGAGGCCCGCAAGGCCCATTGGCAGAATCTCGTCAGCGAAAAAGTGCGGGAGAAGGTCTTCGTCAGCCAGTTTTCGTCCGAATTTTATGGGCGAAATTGGCGCAACGGCGACGAACCCGCACTGCCTGCCCCTGCGACAAGCCGCTTGGTTTTTAGCGGCGGACCGGAAACGTTGAAAACGAAAGGAGGGCGGAAGAAATGGGAACGGAAATCGTAAATCCCATCCGCCACCTTAGCGTTTTCGACCCCGACGCGTTCGGCGAACGTCGGGTAGATGTGATCGGCGCGGGCGCAACTGGTTCGCGCGTAGTCCTGTCCCTGGCCAAGCTTGGGGCTCGGAATTTGCATGTGTGGGATTTCGACAGTGTCGAATCCCATAATATTGCAAATCAGGCATTCTCGATGTCTCACATCGGGATGCCGAAAACCCAGGCTTTGGCCCAGGTCGTGGAGACCGGGACAGGGCTGACCATCACTGTCCACGAGGAGAAAGTGGACGGCACTCAATCTTTGGGTGATGTAGTTTTTCTCCTGACTGACACGATGGCGTCTCGAAAAGAGATTTGGGAAAAGGGTTTGAAACTCAAACCCCGGACTCAATTACTCATCGAGACGCGAATGGGCGCGGCCGAGGGACGGGTTTACAGCCTGTCCCCGAGCCGCCGCCAGCACATCTCCGAGTATGAACAGACGTTCTACTCGGACGCAGTAGCCGAAACGTCGGCCTGCGGCGCGTCAGTCAGTGTCGGACCAACAGCAGAGTTTTTGTCAGGCCTCGCAGTCTGGCAATTTCTCAAATGGTACAAATTCGATCAAGCGGGAGAAGGAGACCCGCCCGAATTTGAAAGCATTTTTGGGCTCACGCCCATGCTGTTTTTCTGCGACCGAAGCCTGCCGTGGTAACGGTTGCATTGCACTTTTTGTGCGCTTGTCCCGCACCATTCAGTTTTTAGCATGGTGCGGGACGTTGGAGAGGGAGTAGGTTTCGGCATGATTTCCTACCCCTCTTCCTTCCCTTTTAGAATTATTTTTTATTTGTCATTGCGAGCCGTACTCGGCGCGGCAATCTCGAGATTGCTTCGGGAGTACCCTCGCAATGACGGAGTAGAAAATATTCTGCAAGGGGAGGCAAACGCGCAGTATGGCGAGTGCTTCTACTAGTTACAAATTGGGGCGCTGACCCAGGGGAGAATAGCCCAAAAGACAGTCGTGTTGCACGGTCACGCGGCGAGGTGTTTAAGCTCGCTACAACGTCAGGAAAATTCCATAAAACCTTTGCAAGGTTTCCTTACCAGAAATGGAAGGTTGGGATTGGAGATTAAAATCATGCCAACTTCAACTGTTGTTAAAATCGGGATGGTCGGCGCGGCCATCCACACTGAAACGTTCGTCCCTGGCTCCACCGTGGAGCAAGCAATCAAGCAGGCGGGTTTCAACCCGACCGGCTTCGATTGCATAGTGAACGGCGCGAAGGTCACTGACCTCTCGCGCCCCGCGGCCGCCGGCGACATGGTTATCTTGTCCCGCCAGGTCAAGGGCAATGGCCTCGACCTGGCCTACGCGACGATCCACCTCACGACCAAGGATGGTCGTGAGCAGCAGCAACTCATGGACCCGGCGGAGCACCCGACTGTCCGCACAGTGCTGGATCAGGCGGGGATCAAAGTTGTCCACGGCGAGGAAGGCGTCGAGGACGGCACTGGTGACCTCGTGGACCTCGACGAGGAAGTTCACGACGGTATGTATTTGAGGATCGTTGTTTCCTACCCGGCTCCGGTTGCGGGGGAAGACGACGAGCAGGCCGCTCGCGACCTCGCTCGTGCTGCAGCGATAGAGGAGGCAGAAGAATTGCCTCCGGGATATGGGCCTCCTGCCGACCCCGGATCTGGTATCAAGGTCGTGAGCCGGGACCCCGTAGCTATCCGCAAGGATGCCGAAGGGTTCGCTGCCGCGGCCGTGGCCAACCGCGAGGAGGCCGCCCGTCTTCTTGACGAGGCGAACCACCTTGCGGCGAAGGCGTCGATCTACAAGGCGGTTGCCGCCGAGATCGAAGGCGCGCTCCAGGATTTTGAGCGGGCGAAGGATTACCTTCGCAAGCTCGGGATTCCGACCAACGCGCCGGTAACAGCGGCTTTGAAGCAGGGCCTCACGGCTCTGCCGAAAAAGACGCTCGTCCAGATCGCGGAAGCGATGGAAGTGGAGGTTGCCAAGACGGCAACCAAAGCCAACATCGCGACTGCGATCCTCGCGGCCGAATAAGTAATTTCGGTCGCACCGCGCGCGGGACTGAAAATCCGGGAGTAGTCCCTCCGGTTTCGACGGATCCCTGACAGGTCGTGTCAAAAATGAAGTCAGGGTGAGGCCGCCTGTGGTCAATCAGAAGACCCTCTCCAAGGCCAAGAGCAGAAAATTGGAGAAAATAAATCAGTCGCCATATTAGGTAAGGCGTGAATCCTAATGATGCCCTGTCGTTCGACGGGGCAAGCACTCGGCAAGCGGAGAGACAAAATGTTTGCACAACATTTTCCTCTCCCTTCCGATCCAGAACATTTCAAGGAATGGATTCCCGATCAGGTCGGGAATGACAACTTGAAGTGGATTGGACGGGAAGGAAGTTGCGTTGAAAGGTCTGAAACTTTTAAAGCAGCAGAGTGCCCGTCATTTTGCAAAATAGGAGGTGCAAAATGAAGAATAAAGATCCGCCTATCATGGTCTAAACCATGCGGCGGGTGATGACGACCACTGGATCGTGGGAAATGTTGCGCAAAGCGCAGCATTGGCCCAGTCTGCAGAGCTTGGCGGAGCCGCAATCTTCGCCAGAGCCGAAAGCATCCAGGAAGCCATAAAGGGTTAGGCGGACCCAAAAACCGTCATTTGCCTGGAGCAGAGGTTTTGCTAAATTCCTCTGTAGCCGCGGCGAATCCAGTAATGCTGCTCATCCGAACGGTCCCGCGAGTACCTTGACCTCATGTCGGGGAAAATGGGATGCAGGGAGTCGGCGCAGTGATTCCTTGCTCGTTAGTTCCACAAGTGTGGGACGAAGCCGTAAACGGATAGGTCGCTCAAGCATGCACCTTTGAGTGCATTGAGGCTGTTTAGATTTTTGGAAAACCGGCGAGCTGACTGTATAGGATAGGGGAACTATAATGGCCCAATCACATATGGAAAGCGGGTTTTGCCAGAAACAAAACAGCCAACACCAAGACAAGCTTGAGCAGCTGCCCGGGCGAGTTTGCGCGGCCTGGGGCAGTTCGGTTTTTCTTTTCAGAGAGAAGGCCGACGCGCTTTCCCGCTCCCGATTTGGAGCGGGCGAACAGCAAAGCGGGGATCCCAAGGGTCCCCCCGCAAATCAGCAGCGCAAAAAAATAGTCGAGCAGAAAACCAGACCCTGACATGCGTAAGGGGCGAAGTTAATCTGACTCGTAAAATTGCAGGCATGAGGAAAAAATTTGCCAGACCGCATGTGGCTGGCCAAACGAGTAGCTGAATCGAGTAGAAGCAACCGGGCGGATGATCCTGGAAGCTTTGAAAGAGGAGGCCAAAGGGCGGTGATGCCAGCTGGCAAGCAATTATAAATTGGAAGAGAAGCGTTTAAGTCGTCACTCACGACTTGCTTCTCTCCTTTCTTGAACTCATTTACCTCACCTAGCCTCTCCTTGTAAAGGAGAGGAACAAATGCGGAGAGGTAGTGGGTTCAAGATTGGATGAAAAATTTGCGGCAAGCGCCCAGGGTCAAAAGATTTTTAGCGTCCTCTTTAAATCTTTTTGGCTCTGGACATTTTCCGGAAAATTTGCTAGCATTAGGATTAAAAGAGGCAGAGGACGCAAGGGCGTCCTTTTTTATTTTTCTCCCGGGGCAGAAAGATTAAGACGTTCATGGGAATTGCAAAATTCACACGAGCGCTCTCCTACTTAATTTTTTTGCTCCAGGAGAGGGACAAAAGGAGGATAGAATGAATTTCAAAATGGTTCTGTTGTATTTGTTGGCAGTGGGAAAAACTCTGGAATGGACTATCGCTTCCGGCCGGACGTTTCAGATAAGCGGAGACCATCGCCTGGCCGCGTATTGGGAGCGATTTTTTCCGCCCAAAAGCGGCATGCCGCATCCGACCCGCAGACATCTTTTGGCAGAGGAAGCCGAGGAAGCGTTCCTCGCCGGCACGGAATTTACCTTGTACGAGTCGAACTTTGATCAGGGCGAAAAACTCACGCGCCAGGAGCTGTTCGCGAAAATTAACGGGCTGTTTCCGGGATTTGCGAAAGGAGGAGAATGAAAAAAGTTGATTTGAGTCTGATTCTGCTGTCCGAGGAGGCAGCCGCGGCCTGGCAGGAATATGTCGGGCGGTTGTTTGAGGGCTTGCTCCTGGCCCGGCTTGCCAAAGATCCGAGCGAAATCGTCCAGGAGGCGGAGATCAAAGGCAGTGAACTCATTTTGCACTGCCGCTGGTCAGGAAAGCGCGGCAAAAAGGCGGAAGCTGAAATGGCCGTGCCATCTGGCCACTGGCAATGGCGCGCGCCGCAGAATTGAAACACGCAGAGTATGCTGGACTAGTCCAGCATACTCTGCCTCTCTTCCGGGGCGGAAATAGTTAAGACTTTTATCGTAAACGAAAGTTTGCGGCAAGAGCTCTCCTACTTAATTTATCCAGCACCTTCCAGAATACCCCGCAGCTTGCTGCGGGGATGAATGGCTCAATATAGCCTTCCTGCGGGGTGCAATACCCCGACAGGAAGGTGCTGGATTTATTTCCGTTCCAGAAGAGGGAAAAAAGAAAAACCATAACAAAAATTGCTTTTTGAAAATTTAATATTGTTTCAAGAATTCCTGCGGGGCAAGAATCGGAATATTTTGGATTTGCTTGAGGTTCAGCAGGTGTTTGTCGCCGGAAATAATGCAGGCAGCTTGCGCGGCCAGCGCTATCTCAAGAATCCGGTTATCGCTTGGGTCTTGGCTTATGGCGGCAATCCGCTGCGTCGGATGCGCAAGCAGGGACGCGGCCAGGAGTTTGTCGAGCAATGTTTCGAGCGGCGACTGAAGCTTTTGCGCCTGTTTCTGAATATGCGGATACCGGATAACCCGGAAGAGCTCATCTATAGTTTGGGGCGAGAAACAGAGGATGATTTGCCGGGTATTGGCCAAAACCAAAAGCCGCTCCAAGGATTTGCCCCAGAGCAGCATTGAGATAATAACGTTGGTATCGGCCACCACGCGCATGACTAAAATGTCAGCGGTTTGCCTTCAATGCTTTATTCAGCGCCGCCTTTGTTATTTTTTTGCCGAGTTTGCGCAGGGTTTTAATTTCTGTTTCGGTAAAAATGGTTTTGGATGTCGGGACTTTGGTAATAGTTGCGGTGTTGCCGGTTACACGAAAAAATACCTTGGCGCCTTTCCAGGTTTTAGGCAAGGCAACGGAGTTGTTTTTGATTGTGGTGATCACGGCTTGTGTCATAGTGTCAGTATAATTTTTTAGAGTGAATTTGTCAACCAGGTAGTGAAAGTTCGAGAGGCCGCTTTTGGCGGCCAGAATGCCCGGTAAGATTTTTCCTAAAAAATAATAATACCTGAAACCTGCACGGCAGAAATTGGTAAATTGTCTGAATAACTCGAACTTCTACTACCTGGTCAATTGGAATTCTTTTCCGGAACCGGGATACTTGATTTCAATCCTTGTTCCAGAAGAGGGAAAAATTTTCTAGGAGGATTTATGTTGAATACGATCACTACCGAAGCGGCATTAGAGAATTTTTTGGCGTTTTGGCAGGCGCACTTTCCGGAACAGCAGACACTGACAAGAGAGGCGGCTTTAGCTTGGTTTGACGAACAGCGGCGGGGCTTTTCCAATACGCGGGCATCAGATCAGGAAATGACTGCTTACCAAGACGATGTCTCGCGGGTCTATGGCGCTTACGAAAATGCCGCATTCCAAATGGCGACCGTTGAGCGCATTATCAGGCTGGCAAAAAGATTGCCTGCCAAGGCGACCATTGTTTCTCTGGGCTGCGGCCCGGCTTCATACGAGCTGTGGCTGGCAACGCAGACAGACTACCGATTTACACTCGTTGACCATTCTGCTGGAATGCTTGATCGGGCGCGAGGGATTGCGCAAGAGCTTGGTGTCACGAATCAGATCACGATGATTCAAAGCGATGCCAGCAGTGTGCCAGCCGTTCCATCTCACTGCGCTGATCTGGTGTTTTGCCTGAACAGCATGCACTGGTCCCGGAATTGGCAGCAATGGATCGTGGAAGCAGCCAGGATTGTGAAGCGGCGCTCGTGTGTCCTCGTGACTTGCACCTTTTTTATGCCGCGTAGCATGATTACTCCCGAGGATTTGGGAGAAATCATGAGCCGGTATTTCAAAAACGAAGGAGCGGGACCGCTCGTCCCGCCGGTTGATGTCGGAAACGGCATGGCTGCAGTCAGCGGCCGGTTTCTGTGCATTGGCAGGAGAAACGACAAACCGCCGAAACGCAAAAAGCGGTGATATCAGAGAAAGGAATAGCAAATGATTTGCGGTTCCTTTCTCACCTTTCTCGAGTTCTCGAATGGTCGAGGATTCAAGATCGGTAAAAATCTAGAGGAGGTTCCCAATGTTCAATGTTCTGTTTGCGTTTGTGTTGTTGTTCCAGGTTGCGGATCCGTTTGCCGCGCTGGAAAAATCCCTCGCAAAAAATGCTCCGGTACTAACCGCGCGCGATGCGGCGTTCAAGCAATTCCAAACTGCCGTTAACGGAGTCAATGCGGTTGATGTAACCCAGGCCTGGACCCGATATATCACGGCATGGGATGAGGGTGTCAAGGTTTGGCTGCCCATGAGAACTGAACTTGACCGCGCATCCAAGGCGGTGATCAGCAAACAGCCAGTCGACGCCAAAACTAAAGACCGACTGGCCAAGCTCACGGCGCAGGTTGAATTGTTTATGAAACACCCTGCGGGTTACGATGATCTGATGAAAAAGTATCGAGAGCGGATAGGCGATCCCGACACCGGCCCGCAAGTGCCAGTGATCCGCAAACCAAAACAGCCGTAAATGCTGTAAACTGGCAGAGTCGGCAAGGTAGTAATTCCTTCGGGAGTTCCTACCTTTTCTTTTTTATCCAGCACCTTCCAGAATACCCCGCAGCTTGCTGCGGGGATGAATGGCTCAATATAGCCTTCCTGCGGGGTGCAATACCCCGACAGGAAGGTGCTGGATTTATTATGATAAAATAGCTTTATGAAAAAATCCGAAGAACTGGAAGATATAAAATATTCCATAGCCAGGTTATGCTACGATCTACAGGAGGTTGGCATGGACATGAACGAGAAAGATTTCAAAAACATGATTACAAAGCTAGAAAATATCAAAAGTAGCATAGATTTCAGATCACTAAACTGAACAGGCTGCTCAAAGAATAGCGCAGCTTTCTATGCAGGTATCATACTCGTTTTTTAAGGCACGCGGACAATATCGGTCGCAATTCTGACGTCAACGCCTTTTTCATGATAGATGTCTTTTATCTTCATCATGAAGCCTTTTTGATAACAATATTTTGTTCTCTGAGAACGTAAAATAAGGACATCTGGCCATTGTACATTTGTGTGGACTTGGGATTATTGCGCTCGCGTTTTATTTCGCCAACACAATATTCGATATCGATTTCCTTGGTGCCGGTCAGAGCCTCTGCCAGTTTACGATAATGGAATTTGGTTAAGTGAACTTGGGGAGCAACCTTTTTAGATCTGTGATAAAAATTGCTGCTGTCAAAAATGACTAGGATTTTGCTCATTTGTTCAAAAAGGTATTAAAAACCTCCGGGTCTTTTTACAGAAGCCGGAGGGGGTTTAGTAAGGTAATCTCACAGCCGGAGCCAAACTACAATCTGTGAATGAACCTGCAGCTTTGGACAATTCAAGGCGGGTTTTGCATTGTCCGAGATTAGAGGCTAAATATGGAGGGAGTTTCGTAATTCAAAGTTATCAGGAATTCATTCATGAGCCGGAATTGTTACCCGAGTCCATGCTTTTACTGGATCGACGGCATGCAGCAGTCGCAAAAATTTTTGGCTTCGAGGTGGAGTTTGTTGCCAAATATCAGTCGCCTTCTCTTGGTAAAGCCAAAATCCAAGGCGCCTGAATGATGGGCGGATGTCGGAAAAAACCGAGGATTTACACAAGTCCTCGGTTTTCAGTTGCGCGTTTTTGCATTTGTTTAGAGAATCAGTCATAATAATCGCAGAGCTTCGAAATTGGGCATATGACATCAAAACAAAGAACAATCTACCGATTTCTTATTACAAGCGCGGCGTTGCTGGGGCTTGTGATAATGTCATATTTGACTTATATTCACTATGCTAATACCTCTTCGTTTTGCGACATTTCCAAAGAAGTCTCCTGCGATGTGGTGACTACCAGCCTGTATTCGGAGGTGTTTGGTCTTCCAGTCTCGGTATTGGGTTTAGGATATTTTTTGATGGTGTTGGTCATTAGTTTGCGCAAAATGAGCCCGGATAAATTCCGGTTTTTGTTTATGGCCACCGCGTTTGCGCTTGTTCCTTCGCTATACCTTTCCTACATGGAATATTTTGTCATCAAATCATTCTGCATTTTGTGCGAGACCTCGAAGATTTTAATGTTTATAATTTTAGGGGTTTCTTATGCGGCAATCCGCGACAGGCTTCAGAGCCTGGGGCGCTTGCTTGCGCCAATAATTATCGGTGGACTCGTCATTTCAGGGATTACTTTTTTTATCCAGAATGGGAGAGTGATTAGCGAGGATTATACGGATTTTGTCGAACATCTGAACCGCCGGGGCTGGGTGTATTATAAATCTTACACCTGCTCGAACTGCAAACGGCAGGAAAAACTGCTCGGCGAAGCATACAAAGGATTAAATGCTGTAGAATGCCATCCCAAGGGCCCGAATGGCAATCCGCAATTGTGCCTTCAGAAAAATATCACCAAAACTCCGACTTGGCTTTTAGAGGAAAATGGGAAAGTTACTGTCCGCCTTGAGGGACTACAGCCAATCGAAGAGCTAATGAAAATTTCCGGATATGAGAACAATAAAAATTAATAAATACACAATATGCCTGGTCAGGATTTGACTATCGGTCTAGTGGTTGCTGCCGCGGCTGCGGACAGCATTAATCCTTGCGTGTTCGGGGTGCTGATTTTTTTGATCGCTTTCATGACGAAGCTGTTCAAAAGCCCGCGGATGATGCTGGTCGGCGGTTTGTTTTATTCCGCCGTAGTTTATGGCGTTTATCTGCTGCTCGGTTTCGGCATTCTGAAGCTGGCTCTCAATACCGGCCTGGCCTTTGTTTTTTATTGGGTGGCCGCGATCATCGCGATTCTGGCGGGGTTGCTCGAGATCAAAGACTACTTCTGGTATGGCAAGGGATTTACCTTGCAGATCATTCCGGGCGGTGCCAAGCGGATTAAATATTACACCAGCAAAATCGCGGGCATGGAAAAACGCCATCCGGCTTACTTGTTTTTGATGATTGCTCTGCTGGGAGTGCTAGTGGTTCTGGTCGAACTGCCCTGCACGGGCGCGCCCTACCTGGCCATTTTAGGCCTTCTATCCCGCGGGGATTTCGCGACGGCCGTGCCTCTGCTGCTGCTGTATAATTTTGTTTTTGTTGTTCCGCTCTTGATAATTATTGGGATTGCGTATTTTGGGACGTCCTCTGAGCGGCTGGAGAGCTGGCGCAAGGATCATCGGGGGGTAATGAGATTGGGGATCGGCCTCTTCTTGGTCGTGTTGGGGCTGTATATGGTTTATACAATTTATTCAGGATTTTAAAAATGGATACCAAAAAAATTCAATGGATTTTGCGAATCGGGATTTTTGGAGAATTTCTGGGGCATGGCGTGTTCGCCATTCAGGGGAAAAAAGACTGGATCGCCTGGACCGAGCAGTTAACAGGTATGGATACGAGTGCTGCCACCACGTTTATCCTGGTCGTCGGCATTATTGATATTCTGATTGCCTTCAGCATCCTGGTTAAACCAATGCGCGCTGTCCTGCTGTGGGCCGCGGTTTGGGGTGTTTGGACCGCTCTCCTGCGGCCGCTGGTTGGCCTGCCCATCTGGGATTTCGTGGAACGCTGGGCCAACTGGGCTGCGCCACTGGCCCTTTTCTACCTGCTGCAAAAAAATAAGCCGCGTTAACCTTCTGCTTTTTAAATTTTGGGTATGTGCGGGGGCGTTCCGGTTTCGGCTCCGGAATAACGGAAATATTTCACAACTTGGCGGTCGATTTGACATTTCTCGAGCTTTTTGCTATAATTATATATACAAGAGTAAAGATAGCTCATCAGCAATTTTAGCGCTTGATGGGTTTTTTATTCCCTGAAATCATGACCCCAATATTACACAAAGAAGAATCATTTGACGGACTCGGCATCGCCCCCAAGCTGCTTGAGATTTTGGACGCGCTGCGATTCACCGCCCCCACGCCGATTCAATACAAATCCATTCCAGTGGCCATTGAGGGCAAGGACATCATCGGCATCGCGCAAACCGGAACCGGCAAAACGCTGGCGTTTGGCATTCCGATGATCCAACGGCTTGCCATAAAAAAAGGCATGGGCCTGGTGCTGTTACCAACCAGAGAATTGGCTGAACAGGTCAACACAGAGCTGCATAAAATCGGAAAATCTCTGGGATTGCGCACTGCGCTCGTCATCGGCGGCGCGTCGATGTGGCAGCAGAAGAAAATGCTCAAAACCATGCCGCATGTGATTATCTCGACTCCGGGACGGCTAGTGGATTTGCTTCAGCAAAGAGCGGTTAATCTTTCCCCCGTAAATGTTTTGGTACTCGATGAGGCTGATCGCATGCTTGATATTGGATTTGCGCCGCAGCTGGGCCAGATCCTCAAAGTTTTGCCCACTGAGAGGCAGACCATGCTGTTCTCCGCGACCATGCCGCACGAGATTGTCGCGCTCGCCACTAAATACATGAAGCTGCCTCTGCGTATTGAGGTGGCCCCTGCCGGCACTGCCGCGGAAAAGGTAGAGCAGGAACTGATCGTGATTCACAAGAGCGATAAAATGAGGCTGCTTGAAAAACTGCTGTATGATTATCATGGTTCCGTTTTGGTTTTTTCACGCACCAAATACGGCGCGAAACGCATCACTGCTGACCTGCGAAAAATCGGCCACAAGGCCGCGGAGATTCATTCCAACAGATCGCTTGCGCAGCGCCGTGAAGCGCTCGAAGGCTTCAAGACAGGCCGTTACCGCGTACTTGTCGCGACTGACATTGCCGCGCGTGGAATCGATGTCAAAGGCATTGAGCTCGTTATCAATTTTGACCTGCCTGATGCTAGCTCCGATTATGTGCACCGCATCGGCCGTACTGGCCGGGCAGGACATACAGGAAGAGCTATCTCCTTCGCGACACCGGACCAGAGAGGGGATGTACAATCAATCGAGCGCCTGCTGCGCATGACATTGCCGAAATCAAAAATTCCCGGTTTTTCTGACATACCGCTGGAGGCGCCGCGGTCAGTGTACCGGTCCGCTCGCGGTTTTCGCGGCCGTCCGCGCTACGGATCTGTTCCTGGCTCGCGGGGTCATTTCATGTCCAGGCGCCGCGGATAGATCGCGCATCGCTCGCAATACCAGAGCTTTAAATTCTTAAGGCTTAATAAATGATCAAACAGCTTTTAGCGGCAGTATTCGGAGTTGCGCTTGTTGTTGCTTTGATTGTTGCCGTCTTTACTTTAAACCAGGTCCGTGACGAGCGCGAAGATTTAACGGTTGATTTGGAATATCGCAGTGCCCTTTTGGCGGAGCGTCTCCATGTTGGTCTTGCTCCATCGTTCGTCACGCCAACCTCGACCACGCCGGAAGTACTCCAGGCTCTTGTCGAAAATTTGAGCCAGCAGGAACGACTCGAGGGCCTCGTGGTATATGACAACAAGGATAATCTACTGGCTAAATCAAGCACGCTGACTGATAATCTCGAAGCTCAGTCAGAATTGGCGCGAACGGCAATGGACAAAGACCAGGCCGCCAGCGCATTTTTGCGTTTTCAGGAGAAGCAGACCTATGTGCTCGCCCTGCCGATCAGGCAGAATGCCCGTGTTGTAGGAGCAATGGTAATCTTGCGTAACGCTGAGCATATCGAAGCAAAGCTTGACATGATCTGGCGGGACAACATTTTCCGCCTCCTTCTCCAGGTATTGATTTTTTCAGCCGCTATCGGCCTGATTTTTTGGTTTGTTTTTTATAAACCCGTGGTCAATTTGGCTGAATCCGTGCGGCAGGTTCGGGCAGGCAAGCGGACACCTGAACAGCAGCCCGAAAAAACGCCATTTTTGTTCCGTCCTTTGATCGCGGAGTTTTACAAGATCATGCGTTCACTTTCGCAAGCCAGATTCTCGGCGCAGGAGGAAGCGCGTCTACGCCTGGAAAAAATCGACACGCCGTGGACCGCGGAGCGGCTTCGTGAATTCGTCAAGGACCTTTTGAAAGGCCGGGAAATTTTTGTGGTTTCCAACCGTGAGCCGTATATTCATACGCGTGACGGCGGCGCGCTCCGTTATTTCGTGCCGGCAAGCGGGCTGGTGACAGCCATGCAGCCGGTCATGGACGCGACTGGCGGCATGTGGATCGCTCATGGCAGTGGCGATGCTGACCGCGAGGTCGCGGACAAACAGGACAAGGTCGCTGTCCCGCCTGACGAACCGAAATACACGCTGAAACGCATTTGGCTGACGGAAGAAGAAGAAAATGGTTATTATTACGGCTACGCCAACGAAGGGCTTTGGCCTCTTTGCCACCTGGCTCACACCAGGCCGACTTTTCGCAAGGAAGATTGGGAACAGTACCGCAAGGTGAACGGCAAATTTGCCGCGTCCATTCTCGCGGAAATCAAGCAGATCGAGAACCCGCTGATCCTCATTCACGATTATCATTTCGCGCTGTTGCCGCGGCTTATAAAAAACAGCCGGCCGGACGCGCAGATCGGCATTTTTTGGCACATTCCCTGGCCCAACGCGGAGGCATTCAGTATTTGTCCCCAGCGCAAAGACCTGCTAGATGGTTTGCTCGGGGCGGACATCATTGGTTTTCAGACACAGGCGCACTGCAACAATTTTATTGACACAGTGAGCAAAGAACTCGAATCGCTGATTGATCTGGAACAGTTTTCCATAACCAGAGAAGGGCATAAATCATACATCAAGCCCTTTCCGATTAGCATCGCTTTTGCCGGGACCGAGGATGCCGGTGAAGAAATCAGTCCCGCGGAACGGCGCCAGTTCCTGAGCAGCCTTGGCATCGAGAGTCAATATATCGGCCTCGGCGTAGACCGGCTCGATTACATAAAAGGCATCGGAGAAAGACTGCGGGCCGTGGAAGAGTTTCTGGAGAATAACCCGAAATACATCAAAAATTTTACCTTCATACAAATCGCGCCGCCAAGCCGCGATCAGATTCCCCGTTTCCGTGACTTTGGTGAAGAGATCAAGTCCGAAGTTGAAAGAATAAACAAAAAATTTGGAGCGAACGGCTGGCGGCCAATAGTGCTGCTCAATCGTCATCACACGCATGAAGAACTGAAGATCTTTTATTCTGTCGCTAATGTGTGCCTGGTTACCTCACTGCATGACGGCATGAATCTCGTGGCCAAAGAATTTATTTCTACCCGCAGCGACGAACAGGGCGTTTTGATCTTGAGCCAGTTCGCGGGCGCGTCCCGCGAACTGAAAGAGGCGCTTATCGTCAATCCGTACCATGTCGAGGCAGTCGGCGATATGATAAAAACCGCGCTGACCATGAATCCCTCGGAACAAAAAAAGCGGATGAAGCGCCTACGCAACCAGATCAAAACCAACAATGTTTACCGCTGGTCAGCCGAACTCCTCAAAGCGATTGTCAGCTTGGGGTCCTAAGGCAAGGAAAGTCTCTGATGCTACGGCTACGCGTTATCTCGAGGAACTCGAAAGAGCTGGAAAGCTCGTTCAATCCGGGACAAAAAGGGGTACAATTTACCGAGTAAAATAAGGCTCAACCCAGGTTGGGCCTTATTGTTTTTGCTGGGGGAAAGCGTAAAATAAGGGTATGCATTTCCAGATTGTCCTACAGCAGCTCGGATATTCTGAACACGAGGCGAAGCTTTATCTCGCCTCTTTGAAGATGGGAGAATCCAATATCGCCGATCTCGCAAAGCAGATGCAATGGCCGAGATCCACAGTCAATGAGCTTTTAGAGCACATGCACGCGAAAGGCTTGATGCATTATTATGTCAAACACAACCGCCGTTATTGGCTCGCGGTAAATCCGGACAAGCTGATGATTAATCTTGAAGAACGGCGGGCCGCGCTCAGAACCATCATGCCGAACCTGCAGGCCATGCGCTCTGATAACGGCGGCAAGCCCAATGTCCAGCTCTATACGGGAGTTGAGGATCTTAAACACATTATGGATGATATTATCGACACCAAGCATCATGTTTCTGCTTTGCTTTGCTATGATGACTGGCTCGATTCGTTTGGTGAGGATTATGCCAATGATTTTATCGAACGCCGCCGGTCGCATTTTTTGCGGATGAGAATGGTTACTCCTAGAACCGATCTTGCTCTAAAGCTCAAACAGAAAGACCAGGAAAGCCTGCGGCAAATGCGTTTTCTGCCGACAGACACAGACCTGCGCCGGACTTCCAATTTTATCTACGATGGCAAAACTGCGATGATGTCACTTGGCCAAAAGCGCCCGACCGGAATCCTGATTGATGATCCCGACGTGGCGCACGCTATGTCTATTTATTTTGAAAACCTCTGGAACGCCAGTTCCGAACGATAATGACGGCAAAAGTGTTGCCAGTATTTTCGTGAAGAACCCATAGCTTTTTGCTAGCGTAAGCCAAAAAAATACAGGGTAAAAAAAATCACAAAAAAAGCGATTTTTTTATTGTCAAAAAACCGGCTGGTGCCATACTAAAACCAAGCGGATCCCGGTTTTTCAAAAATCGCAATCCATAACAGACCGATGGAGGCGGCCAAAGGCGCGGTCTTTAACCGCAGAAGAACCGGGATCCCCCCACATAACATAAAAAATATGAAAGAAATTGGAAATATTCTAGAGGGAGGTGAACAATATATGTTTCAAACAATTTTGACAATCAAAACCGGGAGCAGGCTGGAGGTCGTGGAAATTACGGATCAGATTAATGAGCTTGTGAAGAATCACAACATTGAACGCGGGATGGTCTTGCTGTCTATGCTGCATTCTACCGCGGCGCTGACCACTGTCGCGTTTAAACCGGGAAAAGATCTGGAGATTCTGGAATCGCTTGAGCCCGACATTCCCGCTGATTACGGGCACCTCCGCGGATATTTCCATCTGCCGCATCATCTCATGTCCGCGCTCCTGCAACAGAGCCTGGTTTTGCCGATCAAGGACAACCAGCTGTTACTCGGGCCGACGCAAAAATTGGGACTGGTCGAATTCAATGGGCCAAGACCCAGGCAGATTGCCGTAATGATTTTTGATCATGAATGGTTGAAAGAGCCTGTTTTAACTCTGAAGCAGATTAATTATGAATAATATGCGCGACAATCCTATAATTAACCGGTTTGCGAAGGGAGTGATATCGGCAAGTTGGCTAGGTGACGTTCAAAAAAAATTAAAAATCAAAAAATGAAATTGTTAAATGCAATGTACGCTGCGCTTTCACGAAATCTCTAAACATTAAAGGTCGAAATTCGTCAACAAAGGAGATCATCTTATGAACAACTTCAATTTGACAAAAGCACTTGGTTTTGGCGTCGTTATTTGGTTCACGATGTTCGCGCTTGTTTCCGCGATGGTTGGTTTTAATCTCTTTGATTCGGTGCTCTCGCAGATCACGGTGGGCATCATTGGCGGGATCGTGGCTTACGGCTTTGCCAGCAACGCGCGCTCTCCGTCCCAACTGCAAAGCTTCGCGTATGGCGGCACGTGGCTCGCAATCGGCGTGATCCTTGATGCTATCGTCACCTCGCGGTTTGAAACTGGATTGTTTGGTTCCTGGACATATTGGCTCGGGTATGGCTTGATCCTATTCGCGCCCTGGCTGCAGTTGGAATTGCGAACGGGTGAGCACCATCAACCCGTTATCTGACTTATGTAAAGTGAAGGCGCAGCAAACGAAAGGCGGTGATAATCATGAATTATATCGTTACGCATGGGAGTGAAAAAATCGAACATTATTACGGCGACGCGGTGCGGATGCTATTTTTGGTGGCGGCGATCATCATGCTGACGAGTCTTCCGATGTTCGACCAGTACATCAATATCCCCACGGTATTTTCAGTGCTCGCTATTCTGATCCTGGGACTCGCGGCCGGTTTAACAAATCCGAGGCAAATCTGGGACGCCGGGATCAACATGGGCGTGTCATCAGCCGGATTCCTTGTGTTCATGACCTATGCCGTGAATTCATATCAAGCGTCCACTGGTGAGAAATTTTTTCTCACCAATCTGGTACTGGGGTTTACCTTTTTGCTATCCACATATTTCAGCGTCAAAACTTTTCGGGGATTATTTCTGCAGAGGAGAGACAGCGACAAATAATTGTCGATTGCTCCAATGACAGCCCGAGTTTTTTTGCTTGATAATAGTAATGAATAAATCCAGCACCTTCCTGTCGGGGTATTGCACCCCGCAGGAAGGCTATATTGAGCCATTCATCCCCGCAGCAAGCTGCGGGGTATTCTGGAAGGTGCTGGATAAAATTAACAGGGTGAATGGATGACTTCCTGGTGTGCCATGGGTTCTCGTTCTCGCGAGACGCGAAATGGGGCCACGGCTGGACGGCAATATCGTTTTTTATGAGTGCCGCGTCGGTCCTCACTGGAGGCCTTCTGTGGCTCAAAGCGAATACTTTTTATGGCGGGTTGGTTGAACGGATTGGCGTTGGCGCGATATTGTTTTGGGTGTTTTTAGTCTCCGTTAATCTATTTTTGGAATATGCCATTGAGGATATTTTGCAAAGTAAAATCGCAAAAACATAAATTTTATGTTAATATATTGATATCTGACAAAAATGATGAAACAAAAAAAAATCGAACAATTTTTTGATTTTACAGGCAAAACAGCCATTGTAACTGGCGGGGCAATGGGCATTGGCCGCGGCATCGCGCTGCGTTTGGCTGAGGCGGGCGCGAATGTGGTCATTGCTGATCTGGTGGAAAATGGCGATTATTTTTTCGTGAAAACCGACGTCAGTTCCGAAACGGACGTCAAAAATCTTATCCAAAAAACAATAAAAAAATTTGGCGCGCTCGACATCATGGTGAACAATGCCGGAATTTTTCCCTCCAAGCCGGTGATGGAAATGGATTTGGAATTCTGGGAAAAAACCATGAGTGTGAATTTGCGCAGCGTATTTCTCTGCTGCCGCGAAGCCGGCAGGGTTATGAAAGCGGGTGGAAGCGTCATTAACATCGGTTCCGTCGATTCCCTGCATCCCAGCATGACTGGGCTCGCGGCCTATGACGCTTCAAAACACGGGGTATGGGGTTTCACAAAAAATTTTGCATTGGAAATCGCTCCGAAAAAAATTCGCGCCAATGTCATCGCTCCCGGAGGCATTAACACGGAAGGCGTGTCCAGCATGATGAAAGGCGCCAATATGAAACAGGTGATCAAAGATTTTGAGTCCCGGGTGCCGCTCGGGCGTTTTGGCGAGCCAGATGACATCGCGACCGCTGCGTTGTTTCTCGCCAGCGAAGCGTCCAGCTATATGACCGGGTCAATTTTGGTTGTTGATGGCGGTGTTTTGTTAAGGTGATTAACGCCGAAAATTGTGAATAGAAAAACACAGATCAAACTCTTGTATCAATTCATGCAGCGCCAAAAGCTGGCGGTGATGGCAAGCGTCAATACTGAAAGCTGGCCGGAAGCCGCGGTCGTGGGTATGGTCGTCACGGAGGATTTGGAAATTTTTTGCAGCACCTTCAGAACATCCAGAAAATTTGAAAACATCAAGAACAACCCTCGAGTTGCTTTGGCGATCGGGTGGGAAGATGGAAAAACCGTCCAATATGAGGGAAATGCGGTGGATGTGACTGACGATGAATCATCTGAACTTTTGAAATCGCGCCTGGCGAGCATCCCCTCCATCGCCAAATATTTGGAGAGGGATCATCAGATTTTTTATAAAATAAATCCCAAATGGATCAGGTTTTCGGATCTGTCGGTCGATCCCTGGCAACGGTTCGAAATTACTTTTTAGGTGATGAAGAGGACAATAACATGAGCAAGCATATATATCTGCGCAATTTTATTTTCGGAGTCGAGGACAGCCTTGTATCCACCGTTGGTTTGCTGTCTGGCGTGGCCATCGCGGGGGTGCCCGCAAAGACTATTCTGCTTACAGGCACGGTGCTGATCTTTGTCGAAGCTTTTTCCATGGCGGTTGGCAGCTTTCTTTCCGAACATTCGGTTGATGCTTATCTCAAACAGGGCGAAGCCGAGTTCAGGCTGCCGATCATCGGCGGGCTGGTTATGTTTTTTTCCTACTTTGTCTCTGGTTTTATCCCGCTGGGGCCTTATTTGCTGACTGAACCGGCGATCGCCCTTAAATGGTCGATCGGGCTGTCCCTCATCTCGCTATTTATCCTGGGGATAATCGGCGCGAAACTGTCCTCCACTAAACTCTGGAACGGCGGATTCAGGATGGCGATGGTCGGAGGCATAGCTATCGCGCTCGGTGTCATAGTGGGCAAAATAATCGGTCATTAACAATTAAATTAACATTAAACAAAAATCATGAATCAAAAAATGCTATTGTTTCTGATGAGGGTGGCACTCGGGTGGCTGATGTTTTACGCGGGAATCACCAAAGTGCTCAACCCGGATTGGACCGCCGCGGGATATTTGCGCGGCGCCAAAACATTTTCCGGAATATATAATTTCTTCGCGTCTCCAGAAATCCTGCCGGCGATCGATTTTATCAACGAATGGGGACTGGCTCTGCTTGGGGTGTCACTAATCTTAGGCATCGGCGTGCGAATCACTTCTTGGTGCGGGGCCGCGCTCATGGCGCTATATTACCTGCCGATTTTGCGTTTTCCGTATGTTGGAGAGCATTCATACCTCGTTGACGAGCACATTATTTACATTCTGGTATTGTTGTATTTTTCCAAAGCTGGCGCCGGGCGGGCCTGGTGGGGCATGGAGGACTGGTTCGCCAGCCTGCCATTCATAAGAAAGAATCGGAAATTGAAGGAATTATTAGGCGGTTGCGGTTAATGTACGCGCGAGAAAAGAAAATCTTGATTTTGGGCGGCGGTTTTGGAGGAATGCGGGCCGCGCTTGATTTGGCCGCAAAGAAATTGCCTGATACGAAAATAACTCTCATCAGCGACAAGTCGCATTTTGAGTGCCACCCGGCACTAAAGACTGTGGTTGCATAAGTTCACTAACATCTTGCACTCCCTGAAGGCATAGCAATTATGCCTTTTTATCATAATATTCGGTGTACCTACACTGGTATCCGGGGCTTTCTCAAAGCCTATGAACGCGGGTTAAGATACCGGTATATGATCACCGACAAAGCCAAACACAAGCTCAAGGTCTTAATCTTCTGGGAAAAGCATGGCCTCAAGGCCGCGCTCGATGCCTTTTCGGTCAAGCGGCGCACTCTGTTTCTCTGGAAGCGGCAGTTCAGGACTGGCGGCAGAATCGCCGAAGCCCTGAACGAACACTCCACAGCACCAAAGAAAAAACGGGTCAGATTATGGCCCGAAGAGATTATCGCCGAGATTAAGCGTTTGCGCTGGGAGCACCCGAATCTCGGCAAAGACAAAATCCATCCCGTACTTAAAACTTTCTGCTTACAGAACAATCTGTCTTGCCCCACGATTTCCACTATCGGACGGATGATCCACGACTGCGGAGGGCTGCGGATGTTTCCTCAAAAGGTTTCTCACTTCGGCAAGATCAAACCCCTCAAAAGACGTAAAATCCTGCGCAAACCCAAAGATCTGCAAGCCTTGTACCCCGGACACATAGCAGCCTTTGACACAGTGGAGCGATTTGTTTCCGGCCTGCGCCGTTATGTCATCACCTTTGAGGACATTTACACCAGATTCGGTTTTGCCTGGGCCACCACTAGCCATGCCTCGCAAGCCGCTAAAGAGTTCTTTGACTACTGCCGACTAGTATTTCCCTACTCGTTTACCTTTGTGCTCACTGACAATGGCTCAGAATTTGCCAAGCACTTCTCCGAGGAATTAAAGCGCCTGCACCTCACCCATTATCATACCTACCCCAGGACCCCGAAGATGAATGCCCATGTCGAACGATTCAACCGCACCATTCAGGAGGAGTTTGTGGACTATCACGCCAGCGAGTTAATTACTCCCAGAATCTTCAACAACAAGCTCCTGGATTGGCTGATCTGGTACAATACTGAACGCGTGCATCACGCTTTTCAGAACCAGCTATCTCCCGTACAATTCATCTTATCCTTAAACCCACAGAAACTGCCTCAAGAGTGCAATGGAGGGTGGACGCATACACAATCTTGACATATTTATTAGTCCTTGTTATTATATATTTGGAATTGGTACAGCTCTGATTAGTCGCCTTTATGGTGGCGTCTCCGCAAGGAGTAGGGGCTGTATTTTATTTTGGCCAGATTTGAACGGAGATTTCCTTGGCGGACAGATATTTGGAATAGACTTGATGCCCTGCCTTTTGCAGAATGTTTCTGTTTATTACTCCGGCTACATAATCCGCGAGCTGTAATAAGTTATTGCTGTGCGAGTGTTCCATTTTTGCGGTCTTGATTAAATTATTTCCATCCTGGTTCATTTTCTGTTTCAAATATTTCGCCAGTTCGGTACGGAAAACCACCCGTCCGCTTTTATCAATTTTTACCTTGGCGTTTTTTAAATAGGGCTTGGCGTTCTCAAAAACCAATCCGCACACATACTGGTAAAACGCTTCTTTATTTCTAAATACGCTTCCATATAGTTTCTTTGGGTCTTTATTGATGACAATGCCAAAATAGAAAAAGTTATAAGGGTTTACCGCCTCTAAAAACTTTTGCCTAACCCGATGAGAATTATTGTAAAAATGAAACTCGTAATCAGGCAAATACCCCAATTCTTTTTTAAGAAGCTGGATTCGCTGGTCGCAGGCAGTTGCGTCCCCATCATCCTCAAAAACTACCAGAGCAATAATAAAATACCTGCTGGAACCCGAATCTATTTTCAAACCTGTATCGCCTGATTCGTCAATGAAGACTAGCATGTATTTATTTTCGTCGTTTATTTAATTCTTGTTCATTTTTGCCCGCCTAGACTCACGCCTAGTCGAGGCTGGTCATTACCCGACTATTTTCCCATATTATAAAGCTGTTTTACCTCCTGCGCCGATTTATCCCGTCAGAAATCTGTAAAACCTGCCGCAATAATCTGG
>Ga0209541_10002795_pt1 | contig 32685 bp, 35 predicted proteins | sample RifCSPlowO2_01_FD_184027 | JGI IMG/M metagenome (GOLD analysis project Ga0209541, IMG submission 184027) | Groundwater microbial communities from Rifle, Colorado - Rifle CSP2_plank lowO2_0.1 (SPAdes) (version 2) | ecosystem: Environmental > Aquatic > Deep subsurface > Groundwater | place...
AACCCGCTTTCGAATACGCCGGAATACCCATTGCCTCAAAAACTCTCTCAGCCTTCTCAAACTGACCAGAGAGCTCATCATCCATTTCTGGCCTATGAGACTGATATTCCCTAAATGCTTTGTGCCTAAATGTTGGTTCCCTACGGTCAAATGCGACTGCAATTTCGGTGGGTTTAAGGGTAGTAATAATGTTTAAAAGCATTGAAACAAGGCCGTAGACCGCGTTTATCGGTTCTCCACCTCGCGTGGTTAAGGCGGGTAATGCGTGATACGCCCGATGCATTATGGCATTACCATCTATAAGTACTAATTTACCCACGAAGATAGTTTATACCCAAAATACTATGATTTATAGTCAAAATGGCATTTTAGGAGATCATAATCTCTTTAGACGAAGTCGCAAGCTTTGCTTACGAGAGTTGCAAACTCGAGTAAATGGGGTATATCAGAACGTTCACTAATGATATAATCCAAAACACATGATAGAACTAATCGCAAGCTTTGACAAACAACCAATAATTAGGAAAAACGGTCGTGGATATCTTGTAATATCTATGACGGATCATTTCACTGCGACGAGTCCAGTAATCCTTCGTCAAGCTGTAAACGCAATCTGCGACTCTATTAACTGGAACGGGCCAGATCCAATAAATAAAGTTGTAAGCGAAGAAGAAAAAGGAGGTTTTATTGCTGTCTGTGTAGCTCTACAGAGAAACTTACCTTTCAGCCTAGCTAAACAAAATCCAGTTCGATTACCCGGAGAAATAGGGATCAAATTCTCGATGGATTACGACAAGAATATGACACTATATTTAAACGGAGTTAAAAAGAAAGACCGTGTCATTATCATTGACGACATTGTAGCCACGGGTGGAACGATGGTTGCAATGATCAAGGCAGTAGAGCAGGCGGGGGTGGTAATAAAGGATGTCATATCACTTGCAGAAAAAGTAGAAATGGGTGGAGTTAAAAGAGTAAAGGACGAAACAGGAATTGATGTAAAAACAATAATAAAAATAGACACCTCAGGAAAAAGATCTAAAGTGGTAGGGACAATTTTTGACTCCCTAGTCCCTGGAAGGTGAGGTGTGATCAGATCTTTTTAGCAGATTCTCCGTTTTGTTTTCTGCCGACGATTTTTTCAAAATCTTCCCTGTCAAGTGTTTCTTTTTCAAGAAGTTTTTCAACCACCATATCCATAAGCCTTTTGTGTTTCCTGACTAATATCACAGCTCTTTTGTAATTTACATCTATTATCTTTTTGACTTGGTCGTCTACTTTTTCTTGAGTACTAGGTGCAAGATTTGCACCTTCATACCATTCCATTGCTCCAAACTCGCTTACTTCTGACTGCGGCCCAAAGTTAATTGGCCCCAACTCACTCATTCCAAACTCAACAACCATTGCCTTGGCAAGTCTGGTTGCCTGCACAATGTCGTTTGAAGCACCCGAGGTCATTTCATTAAAAATCAACTTTTCGGCGGCACGTCCTCCAAGCATCGCGGTTATCTGGTCCATAAGACGAGACTGGGTTTCGTGAGTCCTGTCAGCGGCCGGCGGAATCAGTGTGTGTCCCAAACTCATCCCGCGAGCGACAATTGAGATCCTGTGCACCGGATCTGCTTTGGGCAAAAAGTGAGTAACAATAGCGTGACCCGCTTCGTGATAAGCTGTAATTTTTCTATCCTCCTCAGTTTGAAGCTTCTTTTTTGCAGGCCCAAGCTTGACTTTGGTTGCCGATTCTTCAATATCTTCCATTTCAATTCCTTTTTTGTTGTTCCGAGCGGCATAAATCGCAGCTTCGTTAAGCATATTCTCAAGGTCTGCTCCGGAAAAACCTACAGTTCTATCCGCTACCATTTCCCAGTTAATCGATTCCATAAACTTTTTTCCTTTTGCGTGAATTTTAAGAATTGCGAGTCTTCCTTCTTTATCTGGCATGTCAAGGGTTATTCTTCTGTCAAAACGGCCAGGCCTAAGAAGTGCCGGGTCTAGCAAATCTCCGCGATTTGTAGCCGCCACAACTATCACGTTGTCATTGGGAGTAAATCCATCCATTTCGACCAGTATCTGATTTAAGGTCTGCTCGCGCTCGTCATGCCCGCCGATAAATCCTCTTCCCCTTTGCCTTCCGATCGCATCAATTTCATCGATAAATATAATTGACGGTGCCTGCACTTTCGCCTGTGCAAAAAGGTCCCTGACACGGCTGGCTCCCACCCCAACCAGCATTTCCATAAACTCGCTGCCTGCCATTGAAAAAAACGGTACTCCGGCTTCACCTGCAACAGCTTTGGCAAGTAAAGTTTTACCAACTCCTGAAGGCCCGAACAACAATACTCCTTTTGGAGTCCTGGCACCTACTGCTCTATATTTTGCAGGATTCTTCAAGAAATCTACAATCTCCTCAAGTTCTTTTTTGGCTTCGTCTACCCCCGCTACATCTGCAAAAGTTATATCCTGTTTGCCCTTAGCAAAAAGACGGGCGCGGCTTTTGCCAAAAGAAAAAACATCCTGTACCCCCCTGTTTTGGCTTCGAAGAATAAGCAGGAAAAGACCTGCCATAAGAAGAATGGGGAGTACCAGCCCTATAACTTCACCAAAAATTTTTCCCAGTGATTGATCAGAAATAACATAATTCACTTTGGTCGGGTCTATATTTGATCTGTCCAAAAGCTCAGGAAGGCTAATACTTGGCTCTTTGGTAGAATATTTAGTTTCGCCGTCTTTATAAGTAACAATGAGTTTTTGGTCCTGGACAACAATTTCTTCTATCTTGTTATCTTTTATGTCATTTAGAAGCGTAGAGAGCTCCACTTGCCTCGAATCTATTTGAATTTGCAAAACTGAAATCAAAAAGGGCGCGAAAAACAAAAATAGGAGAAATGCAATAACCACCTTCCAAAGATTAATTTTGAGTTTAATCTCAACTCCCTTTTTGTTTTTTTTATTATTGGTACTAGGATTAATATTTGGAAACATACTGTCTGATTATAATCAAACAAACTCAAAACTTAAAGGTCAAAAGTCAAAACTAATACACCTTCGTTCCGTTAGGGACTTGTTCTGAGAGGTTGAACAATATTGGCTTATCTTCTTCTGTCTCACCCGGTACAGCCATGAGCATCATTGCCTCAGATAATTCCCTGTCTGGACCAATTTTTTTTGGTTCGAGATTAATAACAAATGGATACTGATTTCCAATAAGATCCTCCGCTGTATAAAATTTCATAATTCCGGAAAAACAAATTTTTTTCCCAATATCTTTTCCGAAATCAGCAGTTATTTTAATAACCCAATGACTCCATTCGGGAACTTGGGCCTCTGTAACAGTTCCTATACGGATATCCAGATTCTGAAAGTCTTCAATAGAAATCACAGCCATCTTGTTTGAACTCTATCTTCTTTACTTAATTAACTTATTTATCCCTGTTTTTTCTCTTACTCTCTCGACCACCTCGACAACGACTTTTCGTGCTCGTTTTGTCCCTTCGATCAAAATTTCTTTTGCTTCCTCTGGTCTTTTTTCATAGTACCTTCTCCTTTCTCGAATCGGCGTCAGGAAATCATTCAAGGCAATAAAAAGTTTTTCCTTCACTTCAATATCGCCAACTTTTCCTACTTTATACCTACTCTTTAAATCTTCAACTTCTACCTTATTAGGATTAAATGCATCATGGTAAATAAAAACCGGGTTTCCCTCTACTTTACCGGCGTCAGTTTTATGAATTCGATCTGGGTCGGTGTAAATACTCATGACTTTTTGTCTTAAGGCTTTCTCGTCGTCGGAAAGTAGTATTGCATTGCCCCCACTTTTACTCATTTTCAACTTCCCATCAGTTCCCACCAACCTTGCAACACGGCCTACTTTCGCTTCGGGAACAACAAATGTTTCACCAAACGCTTGATTAAAATCCTTGGCGATTTCACGCGTTTGCTCAATAACTGGCAATTGGTCTTCTCCCACTGGCACCAAATCAGCATTAAACCCTAAAATATCAGCAGCCTGGAGAATTGGATAGACAATAAAACCAACAGACGGATCCAATTTCTTGTACAAAATCTCCTCTTTAACACTGGGATTTCTGATTACCCTCGAGTGCTTAACCATTGTTAGAAATATACCGTAGAGCTCGTAAAGCTCGGGAATTCCCGATTCGAGAAAAATTGTGGCAATTTTAGGGTCAATTCCAACCGCCAAATTATCTAGAAAGACGTTGTAAACATCTTCGTTGATCTTTTCTGACTTTTGATAGTAATTCGCATACGCATGAATATTCGCAAGAATAATGTATGTGTCAAATGTATGTTGTAACTTAACACGATTCTCCAAAGTACCAAGATAGTGGCCAATGTGCAATTTCCCCGTTGGCGTATCGCCAGTTAATATTCTCTTTTTAATCATAACGCAATCTTAGCTCATGTGAAGCAAAAATAAAAGTTAAACTTGGGTGCCAGCGAGAGGGATCGAACCTCTGACCTATCGCTTATGAAACGATCGCTACTACCACTGAGCTACGCTGGCTCCTACTAACTGACCTGTCTGCTTATTTTATCATCATTGCAACAAGCCATCAATTTTAGTAAAATCTAGTAATTCCTGTTCTAACGTTACAAATGGAAGAATACTCGTCTCAGATAAAAGTAAACTTAGACAAGTCAACAAAAAACAAATTGAGGCTATATACAAGTATTTTCAGTGAATATTATAGCCGACTGATGACAGATCCAAAAAAGGCAGAATATTATTTGGCACAAAAAATGGGGGTTCTTGACAATTACTTTCATCTTTACTTCATTGCCCTAGCTTCAGAACTTAAGAAATCTGGTAAGGTTGAGGCGTCAAGTATTATGGAGAATAAAGCTAAACTTTTTCTTGAAAATCTTAAAAGCTTTCAGAATTCGCACATAACGGATTTTGTCGAAGAAACAAGCAAAGCGGCTTCAAAAATATTAATAAATTCTCACTCTAAATCTCTAATAATTAAACTTAAGCAGCTTCTAAACACAATATTTCATTGGTTGTCTTAACTTGTTTGGCTCAATCCTTCAATAAACCCGTGAATTTTACGTAAAAAATCAGTGCTTTTTCGAACTTTAACCCTTAATACACCTAAATAATCATCTGAGTTCTCATATACTTTTTTCCATACAACATTTTGAAAAAACGGTTTTTGAAATATACCTTCAGGTATAGCTAACAGCTCAGCCCACTTTTTCTGAATGTCACCAATTCTGTTTTTGTGAGAAACATTCACAGTAACCCTGAAACTTAAATCATCAATATCATAACTAAAACACACTTTTAACCATTCTAAGAAAATCCGAATCATTTTATAATCTGAGTTCGCAAACCCTGCTTGGCTATCTTTTTTGAACCCTTCGGCCCAATACAAAGCTGTCCCGGTAAGAAAAAGTTCCCTTCTTGTTAACTTCCCAATTTCCTCTTTCCCCTGATTGAATAACTCTAAAATCTTTTTATTTTTGATCTTTTTCACTTTTTCTAAATATACCTGCCTTTTTCCGTAAAAAGGATCCCTTGTTCGCTCCTCCAAAGCCCTAATTTGTTCGTCTGAAAGCTTAATGTCTCTACACCACTCACTCACCGAGGCAGGAGAAACATTCAGTTTTTTAGCTACTACCTTTATACTCTCTCCTCCTAGTCTTAATCTCCGAGCCTCAATTTTTTCTTTAAATCTGGCCACAAGTATTATTATACAATAACCACCGGTCAATTTTTGTAGTTGCTTACTTTATATTGAAGAAGTATAATAACCATGTTCTTTTACATGCGGGGTAGTGTACGGCTGCACGGAAGGCTAGTAGTAATGGGCCTCCCAAGGAGTAATTCTTGGGAAGAACTTGGCTGTATCGGTGGACAACCTGAGTGTAATCGAAGGTCAATACCGAGGCAATCCACATTCATATAAACTGAACGTGGCGAGTCCGTAGAGACTAAACGCCAGGCTCCCGATTAAATCGGGATGAAGATATAGTCCTACCCTCACAGTAATGTGAGAAGGTGCATAATCTTCCAGGCTGGGTCCAACTCCCAGCCCCGCAACAATATTTAAAAAAACAAATTCAACCACTTCTGCCAATTGGATTTTGGAAGCTCTTCTTTTACCTCTCCCTTATCTTGCGGTGCAAGAAGCCGTAAAACTTCTTCATCTGGAAGAACCACGACAACTTCTCCTTCATACTGAAGCCCAAGTTTTTCTCTTGACTCTTTTTCTATATACTCACGGCTTCGAACCTCTGAAAGCTTACTTTCAAGCTCCTTGTTCTCGCTTTCCAACTCTTTAAGCTCGCTTTCAGCTTTGTCTATCCTGTCTCCGGATCTGTAAAAACCATAAGCATTCTGTATTAAATATATTGAAAGAAAGGCACCAATCCCAAGCGATATATATCTAACCATCTTTCTAGCCCGTGTTTCGTTTGGTTTTTTACTGGTTGCCTTTATCATATACTACGCCCACTACTTTAAAAACCGAAGATAACCTATAATATTGACGATATAAAAATTTGTGATATCATATATTTAAGGGTTAATTATTCATAATAAACCCCATATAAAATTTTTAAAAGTATATGAACGACAAAACAATCAAAAAACTGATTCCTGAATTCCTGAGTCACCTTGAGTCAAAAAAGCGGTCTCCTTCAACGGTCATTGCATACCGAGCTGACCTCGACCAACTGGAAAAGTTTTTGGAAACAAAAGGTATTGCCTTAATTTCTCAAATCACTCCAAATGACCTCGTAATTTTTCGCGACTGGTTACTTGAAAAAAAATACACACCAAAATCCGCCTCAAGAAAGCTAAATGCTATAAAAACTTTCTTTAGATGGGTAATGTCTGCTGGATACCACACATCTGACCCTTCAAAAGATGTAAGCCACCCCAAAATTGACCCCTCAAAACCCAAGTTTCTCTCTCCTTTGGAATATAGAGCCTTAAGAGATATAGCAAGAACCGACCCAAGGGTATCGTCCATCATTGAAATAATCTTACAAACTGGTCTTAGGATTTCTGAAGTCGCAAATCTCAAAGTTACCCACGTCAAAGATGAAGAAGTCCATGTCGAGGCTTATGCCACCCAAGCTCCACGTAAAGTCCCCCTAAACAAAGCTGCAAAACAGGCTTTGGACAATTACATTAAAACTTACCGACCTAAAGCGGACTCGCCACATGTCTATGTCAGCAAAAACGGAAAGCCTTTGGCAACCAGAAATATCAGAGCTGCAGTTGACAGATACTTCCAAAAAGCGGAAATTGGGGGATACTCTGTAAATGATCTTCGCACAACTTTTATAGTTGAAAATCTTAAAAGGGACGTTGACTTGGTTGTCCTGTCTCAAATAGTTGGCCACAAAAGATTATCTACCACAGAGCGCTATCTGGAACTTGCAGGTGTCTTAAGCCACGGTAAAAAGCAAAAACTGGAAGAATTGTAACTATAGGGCTTCTTAACCTTGACAAAAAACTTTCGCCCGACGTAAACACACAAAAAAGTGGGTGCGCATGGATTCGAACCATGGACATCTAACTTATAAGGTTAGCGCTCTACCGCTGAGCTACGCACCCAAAGCCAAGATATTATACCAAAATTAAAGTCTTGCGCGGCGGGATATTTCAGCCTCAACAAGCCTTACATCGCGGCCAAAGCGAAGCCTACTCATCTCCTGAATAATCTCCTCCAATTTTCGGTTTCTGTTTTTGATTTTCTCCATGATGTCGCTTGAAAGCACCATGGAAAATGGAGGCACAGGTTCGTTACGAACAGTTGTTTTTACATAAACGTGATACTTCTCAATATTTAAAAGGTCATCCTCCGCAAAAACAGGTGTAAATTCGTGCTGAAGATAATTGGCGTCCGTCACTCCAACGCGGTAAGTAATGATTGTACCCACATTTCCAAAAATAGCGTTTTTAACTTCCTCCTCAATTTGGCCTATAAATTGATTAGCGACAATCAAATTTAAATGATATTTTCTCGCCTCGGAAAGAATCTGGGCAAAGTCAGGGGTGGCAAAATTTTGAAACTCATCTACATACAAATAAAAATCGCGACGCTGATCTTCCGGCATATCGGCACGGCTCATAGCAGCCATAAGAATTCTTGGAACCAAAATTAAACCAAGAAAGCTCGAGTTTTCCTCTCCCAGCTCCCCTTTAGAAAGATTAATAAAAAGAATCTTCCCCTGATCCATGATTTCACGAAAAGAAAACGATGACTGTGACTGACCGATAATATTTCTAATCATCTTATTTGTAACAAACCTCCCGAATTTACTTGTAATATAATCCAGAACTTCAGATTTATGAAAATCCGATGTTTGGGCTATCTGATCAGTCCAGTATCTTCTTATTATCGGATCCTGAACTTTTGGAAGAAGTTCCTGAACATAACGCGAATCGGTCAAAGCTCTCATCACCTCAATAAAGGTCGCCCCCTCCTCGTACATGACAGTAAGCATCGCGTTTCGGACTGCGTGCTCGAACCTCGGTCCCACTATTCCGGTTTTATAAGGATCAAAAAGTTTATACATCATATTAATAATTGATGTCGTTACAAAGTGTTTTTGGTCCTCGGTTTTCGCTTCCAAGAGATTTAACCCCATGGGGCGTTCAGTGTCACCGGGTCGAAAATAAATAACGTCTTCGGCCCGCTCAGGCGGGACCATACCTAAAAGCTCTTCAACTGCGTCACCGTGAGGATCCATAAAACACAAACCCTTCCCTGCCACAATGTCCTGCAAAATTAAACTTTGCAAAAATTTCGACTTTCCAGTACCAGTTTTTCCGATAATGTACATATGTCTTTGACGGTCTATATCAGAGATAAAAACAGGACGCCTAAGGCCTCTATATGTACTTGTTCCAAAAAATAGACCCTCATCAGGAATTTCTGCCGGAGCAGGAGCACTTTTTGCATTAAGCCAATAAATATGAGGTGTTGTTATTTGTTTGTTGGGAAAGTGAAATACAGTCGCGAGCTCCTCAGAATTTAAGACCGATTGTCTATTACCAAACAAATGAAACATAGGATGGTATCTGTATAGAAAGTCATTAATAAAGGCGCCTTTGTTTTTAATCTTTCTTGTGCCAAAACCATTTGTGTCAGAACTAAACTGTTCGAAAGTGCTCTTTATGTTAGTCAGGTGAAGTTGGGATTGAACTTCAGTACCCGAAGCGACCACTATTCGGATTATGGCTTCAAATCCAGGCTTAGTGATTTTGCTCTCGACAGCTTCTAATGTTTTTGCTCCAACTGAAAAACTAGCTTTGCTTGGATCTGACTCACTTTTTTTAGTAGACGAAATAAAATTTCTTCCATTACTTTGCCAGCTTCCATTGGCAGGTGACACCACTAACTGAATTACAGCAGCCTCATCCTTACCCATTTTAGCTAGAGCCGAAGTAATTGAAGACAAGGGATCCACTGGCAAGTCTCTGAATACTTTGATAGGATAAAAATTATCTTTCTTTAATTGTAGGCTGGCGTAGCTGACGTGACCTTCTTCCTTGAAAATATTGTACTCCTCGACGATCTCTATCTCGGCGTCCGGATAAGCACCGTGGATTTGTTTTTCTATTAAATCTCTATATTTATTCGGCGTCCAGACGTAAAACCTGATATCTTCATTTTTGGCAACTATCTCAAATGATATTCCGGGTTGGAAAGAAAATTTTTGCTTCCATCCGCCTTTTTTAATCGAATACAATGAAGCAAAAAGCTGATCCATGGCATCTATCTTTACTTCGTTATTTCTGGGAACCCTAACCATAAGTAGTGCCGAGTCAATTGACACCTCTTCTCTACCTCGCCAGCGAAAGATTGTAAATCCTACAAAAGCAAAGACAATTAACCCCAAGAAAGCAACTGTTAATATAATAAGAATCATAAAAGCAGTTTCAATATTCATTTTTTTGTAATCCCAACCACTATCCTTTTACCAAAATGGATTGCCTTTTTTATCATCCGAAGCCAAAAATTGGCAAACCAGGTTAAGGGCTTATCAATCGGACCTTTAGCTTCCTCTTCAAGCGTCTTTTCATCTTGTGGAATGGCAAAAACTTGAGTATCATCGGCTACCTGCGCACTGGTATCATCAGCAACTGGTTGTGGTTGTGTTGGTTGAGGCTGTGCTCCCTGGGAAGGCTGCTCGGCAACTGTTGGCTGTTCGGCGGGTGCTTCACCACTTTCAACTTTAGGCGTAACTTCCCGCTGAGTGCTATCTACTTGCGGAGTCTCTTTAATTTCCGGTGTTGCCATGGTAGTTTCAATTTTACCACCAAATAGTTATTTTTTTACAGGAGACCAGACCTCATCTTTAATATGAAGCTTACTGTTTACATTTCTTGCGGCCATAAAAAGATAATCACTTAGTCTATTTAAGTACGTTAAAACCCCATCAGTAACAGCTTCAAATTTAGATAACTTAACCACTTCTCTTTCAACTCTTCTTGCGATACTTCTTGCGACATGGAAGTTTGCAGCAACTATACTTCCCCCGGGAAGTATAAACTTCGAAAGAACCGGTAAGCTTCCCTCCAATTTATCTATTTCCCTTTCAAGCTTTTTTGTTTTGGAGGAAGAAAACGTAAGCTTGGATCCTGCCAGTATTGACCCAATTCTAAGTAAATCCGACTGAATTTCCTTAACAAACTTTACAATCTTAGGGTCATTAAGTGTAACGGTAACTAGTCCCAAATGGCTATTCAGTTCGTCGACTGACCCAATTGCAGCAATTCGCGCTGAATCTTTATCAACTCTCACATTTTGTTTGTTCTGTGGGTCATATAAACTAGTCCGCCCCCTGTCCCCCTTTCGAGTATAAATTACCATTAGGTTTTAGCAAATGAAGAATAATCCGATGGAACCGGCACGAGGTCAGAACAAACCCCGATACAAGATCGAGGTGCTCTGCTAGGCAGAACTGTTCGCCTTCGGGCCAGTTCCATCTTCAAAGTGAACAAAAACTAAATTTATAATCATGACTTATTCAACACTCGGCGTAACCACATCCGTAACATTTTCTACACCCCTCTTCAAAAACCAAGCTTGCCTCACCACAACTGGGGCAGAAGTCTCTATGTTTAAACAAATTGTTTTGGTTATCAATAAAAACTTCTTTCATTTGCCCGTTTTGGGCGTTACCATTACCATTTCCAAGTGTCAACTGTGTCAGAGCTTCGGGAGTTTCTGTAACACTGGTTACATCTTTTTGTCTTTGATAACCAGCAAGTCCAAAATGCATACCCATAGCCTTAGCTACAGCGTCAGGTAAAGATCGCACTCTCTCGTGCCCAAAACCCACTGAACCACTTCCTCCAATTCCTCTTAACTGATCAACTAACTCTTGGGCTCTCTCAATCGCTGGTAAGTGGTTTCCGAATCTTAAAGTAGTTGAGATTACTCTTGCTAAGGCATCTGCCATGGCGGCGACTTCACTCCCCGCTTTACCTATAGCGATAAACACCTCAAAAGGATTTCCATCTGAATCGTGGTTAACCGTGATAAACGCGTTACCTAATGGTGTCGCAATTTTGTATGTCGCACCTTCTACTTTTAAGGGCCTTGGCTTAATTGTCGGTAACTCAATCACCCCGTTACCGTTTAATTTAACTACATCTTTCTTGCTATCTTTAACGCCGAGATTTAGGACTTGATCTCCTTTACAACCGTCCCTAAAGACTGTTATTCCACGACATCCTGTTTCCCACGAGAGCATATAGGCTCGTTTAATGTCTTCGATTGAGGCGTTGTTTGGGAGATTAATAGTTTTACTGACTGCGTTATCGGTATATTTTTGGAAAGCCGCCTGCATCTTTACATGCCAATCGGGGTGAATTTCATGAGCTGTACCGAAAATCCGCCTTACGTCTTCTGGAATTTCTTGAATATCGCGCACAGTTCCATGCTCTATAACCTTTCTCATAATTTCATCGGAGTAAAATCCTCTTTCCCTGGCTACTTTCTCAAAAAAGGGATTTGTAAAGTCAAGCTCCCTATTTTCTGACTTTACTACATGCCTATAGGCAACGGCAAAAAGTGGCTCAATACCTCCTGAACTGTCTGCCAAAATTCCAATAGATCCTGTAGGGGCTATTGTTGTTATTGTACTGTTTCGAATTGGCTTATCTTTAGCGTATATACTTTGTTTGAACATTGGAAAAGCTCCCCTCTCCTCTGCGAGTTTCGAAGAAGCTTTATGGCCCTCTTCATTAATAAATTTCATTATCTTCTCTCCTAGAGTTAGCGCCTCAACGCTATCATACGGAATGCCAAGTTCAGTAAGCATATCGGCCCACCCTCCTACACCCAAACCTATTCTTCTTATTTTTCTGACGGTATCTGAAATTTGAGGGAGAGGAATAGGATTCATTTCAATAACGTTATCCATAAGTCTGACTGAAAGATGAACTGTTTCGCGAAGTTTTTCCCAATCCACCTGCCTGCCGCCATCCTTCACAAAATACTTCAAAAATATACTCCCAAGGTTACAAGCATCAAAGGGATATAATGGCTGTTCACCACATGGGTTGGTACTTTCGACCTCCCATCCTTCAGCACGTATTGGGTTTGCACTCGTCTGATTTATTCTGTCAATAAACACAAGCCCAGGATCTCCAGTTTTCCACGCTCCTTCGGCAATCTCGTCCCAGACCTTACGGGCTATTAGTTTGCCTGCAACTTTTTTTGTATGCGGGTCAACCAAATTGTATTCCTCGTCCTTGGCCAAGGCTTGCATAAACCGATCTGTAATTGCCACAGAAATATTGAAGTTAGTTATTCCACCATCCTCTTTACAATGAATGAATTGCATAATATCAGGATGATCTACTCGAAGTATCCCCATATTTGCACCCCTTCTTGTTCCTCCCTGCTTTATCTGTTGAGTAGCTTCGTTGTAGACTTTTAAAAATGAGACGGGACCACTTGCTACTCCCATTGAAGACTTTACTCTAGAACCACCTGGACGGAGCCTACTAAACGAAAAACCTGTTCCGCCACCACTTTGATGAATTACTGCCTGCCACTTAACAGCATCAAATATCTCAATTAGACTATCACCCACGGGAATTACGTAGCAACCGTTATATTGCATGCCGTTACTTTTACCGGCATTCATTAATGTAGGTGAGTTTGGAAGAAAATTGCGACTTGCGAGTAAATTGTAAAATTCCCTGGCAAGATTTATTACTTCGCGTCTTCCTTTACCGAATTTTACCTCTGCGCGGGAGAGCTCCCACGCCACCCGCCAACACATTTCGCGGACAGTCTCGATGGGATTTCCGTTGTCATCTTTAAGAAAATATCGCTCCCTCAAAACCCTCAATGCTTGTTCGGACCAAGAAACTTCAGACAGGTCTTTGGGTATATCTGGTCTTTTTCCAGACAATTTCTCCACTTCACGCACCATCTCGCTATAAGTCAGGCTTTCCCAATCTACTTTCTTTAACTTTTTAGTCATTTTAGATCTTAACCTGCATTTTACCTATCGCTTTTTCAAAATCATCCAGCTTTTCAAATTCCAAATATACACTTGCGAATCTCAGCCAGGCCACCTTATCAATCTTTTTGAGTCTTTTTAAAACCGATTTACCAATCCATCTTGATGGAATTTCTTGAGAATCTCTTATTAACACTTCTTTCTCAACCCCATGAACTATTCTGTCAACTAGTTCTAAGCTTATAGGTCTTTTTTCAATCGACCTTAAAATCCCTCGTCTTACTTTTTCCTTATCAAATGGTTCTCGAGTACCATCTTTCTTGATTACCCAGATACTTGTCCCTTTAATATGTTCTGCTGTCGTAAACCTTTTTAAACATCTCAGGCATTCCCTCCTCCTTCTTACTGCCCTTCCCTCTTCCACCACCCTTGATTCTAAAACCTGTGTTTTTCTTGCATTACAAAAAGGGCATTTCATGTATGAAAATCATTGATACTAAGGATAGTGGACACAATGATAATTAAACACTAGATCTGTGGCTGTCAACTAGTAAGAAATAATACAAAAGGCCTCATCTTATGCTTGGAACGTGGCTAATAAAAACTGCTCTTTTACTTTTACCGCAAAAGCGGCACGGAAATTTATTCCACCAAGTTCCCAAACGATTATAAAAGTTATCTTAAAACTCGCTTTTAGCTCGTTATCATGTTTAATGTATCTCTTGAAAGTTAAACCTGAAAAGGATCCGCAGTTACTACACCAAAATCTGAAAGAACATTCTTGGTATCTTCAAAAACTCTTTTTGGAAGGTCTAAAATAGAAATAATGACCGGCCTTGCATCCTCAGGAGCGCTGGCTAGATGACTTTCAAGATCTGCTCTGTGATAGGCGCTTGCAAAGTGAATCTTCTTCAAAAGGTCCCTGGTATCCATACCTCCACTTCTTGCGACATTCTCTTCTTTGAAAGATTCTTCCAAATATTTTTCGGCTTTTTGAAAAGTAAGAATTGACTCTTCAAACTCCCCTTCTTTAAACAGCTTACAGCCCACGGAAAAACGCTTATCAGATATCTCAAGCAACACCAGTGACTTTTCGAAAGGATCACTAACCCCTTCCGCTCTTATTTTGTCAGCAGCGGCTAAAGCTAGCCAAAGAGGATTTGCAGGCATAATCTCGCCCGGATCAGGCAGCCAGTAATCTATTTTGATATCTTTTGAATTTGTGTTTTGGGAGTTTTTTTCTTGGGGTTCGGGAGAAGGAAGATTGAATTGATATTGGAGAGACGAAGCCTTGACAATTGAAATAAAAAGAATTCCAAAAGCGACTAAAAGGCCCGCAAGGTTCCCCAAAATACGGCTTATCATAAGAGGGCCACTATATGATACTCGATTTGTCAAGAAAGTACAAGCTACCTAAACAAAATAATCGGCCACTGCCATAACACATGAAGAAAAATGGATGAAGCAACATTCTTGGTCCTCGCGAAAACAAAAGCTGACCCTATTCCAAAGAGCGTCACTAAAAATAGGTAAACAAGTGAAGAGTACAAATCAAACTTCCATACAAAAACAGTAACCGGCACATGAATTAGTCCCCAGACAATACTGGTTACAATATTAGCAGTCCATTCTTTCTTAAGCGCGTGCCAGACTCTATTGAACAAAAATCCTCTAAAAGCTATTTCTTCTGAAACTGCCGTCGCAAACGTAATCACGAAAGACTCAAGTAGTGGTTTGTTGCCAATAAACGATCCAAAATCTAATCTTTCATGCTTCAGGTAGTTTATTATCATAGCCTCGATAATAAAAAAGGTTCCCAGCGTGACTGAGAGGTAAATTGAAGGATATAGGTTTTTGGAAGTAATTCCTACAGAACTCAATTTCGAGCCTTCTTTTTTAAGCAAAACAATCGTAGGAATAAGCCAAATAATGGGTTTAATAAAAAATTCTTCCACTTCCTCCGGTAGCTGAAATAAAAATCTGTAAAATCCCCATATAACCAAAAGAAACGAAGCTAAAATTACGGAGTTTTTAATTGCAATTTCTTTGCTGGGCATACTACCTTCTTTATCATAATATCTAAATCATTTAATATCTAGTTCCAGCTTACATCCTTCGAAAGCGCTATCGATCGCCTCCACTATTCTTTCAAACCGCTCCTTAGCTTCCGCTAAATCAATTGCATTTCTCTCCCCTGGAAACCAATGGAAAAGAAGGTTACGACTAAGTTTCCAAGTATCCCACAATTTGTCCGGAAGTTCTCTTCCTTTACAATAATTCACAAGTTTATCATAGATTCCTTCCCTTTCTCTAAGTTCTTTTTCAAGCGAAGGATTAAGTGCACGACCAATCCTAAATCTTTTACCCATATATTCTTCACTACTTATAAAACCCATGTCCAAAAAAAGCTTTTTTAGGAAACCCTCATAAGCCTTGGCTGCTGGAAAAACTATAAAAGCATAATCATGGTATCTATCTTTCCATTCAGGCACATGGGCCAGAAGTTTTACAGACTGATTCAAAAGCTCCTGCATATCTTCCTCCAAATATCTCCACCAAGGTCTGTCCGTAAGTTTCATGCTTAACATGCTCTTCACTAGAGTATAATTGATCGTCATGGGAAAACCAAAAAAGCGCACAAAAAATCGCTTACTAAAATTCAAAAATTTTCTTGTCTCAAGAAGTAAGAAATTTAAAATATTTTTGTCATTCCTCTTGGCTTTTGTCACGCTTTGTGTGTATTTGTTTTGGGGAATGCCGACTCCGTTTACATTAAATTCGGATCAAATATCGGTTTCTACAAAATTATTTGACCGAAACAACGAACTTTTATACGAAATTTATACCGATGAGAGAAGAACACCCATAAAGCTCTCTGACCTGCCACCGTATGTAATTGAATCAACTCTCGCAATTGAGGATAAGGACTTCTACACTCACCATGGTTTCTCTGTTTCGGGAATTACCAGAGCTTTCTATAACACAATATTTCGGGGTAAACTCCAAGGAGGGTCCACTTTAACTCAGCAATTTGTAAAAAATGCACTTTTGACTCAAGAGCGAACGGTTAAAAGAAAGGCACAGGAATTTGTACTCACTGTTGCGGTCGAACTTGCTTTTTCGAAAGATCAAATTCTTGAGATGTACCTTAACCAAATTCCCTACGGCTCGACAGCCTATGGAATACAGGCAGCTTCCGAACTCTATTTCGGTAAAGACGCAAAAAACTTGAGCGTGGGTGAAGCTGCACTTCTAGCCGGTCTACCTGCAGCTCCAACGCGTTACTCCCCATTCGGTGCAAATCCAAAACTTGCAAAAGAAAGGCAAGAATTGGTCCTTAAAAGAATGAATGAGGAAGGTTTCATAGATTCAACTGAAGAAGAATACGTAAAAAACGAAGTGCTGAAACTTGCGGACATTGAAGTACCAACTGCTCCACATTTTTCTCTTTGGGTCAAGGAACTACTGGTTGAAAAATACGGTGAAAGGTTGGTCGAAAAAGGAGGGCTTAGAGTGACAACAACGCTTGACATCAGGCTGCAGGAATTTGCCCAAACAATCGCACAGGAAGAAATTGAAAAACTTTCAAAATATAATGTAAAAAACGCAGCAGTCCTTGTCACAAAACCAGGAACCGGCGAAATACTCGCAATGGTAGGATCTAAAGATTGGAACGCGCAGGATGAAGACGGAAGGGTAAATATAATTTTTTCCAAACGCCAACCCGGATCATCCATTAAACCCCTTAATTATGCACTTGCTCTAGAAGACGGTAAAATAACCCCCTCGACTGCAATTACCGATGTACCTTCATGCTTCTCGGTCATCGGTCAACCGCTTTACTGTCCAGCCAACTACGACGGCACTTTTCATGGCTTAACCCAAGTACGATTTACACTCGGAAACTCTTACAATGTTCCTGCAGTTAAAGTTTTAGCCACTAACGGTGTTGACAACTTCATAAATTTTGCTAAAGACATGGGGATTACAACATTTGAGGATCCTTCAAAGTACGGTTTGTCGCTAACTCTTGGTGGAGGGGAGGTGCGCCCTTTTGACATGGCGGTTGCTTTCGGAGTATTTGCAAATTCCGGTATAAAGCAAAACCTTAATCCACTACTCAAAGTCGAAGACTGGAAAGGAAAAATATATCAAGAGGTAATGATCGAAGAAATTGAAGGAACAAGGATAATTTCCCCCGACGTGGCGTTTTTAATTTCCCATATTCTTCATGACAACAACGCAAGAACAGCTGCTTTTGGGCCGTCATCGTTTTTAAACGTTCGTGGCCATGGAGAAGTTTCCGTCAAAACCGGTACAACCAATGATAGGAGGGACAATTGGACAATCGGCTACACAAAAGACGCTCTAACTGTTGTCTGGGTGGGTAACAATGATAATAGTCCAATGAAAGGAAGTGTTTCTGGAGTATCAGGAGCTTCTCCTATTTGGAACAAAGTTATGAGAGAAGCTCTTGAAAAGTACGAGAAAGAAGGCGAGCACCCCTGGCCAAAAGCTCCTGATGGAATTGTTGGAAAAATGGTTTGCTGGACAACTGGACTTCTTGCCACCGACCCCCCAAATTGCCCTGCAAGATTTGAATATTTCTTAGAAGATTACTTACCAGAAACCGACTCGGGACGCCACGAAGATATTCCAATAGATAAAACTACCGCTATGGTAGGAAGACCTGATACACCCCCCGAAAACATCGAAATCCAAAACCACCCGGTTTTTTATGACCCCCTGGGGACGATCTTTTGTCTTGATTGTCCACTTCCTAACCAGACAATAACGATTAAATACCCCCAAAATTAGACTAAATCCGGCCAAGTAGTATAATACCAGCTGTGAGTCCGGCGGAGAAAGACAACCGCCTGCCTGTTAAAATATTACTTTTTTTAGGAAAACCTTTTTATCTTTTTATTACGTACTTTCTTATCTTTATTGTTACATCTGTCTACTTTTTTAAAAATATTTTCTCAAAAACTAAATCAGGAATAGTCTTTTTCAGGCCCACTGTTAGAATACCAAAAGCAGTTTCTTTTCTTCTCTTACTTCTCCTCTTCCTACTTTCTATAACTTCCTTCGCCTTAAACGAAATTCTGGTAGATCTTCCCTCCCCCAATGATCTACTTACTCGAAACCAAAAGGTGTCAACCAAGATATACGATAGAAATGGACAGCTTCTTTTTAAAATCTATAAAAAGGAAAACAGAACACCAATAAAACTTAGCTCTCTTCCAAAGCATGTGATCGATGCCACACTTGCCGCAGAAGATGCGGAGTTTTACAGCCATCATGGATTTTCGGTCAAAGGAATAATAAGAGCAGTGCAAAAATTTTTAAAAGAAGAAAAAGTAACGGGTGGCTCTACAATTACCCAACAACTTATTAAAAATTCCTTATTAACTTCTGAAAAGACATTAGAGAGAAAAATAAAAGAAATTGTTCTAGCAATTCAAGTGGAGAGAGAATTTTCAAAAGACCAAATACTAGAAATGTATTTAAACGAAGTATCCTACGGAGGCACGGCTTATGGTATACAAGAAGCCTCACAGCTTTACTTTAGTAAAGATGCGTTTTCCCTTAACCTTTACGAGGCTTCATTTCTTGCTGGACTTCCCAAAAGCCCAAGCCGACTTTCTCCATTTTTTGGAAATATAGATGATGCTTTTTCTCGACAGAAAGAAGTCTTGAAATTGATGGAAGTTAATAAATTTATCAGTAATGACGAGAGAGCCAACGCGCAAAACTCCGTGTTAAACTTTGCTCCCAATAAAATCGATATAAAAGCACCGCATTTTGTAATGTATGTAAAGAGTTTACTAATTGAAATGTTTGGCGAAGAAGTTATTGAACAGGGAGGTTTAGATGTTATTACCACTCTTGACTTAGAGATGCAAAAAAATGCGGAAGGTGTTGTTAAAAATGAAGTGGAAAGCTTAAAAAACTTAAATGTAGGAAATGGGGCATCGCTGATTATTAAACCTAAAACTGGCGAAATACTCGCAATGGTAGGGTCCTTTGACTATTTTAACGGAGACCTTGGTAGCAATATTAATCTTACCCTCACCCCAAGGCAACCAGGGTCATCAATCAAAGTAGTAAACTATTCGTTTGCTTTATCAAGATCGTTTACTGCTGCCACTATACTCTCGGATACCCCTGTTACATTTGACATTCCCGGACAATCTCCTTATTCTCCCAAAAATTACGACGGAAAATTCCGCGGAAATTTAACTTTAAGAAGCGCGTTGGCTGAATCCAGAAACGTACCTGCTGTAAAAGTTCTTGCAAGCCATGGAGTAGATCAAATGTTTACTACAGGAAAGGCAATGGGAATTACTACTTGGGATAACCCCTCTAATTTCGGATTATCGCTTACTTTAGGTGGTGGCGAAGTAAGATTAATAGACCTTGCCCAAGTTTATTCTGTAATTGCCAACTACGGCAAAAAAATACCACTTAATCCTGTTCTTAAAATAACTAACTATAAAGGCAAAATAATATATGAAAATAAGTGCGCACTAAACCCAAAGGATTGCGAGTCTACGTCTATTATTGATGAAAGGGTAGCCTTTATACTAACTGACATACTTAAGGACAACAAAGCAAGAACTCCAGCTTTTGGAAGCAGGTCTCTTTTGGTAATACCAAACCATCCAGAAGTTGCCGTCAAAACAGGAACAAGTAATAACTTACGAGACAATCTCGCAATTGGTTTTAATCAAGAATACTTGGTTGCTGCATGGGTAGGAAATAACGACTACTCACCAATGAAAAAGGTTGCTTCCGGATTAACCGGGGCAACCCCTATTTGGAACAAGATAATGAAAAGCTTGATTGAACAAGAAAAATCTCTGGATTGGGAAGTCCCCGAAGGATTGGTAAAATTAAGAATCTGCGCTTCAACAGGTACACTTACATGCGAAGGCTGTCCAGTAGTTCGCTTGGAGTGGTTTTTGAAAGAAAACGCTCCCCAAAAGTACTGTAGTCCAGAATGGTTCAATAAAGAAAGCCCTACACCATCACCCACAACACCTTAATGGATCCAGCCGTCGTAAATCTGTTTTATCACCTTGGGTAGATATTCCTCTGCTTCATTTTCGACAATTCCTTCTGTCATAACCACAAGTACAAATGGCTTTTCGGTAAAAACGATCCCTGCGTCGTTAATTACATGAATTTCTCGACCGTATTTATGGGAAACCATTACTTCCTCATCCACATTCCTCGGTAAAAAATTCTCGTAAATAGTATCTGTTAAAACTTCAAGAATTTCATCTCGAGACTTTACTGAAATCAATTCTTTGTTCCAAAGCTTTCTAAAAAACAAGCCAACGTCATGAGGAGTGGTCAAATTTTTCGTGAGAGTGGTAGAAGCCATTCCAATTTTATCTATGTAATCTTGAGTTTCTTTGTCCCCCAGAATCTTTCTTGCTATATTAAACGCTGTGTTATCCGACTCATGACCCATGTAATAAACAAGATCTTTATAAATGACCGACGTCCCCTCCGCTTTTCCAGAAAGACTCCCGGATCCTGAAACCTTATCTGAATCTTTAATTAAATACTCAGTATTAAGCTTTAAATTGCCAAGCTCGGCCTCTCGATACATCAATACCATCACGGGTAGCTTAACCAAAGACGCGGCAGTCATAACTTCATCTTCATTCAGTCCAAAGGAAAAGTCACTATCTAAATCAATCAAATAGAAGGCATAGATACCTGAGAGATTTTCAGTAATTTCACTTACTCTGGTAGTAATTTCATCTGCCTTACTCGCTATTTTTTCACCATCATCGTTTTTTTCAATAACGATCGTCTCTCCAATAATCCCAGTTAAACTTGGCAGTTTAAATTCAGGAAGTTTAAACTTCGGAAGGCCCGGTAGTTTCCAACTCCTTGCGGATAACCCTCCAATGGCTGAGGCAATAATAGTTGAAAGTAACACTAAAGCCACAAAAAGTCTCTCTTTATTACCCCAAGGACGATGTGGCTCCTTTCTGGATTTTCTGTACTCCGATTTTAAATCCTTAAATTTTCTTTTGGAGGGAAGTTTTTCATCTCGATCAGTATACTCTTCTTCGTCTTCACTCCTTTCACTTAAAAACGGTATTCTCATTATTCCAATTTTACAATCGATGATTAAAAAATAGAAGTTATGTCAACTACAATAAAATTGTTTCGCCTTTATTTTGGGTTACTAACTACTGAAAATTTTTCAACTTTAGAGCAGAATTTAATTACTCGAAATGCTTTACTTATTCCTATTATGCCAGACTTTTTCATCAACCAAATTTTGTGGTTTTTGGCCAGATAGTGCGTCAAGAATTGCAGCTACCGCTTGTCCCCCCATTTTATCGCGGGCTTCGTGAGTGGCACTTGCAATATGGGGTGTAAGTATTACATTTTCCATAGAAATCAACTCCGGGTCTATGTTTGGCTCGTTGTCAAAAACATCAAGCCCGGCACCTGCAAGCTGTCCGTCACGTAAGGCTTCAACAAGATCATGCTCGCTTACAATTGGCCCCCTGGCAGTATTTACTAAGTACGCTCCTCTTTTCATTTTGTACATCGTTTCGTGGTTAATCATGTGACGAGTCTCATCTGTTAACGGAACATGAAGAGTTACAAAATCGCTTTTGGCAAGTAGTTCATCAAGTACTGCAAACCTTACTCCTAACGTCTTTTCAGCCTCAGGGTCTGGGCTTCTTTTATAATATATAACCTCCATGTTATATCCGGTTGCCCGCCGGGCAACCATTGATCCAATCCTACCAAGACCTATTATTCCCAAAGTTTTTCCAACGACACTTCTACCCAAAAATATATCAGGTTCCCAACCGTAATATGCACCGCGTCTGACCGCCTCATCAGCTTCGACAATCCTTCGACTAAGGCTCAGGATTAACGCCCAGGTGTGCTCAGCTACAGCTTCATTAACCTCATCAGATGGAGTATTTGTAACTAACACCCCCTTTTTAGTTGCGGCCTCTATATCTATATTGTCAAATCCCACAGCATAGTTCGAAATGATTTTAAGCTGCGGACCAATTGCGTTTAATACTTCTCCGTCTATCTTGTCCGTCAATAAACAAAGAAGTGCATCAACTCCTTTTGCTTTTTCGGAAAGTTCTTCGCGAGTTAAAGGCCTATCAAATTCGGAAATGACCACTTCGTTACCGGAATTCGTTAGTTTATCTAAAGCACTCCCCGGTATCTTCCTAGTTACAAAAATTTTCGCCATAAATTTATTTAATCAAACTTTTTAGAACTCCTCAACTTTTACTCTGCTTGAAACAGCCATTGAAAGCCAATCGCCAATTTGATCCTCACGAAGCAATCCCTTCTGCCCACCAACATAACCAATAACAGACGCGGAATTGACCGTCCCCCAAACCATTGCTTCTTTTAAGTCCTTTCCTTTAATAAGTGCTGAGAGAAATCCCGATCCGTATGCATCCCCAGCGCCAGTCCTTTCATACGCATCAACCGGCATTGTATTTGCTTTGTAAAAATGCTCCCCGTCATAAGCGTAGGACCCTCTTTCTCCATCTGTTATAACCGGAATTTTTGGACCCTTAGACGCAACAGCCTTCAATAAATCCTTTTCTCTGCCATTGGAATCGCCAAAACCTGAAATCTTTTCTGCCTCCTCCCGGTTAACATATAGAAGATAGGTTCTTCTTAAGACGGGTTCGACTATTTCCTTTTTGGCACGCAGCTGGTAACTACCCGGGTTAAATGCCACTTTCGTTTCCGGATTTTTCGCAAACCACTCAAGAATATGATTATAAAACGGCTGGAAAGACTCTCCCATCGAAGTCAAATAAACCCAAGGTACTTTTGGCAAGCTGACCGGAAACTCGTAGGATCGGGGTGCATGATAAACAAAAATTGTCCTCTCCCCGCCGTAACTTACTACCACAGAATAATTAGAGGTAGTCGATGGCTGCTGGATTACATAAGTTAAATCAACATTCTCTTCTTTTAGTTTTTCTACAATTTGATTACCCACCAAATCATCGCCAAGTGTCAAAACTAAAGCGGAATTAATTCCAAGCCTTTTGGTGCCAACCACGTTATTTGCAGCATTTCCTCCAATTGAATAATCAATGCCTTTGACGGGAATTTTATCTCCGTAAGAAAAGCAAATAACGCACTCCTTGGTATCAATAGAACACATTGTTTCAGATTCACTTGGAGTTATAAACACATCCAGTGTCGCATCCCCTATTGATAGTAGCTCTAAATTAGTATTCATAATTTAACCTTCCATACTCTCACTATAACTACCGGAGCGGGCAAGGCTATTTTTCTTTGCCCTATCCAGTAAAACTTGTCTTGCAGCCTCAATATTTTCATCTTTGCCACCCCAAACAATCATTGCGGGGCCCTCCAATGCCCTCTCAAAGGAAAATGCAATAGGCCACGGGACACCACCAATTTCGTTCATACGGTCGACATGTTTTGTCGCTTCAATTGCACTATCACCCCCAGATAAAAATACAATACCTGGAACTTGTGGGGAGACAGTTTCTTTTAATACCTTAAGGGTTCTTTGGGCAATTTTCTCATCGGAAGCTCTCTTTAGACAATCCTTCCCGTGATGAACGAAGTTTGGTTTAAGTAGCATTTGAGAAAGGTTGACTTTATGCTCGGCAAGCTCTGTAAAAACATTACTCAAAACTTTGAATGTAACTTTCTCACCTTCGTCAATTGTGTGTTTTCCGTCCATTAGAACTTCGGGCTCGACCACCGGCACAAGACCAGCTTCCTGTGATAAAGCGGCAAACCGAGCTAGCGCCTCGACATTTAAACCAATACAAACATGCGTCGGGATATTTTCACCAATAGTTATTACCGCTCTCCATTTTGTAAATTTCGCACCAATACCTTTGTATTCAGCCAATCTTTCCCTCAAGCCGTCCAATCCTTCAGTTATTTTTTCCCCTGGGAAATTTTCTAAATCCACAGTACCTTTATCAACTTTTATGCCAATTAATATACCTTTATTTGTAAGTAGATTTCTTAATCTTTCTTCCCTAATTATCTCGTCGTTTAATATAACACCACTAATATAGTTTTCCAAGCCATCCGTTGCAAAAAGGGTTTCTCTAAACCTTTTATTAGTATTTTCGCCCGTCTGAATGCCGACCTCCTGAAACCTTTTCATTATCGTCTTGGGGCTTGCATCAGCCGCCCAAATTCCCTTTCCTGGAGCTACCAAAGCCTTTGCAATTTCCTCCATATACTCCTCTCACTCGAGTTTACCACTCTCGTGAGAGATTATGATCCCCCAAAATACTATCTGTAATTGCAAACTAAAGTATTTTAGGTATAAACAACTCTCACTTTACCATTTTGTAACTAAAGCTGTAAACCCCACTCCGACTACAGCAATCTGCTTTCAACTTGCGGGTATTTGTGGTGAGGGGTAAACTATTACCAGATATGTCATTAAAACCCTGGCTAATTGTCACTTTAATCGTGTCTTTAGGATTTCTAACACTCCTGGCTTTACAAAACGACTTCCTAAAAAAATCAATTTCCAAACCTACAATTCAACCAAATCCTCTCGAAACGCCTCTTAGTACTGCCTCACCCAAACTGGCAAATGATTGCGTTATCGGCGGATGTAGCCAGGAACTCTGTGTCGACCCTGGTGTTGACCCAAGTATCTCTATTTGTATATACAGACCCCACTGGAAATGCTATAAAACTGCAAAATGCGAGCGACAAGATAACGGGAAATGTGGCTGGACTCAAACGCCCGAGCTAACTAACTGCCTTCAGGAAAAATCAAATTCAAGTACAAGCGAACCTTATTTATAAATTCAAGCCGGCTTCTCGTATGTCTCGTACAACTGGGCAGCTGTGGGATTCGTACCCTTTAAAGCTGCGGCCACTCTGGACCTGATATCCAGAGTCTTGATGGGTTCCATTGAATTATTAACCCAACTTTCTATTCCAGACGTTATTTTCTCGGCTTCCTCAGGCGTCCCGGTTGCACCCACAATGCTGTTGAAAACTTTGTTGCGGTCAAATTCTTCATTTGTCCCGTCTCTTTTGACAACCATTTTCTTTTCCATTTTCCTCACCCCCCTTCTACTTGTGCTAATATATTTCTAGTTTACCACTTTCATGGACAGTCACCCAAAAAACTATGATCCTGTAAAAATATATCCTACCCCGGAGCAAATCCCACAACCCGGTAACCGCAATTTTCTCGAAAAACTCTTTCCAAAAGTAAAACCTGAAATAAGATCACTAATTTTACCTGTGATTCTTTTAGTAGTTATCTCCTTTCTGGTAATCGGTTTAATTTTAATTGCCAACAAACCGAAAGGATCTAATCTCCCGCCCACCCAAATTCCTATTTCCACTGTCGAGCCGACGCCGGTTCCAAATCCAACCGAAAACTGGAAAACATATATGAATGACAAATATGGATTTGAATTTGAATATCCGGATGATCTAAATAATAAATGCTGTGAAGAATACAGTGACTCGCTATACGGGATGGCTAAAGTCATCACTTTAGCCCAAAAACTTGATACAGATTTTGAAGGCGGAGCAGAGATATACAACGGACTAACAATCTCGTTAGCGTTAAATAAAACTAATACACCTTTAGACACGTTTGTTGAAGATCAAAAAATTAAAAATCTACAACGATTTTATGGCGAAGATCAACTAAAAACTGCTTTAAGCAAAATAAAAACAACGCGAGTTGGTATAGCCGGCCAAGAAGGACTATTAATAACTAATCAACCTGTTTTAAACATAGATATCATTTACCTTCCCATACAAAATAATAAATACTTTATTTCTATTTATAAAAGTGAAGAACATGATAAAGAATTCGATAAGACATTTGACCAAATCCTCTCCACTTTTAAATTCTTAGATTCAGAAGAAAATGCAGAGGGAAAATTCTGTGGTGGGATAGCTGCAAATCTACCGGAAAACCAATGTCCAGAAGGATATAAATGCAAACTTGATGGAAACTATCCGGATGCAGGAGGAAAGTGTGTTAAAAATTAATATTTAATGAACAAAAATTCGAAAGGTGTTGCAGAAATTTTTATCATCGTAATTTTATCTCTACTCATTGTCGGAGGGATTGGATATTATGCGTATAAAAACGCGCAAATAAGACCGGTCCCCACAACTTTCCCCACCCCAACAGTTGATGTAACTGAAAATTGGAAAACATATAAAAATGAAAAGTACGGGTTCCAAGTTAATTATCCAACAGACTGGATCTACAAGGAAAAGAAAGAAGAGGATCTCGCCAAATCAAAAAAAACAAGCATTATACAATTTAGTCCAGGATTAGTATTCAACATCAATCCAGGCGTCTTTAGTATTCAATTACACGAAATCGAAGCCGATCTGACTCTTCGGGAGTTTATAGATACCTTCATCTGCCAAACTTCCCCTGAAGGCAGTAACTGCAGTAACATATCTGAAGATATCAACGGATTCTCAACTAAAAACGGTCTAGCTGCTAATAAAATAGAGTATCATCCAAAGCTACAGTTTGCAGAATCTTTAGTATTCAAAAAGGGAGGAACCTTTTTTGAATTAGAGATTAATTTTGAAAAACCCTACTACGAAGGAGTAAGCGTGGATGAAAGAAGAAAAATGTTTGACCAAATCCTCTCCACTTTCAGGTTTTTGAATTAGCTTTTCATTTTTTGCGAGTGTTTTTTAAGCCATAAGGAAATTTTGGGAAGCTCTGGCTTTTGATTATCTACAAAAACCATAAAATCAGCAGCTTCACTTCTTTTTACTTTTAAATAATAGCTGTTATCCCATAAAAACTTATGAGTGGTCGCCCAAGCCGTGCGTTTATTTCCATCGGTAAACGGATGATTTAAACAAAGAGATTGAAGAAGTGCAGCTGCTTTATCAAAAATTGTTTTATATAAATCTTGCCCGGAGTATGTTGCTTTTGGTCTTTCTACTGCTGAATGAAGTAAGGCAAAATCCCGAACTCCTGCTTTTGTACCGGCTCGTTTAATAATGAGCTGGTGAATAATATATACTTGACCGATATCAACGTACTGCAAGCTCATCGAGAATTCCAGCGTTATCTTTTAAGAACGCCTTCCACCACCTTCTAAACTCTTCATCTGGTGAGAGTTTTTTTACTTTCTTCCCAGTAAATTTCCGAATAACTAACTCATCCTCGCTGGACTTTCCCACAATTACTTTCTGTCCAGCCTTAATTCCAGTCTCTTTTGAAAGATCTTTAGGAATGGCAACTACGTTACTATTTCCGGCTCTAAAAACAGTTTGAATTTGCATGATGTACTTACAATGTTATTACAAATTTCATTGTCTTGTCAAATATGCTAAATTGAGTAAATGACTAAAAACTCAAAAGGCTTTATTCCAATATCGCTATTAGTTGTTTTTGTTATTATCGGTATAGGAATTCTTATATTTAATAATGAGGGTTAAACAATAAATGCGGTTCCGAACGTAAATCCATACGAAAACCCAGTACAAGGTAGTTTAGATACTGTATACGAAATCGGGTACTACCTAAATAATGATATTGGCAAATATGCCGACGGTAAATACTTTTCCTTGACCAAAAAACAAAATATTATTGTTGATGGTTCCGAAGGAGTACGAGTTGAAAAGACTGTAAGTACCAATCCCGATTTAAATTTGAACAACTGGGGATACGGTGGTGGTGATATTATCGGATCTGTAGAGTTATATACGAATGAAGGAACTTATATCTTACAAGGAATAAATTCGACCAAATCCTCTCCACTTTTAAATTCTTAGATTCAGAAGAAAGCGCAGAAGGAAAATTTTGCGGAGGGATAGCTGCAAATCTACCGGAAAACCAATGTCCAGAAGGATATAAATGCAAACTTGACGGAAACTATCCGGATGCGGGTGGAATTTGCGTTAAAAACTAAGAAGTCTTTTCTGTTATAATATCCCATAATGAAGAATTATCTTAAGGGTTTTGCCCCATTTTTTATAGTAATCGTTATTGGTTTAATTGGCATAGTCGGATATTTGATAGCAAAAAATATAAAGGTTCCCCCAACGCCAAGTAACCAAACAACTACCCCTACCCAATCTCCAATTCAACTTCCAGACGCAGATACAACAAATTGGAAAGCTTACACAAACACAGAATATGGTTTCTCTTTTAGTTATCCACCAGCTGTTACTCTTTATACAGGAAACAATCTGAATAAAGTTGAAAACTTAACCTACATTCCTGTTTGCGATCTGGACCGTTCTGCTTCTTGTCTTTACTATTCCAATAAGGAATTTCCTAATACAAACTTCTCGGGGGCAGGTTTATCTATCAATATCCTTAAAGTCAACAGCGATTCTTGCAATACATTAGAAAGACCTACCGGATCTGTAGCAATTAATGAAGTTAAATTTATAAAAGGCGCTGCTGGCGGAGCTGCGGCAGGAAATCAAAATGAAGATTTAATATATCGAACTTTCCATAATGGTACATGTTTTGAGATCAGACAACGCGTTACAACAAATTCATCCGACGTAAATACAGTAAACGGAGGTGTAAAATCTTTCACTGAAAACGATCAAAATAAAATCACCAAACTTTTCGACCAAATCCTCTCCACATTTAAATTTTTAGAACTAAAAGTTACTCCTATTGCTACTAATAAACCCCAAACAAAAAAACTTGCGTATTTTCTCCCTTCTGGATGGCAAAAAGTAAATTATGAACAAAATACTTTCCAAATTGGATATGACCCAAACACGATGAAAACAGAACAGGGTGTAAACGGAATTACCATCTACAAACTACGTCCCGACCCCAAATACGGATATATGAGCTATGCATTTGTAGGTCTATATTCTTACAGTGGAGGTTATCGTCATCAATTTATTTACGACAAAGTTGGTCAAACACCTCAAAAACAAGACTACCTTCCTCATTACAAAGAATATGAATATACCTACAATGGAAAATCATGTTTATTTTTGGCCGGTATTGGAATCTCCCAAATTAATACAACGTGGGGCATGTGTGATGCGGGAAATGGAAAAGCGTTTTTAATAACATCAATCGACGATACAAATTTTCAAGAAATTGTCCAAACAATTAAACTTCTTTAATCGGTTTTTCTAGACAACACTTTCTTACAAGCGTTTACGATATCCTTCGACTTCATTTTGTACTTTTCTAAAAGTTCGTCTGGTTCGCCGGATTCACCGAACGAATTTTGCATTCCGATAAATTCCATGGGCACAGGACAATTTTTTGCCAGTACTTCCGCCACAGCTGACCCCATTCCCCCCATTACCTGATGTTCCTCAACAGTTACAACCGCTCCTGTGAGCTCTGCAACCTTTGTAATAGTCACTTCATCCATAGGTTTGATTGTATGGTTATTAACTACTATCGTTCCTATTCCGCTTCCCTCTAACTCCTTTGCGGCAACAAGTGCTTCATAGATAAGTGGGCCGCAAGCGACTATGGCTACGCTTCTGGTGACTTGTGACTGGTGATTGGTGGATTGTGAATCGTAGAAAATTTCTGCTTTACCAATTTCAAATGGAGTTGCGTCGGTCGTCATCACAGGAGTCGCTTCCCTAGTAAACCTAAAATAAACAGGGCCTTTGTGGCTAGCTGCAGCAAGAGTTACTTTTTTGGTTTCAAATGAGTCACAAGGAACAACTACAGTCATGTTTGGAAGAACCCTAGTGATTGCAACATCCTCCAAAGCCTGGTGAGTAGCCCCATCGGGCCCCACAGAAACTCCAGTGTGGGCTCCGGCAATATTCACATTAAGATTTGAAATGCAAACTGAAACTCTAAGTTGGTCCCAATTTCTGCCAGGAGAAAAAACGGCGTAAGAGGAAACAAAAGGAATTTTGCCGGCAGCAGCAAGCCCTGCTGCAATTCCCATCATGTTTTGCTCGGCAACGCCGCACTCAATAAACCGCTCAGGGAATTTCTTTGCAAAATCCAATACTCGTGTACTTTCTGCTAAGTCACCGGTTAATACAACAACATCCGGATTTTTCTCCCCCAATTCCACCAACCCTTCCCCATATCCATTCCTAGTAGGGATTAGCTCTACACCCTTATTAAAAGTTTTAGAGTTTAACCTTAAGTCTTTATTTAACATACTTCTGTATTCGTTTGTTTATAAGTTTATGCCCAATGGCTATTACACTTATAAATATTGAGAAAAATACAGCTGATCGAATTACATTCGCAATTGGTGTTTCACGAATAACGCAGTCGAATCCTCCAGCTGGACATGGGTAAAACAATATCTCCTCATCGATGAAACTGAAAATAACTGCATATGTAATAAAAAAGTAAGTTACTCTAGCAAATGCGTAAGCACAAATGACAACAACAAAATATGTAATAATTTTCTTAAATTTATTCATGTTCTCCTATTATCTTTCTCACTTCTTCCAAAGTCGTAGCCGTAAACCCTTCTATCTCAGAAAAGTCATCTGCATTATTAGTGAGAATGAAATCAACACCATTATCAAGAGCTGTAGCTGCAAGGTAGTAATCAAAAATATTACCCCTTTTAACACCCTTCGATTTTGTCAAATTAAAGTATCTGCTAAGTGTTGATGGCAATGGCGAAATTAAATTTATAGCTTCTCCGTCTATAAATCCTCTGGCGTTCTTTTCGGCAACTTTATAACTTACACCGTAATCATTTATCAACGTCCGAATTAACTCGAGAAGATTTTGGTGCGCCAGAAAAAGACGGACTTTTTTATCTTCACTCCATTCGAAAAATTCTACAACCTTCTTAAAAAAGAGCGATTTTTTATCTAAGGCGTAAATTAGGATATTTGTATCAACGAGAAAGTTTTTCTTCGAAATATTTGTCATAAATTTGTCTGCGGGAAGGAGGCTTTTTGCCTCCCAAATCAAGACTGCCAACAACGGAACGCCACCCCACCTTTTTCTTTTCGGTTTTTGGTTTTTCTTCCAATAAGTAACCGGTGCTCTTTACACTTTTGCGTATCACCTCGCTCATGGTCAACCCATGGGTCGCCGCAAGTACTTTTATATACTTGACATCCTCTTCCGGTAAAACAATTGTTGTTCTTAGATTAGCCATAATAAATCATACTAACATACATACATACGTATGTCAACTATTCATGTTCCCCCCTAATCTTTCTTCCCAAAGTTCTTAATTGGTGCAAAGCATCCCTGGCCTGTTCTTCATTCGGTGGTTTGCCGTGATATTATAAAGATTATTTTTCAGACAATTTTAATTTCTTATTCAGCATGTTTCTTAAAAAGGTGGGCTAAAAAGTAAATTCCTTTTATTATTGCAAAAATCAACGCTGGTACTACTAAAAAAACTATAATGTACACAGGAAAACGACTTACTTCTTTAAATTCAGGAAAACATTCAAAAAGGAGGTCATTATCTGGAACCACCCTAGGGCAACCACTAACATCGACATAAAAAGGGTGGAAAATAACCTGTTGAAAAGTAAATGCCACAACCGCGGTTACGATTATTGACAAAATAATTGCGACCAAGTTTGGTTTAGATAAATGCGCTTTATTCATTTTCTCCCCTGATCTTTCCCCCCAAAGTTCTTAATTGGTGCAAAGCATCCCTGGCCTGTTCTTCATTCGGTGGTTTGCCGTGCCATCCAAAATCCCAATCCATAAAGTCAATCCCCTTACCGGGAATTGTATGAGCAATAATAACTGTCGGATTTTCAAAAATAGCCATAGCTTTATTAAATGCATCAATAACTTCCTGGATATTGTGACCGTCAACATCGATAACCGACCAATTAAAAGCCTTGAATTTCTCAACCAGAGGTTCCACCGGCATCACATCTTCCGTAAACCCGTCTATTTGAATGTTATTCCTGTCAATAACTGCCGTTATGTTGTGGAGATTATTTTTCCCGGCAAACATTATAGCCTCCCAACTCTGACCCTCATCAAGCTCTCCGTCACTCATCATGCAATAAACCCAGGGCATCCGCTCACCTCTTGGAAGTTTTCCGCTCGCTACATCCATTTTAACGGCTAGGGCGTGACCAATTGCTTGCGAAAGTCCCTGTCCCAATGGCCCTCCAGTATTTTCCACTCCGGGAAGTTTCCTATACTCTGGATGACCCTGAAGACCACTCCCAAGTTTCCTTAACGTTTTAAGCTCACTGTGTGGAAAAAATCCTGCATGAGCTAAAGTC
>Ga0209541_10002797_pt1 | contig 32677 bp, 43 predicted proteins | sample RifCSPlowO2_01_FD_184027 | JGI IMG/M metagenome (GOLD analysis project Ga0209541, IMG submission 184027) | Groundwater microbial communities from Rifle, Colorado - Rifle CSP2_plank lowO2_0.1 (SPAdes) (version 2) | ecosystem: Environmental > Aquatic > Deep subsurface > Groundwater | place...
CGCAAAATTTGTTCCAGCCCGACACGAGTTTTCGCTCGACATTGAGGTCTTTGGTCACGTTGGAGAATCGATGGTCGTTGACCCAAAACCACACTGCGGATTTGTACGAATTATTCGTGCTGTTGGTTTGCGCGAACGAAAAATTGAAATCCATGTGACCGGGAACCGAATCGAGGTATTTCCAGGTGCAGTAAAACAACGTGTTGGGATTCGTGGTCGCGTTCGGATCGTCCGATAAGAACTCGTCGTTGGACACGGTCCAGTTGCTAGCCGCGATCGGATGAACGAAATTGAGGTCCGCGAACTGGTCTCCTTGGGAAAGAAAATTTCCGTTGGCAACTTTTTTCGCGAGCCAACCGGGGGTCGCGACGCCTTTGTAAAGCTGTTCTTTGTACACGTATTCGCAGCTGATGTTGTTGTCTTCGAATGTCTGGCATGGATTGGATTGCATCAGTTCTCCGGCCATGATGAATACTTTGGGGTGCACTCCGTAGTTCAAATCTTTGAATTGGCGGACGATGCGCGGAATTCCCGTGGCGTAATCCACGAGTTGCACCGCTTCGTTGTTTAAACTGGGGCTTCCGTCGATCACGAAAAACAATCTCAGATCCAACAGTTTCGGGGAAATTTCAAGGTAATAATTGTTTTTTCCGTACAGCTTGTCCATGACGGTTTCGAGCGCGGACCGGATATTGAGCTGGTTCGAGTCCGCGTTGTAGTAGGAATTGATGTCGGCGTTCGGGATGATCGTCGGGTTGTGATAACTGAAACTGATTTTTCGGTAATACACGGCGTCGCCCAAAAGCGTCGCCAGGCTTTTTTGGGAAACGGGTTCGTCGATTCCAAGAATCGATTCAAAATCCGCGGATAATTTTTCGGATTGGTATTCGGAAAACGAATTCTGGGCGTTGTTTTGCAGAAACGTCGTGTTCTGGCTTAAAATGATGCCGCTGGCAAGCAAAAACAATATCACGAGCACCAAGGTGGACATCACGTCGGATATCATCGTCAAGAACGAACCCCCCCGGTTTTATGAAGACACAATTCGAGTCGTGCGGCGCACGACATCGCGCCTTCTTCCACGCGCACCAAAAAAACGTATCGGTCGCCGTCCGGCGCGCAGTTGGTCGCGGATCCGAATTCCGCGGTTCGGGCGGTGCAGGAAAGAAATTCTAGTTCCTCGATTTTGATTCCTTTTAGGCGGTTTTTGCCATCGGCTTTGATCGCGTTCAAGCAGCGTTCCCCTAAGGCGGTGTCCGTCATTTTCGCGGGGGTGATGGGGCCGAAGCATTCCGCGACGCTTTTTTTGACGTCGTTGGCGATGTCGAGGACTTCGAGTTTTCGGTATACTTCGTTTTCGTTTCCGATGACAAACGCGTTCACGAACAACAGTCCGATGACCACGACGAGAATGGTGATGACTAGGAAAAATGTGGAGAGAATTTCGAAGATTCCCTTATTTTGCGGTGATGGTAATCGTGTTGGTGTCATTTTTGATCACGGTGATTTGTCGAATGTCGGAAAGGTTGATATTCGCATCGGTGAGCGGGTGTACGCACACGGGGGTTTGACAGCGCGATAATGTACGAAGATTCATGCAGATCGCGTTTTTGGTGATGTTCAAGTCGCCGGTTTCCGTCACGGGGTTAAAGCTGACTTGATAGTAAACGGATTGGCATCCGTCGTCCACCATTTTGCGTAAAATCGTCAAATCGTTTTGGATTTTTTCGAAATCGTTTTTTTCGCTTGAAAATTTGGATAAGTACCAGTAGCTTGCCGCGATCGTGACAATGAGGATCGTGATCCAGACGAACACCGGGATGACCGAGCTACCCCGCGCACGCAAGCAAAACCCCGCCTATGTTTTTTTCAAAGCTGCAGTTGAAGGTGTGGGTGGAAAACAATTCGACGGCTTCGCTCGTGTTCAAATCGAATCGAAAATTCGCGTTGTTGGAATCGGTTATTTTGCAGTTGCACGGGCGGCAGTATTGCTTGTCCTGAAGCGCGATGCAAAGCGCGGTTTGATTGCTGTACATGACCATTCCGCTGGACAATTCGACATCGACCGATTGCAAGGTATCTAAATCGGAACTGCAGACGAAATTGCATTTTTGTTCGAGCAACCGGATGCTGTTCTGGGCGACTTGGTGTTTGGACGCGTTTTCGTTGATCAAAACGACCGAGGCCAGTAATCCGAGTCCGACAATGGCTCCGATGATGCCCACATAAAACCAAATGGCTTGTTCCATAAAATCAAGGAATCATTACGCGCTTCCGCAGGACATAAGTTGCTGGTAATTCACGATCCAGTGGCGTTGGAGTTCCTCGTCGCTCATATCACAGGTGGGGGCCGGAAAGAATTTTTGCATCAGCATCGGAATGTCCGCGCCTTGTTTTTCCCAATAGTCGCAGATCACGTTAAAGCAATTGCGCATGTCCAAGGTGCGGTTTCCGCATTTACAGGGCGAAATTTGCGAGCAGTAAATCTGGTCTTCGCATAATCCGTAGAGTCCGCCGGTGTATTGTCCGACTTGTTCTTCCACGTACGCGTTGGCAAAGCCGTCGCCGTCAAAATCCATGGCGCCTTTGGCTTCGAATAAACTGGATTGAATGAGTTTTAGACAAAACCCCACTTGGGCCTGGGGGCTGTCACAATTGACGCAGGCTTGGTCGCATTCGGCTTTGATCTTGGACATTTCGGCTTTTTTGGCTTCTTCGTTGATGACTTTGATTTGGGACTGGGTTTGTTCCGAAACCAGTCGTAGTACCAGCATGGCGACCGCCAAGAGTACGAATAAAACGACAAAAATCTGGATTGCCATGTCCATTCCTTTCTTATTCATTCCAAGTCCCTCTCTTTGAATTGACCAAAATAAGGGGTTTCGAATATAAAAATGTTTACTTCGTGTTTTCGAAAAACGGTTTTTTTCGCCATTAAAAAGGTTTTTATATTTCGAACGATTATTGTTAACAGGAAACGGGTGATGAAATGGTGATTGATCGGGTTAAAACCGGGATTCCGGGATTAGACGAAATTTTGGACGGTGGAATTCCGCGTAATGCCAGCGTCGTGTTGGCGGGCGGACCGGGGTGTGGAAAAACGATTCTGGCCCAGCAGTTCATTTACAACGGCGCCGCGCAGTTGCGCGAACCGGGTATTTTCATTACCGCGCAGACCGACATTCAAAACATTGTCTGGGACATGCAGAATTTCAAATGGAATTTCAAAGCGCTGCAAGACAAGAATCTGGTGCGCATTGAACGCGTGCAATTCGATACCAAAGCCGATGTTTCCATGCAAGTCGAAGAACAACTGACGTTAATCGGAAACATGGTCAAGGAAATCGGTGCCAAGCGCCTCGTGATCGATTCGGTAACGGCCATGGGCATGTGGATCGACGACCGCGGAACTTTGCGGAACACGATTTTCCAGTTTTTGTCCGAAGTCAAAAAACTCGGTTGCACCACCTTGTTGACCGCGGAAACCAGCGGCGATAAAAACGAATTCGGTTCGTTTAACGTGGAACAATACGTGGCGGATGGAATCATCGCGTTGTATTTCGTTCCGCCTAACCGCGGAATTTTCGTGCGAAAAATGCGTGGAACCAATCATTCCAAAAAAGTGCATCCGTTGGAAATCACGGAAGACGGGATTGTCGTCAAAAACAAGGACGAGATTCTGTGGCAAAGCCTGAGTACGCGATAGCATCAAACTTGGTTTTGTTCGGAATTAATGCATTCCCTTGACCGCAAGGCGAATATCGGCGTCCGTAATGGTTTTGCGATTGGCGTGATTGGCGAGTTGCACGGCTTGTTTTCCGATTTCGATTCCGCGTTCTTCGAGAATTTCGGCCAGTGCGGCGGCGGCGTCTTCGCTGACCCGATCGGCCCCTGCTTTGCGGATGATACGGTCAACCGCGGCGATAGGTAGTTCTCCCACGAAAAAATTCCCCCTTTGTTACTTATTTTGGATCAAAACGCTTAAGAATCGTTGCTTTTGGTCTGAAAAGGCTGTAAAACCCTTTTTTACCGGCAAGATTCCCAAGTTCCATTTAATAAGCATTTTTTGAATCCTCTTTGTAGAATGACCCAGGCCACGTTTTTGAAAGCAGGCGCCATTGAACCGCGGTTGTACCAGCAGGTGCTGGCCGCGCAAGTGTTGGAAAAAGGAAACTCGCTCGTGGTCGCACCGACCGCGTTAGGAAAAACCATTGTCGCGGCCCTGGTTGCCAATGAACTGTTAAAATCAAAGCCCTTGCAAAAAATTTTGATTGTTTCGCCCACCAAACCATTGGCGGTTCAGCATCAGGAAACGTTTTTGCGCGTCATGGACTTGCCGTCGGACCAAATCGGGTTGTTGACGGGCTCGACTCCGCCGGAAAAACGAAAAAAAATCATTGATTTGTCCGTGATTGTTTCCGCGACGCCGCAAGTCATTGAAAACGACGTGATCAATGGCCACTGTTCGCTCAAAAATTTTTCCTTGGTGGTGTTTGACGAGTGTCATCGCGCGGTCGGCGAATACAGTTACGTTTTTTTGGCCAAACAATTCGTCAAGCAAAACGAACACGGCATTATTTTGGGGTTAACCGCGTCTCCGGGCGGAAACTCCGAAAAAATACAGGACGTATGCCGGAATCTTTTCATCAAAAACGTGGAGATCAAGACGCGCGGCGATGCCGACGTAGTCGCCCATTCGAATCAGATTCACATGGATTGGATCATGGTGGATTTGCCGGAATCGTTTTTGACGATCAAGGGCTTGTTGCGGGAATTTCAAAAAGACCAGTTGTTGTTTTTGAAAAAACTGGGGTTGGCCAGAAACATGGCGCCCAATGTCTTGCGTCGAACCGAGTTGTTGGGTTTGCAGTCCCAGATTCGAAACGATTTGTCGAAAAACCCGGGTCGGAACCCCGCGTTGTTTTCCGCGATTTCAAAACTCGCGGCGTTGCTTAAAGTCGGTCACGCGGAAACCTTGCTCGAAACCCAAGGCGTGGCGGCGGTGCACGAGTATTTTGAAAAAATGCGGATCGAAGCCACGCACAGCGGCGCGTCGAAAGCGTTAAAGAGTCTGTTAAACGATGAGCGCATTCAAAAATCGCAGTCGTTGGTGGAAAAACTCTTGGCGGAAAACATTGAGCATCCCAAACAAACCCGTCTGATCGAGGTGCTGGAAAACCAGTTGGCGGAAAAACCGGATTCGAAAATCATCGTGTTCAATCATTACCGCGATTCCGTGCGCGGATTGGTTCGCCTGATCGAATCGCGTTCGAACGGATTGAAACCCATGCGGTTCGTGGGTCAAGCCGCGCGCGAAAACGAAAAAGGGATGACGCAAAAAGAACAGATCGCGGCCATTGACCAGTTTCGGAACGGGGGATTTAACGTGCTTGTTGGGTCCAGTGTCGCGGAAGAAGGGTTGGATATCCCCAGCGTGGATTTGGTGGTGTTTTACGAACCCGTTCCAAGCGAAATTCGGATGATTCAGCGTCGCGGCCGCACGGGAAGAATCCAGGACGGAAAATGCGTGGTGTTGATCGCCAAAAAAACCCGGGACGAAGCGTATTACTGGTCAAGCCAAGCCAAGGAAAAACAAATGCTGGCCACGTTAAAGTCCATGAAAAAAACAAAGGATTCGATTCTTCCGCAAGGCGAAAAGCAAACCACGTTGCACAAATTCGCAAGTGGCGCCTCGGACAAGGTGTTGGTGTTTGTGGATCATCGCGAACAAGCAAGCTCCGTGATTCGCGAACTCGTGGAACTGGGCGCATTGATCACGGCAAAACAATTGGAAGTCGGGGATTATGTCGTGTCGGACGAAGTGTGCATCGAGCGCAAAACCGTGGAAGATTTTTTGGAAAGCATGATTGACGGGCGGTTGTTTGGCCAGTTGGTGTCAATGCTCGAATCGTACCGAAGTTCGTTTTTGATTCTGGAAGGAAACATTGACGATTTGTATTCGCTTCGAAACATTCACAAGAACGCGATCATGGGGGCGTTGTCTTCGATCGCGGTCAATTATCGCGTGCCGATTTTGTTGTCGCGAAGCGCGAAAGAAACCGCTGAAATCGTATACATAACCGCGAAGCGCGAGCAGCACGGCAAAGAAAAAGACCTCCGCATCCGCACCGGCCGCAAAGGCCTTACCACGCCCGAACTCCAGCAGTTCGTCGTGGAATCGTTTCCAATGGTGGGTCCCACCATGGCCAAATCTTTGCTTGGTCATTTCAAATCCATCAAGTCCATCGTGAACGCGTCCGAAAAAGAATTGCAGGCCGTCGACAACATGGGTGAAAAAAAAGCGAAAAAAATCGTCAAACTCATAAACGCGAAGTTTTCGGAGGAAACAGGCGCGGAAAAAACCGTTTCCGTGGAAAGCCCTGCGGAAGAAAAAACCGAATCCGACACGCCGGACGATGCGGCCGAAGAATAGGTTGAAGACGAATCGTGATTTATTGTTCGCCGTTTGCGCGTTGGACGCGTCTTCGGTTCTGGATTTTTCGGACGGCTTCGTTTAGGGCCTTGCGCTTGGCGCGTCGTTTGACTTTGAACGGAAGTTTTTTCATTTTTCGCTGGATCATCTGCAATCGAACCTCGTCTTGTTCTTCGGTCGAAAAAAATTCGTTTACGGCAAGCTGAAGTTCTTTTCCGTAAATAATTTGAAACGGGCTTTTGAGGCGGTTTTTCAACCGCGGTCCGTCGGGCGGCACGAGCTCGAGCTGCCGGACCGCTTCAATTGAGCGCGGCGGGTGTCGAAGCAACCGGTACATGACGTGGGGTTCGAACGGAATTCCGTGTTGCAAAAACGTTTCGTGAACCGCTTTTGAAAACCGGTGGAATCGATTCAAGAATTCGAAGGAGTCGCATCGGTGAGGGGACACAACGACCAAGTCGACGTCGCTTTCTTCTTTTTTGGACAAGCGAAGAATCGGATTGTGTTGCGCCGCGCGGATGCTGGTTTGCGCGCTTCCGACCAACAATAATCCCGCCATGTACGAACCCAAAATGGTTTTGGCCATCGGCAACACGATTTTTCGGGTGGCCAGTTCGCGGCTATGCGATGGCTGTGATCGGTCCAGGCGACGAATTCGTCTTCCAAACGCGGTTTTGGCCGGGACGAGGTATTGGATTCGGATTTTTGGAACCATTCCGCGAAGCGGTGTGCGCAAAGCGATGATTTTTTTGAAAATGGACCGTGTCATGGGGTTAGTGCTCCAGTTCCAGCAAAGCGATTTTTTCGAGGATCGTGGATTCGGTGAAACGGGTTTTTGCGGAGGGGGGAAAACGTTCCGAGGCAAAACGAGTTATGTAGAAGTATTGCCGGATTTCTTCCAATTGTTCTTTCGAAGGAACGTGTCTTTTTTCCGGTTTCAAATCCAAGGCGACAATCCCTTCGTTGATCATGCGTCGGCAATCGGTTTTGTCCAGTGCAAACGCCACGATTCCCGTGGGTTGTCGCGCGCCTTCTTTGATTCCAAAATCCCGTATCGCGTGGGTGACTTGTTTTTGTCCAGACAAGCGAATCAAAAAATCCAATGCCGGAACCGGAGAAAAACAGCGTTTCCGCCAAATGGCCACGTTGGTTTGATATGCGGCAAATCCGATATGGATCTCGTTTAGTACCCGGCGGGTCGAAAACCCCTGAATCCAGGCGTCTGAAGCGCCTTTAATCAAAGAAAGCTTTTTAAGAACGCTGTCAGGTTCTTTAATAGTAGTGGTTCCGGTTTCAATGCCGAGAAACCCGTTTTCCAGTTTTTGGATTTTCATCATATTAATTGACAGAATAATGGATTAAAAAGCGTTTTTGGAGGAAATGGAATGGTTAATTGGGATAAACCGTCTCTTCGCAAGCCCAGCGGCGGACTAAACAACAGCGTGAACGCACGCGATAAGAAAGAATCCGAAAAAGGCGGCGTTTTTTCCGAAACCAAAATCGCTCCCCAAGACCGCAAAAAAACCCTTTCTTCGCTCGGTGGAAACACCAAAATCAAGCATTTATTGGCCAACAAAGTCACGGTGACCGATTCCCAAACCAAGAAAAACGTGGTCGGATCCCTTATAACGGTTCGGCAAAATGACGCGAACCGTCAATACGCCCGCCGAAACATTTTAACCCGTGGCGCCATTGTCGAAGTCGAACTGGGGAACGCAACTCGCATGGTCAGGATTACCTCGCGACCGGGCCATTCCGGTGGCGTGAATGCCGTTTTATTGGCCGCTTCGGAAGAAAAGGCGTTTTCGGAACCCAAAGCATCCAAAGCTGCAAAAAAAGAAGCCAAAAAGGAAACCCCCAAACCCAAAAAGCCCGCTTCCGAAAAGAAGTGAACTGGGGCGTTTTAGGTCTATTCCTCGGTTATCCGGTTTCCGATAGGTTTAAATAGTTCAGAGGCACCTATTTATATAGAATGCCCTTTTTTTACGGTGACGTCGTTTCACAGCCGTCGCCGTTGGGTTTGGTAAAATTTGGGCGATAGGGGGAAGTAATTTATGACAGAAGAAAAGTGTCCAGATTGCGGAAGCACCAAGATCGTCCGAGACCAGGAACGCGGAGAAATGATTTGCCAAAGCTGCGGTCTGGTGATCAACGACGACATGGTGGATTTCGGAAAAGAGTGGCGCAGTTTCAATTCGAATCAATTCGACGAAGTCGCGCGCAGTGGTTCGCCGATGAAATACGTCAAGCTTAACAAAGGGCTTGTCACGATGATTGACCGTCGCGGAACCGATCTTCGCGGAAACAAGCTTTCGACCAAAAGCCGGGCGCAGATGTATCGCTTGATCAAGTGGCATAAACGCGCGTCGATCAGTTCGAGCATGCAGCGAAACCTCTCCATTGCATTGACGGAGTTGCGTCGTGTGGCGTCGTACTTGAATATTCCGGAGTCTTTGATCGAAGCGGCCGCGCTCTTGTACCGTAAAACCGTCAAGAAAGGTTTGATTCGCGGTCGACTCATCGAAGCCGTTGTTGCGGCTGTTTTGTACACTGTGTGCCGGACGTATAACGTTCCGCGTACGTTAAACGAAATGGCGGAAGCAAGCGGTTTGACGAAAAAAGAAATCGGCCGAACCTACCGGTTTTTGGTGCGCGAGTTAAAACTCGAAGTTCCGTTGACCAACCCGATTTATTACATTCCGCGTTTCGCGTCGGAATTGAACTTGTCGGGAGAAGTGCAGGAAGAAGGCCGAAAGATCCTTGAAAAGGCCATCGGAAACGGTTTGATTTCAGGCCGCGGTCCGACCGGTGTTGCGGCAGCCGCCGTGTACATCGCAAGCCTTTTGAAAGGAGAGCGCCGAACGCAAAAAGAAGTCGCAAACGTCGCGGGAGTGACCGAAGTCACGATCCGAAATCGTTACCGCGAACTCAAAAAGCGTTTGAACATCGAAGTCGTGGCGTAAAACCCACGATTCTTTTTTTTTCTATTTTTTTTATCTTTTATAATCTCTTTCGAGCCATCCGCGGCGCCACATTTCTTTTCCAATGTAGGTCTGGTATGCCTGGGCTTGGGTGGGGTTGGTGGCGGCCAAGGTGGCAATGGCTTGTTGAATCGCGGCGTAAGCGTCAAGATTCGGGTTTTTCAAAAAAGCGCTGATGGCCCCGCTGCATTTTTCGCGCAGGGTGTCCTCGGGTGTTCGCACCGGTGACAGGGCCGGTTGAGTTTGTTGGGCGGCCACGGGTGTGAAAGGTCGTGGGCTGGGGGTGGGTTGCACGGGTTTTGAAACCGTTTTCTTTTCGGGCGCCGGATGTGCGCGCCGATAAATTTCATCCATAAGTTCTTCGTATGTGGCCGCGACTGCTTGGTCGTGGGATCGCATGTGGGTGAGGTGACTGTTTAAGGCGCGAAAATTTTCCGGCGTGGGATTCTTGTTATACGCCGCAAGCGCGGTTTGAAGACCGTCCAAGGCGTGTTCTTTGGGAGTCGAAATGCGCGCGGTTGGAATCGGTGTTTTGGACGAAGGGGTTCGACGCGGGGCCCTGGTGTTGGGTGGCAGGGTTTTGCCCTGTTTTTGGGTTTTTGTTTTTTTGGTTCGTTGTTGTTTTTTCAAAGCGGCGTTTCTTTGTTCGAGTCGCTTGCGGGCGATCCAGGTGAGCCATTCCCGTGTTTTGTCCGGGTATTCGGTGTGTCGTAATCGGTCTTGTTCGAGCAATTCGATTTGGTGTTGAGGTAATTTTAGTTGCTTGTACATTCCATGTGGGGTTTTGGAGGCGTGTTCGTTTCCGAAGAGTTGTTGGAACGCGTTTTCGCCGGTGCGCCGGCTTTGTTCGATGATTTCACGCGCGTGGTTTCGAAACTTTTGGGTCATGTACCTGGGGGGCATGAAAAACATGGATGTTTCGTGGTTTTATTTGTTTGCGAAGAAAAACCGGCTTTATAAATCCTTTTTGTGGCTATTACTAGTAGTGTTGATGGCTCGTCTGGAACGCCGTGGAAAAGAGTTCGTGTTGGTCTTCTCGTTGGAGGATCAGGAAAAATTGGGTTTTTCCGATTACTTGTCGTTTGAAGTGGTTTCAACTCAAAAAGGGTTTATCGTGTTGTTTTCGGACGCCGCAAAAGAAAAAAACGCGCCTGGTTTTGAGGCGGTGCCATTGGATTCTTCCGTTTCGTTGTCGCTGCAACCGTCTTCTTTTGGAAATCCGCTGGATGAAAAGCTTTTGGGGATGCTTTCCGACAAGACGCTTCTTCCCAAGCGCATTGTGGGATCTTTTGAGCGGCAGTTATCCGCCGAAGAATTGAAGCGGTTTCGGGAATTGTTAAAGGAAGGCGTCGTGGAACCGTTTCGTTTGAATGAAAAGTACAAAAACGAGATTTATCGCGTTTCTCCCGGATCGTTGCCGGAAAAAAAAGAATCGCAGGTTACAACGAAAAAAGATTTGTCGGATCCGAAGTCAGCGGATGATTTGTCCATGACCAAAAACGGTTTCGTGATTATTCGGAACGAAAAAGAAGCAAAGGATGCGAGTTCGCAATTGTATGTGCGCATCAAGGCGGGGGAAGTGCGGGGCATCAAGAGTTTTGACGGGTCGTTTTACGTGATCGAAACCCGTTTGTACCGCGATTTTAATCCGTTGGCGATGGATTTTTTCCGCGATCATCCCACCGCGACCGTGGAAGAGTTGGCGGCGGGTGTAAAGACCGGTGTTTTTTTCGCGAGAACGCTGTGCGAGTTTCTAAAAGACGATGGTTTCGTGTTTGAAAAGAAGAAAGGGTTGTATAAACTGATTGATTGAAAGGATGCTGCATATGGCCAAACCGAATTTGCGTTCTGTGTTGATTCCGATTTTGTCCAAGTTTGAGAATACGCCTGATTTTTTGGTTCAGGCCAGTCGTGACGCCGATCGTGTGGTGTTATTGTCCGTGATTGACCAGAAAGAATCTGTGGGGCCGTTCGGGTTTACCACGAACGAAATCCGGGTCGCGAACCAGTTGATGCAGCAGATTTCCACGTTTTTGTCGGTTCAGGGAAAACAAGTCGAATCCGTTTTGGAATGGGGCGGGGTTCCCCAGAAAATCGTTCAGTTGGCGGAATTAAACCGCTGTAGCCATATTTTTTTGGTGCGTCAGCAAAACGAATATTACAAGAATCTGGTGCAACAGGTGCGGTTGTCCACTCAAATCGAAGTGGAAGAACTCATTGTTCCGCACGAAACGAAAAAATAATTATCCGTACACGATTTTTTTGGCTTTGGCGAGGTTTTCTTTCGCTTTTTTCTGGTGTTCTAAAAGCATCGGCACGAAATAGTCGATCGCGATTTGTTTCATTTCGCGCGAAAGCATTTTTCCGCTTTTGAATTCGTCGGCGATGGCCAAGAGTTCTTTGGTGTTCGGATAATGGAACCAGAGCATTTCGAATACTTTGTCGATTTCAAGGACGCCGCCGAGTTTTCGGTGTTCTTCCAATGTGGGTCTTCCGCCCGTAAACGCGCGCTGGATTTTTCGCTCGATTTCTTTGGGGGGATCGTTTAGGAAAATCGCGGTGTCGGGTTCGGACGCGCTCATTTTGCTTCCTTCCTTGAGTCCGGATTGGTGTTTAAAATACAAAAACGAGGGTTTTTCCATTTCATAGGGCAGGCGTTCGACAAAGTCGCGGGTCGCGCGGGCATGGGGGTCTTGGTCCAAGCCGATTCCGGTGACCGAAGGCATTTTTCCTTCGAATTCGGGGAGTTGTCCGTGCAAAATATCGGCGTATTGCAATAAGTTCGCGGATATTTTTCCCATGTCCAAGTGTCCGTAAATGGCTTCGAAAGTCGAGGTCGTGATTTTTTTGCTGATTTCAAACGAAAACTCGTAGTACCGGCTGGGTTTTTTGGATTGCACGTAAATGTCTTCGGGGTCGAGTCCCAGGGCCAGCGCGTCCGCCGTGTTTTGAACCGCGAATTCCTTGGCGGCTTTCATCGAAGGCACTTTGGCGTCGCTTCGCGAAACGTATCCGTCGATGTCACAGACCGCAAAATAGTTTTTGGCTCCTTTTTTTTTCAAAAAAGCGAACAAATCGATGTCGACTTTGTGCCCGAGGTGATAGGGTCCGCTGGACGCGATGCCCGTAATGTTGATGAACGGCTTTTTTTTCTGGATGCGTTCGAATATCTTGTCAAAGTCGCGGTGCGCGATAATGATGCCGCGTTCAAACAAATAATGGTTTAGTTCGGTTGCCATTGTTTTTGGAAACGGTTTTAATCCGAATTCTTTGAAGACGTGGTCGTAATCGGTGATGGCTTGGTTGCTCCACGCGTCAATCGCGTTTTCTTCGGGTTTCATGATAGGACTATTCAAGGAATCGAGGTTTTTTAAAACGCATGGGTTTTTAAGGTTCAATTGAAGTTGCTATATAGGATGGCCGCAAAGAAAACGCGTTCGAAAAAGCTTGCCTTGATCGAATTGACGGGTAACAAGGTGTTGGTTCGTTCCCAGTCTGAGTTGGATCGGTTGTTTCAAAAAGGATTCGGGGAACGCAAAGGCCGTGAACTCGTATTGGATTTGAACGAGGCCTTGTTTTTGCTGGAACGCGAGCGATTAAAGATCGAAAAAGCCGGCAAAGCGGTGTCGGCGCGGCAGTTGCTTTTGTTGGCTGAAAAACTCGAACCGCATTTTTACAAGAAATTCGTGGTGTATTGTGATTTTCGCGAAAAAGGTTTCGTGATCAAGACGGGTTTCAAGTTCGGTTTTGATTTTCGCGTGTATCCGCGGGGAAAAAAGCCCGGAGAAGCGCATTCGCAGTTTGTCGTGGACGTGAAAACCCAAAACGAAAAACTGTCGATGCCGCAGTTGTCGCGCATGGTGCGTTTAAGTCAGAATCTGCACACGGTTTGTTTGCAAGCGGTCGTGGATTCGGAAAACGAGATCAATTACTATTCCTTGGCTAGGCTTGTTTTGTGAATTGTCTTTTTGAAATAATTTGTCTTGTGGCAAAAGTAATTAATTTTTTTGGGAGCGCATTTTTATGCGTTGGGATAAAAACGAACAAGTAAAATAAGAAGTTGACCTCCTCATTGCGGAAAAGACAACAGCTTTTTATTGATAGTCTGCGCAGTAAGGTAATGCAAAAAGTTGTTTTCTTTGCTCTAATTGTAATACTTCTCTTTCTAGTCGGATGTACCCGAGTAGGATTTTCTCCTGTGCCAGAGTCACTTTGTGGAAATAGTGAACTGGATGGGAGTGAAGTGTGTGACGGAAATTTTTTGGCTGGCAGGAATTGCCTTGATTTTAACTTTTCTGGCGGAACATTAGGCTGCGCTTCTAATTGTAAATATTTCGATATAAGTGCTTGTAGTTCTACCGCACCAGACGCGATAGATGACCAAACGTCCGTCGACTCCGACCAAAACGATTCTAGTTTGCAAAATCCTTGTCAAGACCAGTGTTCTGGATTAAAAAAAGCATTCGTGTGTAGCGATGCAACCACCCGGGGTTATCCGCCAAAAACTCTGCATCAATGTTTGGATAACGAGGTATGCTTTGACACTTCGTGTGCAGTTCCAAAAACGTATACCTATGACGAAGATTTACACATTTTTACAAAAAGCGATTTTTCTAGTCCAATATCTTGCAAACTTGTATGTGGTGGTTTATGTTATAATGCGGATTATTTAAACTGCGTGGACAACGTTGCCCAACAAAAAATTTATTCTAAAAGCAATAGCGTGTATGTGGAGGAAATAGATCCCCAAACGTGGTACTCCAAAGGCTCCGACTCGAAAAAAACATTTAACCTCGTGAACAACTTTGGAATAGATTTAGGTTTGACTATGAAATTCTATTTTTATCCGGTATCAATGATTGAATATGGGCAACATTCCTACAATGGGGAATACTTGTTGATCACAAAAGATATTTTTGTAAAAAACAGTGAAAAAAAAGCTGTTGATATTCAGTTACCCACGGAAAAAGCTACTTTGAACTCATTAGTGCAAATAATTATTGATTCAAATATCGGGATTGGTGTTTCTTATCCGTATTATTCACAATCATTTTCGATAGTTGATTCACTACGACCAACTTTTTCGTGTGGAACCTATATAGCGAACAGGCCATATATCACCGAATCTGGTGGTTTAGAGAATTTCGATCAGATGTTTATATGCAATCCCAATGTGTTTGTCCCTTTAGGTCGCAATGGTTGTACAAGCGATGAAGATTGCATAGGCAAGCAGTGTGTAGCAAACACCTGTTTTAATGACGATCCAAATAGTGCCTCTGAACACATCAATTTGTTAGCCGTGGGCGTCTACATGAGCGATAATACTTCATTGAATGAACATATTCAGACGGGGTTAAATGAACAGATTGGTAAGTTAAAAACAAAAATTTTATCTTTAGGCAAGGATTTAAACAAACCAATAGAAATCGATACGACAGCTGTTCGATGCAGCAAATCCCCCCCTGAAATAAGAACCTTTCTCCCCGCGCTTGGCGATTCAGATACAGCCGCATTCAAATCGACCATACTCGATTTTTGCGATATTGCTGATTACAATTATACTCATACAGTAATTGCAGTATCCACCGATGGTATAAGTCAGGAAGACGAATCACTTACAACAAAAAATATTATGAGAAACGTTGTCGCTGCGGGAGTCTATTTGGGAGATGGGGTAATTGTATCCCAAATAAATTTGGGGCAAGTGATTAACGCAGAATATACCGAATACAACGAACCAAGACCATTTCGATTATGGCCTGTGTTGCTGCATGAAATGATGCATTCGTTCGGATCGCCTGATTTTTACGCAAACGATGGCGTGAATGCTAGAAATTACCTCTTGGGGGACTGCAAATTAATGACCAACCAACCCTTCACACAAGATACTCCTTTGTGCCCAATTGAGGCAGCATATTTTACGCAAAAATTGACAAGCATTTTAGAATGACTTTTTTGGTTCTGAATATAAGCTTATAAAGGTAAAATCAATGTATACATCGGGGTGTATTTTAATGAAACAAGGAATCACTAATCGGATAATTGGAAGCGCATTAACTACGATTGGTATCGGCCTTGAAACAATACTATTTACGGACAAGAGCGCGATAGTCGCACTATATCTGGGCCTGGTATTGATTTTTGTGGGGCTGATTATGCTTACTTCAAAGTCGGACTAACGAACCAGTCATTCAATAATTTTCAGACAAAAAAAATAAAAATGCCAACGCGGGCACACGAACAATCTGCAGTGAAAAGAAATAGAATCGAAGGCATTTCTGCCATCGAACTTCCTCCTTTTTTCCTCCTCGTGCGAATTAGGCGAGTTTCCATTCTTTGGCAAGCCCGAACATTCGTTCTTGGATTTGGTCTTCGATTTGTCGGGCCTTTTCAATGTACTCGGATTCGGTTGGATTACGGTCGTGTTGTGTTCGAAAAGCGTATAGCACGAAGCTTTGGATAAACGTGGTTTTTTCCTGGTGAATTTTTTCAACGATTTTTCGAAGGGATTTCCGGTGTTTTCCGGTGCCGGCAAGGGTTGCGCGGCTTAAGTCCAATAAAATGACGTCTCCTTTTTCCGTGATGGCAATGTTGCCCACGTGCAAATGCGTGTGGGAGACTTCGAGTACGATGAGCCGCGCGACCAAGTCGATGATTTTTTGGGTGTATTGGACTGGGTTTCGTTTAAAGAACCGGATTCCTTCGGCGGAACCCAGTTCGGCGCCTTCTTTTTCAAAAAGGCTGGTTCCGTTTTTGAGGTCTTCAATGATTTTTTCGACCCGGACTCCGTGTTGCGTCAAAAACTTCCGAATTTCTTGATTTCGTTTGCTAACGGGTTTGATGAAATAGTCTGAATTGGCGGCAAGTTCGCGTAGTTGATGGGCTTTTTCTGGGCGACTCAGGCCTTTGGTTAAACGGGTGCCCAACGGAACAAACGCTTTGGTTCCTTGTGGTTCATAGCCTCGTTTTGAGTGTAGGTTATAGCTCACGGTTTTTGGAGTGTGCAGATCCGCTTTTACCCGGAGGATTCTTTTCATGTAATCAAAAAGAGATAACGGGTTAATATGGTTTTTCGAATGCCTGCGGCCGGTGACGGTTGATCGATTAAAGAAAAAGAAATAGGAAAAGAAAGCCTGTTGGCTTTCTTTGTCTTGAATCGCTTTGTTTTACAAGTCGCTTGGGCGAACGGTTTTGCGTCCATTGTCTTTGGCGCGTTGAACGGCTTTGGCCAACAGGTCCGCGACAACGCCGTCGAGCGCAGCAACCGTGTCTCCTGCCATGTTCATTCCGTTTCCTCGGATTACTTCTGCGACTTTTGATTTGACTACCAAATCTGCCATCGAACTTCCTCCTTTTTTCCTCTGCCTCGTTTCGGCGTTATAAGCCGGTTATTGAAGCATTTACTATAAAACGCAATAAACTTTATAAAGGCAAATCCAAAAAACCCTTAAAAATGGCTTAAAATCGCTAATACGAGGGGTTTTTTAAAAAAACTCTGCTTTGTTTTTTGAAGTGAGGAATCTGGTTTGACAGTGGAATTGTTTCTAAAAGACCATTATTTGCGTCAATGCGACGCGATGGTGACGGGTTTGATCGATGAAAAATCCGTGGTGTTGGATCAAACCGTGTTTTATCCGCAAGGCGGTGGACAACCGTCGGATACGGGCGTTTTAACGCGAGAAAACGAGTCGTTTTTTGTGTCGGGGTGTCGGCGCAACGGCGCGGAAATCGTTCACGTGGTCGATAAACCGGGTTTAAGGATCGGCGATTACGTGAAAGGAACGATTGATTGGGATCGTCGTCATCGCTTGATGCGTTCGCATACCTCGGCGCATTTGCTGGCCCATGTGTTGTTTTCCGAAACCGGTGCGTTGATTACGGGGAATCAGCTGGATTTGGATCAGTGTCGGATGGATTTTTCGTCGCAAGACGTGGGGCGCGAGCGATTAAAGGATTTTGAGCAAAAAACAAACGATTTGATCGCGCGGAATCTGGCGGTTTCGACTTCGTTTGAAAAATTCGAGGATGCAGTCAAGCGTCCGGAATTGTTTCGCTTAAAAGACGTGTTGCCGAAGAATCTGCCGGTGCTTCGGATCGTTTCGATCGGCGACGTGGATGTTCAAGCGGATGGCGGAACCCATGTCGCCTTCACCAAGGAAGTGGGCGGAATCGAGATTTTTGATTTGAAGAACAAAGGCGCGGAGAACCGGCGAATTTATTGGAGGCTTTCGAATTGAAGGGGCCGCGAAAAACGCCTGCGGGTTTTCGCTCGCTTCCACAGATCCTGCAAGCGGCTCAAAAAATCAATTTTCGCGTGCGTGCCGCGCATATCGAAGCGTTTATCCGGAAAAAAATGCAGAACCCGCGTCTTCCAAGAACCGTTTTGGGTTCATATTCGGAAAAAAGGGGAACAAACCACCGGTTATTGGTTCCGTCTTCCGTTGCAAACGAGTTTGTTAGTTTTCTGCGAAAAGGCACGCTGAAGGCCCCAGTTCGAAAATTGGTTTTTTTTTCGGATTTGAATCCGCGGGTTTCGATCGCACAAGCGCGGGAAAATGTCGCGTCCGCGGTTCCGAAAGCCGCGTCTGCGGTGTTGAGCCGAAAAGCCGTGGGTTTGGCGTTGGGAATTTCCGAGAAAAAAGTCGGGCAGTTGGTTGGCCAGCGGTATTTGTTGCCGGATCATTATGGCCGGGTGTGGTTGAGTAGTTTAAAGCGGTTTTTGGGGTCGCTTAAATGAACGCGTTTTCGCTGGGCGTGTCGGACAAAGACGCCCGCGTGGGAACGTTAACCACGGCGCATGGCAAAATCAAAACGCCTTTTTTCATGCCGGTGGCGACCAAGGGTTCCGTGAAACTGGTTTCGATGGAAGAATTGCGATCCATTGGAATCGAAGCGTTTATTTCGAATAGTTACGTGTTTTCTTTGCGCCCGGGTTTAGACGTGGTGAAAAAAGCGGGGGGATTGCACAAGTTCGTGGGCTGGGATCGCGGAATTTTCACGGATTCCGGGGGTTTTCAGGTGATTCGCCCCGAGTTTTTTCAAAAGATCGATGATCGCGGCGTGACGTTTCGAAATCCGTTTGATCAGGCATTGGATGTGTTAACGCCGGAAAAAGCCATGGTGATTCAGAACCGGTTGAAAAGCGATGTGGCGATGTGTTTGGATGACATGCCGCTTCCGGGTTCATCGATCGCGCGGTTGACCGAATCCATGCACCGGACGTTTGAATGGGGAAAACGGTGTTTGGATGCGCATGAAAACAAGCGGCAGTTGTTGTTTGGAATCGCGCAAGGCGGAACAAACGCGAAACTCAGAAAGAAATCCGCGGAATTGATGAATTCGCTTCCGTTTGACGGTTTGGCCTTGGGGGGGCTTGCGATCGGCGAGCCGAGTCATTGGGTGGAAAAAATGGTTCCGATCGACACGAAAGAGATGGATCCGGAAAAAATGCGGTATTTGATGGGAGTTGGCACGCCGGAGCAATTGGTCATGGCGGTTTCGCTGGGAGTGGATTGTTTTGATTCCGCGTTTCCGACGCAAACCGGCCGGCATGGCTTGGCGTTTACCCGTAAAGGCCGGATTAATTTGGCGAACAGGTCGCATCGGTTTGATTTGTCGCCGATTGATTCCGAGTGCGCGTGTTTTGTGTGCGAATCGCATTCGCGCGCGTATGTGCATCATTTGTTTCGGACGGGGGAGGAAAACGGCATGAAGTACTTGTCGTTTCACAATCTTTTTTTCATCCAGCACTTGATGACACGTATCCGCGAAGAGATCGAATCGGGTTCGTTTTCGCGTTTTCGCCAGCGTTTAAAGTGGAAATGAAAACAAATATAAATATTATAACTAAATTATATACCCTGGAAAATGTGTCCGTTGAAATCACCGACTATGCGGCTCCGGCCAAAGGAATCAAGTACGTGATCGCTTCGGATGGAATCGAAATCGCGCGCGCGTATCTGTACGTGCTCAAAAACGATTTGCATTCCGAACCGTGGGGTTTCATGGAAGACGTGTTTGTCCATGACGACTTTCGCGGAAAAGGGTATGGAACCGCCATCGTAAAAAGGGTCATCGAAGGCGCGGCCGAACACGGGTGTTACAAACTGATTTGCACGAGTAAGCATCCCGAAACCCGCGCGCATGCTTGGTACAAGGGAATGGGATTTCAAAACATCGCCCAGGAATTGCGGATTGATTTTCCGGCCGGATCGCAGTAATTTTTTTTTCCGATAACTTTGGTTGTGGCCGATGACGAACTGACTATTATCGAGAACTACTCTTGATAACATAAAATTCGGTTCTGTGCTCATCCAGTACTCTTCTGGTTTTATAATTTCTCTTGTCTTCTTTTTTCTGCATGAATTTCCGAAAGCCACGTAGTCCTGAAGACGCTTTAAAGCGGCGACGATTGGGGAAACGACTTCGCCAAGACCGGAAGAAAGATTGGCAATCGCTTCGTTATGGTGGTTCGCCGTCTGATTTGTGGAGTGTCAGAAGAACCCCGCTTCGGGCTATCGAATCGGATTTTCGAGCAAAGTTTTCCTCAATAGTTCAAAACCTTCAAATGTGCGCGGGAACACGCCAAATTCGCGTCTTGGATCTCGGTTGTTTGGACGGAGAAGCGATTTCCCAACTGGCCGCAGATTTTCCGAATATTAAGGCGCATGGATTGAGTTTGAAGCGATTGGATTCTTGGAAAAAATACCGGACGGTCGCCTTTCGCGTCGCTCATGCGGAAAAAACCCGTTTTCCAGCCAATCATTTCGATTTGATTTACTCGTACTTTGGATTGACACACAGTGATTTTGAATCTTCTGTCAAAGAAGCGCATCGAATTCTCCTGTCGGGAGGCGAATTGTTGGTCAATCAAGAAGTGGGTAACTTGTACGGTCTGCGAGGATCGGATTTCGATCTTCTTAACCAACAAAAAAAGAGGCTAGAAGAACTGGGATTTGAAGTGCTCAAGGGGGCGTTCTTAGGTATGGGGGTCGGTAACCAACTGATCTGTAAATTTTTTCATCTACGAAAAAAATAATCTTATTTTCTTTTTTACCATAATTGGGTAAACGATGGGGTGTTAGATTCGTTTGCTCATCCGCTCCATTTCTTTTGTAATCACACAAAGGTTAAACTTCGTTTGTAGATATTGTTGATGCAGAGTGCTGTTATGCAAGAAGGGTTGAAGCTTTTGAAGATTGATTTGGCGGAACTGGAAAAAGAAAAACAGTGGATTCTGGAAGAACGCGTATACTGGAAAGAAAAGTGTGCGAAATCGCTCCAAAATGCTCCTGACAAGATTTAAAGCGACCGGCAAGTTAAATGCCGGCATATGCAATGGAGATTCCTATTATTCATAAAAGAATCATTGGGTTTTCTTTGTTTGACTAATTCAGTGGTCGAAATAGTCCGAGAACACCGGTGATTCTCTGTAATACTTTTTTCTTTTAATCTGGGCAAATATTCATAGTCGTTGTTTGCCGAAAAAGAGCCGTTTTTATATTGTTTTGGGGTTATTTTTAATGTGAAATGATGTCGAGGGAATTTAAAGTCATTATCGAGCAGGATGAAGCGGGTTGGCTCGTAGCCGATGTTCCTGAATTACAGGGTTGCCATACCCAAGCCAAAACCATGGATGCGCTTATTGAACGCGTCAAGGAAGTCATCTTGTTGTGCCTTGAAGACGCGCCTGTCGATGTTAAAACTGATTTTGTGGGAATCCAGATCGTTCGGGTGTAATTTTTGACCCAAACCTTGTCGCCACGCGATTTGTTTCGTGCACTCAAAAAACTTGGTTTTGTCGAAACGCGTTCACGTGGAAGCCATTATCGGTTCGAGCATCCGGATGGACGCAAGACGTCAGTTCCTGTGCATGGAAACGAACCCATCGGCCCCCATTTGCTGACCAAAATCATTAAAGAAGACTTGCGTATGAACAAAGACGAATTCTTTAGGCTGCTTGAATGAAAAATAGTTGTTAAAATTCCTTTGCATACAACATTGAACGGCCGATGATGAACTGACGATTAACCAGAACACGTCTAGATAATATGCCGATTGGACCGCCGTTTCCGCAAAGAAAAGATTTTATTCATAAAAGTATGTCTAGTTGTGAGCATGAAAGCGGGAAAACGACTTCAATATGCACTGAAGCGTGCATTCAAAAAAAGCGATATAACGAGTCCTCTCACTTTCTTTTCGGACATCGCACAAATTAGCCTTGGAGAACGGCCCGTTTCTGTTGAACCGCTTTCTCCAAAAGGGCACGTTTTTGTCCTGCAATTTCCAGATGGCAGAAGGATTAGTGCACGTTTGCTTCAAAATCGCTACGGACGAGAAGCAAGCCCTCGCCAACGGGTACGATTGCACGACCAGATGCAATCACAGGGGGCGGCAGTGAGACCGGTCATTGGGAGGTACAAGAACGTTGTTTTTTCCGAATTCACGCCCGGAAACGACCTTCGAGAATCAGAAACAATTGCGGATACCCGAAAAATCAGCAAAGCCCTTCATTCCCTCCACGGGGTTTCACCACAGAAAAAAATATTTCAAAACCTTCTTATGCGCCGGAGCCTCCGAAAAGAATTTAACGCATATATTTCTTTCCTCGAACAAAAAAAGATACTTTCAGCCAAGCAAGGCAGAGCGATAAGGGGAAGATTTTCAGCTGCATTCCCCCGACAGTTTAACATTCGTTATATTCATGACGATTTTGCCCCCCAAAATATCGTTCGAACTCCCAACGGAAGAATAATCATGATTGACGACCTTACAATAAAATTGGGAATTGCGGAAATGGATTTGGGAAAATTCATTCGATTCACCCAAAACCCATACTACTTTTTGCGGGCATATCCCGACAGAGAAATAGTTCAGTCTTTTTTACGAAACAAAGAGTTTTGGGACACCTACTTTTTTGCCAGACACGCATATCACAAGTTCTTCAAAGGAAAAACGGCCCAAGGACAACAAGCACTGGACTCTCTGCTTGCATCCATCGAAACACGAGAAAGAATTCGCCCATCTGGCGTTCCCAAAAGAGTACCCGCCGAAATAGCATGAACCCATTTTCTGTTTGTTTCTTTAAATTCCTTTTGTATTACCTATAGACTACTGGCCGATGATGAACTGAGGATGACTCTGAGTCGGTCTAAAGGCGCAGCAAGCAGCCCTATCGAACGTAGTGCGCTAGTGCCCGTACGCGCCGGACGTGACGGCGATGACGAAAGCTGGGCGCACCGAGGGATTTTTAAATTTAAAAAATAATATTGTAAATGCATGAAAACAGGTTTTCTACTGCTTGTATTGACTGTGGCAATAGTTGCTTTTAGCGGATGTGTCCAAAATAATGAACCTGATTCGCAGGAAAAATTAAATATTGCTGTCTTGATTCCACAGACTGGACCCGCTGCTTCGCTTGGGCAGGATTTTTTTCGAGGAATGGAACTTGCCCAGAAAGATTTAAACAATTCAGATTTGGCTTTGCATATTGAAGACACAAAAACAGACCCAAAAGAAGCTGTTACTGCATTGAACAATCTTATTGACTCAAATCAAGCCGGTGTCATATTGACAATCCAGGCGCTTCATGTTTCCCCGATTCTTCCGATTGCGGAACAGCACAGCATTCCGGTATTTGCAGCTTTGACTTCCTTGGATCCATCTGAATACACGCGAAAGAGCGAATATGCCTTCCTGATGTATCCGCTTCCAAGTGACCAGATTTCCAAAATTGTTAATTTTTTGGATAAAAAACAATATCAAAAAGTTGCGCTTCTGATAATTCAGGATGAGTTTGGTCAGGCAATGCAAAAAAAGTTTAAAGATGAATTCAGGGGAGAGATTCTTATTCAAGAAAATTACCAGTTATCACAAACTGATTTTAGAACAACACTTAGCAAAATAAAAGCCACAAACCCGGACGCAATCTTTTTTCTGGGTTATCCTCCGCATGCTTTGAATTTTTTAAAGCAAAGGTCAGAATTGGGAATGGAAAATATTCCGGTGGTTTCCACAGAAGATATTCAAAGCAACTTTGTCCAGGAAAACGCCAAGGGGCTGCTTGGAGAAGTTTATTCGTTGGTTCCATCTGCATTAGTTGAATCTGGAAAAGCGGAGCAATTTAGGGCTGCTTTCAAAAGCCAATACGGCTCGGAGCCGGATTTTGTTGCGCATTATGGCTATGATCTTATGTTAGTTTTGGATGCACTTGTCAAAAAGCAGATAACAAAGGGCACTGTTCAGGAACTGAAAATAAATGGAGTTGCCGGGCCAATTGTGTTTAACCAATACGGTGAGGCACAAATAGAACTTGTCTTTGTCACGGCAGGATATCGTACACCAGTAAATTTTCCTTAACTGCCCAAAAGCGCATTCTCAAGAACTTAAGAAATGTAAATAATTCTTCGTCTTTCGGAGCAGTTGGGCGAACTGATCCGCACACATTATGTTTTAAATATTGTTGTATTCGTATATTTGAATATATGAATGACGATTTATTTGGCATGCATGCAGAGTTGTGCAAGACGCTGGCGGATAAAAAACGCTTGAAAATCCTTTATTTGCTTGGCGAGGGCGAGAAATCTGTTTCCGAGCTTGCCAAACAAACTGGCCTGAGGCAGGCGAATCTTTCGCAGCATCTCGCCATCCTGAGACTGAAAGAGGTTATTGCAAGCAGGAAAGACGGCACTGCGGTTTATTACAAAATCGCTTTTCCCAAAATGGTGAAGGCGTGCAACCTGATTCGCGAGGTTTTGCTTGAACAGATTCAAAGCAGGCAGAAAATGGTTCGCGGGGTGGTAAAATGAAAAAGTTGGCTGCTGCCAATTTGTTGTTTTTGTTGTTGTTTTCTTTAGGCGTTTTTGCCGCGGAAAGCATTCCAAGCGTTGAAACCGTTTTCTCGGAAATAATGTCCACGCAAGGAATATCAAATGCCAGTCAAATCAATTGCGGCAAGGTAAGCGACCTTCAGTTTGAAGAATTGGGAGATTCTTTAATGGAGCAAATGCATCCAGGTGCGGCGCATGAAACAATGGATGCTATGCTTGGTGGCGAGGGGTCTGAATCCTTGCAAGCCGTGCATATTTCTATGGGCAAGAGCTATTTGCACTGCTTCAATGGCTCAAGCATAGGCTCAACGGGGCCGGGAATGATGGGGCCTTGGATGATGCAATGGGCAACAGGGCTGGGAGGCTATTGGCAAAACCCGTTTTATTTGGATAACCTTGTTTTTTGGTTGCTGCTGGTGGCGTCAATTGCGCTCAACATTTATTTGCTATTCAAAAGAAAGGATGGGAAAAAATGAAAGTTGGCATTGTTTTAAGCACTAAAGAACCTGAAAAAGCCTGGAACGCGTTCAGGTTCGGAGTGACTGCCCTCAAAGCAAATCATGGCGTAACGGTTTTTCTCATAAACGAGGGCGTTGAAGCCGAAGATACCGAAAACGAAAAATATGGTGTGAAAGAACAAATTACCGCATTCATCCAGAACAAGGGCAAAATATTGGCCTGCGGCACCTGCCTCCAGTCAAGGCACAAGGAAGGAAGCAATGTCTGCCCGATTTCAACAATGAAAGATTTGCTTAATCTGGTTGAAGACTCAGACAAAATACTCACAGTCGGGTGATCATAATCCCAAAGTATAGAGAAAGCGGAATGCCGCAAGAACACCATTGGAAAAAATTCTTCAAACCCCGAAAAATACTTGAAACTTTGGGGGTAAAAGAAGGCCACATAGTCGATGTCGGAAGTGGCTATGGAACCTTCACCATTCCAGCAGCAAGAAGAACTAAGGAAACGGTGTTCGCAATCGAGATAGACCCAGAAATGATTGAACGCCTAAAAGCGCAAGCAAGACAAAAAAACCTGAAAAACATTAAAACGCTCAAAAGAGATGTTTCAAGAAACGGCACTGGCCTCAAAGACAATTCAGTCCAGCATGTCTTACTATTCAACATCCTGCACGGCGAAAACCCCGTTGGCTTGCTAGTCGAAGCCAGCAGAATACTGAACCCAAACGGAACTGTTGCAGTAATACACTGGAATTACGACCCCACCACGCCAAGAGGCCCACCAATGCAAATCCGACCAAAACCAGAACAAATAATACAATGGGCAAAAAAAGCAGGGCTAACACTCCACAAAAAATACGATTTACCCCCGCACCACTACGGGCTAGTGTTCAAACACAGGGAATGAACCGCCACTCTCGGTTTAGCGACCGAATTTTAACCACTTCGCCGCATGATTGTTTTGTTATTGGCAAGTTTTGCCCATGAAAGTGAGTAACACCAATAACGGGTGTTGATGTTCAACTCACAATGACCGTGAAGTAGTCAGTGTCATATCTTTTTCCAAAGGTTTAAAACAACTTTAAACGAGAACTCTTGTATGCGTCGGGAAATCGAAATATGGATGGAACAAGCCCAAATCGACCTGCAGGCTGCGGAATCCAACTACAAAACCAAATACTATTATGTCTGCGCTTTTCTCTGCCAGCAAGCTGTCGAAAAAGCCATGAAAGCCGTTTTCATGTTCCAAAAAAACCAAAGCCCGCCAAACCTTCATAACTTGCGCGAACTCGGAGAACTCATCGGAGTCCCCGAAAACCTTCTTTCCAAAGCGCGCAAACTATCCCGTGATTTCATCATCAGCCGCTATCCTGATGCGGCTGGCGATTTGCCCGCCAAAACTTACGACGAAAAAATCACCAAAGAAATTTTGATGGACGCCAAAGAGTTGATTACATGGTTGGAAAAAAAATTAGAATAAGCGAACCAGTCCAAAAACTGGTGGCTCGAATCAAACAACGGTTTCTTCCGGCACAAATCATTCTATTCGGTTCGAGAGCCAGAGGAGAAGAACGCAACGACAGCGACTGGGATATCCTGATTATCTCTAATCAATTCGAAGGAATAACCTTTCGAAACCGAATCGACCAAATACTGCAATTATCCACCGAACCCATCGGCCAAGACATCGAGCCTTTTTGCTACACTCCAAAAGAAATCGAGCAACGAAAAACCCAGCTCGGAATCGTCAAAACAGCCCTCGACACGGGGACCAAGATAGCATAGGGTGACCCAAACATGAAACAAGAACTTGTGGTGCTTATTGTTGCGGAATTATTTTTCTTGATTCTTCCTCCTTTTCAGGTGTGGATGAATTCTGCTGTGCTGCTTGTTCCCGCGCCATTAATCACCATCGGCTTTTTTCATGCGGGGGTAAAAAGCAAAGGGAGGCCGCCGTCTGCTGAAAAACTATCGGAAGTTTTCAAGTGGGTCGGAATTGTTTTTTCCGTTGTATTTGGAATCAGTGTAATTCTCACGCAAGGAATTGCCATTGCGCGTACATTGGAGTTCTATTACGGGTTATGGCAAGTGGCCGGATTGTATTATGGGGCTCTTGGAGTGCCATACCTACTTGGATTAGCCTTATACAAATGGCGAATGAATGCTGGTGTCGAACAAGAGTCGATTTAACGAGACAATATTCGATAGGGGAAATTAGGAATTTAATTCTGTTTAAACAATCCTGCCTGCACGTCTTTGTTGGCCGATGACGAACTGACTATTACCGCTATCTACTTCTGATAATCTCTTTTTAGTATTTTTTCAGGATGCCGATCATTTGGTCGTAGGTCTTCTCGGTTTGTTCGAGCATGAATTGATAGTATTTGCTTTTGTTTCCTTCTTGTGTTTCCTTGATGGAATTGAAATAGGCCGTCTTGTTGTCTTTATAGACAATGATCGGCGGATAGTTGTTTTGCAGCAGGATTTTGTTCAGGAGAAGTCTTCCGGTTCGGCCGTTGGCGTCTTGGAATGGATGGATGTGCTCATAGCGTGCGTGGAATTCGAATGCGCGTTGCGGGGGATACATTGTTTTGGCGTTTGCTTTGTTCCAGGCCAATAGGGTTTTGAGTTCCTCTTCAACGTCTTCAGGCGCAGTGGTTCTGGATTCACCGACCACGATTTCGATTTTTTTGAATCCGCGCGGGTACGGGTTTTGATTTTCCAGATACAGTCCTTTCGTAAGAATCGAATAAAGACGCTTGATGTTTTTGAGCGTGAATGCAAAATCGTTTTCCAAGTACTCGAAAGTCCGAATTGAATTCGTTACTTCGGTCACTTCATTTTGGTTTTTGTAGGACGTTGTTCCTTTTTCGAACAATTCAACCAGTTTTTCTTTTGGTATACGCGATCCCTCGATGTTATTCGAATTATAAATGAATTCCTTGGCGAATTCCGCCCGTACAAGTTGCTGAGCGTTTTGAGCGTCAACAAGGTCGTTTAACAGGACCGCTTTTTTTTCGACTTTCTCGATTTGCCTTGGATCATGCGATATGGAAATTGCTTTTTCCCAAATCGGTTTTCGTAAATTGAGTTCTTCATCGACCAATGAGCCCATGTTTTTAGATAGAAAACTCTCTTTGGAAACCATGCTGGTCGCTTTCCCGATATACCGTCGCAACACAAAGCGTTTTCCTTGAAGCGACCATTTCTTGACAAAATACGCGTACCGTTCATTATTGCGTCTTTTTATTTCCAGATAACTCATACGAAGAATATGCGCGAAATAGTATTTATTTGTATGCATTTGGGCGGCAAATTAAAATCAACAAAGGCCATTAAATTAGCCATTAAATCAATAATATAGGTTTATTTTGAAACAGGGGTGGCTTTGGGCGGTAAAAATGATTGAAATTGCTTGTTTTTGGGCGGCACGATTCCAGCGCTAACACCGCTTCTCGCCCAGTTAAAAACCTTTTATCCAGTTATTCTGATGGCCGATGACGAACTGACGATGACTCTGACCGCAAGGGGTGAGGAGAGATGGGCGAACTGAGGCCAATTGTTTTCAATTTCGTTTGGTTAAAAAAGGATTTGCCGAAAGAAATTTTTGTCTGCATAACGGAGGAATAGAAAATGAATTTGAAATGGCTTGCTTTGGCGGCGATTGTATTGCTGTTGCTTGGGTGTACCCAGTCGCAGAATCCGCAGAACCCTGATGATTTGAATTCGGATTCGAATTCGCCGGGAAATCCGGATGTTAACGTGCCGGTGGATCAAAATCAGGATCAAAACGTTTCGTTAACGGGTTTTGTTTCGGTGCGGGTCGTGGACGAAAACCAATCTCCGGTTACTGGTGCTTTGGTTCGCCTGTTGGATGCCAATGATTCCCAAGAAATTGCTCAACTGGTAACGGATCAAAACGGGTTTGGTTTGTTTTCGGATTTTGCGTTTTTGGACGTGAATGTTTTGGTGGGCGACCAAAACGATTCTGTGTTCGAATCCGCGTCTCAACAGGTGACGGTGGATGGAAACGAATTTGTTTCGTTCGTGTTGACGGAAAAAAGGTGGGCGCGTCCGCCATCGGGATCCAGAACCACGGCGCGAACCGTGCAAGCGGATGATTCGGAGTTTTATCCGTTGCAAGTGCAGGTTCCGAAAGGAAGCATTTTGGTGTTGACCCTCAAAGTGCGGACGTTTAACGTGGCCGAAGGCGGATTGATTTTTAGGCATCCGTTGATCGGAGACGTGTATTTGGACGCGAATGAAACCAAAACCATTTGGTTTCCGGTAAATGATGATGTGCGGATTGAATCGTTTTGGCCGGATTCGAACGTGAATAAGACGTTTTTGCCGGTATATGCGATTCCGCAGGATTGGAGATAATTTCTCCAATTCCTTTTTCTTTATAAAGGAAGGGCCTTTTTGGGGCTCCGACACCTTTAAATTGTGAATGTAACACTTGTTTTGTATATAAAAATGCTACTTGTATGCGTTTTTCTTGAAGGTGATATGTTGGCAAAAGAAGCAAAATCAAATGGAGTCGCGGTTCAAACGGCCGAAAACGCCGCTGAAAGCGAAGAAGTAGGCCAAACCGTCGAATCGGTGGAAGCGTCTCCCGAGGAATTACCCGAGGACAAACTTCCGTTTCCCCGCGCAACCGTGGTCAACCAGATGCGAAAGTACCTGGATTCGGGAAAACAAATCAAAGGACAAGTCAAAGACGAAATGAATATTTGGCTTGGAAAAATGATTGAACGGACCACGTCCAAAATGAACGAGCATCCGTATTCATATGTCGACGGTGGAATGTTTCGCGAAGCGATCGAAACCTACGAAAACGTTCTTGACATTGAAAACGAGCGAAAGCGGATCATCCTGCAGCTGGAAGCCGTGAAAGCCGCGTGTGATGTTTTGATCAACGAAGTCGACCGGAAATTCAGAAAATAAAAACGGTCACTTTTTTCTTTTTTTTCTTTGAATTGCAACGCGTAATTCGGCGAGGCGCCTTGAAATGATTATTCGTTGGGTTTGGGCGTCCACCTGTTTGCTGGCCATGTCGGCTTGCATCTTTGCGGCCAATTGACTGAGGAGTCTTCGGCCTTTTTTTTCTTCGGACTGCCGTGTTTGCGTTTCTTGGGTTTTTTGCATTTGAACCGTTTGGATGTCGCCTTCCCGCAGGGCTTGGTAAAGTTTTTCCCATGCTTTTAATTCTTCCCTGCGCCGCGCGAGTCGCAGTTGTTCGCCAACAAGCCGGGGTCGCGTGCGAAACCGGTCTTTGAGCACTCGAATATCGCGTCTTGGATGTCCTCCGAATCTTTTTTCGCGCAAAACGCTTTTGAGTCTTCGGCGTTGCGATTCGGTTTTGGCCAAGTGCTCGTTTATTTTTTCGATTTCGTGTTCGGGGTTCGATTGAGTTAATACTTCTCGTAAACGGCGGCGTAATTTTTCCTGTTTTAAACCGGGTTCTGTGTTTTTTATTTTGTGAATAAGTTGGACGCGCTGGTTCATGTCGCCAAGGACTCTTTTTTCATGGGTCCTGCGGTTTGATTGCAGGGCGCGAATTTCGCGGTTAAGCCTGGATTTTAAGCGTTGTGTTTTGACCGCGGTGGAAACGATTTTTTTTACTTTGGCGGCGATTTTTCGTAAGCGCTGGGGCATTTTCATTCACGGCCTGTTTTTTCTTTCACGGTTTTGACCAAGAAAGAATGGGGATTTTTGAATAAAAAGCTTTCAATTTGTCCGCGGTTATGCGGTTTTCGGACCGGTGAGGCTTTTTCAAAATCAATGATGACGGGTTGTCCTGTTTTGGTCACCAGAATGTTTTTTCCTTTTCCCGCGAGTTGTCCGTGGTCGAGTCCGATCCGGTCCAATTGGTCGGCTTGTTTCAAAAGCGATTGGATGCACCGGTTGAGTTTGGTTTTGGTGGTGGTTTTTTCCAAGGCCCACTTGCCAAAAGGAATTCCGTCCACGAATGTCATGAGGACCACGCGGTTTTCATAATCCGCGTCGATTAATTTTGGACCTACCTGAACGTGGTTGGCCATTTTGAGGTATTCGCTTTCTTTGTAAATGAAGTCGCGTCGCGGCGAGTCGTCGCGTTCGATTTTAAGGGCGCGTTTTTTTCCAGTTTGGGTTTGGACCAGATAGATTTCGGCACTAAATCCGCGGCTGATTTTTTCCACTGCCGTGAGTTTTTTTTTCGCGAGGTACGTTTCCAGTCTTAAAGCAAGCGGCATAAGGAGTTTGTCCGGACAAAGGGGTTTTAATTTCGGTGGTGTTATCCCTTGATTTCGATTCCGTTTTGCGTGATTTGCATCGGATGAATCAAGTCGTCGATGCTGGTTAAGCGCATTTTTTCGAGCGTGAGTGTCCGGTTGGTGGCGCCTGCCGTGGGGTTGTGCTGGAGCAGTATGACGGCGTCGGATAAAAAGTCGGATACCTGGTCGCGTGACATACTGCGTCCGGTTTGGTCTTTGACGACTTCGCCGACAAGCAACGTGGTGGCGCCGCTGGCTTTGACGAGTTCAATGATTTTTTTGACTTTCAAGCGGCCCAAGGTGGACATGTCCATCGGAAGAATGTTTCCCGCTTTGAGGAGTTTGGCCATTCCAAAGTCGGGGGAACCGAATACTTCGAACGGGTCAATGATGACGGAGGCAAGGGAATCGATCGCGATCATGTCGAATTTTCGGACTTTGACTTCGGTCATCAGTTGCGTGAAAAACGTGGGGTCGTTGTAATCGGTGGCCAGCAGTTTGAAATGCGGTTGGGATTTTTCGAATTCCCATCCGAATTGGCGCATTTGTTCCTTGATTTCTTCGGCGCTTTGTTCGAAAGAAACGTATAAACAGGTGCGTCCTTTCATGGCGTTATAGTAAAGTGCCTGTAAGCAAAAAATGCTTTTTCCGGTTCCGGGGGTTCCGGCGATCAGGGTGGCGCTTCCTTTGGGCAATCCGCCTTCCACCAATCGATCGAAGTTTTTGATTCCTAACGGAATTCGTTCCACCATGTCGTATTCCCTCGCTGGTATTCTTAGTATTGTTATTGGGATTTTAAATCATTCGGTTGTTTGAAAAGTATGGCGTTGGAATCTCAGGCAACAAAAATCAAAATGACGGCGGCGGAAGCCGAAAAATGGCATAAAGAAAACCATGACATCGAAGCGGGGTCCTGGTTACGCGAGTTTATTTTGGGTTGTCAAGACGGCGTCGTGAATGTGTCGGGCATCGTGCTCGGAGTGGCGATGGGGACTCAAAGCGCGCCGATCACAATTTTGGCCGGGTTGGCCGCGACGTTTGCCGAAAGCATTTCCATGGCCGCGGTGGCGTACACGTCTTCGAAATCTTCCGCGGATTTTTTCGATCGTCAGCGACAGCAAGAATTGCACGAGATTGAAGTGATTCCCGAAATCGAAAAACAGGAGATCCGATCGATTTACGAAAAAAAGGGTTTTTCGGGAAAACTGCTGGACGATGTCGTCGAAAAAATCACGTCGGACAAAAACGTGTGGGCGGATACCATGATGGTGGATGAATTGCATTTGTCACAGGAAGCGCATGATCCGGTCAAGCAGGGTTTTATCGTGGGGTTGTCGGCGATTGTGGGATCGTTCGTTCCGTTGGTCCCGTTTTTTTTGGTTCCGTCGATTTCGATTGCCCAAGCGATGATGCTAAGCCTTGGTTTGGCGGGATTGGCGTTGTTTATTATGGGTGCGGTCAAGGGAAAACTGACGGCGCAAGACATGTGGAAAAGCGGTTTGGAAATTCTGGTGGTTGGATTGCTGGCCGCGTTTGCGGGTTTTTTGGTTGGCGCGTATTTCGGTGTTCCAAGCGCTTAAAAAAAAATAAAAAAGAAACGGCTTTGGTTTTTCAAAGCCGCTTGTTTGGGTTTACTGGATTTCGAATTGTACACTGACGGTTGCCGTGTATTCCACGTCTCCCGAAATGATCGGTGTGGTGGGGGCGGGTGATCCGG